>Ga0209594_1000013_pt1 | contig 173262 bp, 151 predicted proteins | sample AshMeaCrysSpring_FD_184126 | JGI IMG/M metagenome (GOLD analysis project Ga0209594, IMG submission 184126) | Groundwater microbial communities from Big Spring, Nevada to study Microbial Dark Matter (Phase II) - Ash Meadows Crystal Spring... | ecosystem: Environmental > Aquatic > Deep...
CGGGGCGACGGGGGCGACGGGGGCGACGGGGGCGACGGGGGCCGTGGCGGCCGGTGCCAGCGGACGGGCGGTGGCGGGCGGCGGCGCCTGGGAGGGGGCGGGGGCGGTGCCGGTGTCGGCCACCCGGAGGCGGCGGTGGTCGACCTCGAGCATCGGCGCGCTGTGGCCGGACACGGCGCTCAGCCAGCGGTCGAACGCAGCCCGGTCGACCACGCGGTAGGCGAAGCCCAGCTGGTCGGGAGCGCGGTGCTGGCCGTCGGGCACGGGCGTCCACCGCAGCAGCATCATGCTGATCTGCGAGCCGAAGCCGGCCGCCAGGCGCAGCGCGTAGCGCACCGGGTAGGCGCCGCCGCGCGAGAGGTTGAGCGAGCCGAGCTCGGGGTCGACCTCGCGGTAGTTCGGCACCGGCGGCACCACGCCCGTCTCGAGCGCCTTCACGGCGACGACGTCTTCGATGCCGACGCCCATCGGGTGCCCGGTGAGGCCCTTGGTGTTGGCGATGACGATGCGGTCGGCGCTCGGCCCGAAGACCTTGCGCAGGGCGAAGATCTCGGCGCTGGCGCTGCCGCCGCGGGCCGGGGTGTAGGTCTCGTGCGATACGAACACGGTCTCGGGCGCGATCGCGTTGCGGTCGACGCCGCGGGCCTCGGCCTGGCGGACCACGTCCTCCATCACCATGCCGATGTGGTCGACGTCGAGGCGGGTGCCGTGGAAGGCGCTGTTGGCGGTGACCGCTCCCAGCACCTCGCAGATCGGCTGCACGCCCCGCTCGCGGGCGGCGGCGGCGCTCTCCACCACGAGGGCGGCGGCGCCCATGCCGAGGAGCATGCCGTGGCGGCGGCGGTCGAAGGGGAGGGCCGCCTCGGTGACGTCCTCGTCGGTGGCGGCGGCGCCCGTGGCGAGGAAGCCGGCGCCGATCCAGCCGAGGAGGTGGTCGCTCGTGGCGTCGTCGGCGGCCACGATCACGACGCGGCGGCACCGGCCGCTGCGGATCCAGTCCTCGGCCAGCGCGACGGCCTGGGTCGTCGACGCGCACGCCGCGTTGACCTGGGTGTTGGGGCCGCGGGCGCCGACGAGCTCGGCGAACTGCGAGTGGCCCATCGACAGGATGCGGAACAGGAACCGGCGGTCGAAGTCGTAGGGGTGCTGCTCGAGCGCTCGCTCGACGTCGTGGATGCGGCGGTCGATCTCCACGAGCGCGGCGCTGCCCGGGTCGGCCTGGGCGACGCGGGCCCGGATCTCGCGCAGCTCCACCAACTCGGCCCGGCGGGCCTTGTCCTCGCCGTGGCGCGTGACCTCGTCGGCCATCTCCTCGAGGCCGGGGAAGGCGCTGGCGAACACCACGCCGGTGTCGTCGCGCAGGGCGTCGGGCAGGCCCCAGCGGTCGGGCAGCTGCGTGCCGATGCTCGAAGTCTTGTAGCGCAGCACCAGCGGGATGCCGGCGTCGCGCAGCGCGTCGAGGCCGGCGCCGAGGGCCAGCTGTGTGTGACGTCCGAGCGCAGCGACGCGGTCGGGCTCCACGCCGAACTCGGCAGCGAGGTCGAACTGGCCGGCCCGGGCGGCCAGCTTGATCACATCGGCGGCCGTCTCGATCGTCTCGAACGACGCACCCTTCGACTCGCTCTTCACGAGCCGGGTGATGTGCTTGTCGAGGATCTCGTTGCGCAGCTTGGTCGGGATGACGTCGATGAGCTGCTGGCCGCCGAGGATCCGGGCCAGGTTGTCGTCGTCGAACACCTTGTCGGTGCCCGGGAGCCCGACGGCGGCCCCCGTGATCACGACGGGTTCGGCGTCGGCGGCCGGGCGGCCGCCGCCGTCGAACAGCGAGCGGCTCTTGTCGAGGAAGTCGGCGAACAGCCGCCCGAGCGCCTCGTAGCGCACGTCGACGGCGGGGGCAGCGACCGGTGCCGGCTGGGCAGGCGGCGGCGGGACCGGGGTGGGCATGGCGGCGACCTCTCGGGGGGTGCCCAGGCCGCGGGCGTAGAGCCCGCACAGGGCGTGGTTGAAGGCGACCAGGTCGCCCTGCTTCGGATGGTTGGTGAACAGGTTGAGGGCGTCGTCGTCGCCGAGGACGTCGCTGGCGAAGCCCTGCAGCGCCCGCTTCGGGCCGACCTCGACGAACACCCGGGCGCCGGCGTCGTGCAGCGCCTGGAGCCCGGTGACGAACTGCACCGGCGACGCCACCTGCGCGGCCAGGAGGTCGAGCATCTCGGGCGCGACGTCGGGTCCCATCGGGTAGAAGCGACCGGTGACGTTGCTCACGATGGGCAGCGTGGGCGGGCGCAGCTGCAGCCGCTGGAGCGCGGCCCGCAGCGGCTCGCTGGCCGGGGCGACGATCGAGGTGTGGAACGCGTGGCTGACGGGCAGCCGAGCGGTCTGCCAGCCACGCTCCCGGCACGCGGCGACAGCCGCCTCGACAGCCGCGGTGGCGCCGCCGATGACCGACTGCGAGAAGCAGTTGACGTTGGCGACCACCACGTAGCCGTCGATGCCGGCGACGAGGCGCTCGACGTCGGCCAGCGGGGCGAAGACCGCCGCCATGGCGCCGTTGTCCTCGACCGTCAGGCTGGCCATCTCGTGGCCACGGGCGCTGACGGCTTCGAGGGCGGCGTCGAACGTGAGGGCTCCTGCCGCCACCAGCGCGCCGTACTCGCCGAGGCTGTGGCCCATCACCATGTCGGGCTCGATGCCGTAGGCGGCCAGCAGGCGGGTGAGGGCCAGGTCGACGGCCAGCACCGACGGCTGGGTGATCTCGGTGTTGCGCAACGACTCCTCGGCCGCCGCCACCGCGGCCTCGTCGGCCGGGTCGACGAACAGGTAGGAGGTGAGCGGTCGCCCGAGGAGCGGCGTCATGACGGCGTCGGCCTCGTCGAAGGCGCCGGCCACGATCGGCTCGGCCGACCGCAGCTCGGCCAGCATGTTGGCGTACTGGGAGCCCTGACCGGTGTAGAGGAAGGCCACCTTCGGTGGCGGACCCTCGCCGCGGAAGACTCCCTTGGCCCGCAGCGCCCGCCAGGCGGCCGGGTTGGCCGACTCGAGCGCCTGCAGGGCGCGGGCGGCTTTGTCGGCCAGCTCGGCGGCGTCGCCGTAGTCGATCGCCACCCGGTGGGCCGCGCCCAGGTCGTCGGCCCGCGGCGGCTCGGGAGTCGGCGCCCGCCCGGCGGCGGCGTCGGCCTGCACGGCGCGGAGCCGCTCGGCCAGGGCCACCGCCGTGGCGGCGCCGACCACGAGCGCCCCCCGCAGCGGGGCCTTCGGCGCCGAGGCGGGGACGGTACGCGCCGCCTGCGGCAGGTCGGCGCCGACGGCGAACTGCTTGGGGCGCTCGGGGCGGATGCGCCCGGGGACGAACTCCTCGAGCACGGTGTGGAAGTTGGTGCCGCCGAAGCCGAACGCGCTCACCCCGGCCGCCCGCACCTGGCCGGCCGGGACCTCCCAGTCCCGCAGCTCGGTGTTGACGCGGAAGGGCGACGACGACCAGTCGACGTTGGGGTTGGGTTCGCGGAAGTTGAGGCTGGGGGGCAGCACCTTGTGGTGCAGGGCCAGCACCGTCTTCAGGATGCCGGCCGCCCCGGCGGCGGCCTTGAGGTGCCCGATGTTCGACTTCACCGAGCCCAGCGCCACCGTGGCAGGCTTCAGGTCGGCGCCGGCGAAGGCCTCCGACAGCGAGCCCACCTCCACGACGTCGCCGACGCGGGTGCTGGTGCCGTGCGCCTCGACGAGGCTGCACGATGCAGGGGAGATCCCCGCGTTGCGCCAGGCGCGCTCCATGGCGAGCCGCTGGCCGACCGGGTTGGGAGCGGTGATGCCCTTGCCCCTGCCGTCGCTGGCGCCGGCGATGCCGCGCAGCACGGCGTAGACACGGTCGCCGTCGCGCTCGGCGTCGGACAGCCGCTTCAGCAGGAACAGCGCACCGCCCTCCCCCATCACGAAGCCGTCGGCGCCGGCGTCGAAGGGCCGGGTGCCGGTGGCCGAGAGCGCGCCGATCTTGCAGAACTTCACGAAGCTCGACGCGCCCATGTTGCGGTCGATCCCGCCGGTGATCACTGCGTCGAACTCGTGCTCGACGAGGCCCTCCATGGCGGCGTCGATGGCGGCCATGGCCGACGCGCAGGCGGCGTCGACGATGAAGTTCGGCCCGTGGAAGTCGAACAGGTTGGCCACCCGGCCGGCCATCACGTTGCCGAGCTCGCCCGGCATCGTGTCCTCGGTGATCTCGGGGTAGTCGAGGCCCATCCGCACGAGCAGCTCGTCGGCGATGGCCCGCTGCACGTCGGCCGGCAGGGCGCCGAAGCTCGGCGCGCCGGCCAGCTCGCGGGTGATCTCGGGGTAGGAGATGCGCAGGTTGGTGGCGTAGTGCTTCTCGCCGGCCATCGCGTTGCCGATGATCACCGCCGTGCGCTCGCGGTCGATCGGCTTGCCGTAGTCGTCCAGTACCGAGCGGGTGATGGCGATGGCCCACTTCTGGGCGTCGTCCATCGCGTCGCTCACCTTCGGCGGGATCGGCAGCCTCCAGCCGAGCGGGTCCCACTCCCAGTCGCGGACCCAACCGCCGATCTTCGAGTAGGTCTTGTCGGGGGCCTTCGGGTCGGCGTCCCAGTAGAGGTCAGGGTCCCAGCGGTGGGGCGACACCTCGCTGATCGAGTAGCGCCCCTGGGTGACGTTCTCCCAGAAGGCGGCGGCGGTGGGGGCGTCCGGCAGGATCGCTCCCACTCCGACGATGGCGACGGCGTCCACGTGGGTCCTCCTCGGTTCGCGCAGGCGGCGGGCGCTCAGGCCCGGCCGTAGAGCGCGTCGGCGACGGTGTCCATGTCTTGCAGCAGGCCGGACTGCGCCCGGCGGATGTCGCCCAGGCGGGCCGACACCTCCAAGCGGTCGAGGTCGGCCGCGGCCTGGTCCGAGCCGGCGACGAGCGCCAGGCCCAGCCCGGCCACCCGGGCGGCCACGGTGCGGGCGTTCACGCGTGACACGGCGGCCAGGCCGTCGGGGGTGAACCGCCGATCGGCCTTCTCGCCGAGCGCGCCGGAGGCAGCCCGGGAGGCCCGGTGGCACAGCGACCCGGCACCCTCCACGAGCGCGACCAGCTCGCCCAGCCGCAACAGGACGTGCTGGTTGCGGGTGAGGCGGGTCTCGCGCATCACCTCCATCACCTCGGCCAGCGCGTGCGTGGCGAGGGCGGCCGTGCCGGCGCCCACGGCAGGGGCGGCCCGGTGCAGGGCTTCGAGCGTGCCGGCGACCTGGTGGTAGTGGTCGCCGCGGCTCTTCAGGTGGGCTTGCCAGCGGTCTCGGCTGATCGTCATCTCCATGATCTCCGAGGTGCCCTCGTAGATCGTGGTGATGCGGACGTCACGCTTGATCTTCTCGACCATGTACTCGTGGGTGTAGCCGTAGCCGCCCAGCGCCTGGATGGCGGCATCGGCCGCCGCGTTGCCGGCCTCGGTGGCGAGGTACTTGGCGATGGCGCCCTCGGTGTTGAGCGAGCCCTCCTCGGCGTCGAGCCGCTCGGCGGTCTCCTCGATCATGGCCCGCCCGGCCTCGAGGGCGACGGCATGGGGGACGATGAGCTTGTGGGTGTAGCCCTGCTTCTCGCTGAGCGGGCCACCAGCCTGGATGCGCTCCACCGAGTAGGGGATGGCGCGGTCGAGCGCGGCCCACCCGGCACCGAGGCCGAAGGCCGCCACCATCAGGCGCGTGTAGCCGAACACCTGCTGCGCCTGCCACAGCCCCTGGCCCTCGACGAGGCCGACGATCTTGTCGGGCTCGGCGAAGACCTCGTCGAGGAAGAGCGCGGCGGTGTTCGACAGCCGGATGCCGTGCTTGTTCTCGGGCTTGGCCTTCTCGAAACCCTCGGCGTCGCGCTCGATGACGAACCACGTGGGGCCGCCCGGCGTGTTGGCGAGGATCGTGTAGAGGTCGGCCACGCCGCCGTTGGAGATCCACTGCTTCTTGCCGGTGATGCGGTAGCCGGTCACCCGGTCGCCGTCCATCACGGGCACGGCCACCGTCTTGAGGGCGCCGAGGTCGCTGCCGGCCTCGGGTTCCGTGGCGCCGTACGCGAAGAGGGCGCCCTCCTCGGCGATGCGGGTCATCCACTGCTTCTTCTGGTCGGGGGTGCCGCCCACGGTGATCGGGTCGCTGCCGAGGAACGTGGCGAGCACGCTCGTGGCCACCCCCAGGTCGATCGCCGCCATGCGCTCGCACACCTTGTAGATGTCGAACGCGCTGCCGCCCATCCCGCCGTACTCCTCGGGGATGAACAGCAGCTGCACGCCGAGCTCGTCGCTGCACATCTTGCGCACGGCGTCAGCCGGGAACTCGTCACGCTCGTCGAGCTCGATGAGGCGCTCGTCGGGGAGCTCGCGGTGTGCGAACTCGCTGATGGCGTCGAGCGTCATCTCGAGCATCTCGCGGTCGAGGCCTGCAGTCATCGGGTTCCTCCCCTCGCGACGCGGTGTCGCTCGTTCGACAGTACGGACAGCCGTGACCGGCGTCATGGGCCGGGGGCGGTTTGGTGATCGGGACCGAGGTCCCGACACGGGGGGCGGAAAGGGGGCGGACGGCGGGCTCAGCCCGAGGTCACACCCGCTGCCTCAAAGGGCCGGGCCCCCTGGCGGGCGGTGCGGCTCAGCGCATAGGCCTGGTCGGCGGTGTCGTCGAGGAGGTCGAGCACCTCGTCGGCGCCCGGGGCCGCGGGCCGGTCGGCCACCACGGCCGCCGCCTGCGAGAGGCGGTAGCGCAGCAGCCCGACGTCGACGTGGCCGGCCCGGAGCCGCCGGTTCGCCAGCGCCGCCGGGGTGGGCTCCTTCAGGTCGTGCACGATGCGCACGAGCGCGAACGCCCGCAGGACCAGGTAGGTGACGTCGAGCTCGTACCAGCGGAAGCCCTGGCGGGCGCAGGCCGGGAAGTGGTGGTGGTTGTTGTGCCACCCCTCCCCGAGCGTCACCAGCGCGATCAGCGGGTTGTTGCGGCTGGAGTCGTTGGTGGCGTAGCGCCGGCGGCCGCGGACGTGGGCCAGCGAGTTGACCGAGAAGGTGGTGTGCCACAGCAGCACGGTGGAGGCGAAGAACCCGACGACGAGGCCGCTCCAGCCCCCGATGATGAAGCAGAGCGCGCCGAGCGACCACGGCCCGACCCAGTCGTGGCGGTTCATCCACACGAGCTCGCGGAACCGCCCGAAGTCCTCGATGTTCTCGAACTTGGTGGCGCCGTACTCGCCCGAGGTGATCCAGCCCATGTGGCTCCACAGGAAGCCACGCTGGGGCGAGTGCGGGTCGCGCTCGGTGTCGGCATACCGGTGGTGGTCGCGATGGTGGGCCGCCCACCACAGCGGACCCTTCTGTACGGCGGTGAGGCCGCCGAACGCGAGCAGCGCCTGCGGGACGCGGGCGAGCCGGTAGGCGCGGTGGGCGAAGTAGCGGTGGTAGCCGCCGGTGATGCACAGCGACCGGACCGCGAAGGTGACCACGAACAGCACCACGGCGGTGCGGCTGACGCCGACCCACAGGGCGGCCAGCGGGACGAGGTGGAACAGCAGGAACGGTGCTGACGTCCGCCAGCTGACCGGGTTGCGCGTCGTTCGTCGACCAGGGAGCACCGCCATGCCTCTCCGTCTACCTACCGGTCGGTAGACATGGTCGAGACCCTATCTGGGGCGACGGGTTCCGCCAGCGTCGCTCAGACGAGCTTGCCGGCGATCGAGCCGGCCGCCCGCAGCGCCGAGCCGTCGGCGCCGTCGGCGGTGTAGCGGCGGGCCGGCCCCGTGCGGGCCTCGGCCAGCATGTCCTGCAGGAGCCTCGCGAACGGGATGCCGGCGTGGTGCCAGAAGTACCAGGCCATGGCGCCGGGGACGGTGTTGATCTCGTTGACCCACACGTCGTCGCCCCGCCACAGGACGTCGAGCCGGGGGACGCCCCGCACGCAGGCGACCCCGGCGACGCGACGGGCCAGCCAGGTGATGCGCTCGGCGATGCCGCCCGGCAGGTCGGCCGGCAGCTCGCGGGGTGCCGATGCCATGCCCTCGCCACCCTGGAGGTACTTCTCCGCGTACGTGTAGATGCTGCCGTCGGGCTTGCGGAGCGGGCGCTCGATGGCCGACAGCTCCGGGGCGGGGTGGACCCGCAGCGAGATGTTCAGGTCGACGGCGTCGGCGAGGTACGGCTCCACCACGGCGCCGTCGCGGAAGTGGGGTGAGGTGCGCACCAGCGCACGGGCGGCGCCGAGGTCGTCGGTGATCTCGATGCCGATGCTCGACCCGCCGAAGCGGGGCTTGACGATGTAAGGCCCCGGGAAGTCGGGGTCGGGACCGTCGGCGGTGAAGGCGGCCCGCGGCAGCGACGGCAGCCCGGCCGCCGCCATGGCCCCGCCGAAGGCCAGCTTGTCCATCCCCAGCGCGGCGCCAGCGGCCGAGGGGCCGGTGTAGGGGAGCCCCGACAGCTCGAGCGCGCCTTGGAGCGTGCCGTCTTCGCCGGGGCCGCCGTGGCACGCCACCACCACCCCCGACAGGTCGAGCGGCTGGCCGCCCTTCTTCAGGATGCCACCGCTGCCGGCGGTGACGAAGCCACCGCCCGGGCGGGCCACCAGGTCGAGCGGTTGCGACTTCGGTGGGACGCCCGTCAGGTAGTCACGGGCCTCGAGCGCGGGGTCGACGGCGTGCAGGTCGCCGTTCTTGGCCCAGTAGATGGCCACCGGGTCGAGCCCGGCCTGCTGCAGCGCGCGCGTGCTCTGCAGGCCCGACAGGATCGAGATGTCGTGTTCGGGCGACGGTCCGCCGAAGATCACGCCCGGTCGGGCCACGGCCTGCCTCCTAGGGGTGCGAACGGCGTCGCCGATGCTGCCACGCCGCCGCCCACGGGGCGTGGCAGGCCTACGGGTAGTGGTCGGGGAGGTCGTTCTCGTAGAGCACGGTGTCGCCCTCGCCGAGGTTGGCCCGCACCCAGGCCACGGCCTGGTCGCGGGTGGCCGCGAGGTGCAGCGCCGGCCCGTCGACGCCGGCGCGCAGGGCAGCCCGGTTCGTGTGGCCGACCACGACGATGTCGGTGCACAGGGCGCTTGCCGCCGCGGCGAAGTGCTCGTTCTCCTCCCGCTGCACCGGTCCGAGCTCGACCATGCCGGGGGTGACGAGCACGGCCCGACGGCCGGGCCGGGCATGGCGGGCCAGCAAGGCCAGCGAGGCGCGCCCGCTGGCCGGGTTCGACGAGAACGTGTTGTCGATCACCGTGATGCCGGTGGCCGACTGCTCCACCTGCTGGCGGTGCTCGGGGGCGGGCAGGGAGTCGAGGCGCGACAAGCTCGGCTCGAGGGGCAGGTCGAGGGCCAGCACGATCCCGACCGCCGCCGCCACGTTGGCGGCCTGGGCCGTGGTGTGCTCGATGCGGTGGCGCTCGGCGCCGTCGACGACGACGACGAGGTCGCCGTCGTGCTCGTGCACCACGACGCGTGCCGGCGTGTCGTCGGTGGCGACCCGCACGACCCGCCGCCCACTCGCCTCGAGCTCGTCGGCCAGGGCCCGCAGCCGGTGGGCGCTCACGTTCAGCACGGCGACGTCGACGTCGGCGACGATCTCGCCCTTGGCCGCCACGATGCCGTCGAGCGACCCGACCCGCTCGAGGTGGACGGGGCCGATGTTCACGATCACCCCGATGCTCGGCCGCACCCAGTCGCACATCGCCGCGATCTCGCCTGGCCCGTACATCCCCATCTCGGCGATGAACACGTCGGTGCCAGGGGCCAGGTGCTCGTTGAGCGTGCGGCTCAGCCCGCCGGTGTTGTTGAAGCTGGCCGGGCTGGCCAGCACCGAGCGGGTGGCGCCGATCAGGTGACGGGCATAGCCCTTCGTGGTGGTCTTGCCGTAGGAGCCGGTGATGGCCACGGTGATCGGCCGCACCGCCCGCAGCTTGGCCGAGGCCGAGCGCACGTACCGCCGGGCGGAGCGACGCTCGAACGGCCCCGTGACTGCGAGGGCAGCGTCGACCACGAGGGGCTGGCCGAGGCAGGCGAGGGCGGCAACACCGGCCGCCGCGGCACCGGCCACGGAGGCCACCAGCACGAGCGCAGCGTCGACGAGCACGACGACGGCGGCCAGCGTGCGCAGCCGCCGGGTCCACACGAGCTTCGACGTGCGGCCCCGCAGGCCCAGCCCGACGGGGGCCAGCACCGTGACGGCCGCCGTCGCCACCCCGGCCGCCGGTGCGAAGAAGGCGACGGCGGCGGACACCGCGGCGAACGCCGCCAGGAGCGGGTTGGCACCGACGCGCCACCAGCGCAGCGCGAACCGGGTGACCCCGGAGGCCAGGTAGTGCTCGCGCTGGGCCAGCCGCAGCCACCGGGGGGCCTGGGTGACGAGCGCGGCCGCGCACAGCGCGACGACGGCGAGCGTCATAGGTGGTGGCCGAGCGCGTCACGCAGGGCCGACACGGCGGTGAGCGGGGTCAGGTGGCCGGCACCGGGCACGACCGTCAGTCTGGCCCGCCCGCCGAGGAGGGCGGCGGCACGCTCGGCCACGTAGAGCGGCACGGCGTCGTCGTCGTCGCCCCACACCAGCTCGACGGGCTGGGTGACCGCCTGCAGCTGCTCCTCGTAGCTCTCGTTCACGACGCGCACGAATACCTCGCGCATGACGCCGGTGGCGGCGCGGTAGTCGGCCGACCCGCTCGAGCGGCGCAGCCGCTCCATGGCGCCGTCGGGGTAGAGCCCGAGACGGTGGAGGTGCTTGCGGACGCGAAACGACAGGGGCGCCTTCGACGGCCGGTCGTCACGGTGCAAGAGGGGCACGCCCGTGAGGACGAGGGCGCCGATGCGGTCGGGGTAGCGGGCGGCAAGGTGGACGGCGACCCGCCCGCCGAACGAGTGCCCGAGCACCACGGCGCGCTCGGTGCACGCGTCGAGGGCAGGCGCGACGAGCTCGGCGTAGCCGGCGGCACCGATCGGCTCGGGCGGCTCGGGCGTGGCACCCCCGAAGCCGGGCAGGTCGAGGGCGACGGCGTCGACGCCGTCGAGCACGTGGCGGAAGTCCGAGCGCTGTCGCATCCAGCCCGGCAGCGCGAGCACGCGTGCCGGTGCGTGTCCGTGCTGCTCCCCGAACAGCTCGGGGCCGAGGCTGCGCAGCATCAGCCCACCACCGCCACGCGGCCAGGCTCCAGCCGGCGCAGGTCGGCCGCGAACGACAGCCCGACGGCCACCGCGGCGCCGACGGCGAGCACCACCGTGCCGTCGGTGGCGTCGAGCAGCGGGCCGAACACGAGGCCGCCGATGGGCACCGTGCCACCGAACCCCATGAACCACAGCGCCATCACGCGAGCGCGCACGGCGTCGTCGACGCGCATCTGCACGATCGTGAGCATCGAGGTGGTCGTGCCGAAGTAGCAGGCGCCGAGTGCGAACACCACGGGGTAGGCCGGCGCCGGCGCGCGCAGCAGCCCGAACGCAAGGAGCGTCGCGGCGAACCCGAGGAAGCCGAACCGCACGAGGAGGCGCTTGTCGACGCGGGCGAGGATCGTCCCCACCGCGAGCGACCCGGCGGCGGCGCCGAGGCCGAACGCGGCGTAGAGGAGACCGTAGGCGAGCGACTTGGAGTTCATGCCGAGGTCGATCTCGGCCAGCGCGGCGAACAAGCTGACGAACGGCAGGCAGAAGAACGAGAAGACCGGGAGCACGAGGAGGAGCCGCCCGACCACGCGATCCTCGCGGGCGGCCCGGAAGCCGGCCGACACCCGGCGCCACCCGGTCTCGGTGGCCCTCGGGATCACCGGGAAGCGGATCGTGAGCAGCGCGCCGATGATGAACGCGAAGGTCGCGGCGTTGATCACGAAGATCCAGGCCGGTCCGAGCAGCGGGTAGAGCAGGCCGCCGATCGCCGGGCCGATGACGCGGGTCCCGTTGATCATCGTGGAGTTGAGCGAGATGGCACCCGGCAGGTCACGCGCCGGCACGAGCTTGGGCACCACCGCGCTCCACGCCGGCGCGTTGAGGGCGTTGGCGATCCCGATGCCGAGCACCAGCGCGAACAGGGCTGCGAGCGGCGGGTCGCCGGCGCCGGCGACGAGGGCAGCCAGCCCGAGCGAGAGCAGCGCCATGGCGGTCTGGAGCCCGACGAGCCAGCGGCGGCGGTCGACCATGTCGGCCACCACGCCACCGGGGATCGACAGCAGCATGAGGGGACCGAGCTGGGCGAAGCCGAGCAGGCCCACGAAGGCGGCCGAGCCGGTGAGGCGGAACGCGTACGACGCCAGCACCACCTGCTGCATCCAGCTGCCGATGTTCGAGCCGAACGAGCCGATCCACATGCGCCGGAAGTCGCGGTGGGCGAAGGCGGCGCGGGCCGTCCCCGGGCGGGGCGACGGCTCCTCGTCGCCCATCACGAGCGACTCGAGCACGTCGCCGTCGAACGATCGGTCGCTGCGTGGCGCCGCGTCGGTCGGTTCGGGGTCGGATCGGTGCAGCGTCATGAGCGGGGAGCCCCGACACTACGGGCGGGCCAGGTGGCGGCCCCAGCCGGGTCAGCCCACGGCGCTGACCGGGCGTGGCGCCGGCCCGACGTAGCGGGCCGAGGGCCGGATGAGACGCCCGGTCCGCTTCTGCTCGAGGATGTGGGCGCTCCAGCCGGCGGTGCGGGCGCAGGTGAACATCGACGTGAACATGTGGGCTGGTACCTCGGCGAAGTCGAGCACGACCGCCGACCAGAACTCGACGTTGGTTCGCAGGGGACGGTCGGGGTAGCGGTTCGTGAGCTCGTCGATGGCGGCCTCCTCGAGCGCCTCGGCCACCTCCACACGCCGGGAGCCGAGGGCCTTGGCGGTGCGGCGCAGCACCCGGGCCCGCGGGTCTTCGGCGCGGTACACGCGGTGCCCGAAGCCCATGAGGCGCTCGCCCCGGTCGAGCAGCTCCCTCACGTACTCGATCGGGTCGCCGCGACGCTCGACGTCGTCGAGCATCTTCAGCACCCGTGAGGGCGCCCCGCCGTGCAGCGGACCCGACAAGGCGCCCACGGCCGACGACAAGCAGGCGGCCACGTCGGCCCCCGTCGAGGCCACCACCCGCGACGTGAACGTCGAGGCGTTCATGCCGTGCTCGGCCGCCGACACCCAGTAGGCGTCGACCGCCTCCACATGCTTGGGATCGGGCTCGCCGCGCCAGCGGATCATGAACCTCTCGGTGATCGTGCGGGCCTTGTCGACCTCTCGCTGGGGCACTGCCGGCTGGCCGACGCCGCGGGCGGCCTGGGCGACGTAGGACAGCGCGGTGACCGAGCAGCGGGCCAGGTCGTCACGGGCCTGGGCGTCGTCGATGTCGATGAGCTGCTCGAGGCCCCAGTAGGGCGCCAGCATCGCGAGCGCCGACTGCACGTCGACGCGGATGTCGCCCGAGTGCACCGGCACCGGGAACGGCTCGGCCGGCGGGAGCCCGGGCTCGAACGTGCCGTCGACGAGCAGGCCCCAGACGTGGCCGTAGTCGACGGTGCCGACGAGATCCTCGATGTCCACCCCGCGGTAGCGCAGCGCGCCGCCGTCGCGGTCGGGTTCGGCGATCTCGGTCTCGAAGGCGATGACGCCTTCGAGGCCCGGCTTGAAGACGGGAGTGTCGGACATCTGCCCATCTTCTCGCGGTGAGAGCGGCCGGCGCTCGTTCGGGCTACCCGAGGATCAGCTCGGCGTAGAGGGGGAGCACGGCGGGCGGCCCGCTCACGAGCATGGTGGTGAGGCAGGTCTGCTTCCACCGGGCCAGCTCGTCGCGGATCTTGTCGAGCGGGCCGACCAGCGCCACGTCTTCGACCATGGCCAGCGGGACGCTGGCGATGGCGTCGTTCTTGTTGCCGGCCAGGTAGAGCTCCTGGATCCTGGTGGCCTCGGCCTCGTAGCCCATGCGGGCGAACACGTCGAAGTGGAAGTTGGCGCCCTTGGCGCCCATGCCGCCGGCGTAGAGCGCCACGAAGGGCCGCACCATGTCGGCGCACCGCTCGACGTCGTCGCCCGGTACCACGAGGAGGGTGGAAGCCACCTCGAAGGTGTCGGGGTTGCCGCGCGCGCCGGGCACGGCGAAGCCCTCGGCCAGGCAGCGCCGGTAGAACGCGTCCTCCTTCGGGCTGAAGAACAGGGGCAGCCAGCCGTCGCAGATCTCGGCGGCCAGCGCGACGTTCTTCGGTCCCTCGGCGGCGAGGTAGATCGGGATGTCGGTCCGGCGGGGGTGGATGGTGCTCTTCAGCGGCTTGCCGAGGCCGGTGCCGCCCGGGAACGGCATCTGGTACTGCTGGCCCTGGAACTCGACCGGTTCCTCGCGGGCCACGATGCGCCGCACGATCTCGACGTACTCGCGCGTGCGGGCCAGGGGCTTGGGGTACGGCTGCCCGTACCAGCCCTCCACCACCTGCGGTCCGCTGGCGCCGAGGCCCAGGACGAAGCGGCCGCCGCTCAGGTGGTCGAGGGTCATGGCGGCCATTGCGGTCGCGGCCGGCGTGCGGGCCGACATCTGGACGATGCCGGTGCCGAGCTTCACCCGCTCGGTGTGGGCACCCCACCAGGCCAACGGCGTCAGCGCGTCGCTCCCGTAGGCCTCCGCCGTCCAGACGCTGTCGTAGCCGAGGCGCTCGGCCTCTTTGATCCCGTCGAGCGCGCCCGCCGGCGGGCCTGATCCCCAATACCCCGTGTTGTAGCCGAGCTTCATGGGCGGGACCGTAAACCCTCCCGGCGCGGCCTGCGTCACGAGACCCGCCGGCTGCCTCGTGCATCACTAGGTTGGCGCCGTGCTGAGGCAGGAGGCCGGGCAGGACGAGAGCTCCGGGTGGGACAAGGTGCTCGACTGGCTCGTCGGCAAGCCGCTCACCATCTTCCTCATCGTCGTCGTCGCCACCGTGTTGCACCGGATCGCCAGGCGGCTGATCAGCCGGCTGGCCGGGCGCCTGAAGCAGCAGCGGTCAGGCTTCACCGACAAGCTCCTGCCGGGCAGCGTCGACGACCCTCGCCTCGTCGCTCGCGTCGACACGCTGCAGGCGGTGCTGCGCAGCGTGGCCGCGGTGACGATCTGGACCGTGGCGCTGCTCATGATCCTGACGGAGCTCGGCGTCAACGTGGCGCCGCTCATCGCCGGAGCCGGCGTGGCGGGCGTCGCACTCGGCTTCGGTGCGCAGACGCTCGTTCGTGACGTGATCTCGGGCTTCTTCCTCATCGTCGAGGACCAGTTCGGGGTGGGCGACGAGGTCGACATCCTCCCGAGCGTCGGCAACAGCGTGGTGGGCGCCATCGAGGGCATCACGCTGCGCTCCACGCGCGTGCGTGGCTTCGACGGCACGCTGTGGCACGTCGCCAACGGCGAGATCCGCCGCGTCGGCAACCGGTCGCAGTCGTGGTCGCGCGCCATCGTCGACGCCCGGGTCCGCATCGACGCCGACCTCGACCAGGCCGCTGCCGTGCTGCTCGATGCCGCCCGCATCGCCGTGGCGTCCGAGCCGTTCGCCGAGGCTGTCGACGGTGAGCCGGAGGTGCTCGGCGTGGAGGCGGTCGGCACGCAGTGGGTGCTGCTGCGCCTCGTGGTTCGGGTGAGACCGGACCGACGTTGGTCCCTGCAGCGCTCGCTGCGGGCGACCATCGCCGACCGGCTCAGGGCCGAGGAGCTCCTTCCGCCGTCCGCCTGGCGCTCCGAGCCACCGGCCTAGCCAGCGAGAGCCGTGAGCGGTTCGACGTAGGGCACCCCGAGGAACTCGGCGACGGGGCCGTTGGTGACGTGGCCGCCCACGACGTTCACGCCGGGGGCCAGCGCCGGGTCGTGGAGCGCGGCGTCGCGGGGGCCCTTGGTGGCCAGCTCCAGCACGTAGGGCAGGGTGGCGTTCGTCAGGGCGTACGTGGAGGTGTAGGGCACGGCGCCGGGCATGTTGCCCACGGCGTAGTGGATCACGCCGTGGCGCTCGTAGACGGGGTCGTTGTGGGTCGTCTCGTGCGTGGTCTCCACGCAGCCGCCCTGGTCGACGGCCACGTCGACGATGACCGCCCCCCGCTTCATCCCGCGGACCATGTCGTCGGTGACCACGACCGGTGCCCGGCCGCCGGCCACCAGCACGGCACCGATGACGAGGTCGGCGTCGGCCACGGCCCGCTCGACGGCACCGCGGTTGGACGTGAGGGTGACGATGCGCCCCTGGTGGATCTGGTCGACGAAGCGGAGCCGGTCGATGTTCTTGTCGAGCAGCAGCACCTCGGCTTCCATGCCCTGCGCGATCCACGCTGCGTTCCATCCGACGTTGCCTGCGCCGAGCACCACCACCCGCGCCGGCCGCACACCCGGTGCCCCACCCAGCAGCACACCCCGTCCGCCGTTGTGGCGCTCGAGGTAGTGGGCCCCCACCTGCGTGGCGATGCGCCCGGCTACCTCACTCATCGGGGCCAGCAAGGGCAACGAGCCGTTGTCGAACTGCACGGTCTCGTAGGCGATGGCCGTGCACCGGGCGTCGACGAGCGCCTTCGCCACGGCTGGGTAGGCGGCGAGGTGCAGGTACGTGAACAAGGTGAGGTCGGGCCGCAGCAGCCCGAGCTCGGCACCCTGGGGCTCCTTCACCTTCACGACCATCGACTGGGCCCAGGCGTCCTCGGCGGTCGGGACGATGTCCGCACCGGCAGCCCGGTACTCGTCGTCGGTGATGGCCGAGTCGGCCCCCGCTCCCGCCTGCACGAACACCTCCACGCCGGCCCGCTCCAGCTCGCGCACGCCGTCGGGTGTGAGCGCCACACGGTGCTCGGCCGTCTTGGTCTCCTTCGGCACCCCCACCGTCATCGCCATCTGCGGCACCCTCTCGTCGGTCGGGCCACGCAGCCCGTGTCGATCGAGTCTGCCTCCGCCGGCAGACCGTGCGCATCCACGGCCTTCGACCCGTCGCCCATCGCGTGCTGTCCGTACCGTTGGGAGATGGCCGAGTTCACGTTCTTCGTCGACGCCGACGGGTACTTCTTCGGGGGCGGCGAGCTGCTGGCCACCGAGGCCGAGCTCCACGAGATGGGAGTGCGGCGCGTCGACATCCCGGAGGCCTACGGCAAGGACCTCGGGCGGCGCATCCCCGTGCGGGTAGAGGGCTCGCCGCGCGGGCTGCGCTTCTACGCGCAGGTGCTCGGCCTGCACGATCCCGTGCAGCTCGAGGAGCTCGAGCGCGTGCTCGCGGCGGCGGCCTCACGCGGCGAGCACGAGTCGGACACCTAGCGCGCCCCCCAGGCGTAGGTCTGCTTGGCGAGGCGGAGGTAGACGAACGTCTCGGTGGCACGGACGCCCTTCACGGCGCGGATGCGGTTCACCACCTCGAGGAGCTCCTCGTCGTCGGTGAGGACCGCTTCGACCAGGAGGTCGAACGAGCCGGCCGTCACGACGACGTACTCGACGTTGTCGAGCTTGGCCACCTTCTCGGCCACGATGTCGAGGTCGCCTTCGCAGCGCACGCCGACCATGGCCATGCGGCGCAGCCCGAGCGAGAGCGGGTCGGTGATGGCGACGACCTGCATCACGCCGGCGTCGAGGAGCCGCTGCACGCGCTGGCGCACCGCCGCCTCCGAGAGGCCGACGGCCGCCCCCAGCTTGGTGTAGGGGAGGCGGCCGTCGCTCTGGAGCTGTTCGATGATGGCCCGGTCGGTGTCGTCGAGAGGGGTGGGCCGGCGGACCATCAGCCGGTCTTGATCATCACGTGCTTCAGCTCGGTGTAGGCCTCGATCGAGTACACCGACATGTCCTTGCCCATCCCGCTGTGCTTGAAGCCCCCGTGGGGCATCTCCGACACGAGCGGACCGTGGTCGTTCACCCACACCGTGCCGAACTGCATGCCGTTGGCCATGCGGATGGCCCGCCCCACGTCGCGGGTCCAGACGCTGGCGGCCAGGCCGTAGTCGACCCCGTTGGCCCACGCCAGGGCCTCGGCCTCGTCGGCGAAGCGCTGCACCGTGACGACGGGGCCGAACACCTCGCGCTGGACGATCTCGCTGTCTTGGGTCGGGCCGGCGACGACGGTGGGCTCGAAGAAGAAGCCGTGCCCGGCGCCGCGGCTCCCGCCGGTGGCGATCGTGGCGCCGGCGGCTGCCGCCCGCTCGACGAACCCGGCCACCCGCTCGCGCTGGTCGCTCGACACCACCGGGCCGAGCTCGGTCGCCTCGTCCTGGGGGTCGCCCATCGGCAGGGAGCGGGCCGCCTCGGCCAGGCCGGCGACGAAGTCGTCGTAGACGCCGGGGCCGGCGAGCACTCGGGTAGCCGCGGTGCAGTCCTGGCCGGCGTTGTAGTAGCCGAACACCGTCACGCCTGCGATGGCGGCCTCGAGGTCGGCGTCGTCGAAGATCACGACCGGCGCCTTGCCGCCGAGCTCGAGATGGACGCGCTTGAGCGTGTCGGCGGCGTTGCGCATGATCAGCTTCCCGGTGCTCGTCTCGCCGGTGAGCGACACGATGCGCACGAGCGGGTGCTCCACCAGCCGCGCCCCGCAGTGCTCGCCGTCGCCGGTGACGACGTTGAGCACGCCGGGGGGCAGCACGTCGGCGGCCAGCTCGGCCAGCTTGAGCGCCGACAGCGGTGTCAGCTCGCTCGGCTTGAGGACCACGGTGTTGCCGGCGGCCAGGGCCGGACCCACCTTCCAGCCGGCCATCATCAACGGGTAGTTCCACGGGGCGATGAGGCCGGCCACGCCGAGTGGCTCGCGTCGCAGCATCGAGGTGTAGCCGTCGAGGTACTCGCCCGGCTGCTGGGTGGCCATGGCGCGCGCCGCGCCGGCGAAGAAGCGGATGTTGTCGACGAACACCTCGATCTCGGGCGGCGTCGCCGCCACCGGCTTGCCGACGTTGCGGCTCTCGATGGCCACGAGCTCGCCGGAGGCACCCTCCACGGCATCGGCCAGCTTGAACAGCGCGGCGGCTCGGGCGGCCGGGGTCATGCCGCCCCACACGGGGAAGGCCCGCTGCGCGGCCTCGACCGCGAGGTCGACGTCGTCGGCGTCGCTCGATGCCACCTCGGCGATCGTCTCGCCCGTCGCCGGGTCGAGGACGGCGTCGGTGCGGCCCGATCGGGTCTCCACCCAGGCGCCGCCGATGAAGTTGGACTGATAGGTCGTCGTCACGTCGCCGATCTTGCTCCCGGCCCCGACCCCCTGCAAGGGAATCCGTGGGGAACAGACCGCTCGGCGATGGATTCCCTTGCCTCCCGCCGTGGCGCGCGCGAGAGTTCCCTGTCCCCGGGTCAGCGTGTCCCGCCGTGGTGCGTTTCGACCCTTTACGCTCCTGCCTGCTTGCACCGAGAGGGAAAGACCCTGAGCGACGCCACCCCCCCGACTGACGACGTCATCACCCTCGAGCACGTCCACAAGGCGTTCGGTTCGTTCGTCGCAGTGCACGACGCCGACTTCGCCATCCGGCGGGGCGAGTTCTTCGCCATGCTCGGCCCGTCGGGCTGCGGCAAGACGACCACCCTGCGGATGATCGCCGGGTTCGAGCAGCCGACGCGCGGGAAGGTGCTGCTCGAGGGCCAGGACGTGTCGAACGTCCCGCCTTACCGGCGCAACGTGAACACCGTGTTCCAGCAGTACGCGCTGTTCCCGCACATGACGGTGTTCGACAACGTCGCCTTCGGACCTCGGAGCCGCAAGGTGGACGAGAAGGTCTTGAAGCCTCGGGTCATGGAGACGCTCGAGATCGTGCGGCTGGCCGACCTCGCCCGCCGCAAGCCCACGCAGATGTCGGGCGGCCAGCAGCAGCGCGTCGCTTTGGCCCGTGCGCTCGTCAACCTGCCGAGCGCCCTGCTGCTCGACGAGCCGCTCGGCGCCCTCGACCTCAAGCTGCGCCAGGCCATGCAGATCGAGCTGAAGCGCATCCAGCGCGAGGTGGGGATCACGTTCATCTTCGTCACCCACGACCAGGAAGAGGCGCTCACCATGAGCGACCGGATCGCGGTGATGAGCCAGGGCTACGTCGAGCAGATCGGCACGCCCGAGGAGATCTACCACCAGCCGGCCACCGTGTTCGTGGCCGGGTTCATCGGTTCGGCCAACCTCCTGCCGGGCAAGGTCCGCGGCGTCGGCGCCGGCTCGGTCGAAGTCGACTTGGCCGCCGGCACCACCGTGCGGGCCTCGGCCGCCGGCTCACGGTTCGTGAGCGGGGGCCCGGCCACGGTGATGCTGCGGCCCGAGCGGCTCCACCTGAGCGACGTCGAGCCGACCGGTGAGCGCTTGCGCGTCACCGTCACCGACCTGATCTTCCAGGGCCCGGCCGTGCGCACCGTGGTGCAGGCGGCCGACGGCACCGAGCTGGTGGCCCACGTCGGCACGGGCGACGACCTGCCCTTCCTTCGCCCCGGCCAGCCGCTGTGGCTGAGCTGGGGCGACGGCGCCGCCTACGCGCTGGCGGAGAAGACCGACATCGTCGGGGCCACCGACACCGACATCGACGAAGTCGAAGCGTCCCTCTGACCCACCCGGAACCATCAGCACAGGAGCACCCACCATGCCCTCCGACCCCCGCTTCCAGGCCATCCGGCTCGGGCGGCGCCGCTTCCTCGGCGCGTCCGGCCTCCTCGGCGCCGGCCTCGTGCTCGGCGGCTCCGGCTTCCTCGCTGCCTGCGGAGGCGGCGACGACGACGGGTCCGGCAGTGGCGGTGGTGGCGAGGGCGGCAAGCTCACGTTCGAGAACTGGCCGGCCTACATCGACGGCGCGACCGTCGCCGAGTTCACGAAGGCGTCGGGGATCCAGCTCACCTACACCGAGGCCTACAGCGACAACAACGAGTACTTCGCGAAGGTGCAGCCCGAGCTGAGCCGGGGCAACACCATCGCCGCCGACATCGTGGCGCCGACGAACTGGATGGCCGCCCGCTGGATCCAGCTCGAGTGGGCTCAGAAGCTCCCGCTCGACCAGATCCCCAACCTCGTGAACCTGCGCGACGACCTGCGCAACCCGGCCACCGACCCCACCGGGGAGTTCACGCTGCCCTGGCAGACCGGCATCACCGGCGTGGCCTACAACCTGAAGACCACCGGGCGTGAGCTCACGAGCGTCGCCGACCTGTTCGACCCCGCCTTCAAGGGCAAGATCGGCATGCTCACCGAGATGCGCGACACGATGGGCCTCGTGATGCTCTCGGAGGGCATCGACCCGTCGACGGCCGACACCTTCGACAAGGCGGCGCCTGCGTTCGACAAGCTCGAGCAGGCCAAGTCCGACGGCCAGATCCGGGCGTTCACGGGCAACGACTACCTCGACGATCTCGCGCAGGGGAACTTCGCCGCCTGCGTCGGCTGGTCGGGCGACGTGCTGCAGCTCACGAAGGACAACCCCGACGTCCGCTTCGTGATCCCCGAGGAGGGCGGCATGAGCTGGTTCGACACCATGCTCTGGGTCGCCGGCTCCAAGGCCACCGCGGCCGACGTCGCAGCCTGGATGGACTACGTCTACGACCCGGTGAACGCCGCCCGCATCACCGCCGAGGTGCAGTACGTGTCGCCGGTAAAGGGCGTGCAGGAGGAGCTGCGGAAGGCGGCTGACACCGCGGCGCTGGCCGACGACCCGCTGCTGTTCCCCGACGACGCCACCCTGGGCCGCCTCAAGGTGTTCGCCCGCCTCTCGGAGGAGGAGGAGGCCAAGTTCGACGAGGCCTTCGCCTCGATCACGGGCGCCTAGCCCCGCCGATGGCCACGGCCGCCGCCGCAGGGTCACGCGCCGCCTGGTACCGCCGGCCCGACGCACTCGGGCCGGCGCTGCTGCTCGGCACCGGCGTCGGCATCGTCGCGCTCGGTGCCGGGTGGGTGAGCGGTCCGCTGGCCGTCCTGCTGGCCGCCGCGCTGCTCGCCTTCGTCGTCTACGTGGTGGTGGTGGCCATCGCCGGGGGCCCGGGGGCCCGCAAGCGGCTCGCCCCCTACGGCCTGCTGCAGCCCGGCACGCTGTGGCTCAGCCTGTTCTACCTGGCACCCCTGTGGGCGCTGCTCGTGATGTCGCTGTCGACCAAGGACGGCCGCTTCGACTTCGACCCGTCGTTCGCGTGGGACTTCTCGAACTACCGCACGGCGCTGACCGACTTCGGCCCGCAGTTCACGCGCTCGTTCGTGTACGCCGGCATCGCGACCCTGCTGTGCATCGCCCTCGGCTACCCGCTGGCCTACGTGATCGCCTTCAAGGGCGGGCGCAACAAGAACCTGCTGCTCGGGCTGGTCGTCATCCCGTTCTTCACCTCCTACCTCATCCGCACGATCGCCTGGCAGATCCTGCTGGCCGACGAGGGGCCGGTGGTGGGCGTGCTCGAGCGCTTCGGCCTGGTGTCGCTCCTCGAGGCGCTGAACATCATGGAGAACGGCAAGCTGCTGAACACGCCGGCCGCGGTGATCGGTGGCCTCACCTACAACTTCTTGCCGTTCATGGTGCTGCCGATCTACGTGAGCCTCGAGAAGATCGACGTCCGCCTCGTCGACGCGGCCAAGGACCTCTACGCCACTGCCGGGCAGGCGTTCCGCAAGGTGGTGCTGCCCCTGTCGCTGCCGGGCGTGTTCGCCGGCACGCTGCTCACGTTCATCCCGGCGTCGGGCGACTTCATCAACGCCGAGTTCCTGGGCAACCCGAACACCACCATGATCGGCAACTCGATCCAGAACCAGTTCCTCGAGCAGCTCAACTACCCGCTGGCGGCGGCCATGAGCTTCGTGCTCATGATCGTCATCACGATCGCCGTGGTGATCTACACCCGCCTGCTCGGCACCGAGGACCTGGCATGACGGCCACCGCCACCCCGCCCGCCCGCCGCCACGAGGCGGTGATCGAGGGGGCCCGCACCGCGCCGGCATGGCTGCGCAAGGTGGGCCGGGTGTCGCTCGTCGGCTGGGCCGTGTTCGCGCTCGTCTACCTCTTCGCGCCGATTTTCGTGATCGTGCTCTTCAGCTTCAACAAGCCCAAGGGCAACTTCAACCTGGTCTGGCAGGAGTTCACCCTCGACAACTGGCTCAACCCCTTCATCGAGACCGAGCTCACCGACGCGCTGGTCGTCAGCCTGCGCATCGCGGTGATCTCCACCGTCATCAGCACGGTCATCGGCACGCTCATCGCCTTGGCGCTCACGCGCTACCGGTTCAAGGGCGCCGAGGGCTTCAACCTGTTCCTGGTGCTGCCGCTCACGACGCCGGAGATCGTGCTCGGCTCGGCGCTGGCCACGCTCTTCCTCGACAACAACGTCGACTTCGGCTACACGACCGTCATCATCGCCCACGTGCTGTTCCAGATCAGCTTCGTGGCGCTCACCGTGCGAGCCCGCATCCGTGGCTTCGACTGGACCCTCGAGGACGCCGCGATGGATCTCGGGGCCGCCCCGTGGCGTGTGTTCCGCAAGGTGACGTTCCCGCTGGTCCTCCCGGGCATCCTGGCTGCCGCGCTGCTGTCGTTCGCGCTGTCGATCGACGACTTCATCATCACGTTCTTCAATGCCGGGTCGCTCATCACGTTCCCGCTCCAGATCTACGGCGCGTCGCGCGTGAAGCTGCCGCCCCAGATCAACGTGCTGGCTTCGATGATCCTGATCGGCGCGCTCGCGCTCATGGGGATCGGCGCGCTCTGGAAGGCGCGTCGCGAGCGCCGTTGACGCACCGCCGTCGGCTCGCTGCGGCGGGCTAGCGTCGGGCCGCCATGCCAAGTAGCCACCCACCCCGCATCGCCCTCGCTCCCGACAGTGCACCGGCCTGGATGGCCGAGGCGGTCACCGCCGGTGGCGGGCTGCTCGTGCCGGTGGCCGAGGCCGAGGGCCTCGTCTGGGGATCGCCCCACGACGCCGACCGCCTCGAGTCCGTCCTCGACTCGGCCGACCACCTCCGCTGGGTGCAGCTGCCGTTCGCCGGCGTCGAGCGCTTCATCCACCTCGTCGACGACGAGCGGCAGTGGACGTGCGGCAAGGGGGTCTACGCCGAGCCGGTGGCCGAGCTGGCGCTCACGCTGGCGCTGGCCGGCCTGCGTGGCCTCGGCACCTACGGCCGCGCCAGCGGCTGGGAGCGGCCCCGCGGGCGCAACCTGCTCGGTGGCAACGTCACCATCCTCGGCGGGGGTGGCATCACCGAGAGCCTGCTGCGGCTCCTCGTGCCGTTCGACTGCCACGTCACCGTCGTGCGCAACCGGGTGCAGGAGATGGACGGCGCCGACGTCGTCGTCGAGAGCGACCGGTTGGCCGACGCCCTCACTGGTGCCGACCTCGTCGTGCTGGCGCTGGCCCTCACGCCCGAGACCGAGGGGATCATCGGCGCCGAGGAGCTGGCGCTGATGGAGCCGCACGCCTGGCTCGTCAACGTGGCGCGGGGCAGGCACGTCGTCACCGACGACCTGGTCGACGCGCTGCGGTCCGATCGCATCGGCGGGGCCGGGCTCGACGTGACCGACCCGGAGCCGCTGCCCGACGGCCACCCGCTCTGGTCGCTGCCGAACTGCCTCATCACCCCGCACGTGGGGAACACCCCGGCCATGGCCGTGCCCCTGTTGAGCGAGCGCATCACCGCCAATGTGAAGCGGTTCGCCCACGACGAGGTGCTGATCGGGCCGGTGTACCCCGAGCTCGGCTACTGATCGGGCCGTGACGGAGCCGATCCTGCCGGCCGGCGCGCTGGCGGGCTGCTGGCCGACGAGACGCGCCGGCATTGCGTCGCCGCGCTCGTGCTCGGTGCCACGTCCCTCGACGACGTGCGAGCGGTAGCCGGCCGCGACGCCCGGGCGGCAGCCACTGCCGTGACCCGCCTCGTGGAGAGCGGACTGGTCGTGCGGGGCGACGACGGCACGCTCCACCTGCTCGTGAGGGCCCACCGGCGGGCCTCACCCCTGGCGCCGTGCGACACTCGGCTGGTTCCCGCGCCTCCCGGAGCGACCCGTGACGCCACCTGCCACCGAGCCTGTCCCCGCCGTCGACGAGATCGTCAAGGTCCGCGCCGACCTGCCGTGGCTCGTCGGGCGCTTCGCCGAGGTGCTGCGCGGCGTCGGGGAGGGTGACCTCGCCGACCGGCTCCCGTGGCTCGGGGCCACGCCGGTCCCGGCGCTGCCGGCGGGCGACCGCCGGGCCACCCAGGCCATGTCGATCGCGTTCCAGCTGCTCAACCTGGTGGAGGAGAACGCCGCCGCGCAGGGCCGCCGCGCGGTGGAGAAGGCCGAGGGGGTCACCGCCGAACGCGGGCTGTGGGGCCAGGTGCTCGCCCACCTCGCCGAGGCCGGCCTGACCGACCGCGAGATCGCCGCCGCCCTCTCGGCCCAGCGGGTGGAGCCGGTGCTCACGGCCCACCCGACCGAGGCGAAGCGGGCCACGGTGCTCGAGCACTACCGGACGCTGTACCTGCTGCTCGTGAGCCGCGAGAACACGATGTGGACCGCCCTCGAGCGCGACGCGATCACGACCGAGGTCGACGCCGTGCTCGAGCGACTCTGGCGGACCGGCGACATCTTCCTCGAGAAGCCGGATGTCGCAGCCGAGCTGGCCAACGAGGTGTACTACCTGCGCCGGGTCTTCCCCGACGCCCTCCCGCTGCTCGACCGCCGCCTGCGCCAGGCGTGGACAGCCGTGGGCTTCGACCCTGCGCTCCTCGCCGACAGCCGGGCGCTCCCGACGCTGTCGTTCGGCACATGGGTGGGCGGCGACCGCGACGGCCACCCGCTCGTGACGGCCGAGGTCACCCGCCACACCCTCGACGTGCTGCGGTCCGGCGCCCTCGATCTCGTGCGTGAGCGCATCCTCGAGCTGGCCCGCCGACTCAGCCTCTCCGACCGGCTCCAGGAGGCGCCCGCCTCGCTGCTCGACCATGTCACCCGGGTGGCCGGCCTGCTCGGTGACGACGGCCGAGCCGCGCTGGCCAGGAACCCGAACGAGCCCTGGCGGCAGCTGGCGAACCTGATGGCGGCCCGGCTGCCGCTCTTCGACGGGCCCGGTCGCTACCGCTCGACCGCGGAGCTGCTCGACGACCTCGAGGTGCTCGACGCCGCGCTGGTCGCGGTCGGTGCCGAGCGCCTCGCTGCCGCCGAGGTGCGGCCGGTCGAGCGCCTCGTCGCCACCTTCGGCTTCCACCTCGCCGCGCTCGACGTCCGCCAGAACAGCGCCTTCCACGACAAGGCGCTCGGCCAGCTCCTCGCGGCCGCCGAGCTCGACGACGCCGACGTCGCCACGTGGGACGAGGCGACCCGACGGACCGTCTTCCAGCGTGAGCTCGACTCGCCCCGTCCCTTCACCCGACCGGGCCTCGCCCTCGGCCCGGAGGCCGAGGCAACGCTGTCGTGCTACCGGGTGCTGGTCGACGAGCTCGCGGTCCACGGGCCCGACGGGCTGGGTGCGCTCATCGTCAGCATGACCCGCTCCACGTCGGACCTCCTCGCCGTCTACCTGCTGGCCCGGGAGGCGGGCCTCCTCCAGGCCACGCCAGACGGGCCGGTGTGCCCCCTGCCGGTGGTGCCGCTGTTCGAGACGATCGACGACCTCGAGCGGGCGCCCGGCATCCTCGACGCCTTCTTGGCCCACCCGATCACGGTCAGGAGCCTCGAGGGCCGGCGCCGGGCCGCGGGCGAGGCTCGGCCGGTGCAGCAGGTGATGGTGGGCTACAGCGACAGCAACAAGGACGGCGGCATCCTGGCCAGCCTGTGGGGGCTCTACCGCGCGCAGTCGCGGCTCGCCGCGGTGGGTGACGAGCACGGGGTGCGCATCCGCTTCTTCCACGGCCGCGGCGGCACGATCAGCCGCGGCGCCGGCCCCACCGGCCGCTTCATCCGCGCCCTGCCCGGTGCGGCGCTGCGCGGCGATCTGCGCATGACCGAGCAGGGCGAGACCATCGCGCAGAAGTACGCCAACCGCATCAGCGCCGTGTACCACCTGGAGACGCTGCAGGCGGGGGTGGCCGGCGCCACGCTCGCCGACCTGCGGTCGCCGGCCGGAGCGCACCCGCTCGAGCCGGTGTTCGCCGGGCTGGCCGAGGCCAGCCGGGCCGAGTATGTGTCGCTGCTGGCCGACCCCGGGTTCATGACGTTCTTCAGCCAGGCCACGCCGATCGACGTGATCGAGCAGAGCCGGATCGGTTCCCGCCCCGCCCGCCGCACCGGCCGCCGCACGATCGCCGACCTGCGGGCCATCCCGTGGGTGTTCAGCTGGAGCCAGGCCCGCTTCTACCTGTCCGGGTGGTACGGCGTCGGCACCGCCCTCGACGGGCTGCGGGCCCGCGACCCGGAGGGGTTCGCCGCCGTCGTGGCCGAGCACCTGCGGTGGGCCCCGCTGCACTACGTGCTGTCCAACGTGGCGACGAGCGTGATGACGGCCGACCCGGCGACCATGCAGCGCTATGCCGACCTCGTCGACGACGTCGAGATCCGCGAGCGACTGCTCGGCCGGATCCTCGACGAGCACGACCGCACCCGCCGGCTCCTCGAGGTGCTGTACGGCGGACCGCTGGCCGAGCAGCGGCCGCGCATCGGCGCGATGCTCGACCTGCGCCAGCAGGGCCTGCGTGAGCTGCACGGCCACCAGGTGGCCCTGCTGCGGCAGTGGCGCAGCCTCGTGGCCACCGATCGCACCGCCGAAGCGCAGGAGCTGCTGCCGTCGCTGCTGCTGACGGTGAACGCCATCGCCGGCGGCCTGCGCACCACCGGCTGATCGCCGGCGCACGCCGGGCCGAGCGCGGCGAGGAGGGCGGCGAGCCGCGCCGTAGGCTCGGGCCATCGCGACGCACTACGACCGCCTGGGCGTGCCGGTGACCGCGTCGGCCGACGAGCTGCGGGCGGCCTACCGGCGCCTCGCCCGTCAGCACCACCCCGACACCCGCGGCGGCGCGGCGTCGGACATGGCCGCCATCAACGAGGCGTGGCACGTGCTGCGTGACCCGGCCCGGCGGGCGATGTACGACGCCTCGCTGCGCGACCGGCCCCCGGCCGCCACCGCCCGACCGGTCGTCGACGACGACGATGATGCGGACTTCGAGCCGGTGCCCCCCGGCCATCCGGTGCGATGGGGCATCCCGCTCGGCTGGGTCGCCGTGCTCGTGGTGCTCGGGCTCATCTTCGTGGTCAGCGCCTACGCGACCGGCGGCAAGGCCGGCCCCGGCACCGACGGGCTGTTGCGCCCGGGGGACTGCGTCGTGATCGACGGCGGCTATGCCGTGGAGGTCCCGTGCACCGGTCGGCGCGACGGCGTCGTGCAGAGCCTCCCGCCGTTCGACGCGCCGTGCCCGGCCGGCACGTCGTCGTACCGAGACCGCAACGGGATGTCGCAGGTCTGCCTCCTACCTGGCTGACGGCGGCTCAGGCGGTCGGGGTGAGCACGAGGCGCACGCCGAGGTTGGCCTCGGGGGGAACCACCCACCCGCCGCCGGGTCCGGCGACGGCGCCGGGGACGGCGGCCGGGTCGCTTGCGTCGAACGCCAGGTGGTGGAGCCGGCCGGTCCGGTTCCCGACCCAGGCGTCGTCCGGCCCGACCTGCGACAGGCGGATGCGGCCCGGTCCGGGCCAGCCCAGCTCCACCCAGCCGTCGCCCTCGTCGAGCGGCCGGCCGCCGAGCAGCTGCTCGAACAGGCGGCGGGCCTCCGCGAGGTCGGCGACGTGGTGGGCGACCCGCACCAACGTGGCGGTCGGGCCGGTCGGGAACGAGGCCGGAGCCGGCTCGGGCACCCACTCGCCGCCCTCGCCGGACTGCGCGAGCTGCACGACGATCCCGGTGGCCTGCTTCGGGTGGAGGAACGCCTCCTGCCAGCCGGGGTCGGACAGGTTCACGCCGACGGCGTGGTAGCCCGAGCCCTCCACGTCGGCGAGCGCGGCGCGGATGTCGGGCACCTTGAACGTGAGGTGGTGCGGGCCGGGCCCGCTGTGGTCGAGGAAGCGGCGCAGGAAATCGTTGTCGTCGACGCGGGCCGGGTGCAGCCCCTCCACCTTCATGCCGTTCGCGTACCGGACCTGGGCCGAGTAGAAGCCGGGGCTCGTGCCGCCGCCCTCCCAGGTGCCGCCGAGGTCGCCGGCGTAGCGAGGCCACAGCAGCTCGACGTGCTCGGCGGCGACGGCGACGTGGTCGAGGTCGGCGCGGATCATGGGCCGATGATGGTGAAGCACCGGGCGCCGGCGGAAATCGGCCTGCCGGCACGGTGCGGCGCCTGGTCGGGCGGGGGGTCACCTCTGCTACGGTGACCGTCCCCGGGCGATTAGCTCAGTTGGAAGAGCGCTACGTTCACACCGTAGAGGTCATGGGATCGAGGCCCGTATCGCCCACCGGGACGACCCAGGTCGGTTGACCTGGGTCGCGTCGCGTCAGGGCAGGTCGACGCCGGCAGCCATCCCTCGGCCGGGCGGGCACGGGCGGTAGCGTTCCCACCGATGTCGCGCCTGTGCGAGCGCCCGGGGTGCGCCGAGACCGCCACGGTGGCCTTCGGCTTCGACCCGCGCGAGCGCATGGCCTGGCTCGCCCCGAAGGTCGACGACGGGCCGGTGGCCGGGTCGCTGTGTCGCAAGCACGCCGACGCCATGACCCTGCCGCGAGGCTGGTGGCTCGACGACCGCCGTGGCGGCGACGCGCTGTTCGAGACGGTCGAGCAGGAGACCCCGGCGCCGGTCGACGAGCAGTCGCCGATCGCCCAGGCCCGCAAGACCCGGGCCCGCAAGCCGAAGGCCGTGCCCGACGCAGCGGCGCCGGCTGACGCCGTCACCGACGAGGAGGCGACCACCGAGGCGGTCGCCTCGGACGACGCCGGTGCCGCCGCGGCGCCGGCCTCCGGCGGGCCCGACGAACCCGACCCGGGCTGGGCACCGCTGTTCGACGCCGGCGACGACCTCGGCGGGCAGCTGCACGCCGACACGCCGCTGTTGAACCGCGCCTTCGGCGGCAAGGTCGTCCCACCCCCGCCTCGCCGGCGCCGGCCGCCCAAGGCGCCGGCTGCCGGCTGAGCCGACCCGCCGCATGGACCTGCTCACCATCACGTGCCCGCGCTGCGGTGCCGCCGCCACCGCCCGCTTCTACGGCCCGTGCGACGGCTGCCGGGCTGCGCTGCGGGCGGCTCACGGCGGGGAGGCCCGCGACGTCGAGGTGGCGGCCTACGAGCCGAAGATGAACGTCGTCCCCAACCAGATCGCCACCAAGGACTGACCCTGGACGTCGTCGCCACGATGGACGCGCCCTGCCCGCCCGCCGCCGTGCGGGTCTGGGTCGACGACCTCGACCGCTACCCGCGCTGGCTCACGATCGTGACCCGGGCCGAGCCGCTCGGCGACGTCGACGGCCGTCCCGCCTGGTCGGTCGACCTGACCGGCCGGCTGGGCCCGCTGGCCCGCTCGAAGCGGCTGCGGATGGTCCGCACGCGCCACGACGACACGACGACCGTGTTCGAGCGGGTCGAGGCCGACGGCCGCCATCACGCACCCTGGGTGCTGACGGCGCAGGTGACGGCGACCGCGGCGGGCAGCCACCTCACGATGCGGCTGCACTACGGCGGGGCGCTGTGGGGACCGGTCCTCGAGCGCGTGCTGCGCGACGAGATCGAGGGCGCGACGGCTCGCCTCCTCGGGCTGGTCGGCGCTCAGGACGACGAGGCCCAGGCGCCGTAGCGGTCGCCTCGGTGCTCGAGCGTCAGCTCGACGCCGAAGCACTCGCTCAGCGACGCCGCCGTCAGCGTGGTCCGCAGCGGTCCGGCCGCCAGCACCCGGCCCTCCCGCAGGAGCAGGCAGTGGGTGGAGCCGGGCGGGATCTCGTCGACGTGGTGGGTGACGAGCACCGACGGCGGCGCGGCCGGGTCGGCCGCCAGCCGGGCCAGCGATGCCACGAGCTCCTCCCGCCCGCCGAGGTCGAGGCCGGCGGTCGGCTCGTCGAGCAGCAGCAGGCCGGGGGCGGCCATGAGCGTGCGGGCCAGCAGCACCCGCTGCTGCTCGCCGCTCGACAGCGTGCCGACGGTGCGCCCGGCCAGGTGCCCCACGCCGAGGCGCTCGAGCTGCTCGGCGGCGCGCGAGCGGTCGTCGTCGTCGTAGCGGTGCCACCACGGCTCGAGCGCGGCGTGCTTGGCCGTCATCACCACGTCGAGGGCGGTCAGCTCGCGTCGCAGCTGCTGGGCCAGCGACGACGAGGCGATGCCGATGCGGGTCCGCAGCTTCCGAACGTCGGTGCGCCCCAGCCGCTCGCCCAACACGTGCACCGTGCCCGAGGAGGGGTGCAGGTACAGCGACGCGATGCGGATGAGGCTCGTCTTCCCGCTGCCGTTGCGGCCGAGCACCACCCAGTGCTGGCCCGGCTGCACCTCGAGGTCGACCCGGTCGAGCAGGGCGCGGCCGTCGCGCACCAAGCTGACCTGCTCGAGCAGGAGTGCCGCGGTCACGGTGCCGCGATGGGGAGCTCGAGCAGGTGGGGACGGCCGCTGGCGAGCGCATCTCGCACGGCGTCGCCGACGTCGTGGGCCGACTCGACCAGCGTGGCGTCGACCCCCATCGAGCGGGCGAGCCCGACGTAGTCGACCGGCGGCTCGTCGATGTCCATCGCCACGAACCGGCCGGTGCGCACCGTGTCGCCCTTCATGCCCCGCAGGTAGTTCTTGAGGATGAGGTACTGGCGGTTGTTGAGCACGGTGAACACCACCGGCAGGCCCTCGTGGGCCGCGGTCCACAGCGCCTGGGGCGAGTACATGGCCGAGCCGTCGCCCACACCGCACAGCACCGGCACCTCGCGCTCGTAGGCGAGGCTCACCCCGAGCGCGGCGGGCATGCCCCAACCGAGGCCGCCGCCCTTGCAGAAGAAGTAACGCCCGGGCTCGGTCCAATGGTGGAAGGCGCGCAGGTAGAACCCGGACGTGATGCCCTCGTCGACCACCACGCTGCCGTCCGGCAGGGCTCGTACGAGAGCATGCGCGGCCGCCATGGCGTCCATGGGTCGGGCCGGGTAGCGGTCGATGGCCAGCTGCTCGAAGTGCTCGATCTCGGTGGCCCGCCGGGCGGTGGCTGCCGCCAGCGCGTCGGCGGCCGCAGCGGCGTCGACGCGCTCGGCCACCAGAGGAAGCAGCGCCCGCAGCGTGGCGGCGACGTGGCCCACGGCACCGAGGCGCACGGGGTGGGCGCGGCCGACCATCGCCGGGTCGGGCGAGAGGTGCACGAGCGTGGTGCCCTCGGCCAGCGGCGGGCCGTCGGTGAACGGGTAGGCCATGAACGCCTGCCCACCGACGAGGAACACCGTGGCGTACGGGGCCAGGGCGGCCCGCACCCCGGCGGCCGCCGGCGGCAGCATCCCGGCGAACAGCGGGTGGCCGGGCGGCACGACGCCGGTCGAGTGCAGCGGGCTGGTGAACACCGGCGCGCCGAGGGCTTCGGCCAGGGCCACGAGGTCGGCGATCCCCTGCGACTGCGCCACCTCGTCACCGGCCACCACCGCCACCGAGCCGGGCGGGCCGGCCGTGAGCGCGTCGGCCAGGTCGTGGAGGCCGTCGGCCGTGGCCGCCCGCCGCACGTCGCCGCGGGGCGGCGTGTCGGGAGGGCCCTCCTCGTCGAGGGTGCTCATCGGCAACGACAGGAACACGGGTCCGGCCGGGTCGCTGACGGCGTCGCGGAAGGCCCGCCGCAGGTAGGTGCCGAGCTCGCGCAGCGTGCGCACCTCGTGGGCCCACTTGCTCACCGGGCGGGCCAGGCCGACGAGGTCGCCCGACAGGAGCGGGTCGGCCTCGATGTGGCCGTAGTGCTGCTGGCCGGCCGTCACGACGAGCGGCGTGCGGTTGGCGACCGCGTTGGTGAGGTTGCCGACCGCGTTGCCGAGCCCGGCCGAGGTGTGGAGGTTGAGGAAGGCCGGCCGCCCGGTGACCTGGGCGTAGCCGTCGGCCATGCCGACGGCGGTGGCCTCCTGCAGCGCCAGCACGTAGTCGACGTCGTCGGTGGCGGCGAGCGCGTCCATGAGCGGCAGCTCGGTGGAGCCGGGGTTGCCGAACACGTTGCGCACCCCTTCGCTGCGCAGCACGTCGAGGAGCACGTCACGACCGGTGCGAGGCATGCGGGGCACCCTATGCCGGGTGCGGTGACCCTCAGGCGAGGTGCGACATCCAGGCGTCGTGCATGGCGGCGTAGCGGCCGCCGGCGGCGACGAGCTCGTCGTGGCTCCCGAGCTCGACGAGGCGGCCGTCGACGACCACGCCGATGCGGTCGGCCCGGCGGGCGGTGGCCAGGCGGTGGGCGATGATGAGCGCGGTGCGGCCCTCGAGGAGCGCGTCGAGGGCCCGCTCAACCTGGGCCTCGCTGCGCAGGTCGAGGTTCGACGTCGCCTCGTCGAGCACGAGGACGCGCGGTTGGGCGACGAAGGCGCGGGCCAGCGCCATCAGCTGGCGCTCGCCGCTCGACAGCGACGCCCCCCGCTCGTGCACGATGCCGTCCAGGCCGCCGGGGAGGCGCTCGAGGAGGTCGTCGAGCCCGACCGCCCGGCAGGCGGCGAGGAGCTCGTCGTCGGTGGCGTCGGGGCGGGCGAAGCCCACGTTGTCGCGCACGGTCCCGACGAACAGGAACGGCTCCTGGGGGACCACGCCGAGCTGGGAGCGCAGCGACGCCAGCGTGACGTCGCGGACATCGTGCCCGTCGACCAGCACGGCACCCTCGTCGGCGTCATAGAGCCGGACCACGAGCTTGGCGATGGTCGACTTCCCCGAGCCGGTGGGGCCGACGAGGGCCAGCGTCTCGCCCGGCTGCACCACGAGGTCGACGGCCCGTAGCACCGCGTCGGCGTCGCCTCGGCCGTACCCGAACGTGACCCCCCGCAGCTCGATGCGGCCCTCGATGGGTGGCAGTGCCGACGCATCCGGCCGCTCGGCCACCGTCGGAGCGGTAGCGAGCAGCTCGGCCAGCTTGCGGGTGGCAGCCTGGCCCGACTGGTACACGGTGTAGAGCTGGACGAGCTGCTGGATCGGGGCGAAGAAGGCGGTGAGGTACAGGACGAAGGCCGTGAGCTGGCCGATGGTGAGGTCGCCCCGCAGCACGGCCTGGCCACCGACGGCCAGCACGACGAGCTGGCCGATCCCGCCGACGAGGTCGGTGGCCGGGCCGTAGAGCGCGTTGACGTCGGAGGTGTGGACGTTGGCGTCGCGGTAGCCGCCGACGATCGAGCGGTGCACCGCCACGTCGTAGCGGCGCCGGTTGAACGCCGCGATGATGCGGATCCCCGACAGGCTCTCCGACAGGTGGGCCAGCACCTCGGCGATGCGGTCGCGGACGCGGTTGTAGCCCCGGTCGCTGGCGCTGCGGAACCACAGCGTGAGCGCCGTCATCGACGGCACCACCACGAGGACGGTCACGAGGGCGAGCGACGGGTCGATCGTGAACAAGATGACCGTGACCACGACCATGGTGAGCCCCTGCACTGCGAGGCTCACGAGGCCGTCCTGGAAGAGCTGGGCCAGGGCGTCGATGTCGCTCGTCATGCGGGTCATCACCCGGCCGGCCTTCTCGTCGGTGAAGTAGTCGAGCGAGAGGCGCTGCAGGTGCGAGAACACCCGGATGCGCAGCTCGTAGAGGAGCTGCTCGCCGACCCGCCCGGTCCAGGCGGTGCGCAGCGCGCCGGCCACGATGCTCACCACGACCGAGAGCGCGTAGATGCCGGCCACGATGGCCAGCACCTCGACGGATCCGGCGACGATGCCGTCGTCGATGCCCTTCTGCGTGAGGAGCGGGCCGGCCTGCACCGCGGCCGTCTCCAGCACGACGAGCGCGAGCGCGCCGACGAGGGCCCAGCGGTGGGGGGCCAGGAAGCGCCGCAGCGTGAAGGGGCGATGGTCGTAGGTGCTCGGGGAGAACGTCACCTCCGGTTCGGGGTGCTCGGGCTCCCGGTCGAGGATGGCGGCCACCCGGGCCTGCAGCTCGTCGGGCACCCCGGCGAACGGGAGGCCGGCCGCCGCGTTCGACTGGAGCGCGCCCGGGCCGCCGAACCCACCGGGCGGACCACCCCCGAAACCGCCTCCCCACGCCATCAGTCGCCCGCCACGAGGTCGGCATCGGTCGTGCGGTCGGCGTCGCCGGTGTGGCGCTCGTCGGCCAGCACGGCGGCGTAGCGGGGCTCGGACGCCAGCAGCTCGAGGTGGGTCCCCTCGGCGACGACGCAGCCCCCTTCGAGGAGCAGCACGCGGTCGGCCAGCGAGATCGTCGAGAGCCGGTGGGCGATGACGATCGTCGTGCGGTCACGACGGCGGTGGGTGAGCGCTTCGTGGATCGCCGCCTCCACCTGCACGTCGATGGCGCTCGTCGCGTCGTCGAGCACGAGAACGGCCGGGTCGGTGAGCAGCGTGCGAGCCAGCGCCAGGCGCTGGCGCTGGCCGCCCGACAGGTCGTAGCCGCGCTCGCCGATCACGGTGTCGTAGCCGTCGGGGAGGGCCGACACGAAGCCGTCGGCCTGCGCAGCGGCGGCCGCCGCCCGCACCTCCTCGTCGGTGGCGTCGGGGCGGCCGAAGGCGATGTTGGCCCGGATGGTGTCGGAGAACAGGAACGGCTCGTCGAGCACGATGCCGACGTGGTGGCGCAGGCTGGCGACGGTGAGGTCGCGCACGTCATGGCCGTCGACGAGCACGGCCCCCTCGTCGACGTCGTAGAAGCGGGGCACGAGCCGAGCGACGGTGGACTTGCCGCTGCCGGTGCGCCCGACCACGGCCACGGCCTCACCCGGACGGACGTGCAGCGAGCACCGGGCGAGGACCGGCTCGGCGCCGGCGTACGCGAAGGTGACGTCGCGCAGCTCGACCTCGCCCCGGCAGCCGGTCAGGTCGACGGCACCGGGTCGGTCGACCACGTCGGGCCGCTCGTCGAGGATCTCGAAGATGCGCTGGGCCGAGGCGGCGGCCCGCTGGCCCAGCATCAGCAGCATCGACAGGAACCGAAAGGGGGCCTGCAGCAGCAGGACGTAGGCGTTGAACGCGACGATGGCCCCGACGCCGATGCGACCCTCGATGGCCAGCCAGCCTCCGTAGAGGAGCACGCCGACCAGGCCGAAGCGGGGAAGGTTCTCGACCAGCGGCCCCCACCGCGCCCGGGCATCGGCCAGCAGCACGTTGGCCCACCGCAGCCGCTGGGCCGATCGGGCCAGCTTGGCGATCTCACGCTCTTCGGCCGCGAAGCCCTTCACCACCCGGACGCCCTGGACGTCCTCGTCGACGATGGTGGCGATGTCGGCCGTGCGACCCTGCACGATCCAGCTCATCGGGAAGATGACGTTGCGGAGCCGGAGGCTGGCCAGGTAGGTGAACGGGATCGTCGACAGCGCGACGAGGGTGAGACCGACGTCGATCGACAACATCAGGGCGACGGCCACGAAGAAGCTGGCGAAGTTCAGTGCGAGCAGCGGGGCGAACGTGATGAACATCTGCACGGACCGGATGTCGCTGTTGGCCCGCGAGATGAGCTGTCCCGACTGGACCCGGTCGTAGAACGAGAAGCTCAGCCGGGTCAGGTGCTCGAACACCGACGTGCGCAGGTCGTACTCGAGGTCGAAGGCGACCCGGTAGAGCGTCGAGCGGTAGGCGACGGTGATCAGGGCTCGGGCCGCCACGAGCCCGCCGATGCCCCACAGGTACGGGCCCAGAGCAGCGGCCTGGTCGACGAGCGCCTCGTCGATGGCGTCCATGAGGACGCGCGGGAGCAGCACCGAGCACACGAGCGCGACGAGGGCGCCGAACAGCGCCAGCCCCCACGACCACCGCCGCGCCCACAGCAGCGGTGACAGGCGTCGCCACCAGCCGAGCGTGGCGTCGGGATGGACGGCCGCTCGCGGCGGACGCCCGTCGGCGGTGCCGACGGGCTCGTACGGCGAGCGCGGCCCGTCGGGAACCATTGCCGTGCACGGTACCGTCGAGGGGTCGTCGTCGCCCGGTTGACTCGTAACCGAACCGCAATGTGGACTACGGTGCGCAGGGATGCGGAGCAGGGCACTCGTCGCGCTGGTGGTCGCCGTGGCCGCGCTGGCGGGCCTCACCCCGCAGGCGCGCGCCGAGTCGGTGTCCGACGCCGAGCGCCGGGCCCGCCGGCTGGCGGCTGCCGTGCTCGACGCCCGTGACCGGGCCGACCAGGCCGCCCGGGCCTGGGCGGCCGCCGAGGACGAGTACGAGGCCGTCACCGCCGAGATCGCCCAGCTGAGCGCCGACCGTGACAGGGCCGACGACCGGCTCGACGGGCTCCGGGGCAAGGTGCAGGAGGTGGCGCTGCGCCGCTACGTGGCCGGCTCGTCGGGCCCGTCGCTGTTCGGCGCCCAGACCGACAGCCTGAGCGAGCAGGTGCAGGCCGAAGCCATGCTGCGCTTCTTCACGGACGGGTCGAGCGACGCCATCGGCGACGCCAAGGCGCTGAGCGAGGACCTCGCCTATCAAGACGCCGTGCTGGCGACGAAGAAGCGCCGAGCGGAGCAGGCGGTGGAGGTGCTCGAGGCGTCGAAGGCGGCGCTGTCGGCCGACCTGGCCGAGCTGCAGGAGCTCGAGGCCGAGGCCCAGCGCGACGTCGTGGCCGCCCGCATCGTGGCGGCCGAGGCGGCCCAGCGACGGGCGGCCGAGGCGGCGGCCCGCCAGGCGGCCGAGGCGGCGGCGGCGGCCTCGGCGGCGCGCCCGCGGCCCTCGTCGGCGGCCGGTGCGACGGCCGCCCGTCCGGCCACGGCGCGTCCCATCGGTGCGGCGGTCTCGCCGACCGTGCCGGTCGTGGACGCCGGCGAGGACGACGAGGCACCGGCCCCGTCCCTTCTGGCCCCGTCGTCGGGCGGCGGGGGCTGGGTGTGCCCCGTGGCCGGCCCCAGCTCGTTCGTCGACACGTGGGGTGCCCCGCGCTCGGGAGGCCGCCGCCACCAGGGCGTCGACCTCATCAGCCCTCGCGGCACCCCGCTGGCGGCCGTGCTGTCGGGCACGGCGACGTCGCGGCGCAACAGCCTCGGCGGCCTGGCCGTGTACCTGCATGCCGACAACGGCGACGTCTTCTACTACGCCCACCTCGACGGGTTCGGGAAGCTGGGCCGGGTCGAGCAGGGCGACATCATCGGCTACAACGGCGACACGGGGAACGCCCGGGGCATCCCGCACCTGCACTTCGAGTGGCACCCCGGCGGCGGCGCCCCGGTGAACCCCTACCCCCGCACCCGGGCCGCCTGCTGACCGGAGCCGGCGCCGCCCGATCTGCCAGCCTGGGCGCCCGATGGACTCCGATCTTGCCCACCGCCTGGCGGCCGTGCTGGGGGCCGACGACGTGGGCGACCTGCGCCAGCTGTCCGGCGGGGCGTCCCGTGAGACGTGGTCGGCCGAGGTCGACCAGGGCGGCCGCCGGCGGCGGGTGATCCTCCAGCGCCAGCGGGCCGGCGGCGACCGGAGCATGGCGCGCGAGGCCGACGTGCTGCGGGTTGCCCGCCGCGGCGGGGTACCCGTGCCCGAGGTGCTGGCGTCGTCGGACGATCCGGCGCTGCTCGGGGCGGCGTTCACCGTGCTGGAGCACGTCGAGGGCGAGACGATCGCTCGACGGATCCTGCGCGACGACGAGTTCGCGGGGGCCCGCCCGGTGCTGGCCGCGCAGATGGCCGAGGCGGCGGCCCGCCTCCATGCCCTCGAGCCGGTGCCGGGCCTCGAGGCCCCCGACCAGCTCCAGACGTACCGGGAGCTGCTCGACCTGCTGGGCCAGCCCCACCCGGCCTTCGAGCTGGCCTTCCGGTGGCTCGACGGCCACCGGCCGCCCCCGACGCGCACCACGATGGTCCACGGCGACCTGCGGCTCGGCAACGTGATCGTCGGGGCCGACGGCCTGCGGGCCGTGCTCGACTGGGAGCTCGCCCACCTGGGCGACCCCGTCGAGGACCTGGGTTGGATGTGCGTGAAGGCGTGGCGCTTCGGCAGCCCGCACCCCGCGGCCGGCGTCGGCTCCTACGACCAGCTGCTCGATGCCTACGCGGCGGCGTCGGGTCTGACCGTCGAGGCCGAGGTGCTCCGGTGGTGGGAGGTCCTCGGCACGCTCAAGTGGGGGATCATGTGCATCATGCAGGCCAACGTCCACCTCAGCGGCACCGCTCGCTCGCACGAGCTGGCGGCCATCGGGCGGCGGGTCTGCGAGAACGAGCACGACCTGTTCCTGCTCCTGCCGTGACGGAGGACGCCCGATGACCGCACCGCACGACCCGCCCACGGCCGCCCAGCTGGTGGAGGCCGTCCGGGAGTGGCTGGAGCGCGACGTGTTGGCGGCCACCGAGGGTCGGCTGCAGTTCCACACCCGGGTGGCGGTGAACGTGCTGGCGATGGTCGAGCGCGAGCTCAGCCTGGGCGCCGGCCAGGCCGCCGAGCACCGGCAGCGACTGGCTCGCCTCGGCGCGGCCGACGACGCCGACCTGGCGGCGCGCATCCGCAGCGGCGAGCTCGACGACCGCTACGAGGAGGTGCGCGACCTCGTGTGGGCCAGCGTCCGAGACAAGCTGGCCGTGGCCAACCCCCGCTACCTCGCCGCCCCAGCCGGCGGCTGAGCACGGCGGGGCGGCTGCCTAGCATCGGTCGCATGACCGACGTGAACGGCGAGGCGCCCGAGGCCGTGCGGTGTGCGGTGGCGGGGGGCATCGCCACCGTCACCCTCAGCTCGCCCGAGAACCGCAACGCCCTGTCGCGCCGGCTGATGGCCGGCCTGCACGACGCCCTCGACCGGGCGATGGCCGCCGACGTGCGCGTGATCGTGCTCACCCACGTGCCGCCGGCGTTCTGTGCCGGCGCCGACCTGAAGGAACGGGCGGCGGCTCCGACCGACGCCCCGGTGCGCAGCCTGCCCGAGGCGCTGCAGCGGCTCGTGGAGGCCGACCAGCCGGTCATCGCCGCCGTCAAGGGGCCGGTGCGCGCCGGCGGCATCGGTCTGATGGCGTCGTGCGACCTCGTCGTGGTCGACCCGGCGGTCGACTTCGCATTCACCGAGGTGCGCATCGGCGTGGCCCCGGCCATCATCTCGGTGCCGATCCTGCGCCGAGTGCCGTGGTCGGCGCTGGCTGCCCCCTTCCTCACCGGGGAGCGCTTCGGCGCCGAGGCCGCCCGGGCGATGGGCCTCGTCACCCATGTGAGCGACGACGTCGACGGCACGGTGGTGGCACTGTGCGCAGGCATCCTGGCCGGTGCTCCGCGGGCGGTGGCCGCCACCAAGGGGCTCCTGCACGAGGTGGCGGGCCGGCCGCTCGCGGAAGCGCTGGCCGAGATGAGCACGCTGAGCGAGGCGCTCTTCCGGGGGCCCGAAGCCGCCGAGGGCATGGCCGCCTTCGCCGAGAAGCGACCGCCCCGCTGGGTGGCCGGCTACAGCTAGGCCCGCCGCAGCGTCACGGGCTGGCCGGCGGCCAGCTGCCCGCAGGCGGCGTCGATGTCGGTGCCACGGTTGCGTCGCACGGTGGCGTTCACGCCGCGGTCTTCGAGCCACTGCCGGAAGGCCCGCACGCGCGCCGGCGACGAGCCCGTCGACGGCCAGCCGGGGGTCGGGTTGAGGGGGATGAGGTTCACGTGGGCCACCAGCGGCAGCGCCCGGCAGCGGGAGGCGAGCTCGGCGGCGTCGGCCGGGGTGTCGTTCACGCCGTCGATGAGCGCCCACTCGAACGACAGCCGGCGGCCCTTGGCCAAGAGGTAGTCGGCGCAGGCTGCCATCAGCTCCTCGAGCGGGTAGCGGCGGTTGATCGGGACCAGCTCGTCACGGAGCCGGTCGTTGGCCGCATGCAGCGAGACGGCCAGGTTGACCGGGAGCGGGCGCTCGGCCAAGGCGTGGATGCCCGGCACCAGCCCGACGGTGGAGATCGTCAGGTGTCGTGCGGAGAGCCCGAGGTCGGCGTGCAGGCGCTCGACGGCGGTCCACACCCTCGCCTCGTTGGCCAGCGGCTCACCCATGCCCATGAACACGACGTTCGACAGCCGCCGGCCACCGTCGCGGGCCCGGCGGGCCGCCAGCACGACCTGCTCGACGATCTCCCCGACGCCCAGGTGGCGCTCGAACCCGGCTTGGCCGGTCGCACAGAACCCGCACCCCATGGCGCAGCCGGCCTGGCTGCTCACGCACACCGTGGCCCGGTCGGGGTAGAGCATCAGGACGGTCTCGATGCGGGCGCCACCCTCGAGACCCCACAGCATCTTCACGGTGTCGCCCCGGTCGGACACCTGCTCCGTCACGAGCGTGAGCGCGCCGGGCGCCTCGGCGTCGAGGCGCGCCCGCAGTGCCTTCGGGAGCGTCGTCATCTCGGCCGGCGTAGCCAGCTCACCATAGAGGCCGTGCCACACCTGCTCGACGCGGTAGCGGGGCTCGCCGGCCAGCAGGTCGCCCAGCCCGGCCCGGTCGAGGTCGAAGCGGGTGGTGGTGTGCACGGTGCCCCTGCTCAGCAGCTGGCACCGACGGTGGAGGCGCCCGAGGTCCCCACGGCGGTGGACGTGGTCTTGCCGCCCTTGGTGGGGGCGGCAGGTGCCGCGGTGACGGGCGGGGCGGTGCCCGCGGCGGCCAGCGTGAGGCGCACGAGGTCGCGGATCTTCTGGACGTCGGGCCGCTCCACCTTGATGGTCGGCGGCGTGAGGGCCAGCGTGCGAGCGCCGTCGATGTCGACCTTGCCGAACAGCTTGGCCAGGTCGGACAGCCGCTCGGGCGGAAGGTCGCTCGACACGGCGTCCTCGACGGCACCGACGAGCGAGGCGTAGCGGCGCAAGAGATCGGCCGGCGACAGGCTCTTGGCCGCGGCCGCCAGCAGGCAGCGCTGGCGCTGCATGCGGTTGTAGTCGGAGTCGCCCGTGCGTGATCGTGCGTAGGCGAGTGCGATGGTCCCGTCCATCTTCACCACGCCGGGGCCGATCGTCGGCGGGACGCGGTGCTTGGCCCCCGGCGGGTTGCCGGGGGAGGGCACCTGCACCGGCACGTTCACGACAACGCCGCCCATGGCGTCGATGATGTCGACGAACCCGGACATGTCGACGAGCACGTAGTGGTGGATCGGGATGCCGAGCAGCTGGGCCAGCGCACCCTTGAGGGCCGAGGCGGCGCCCCGCTCGGCGTCGCCCCCGCCGACGAGCTTCGGGTTGGCGGCGACGTAGGGGTAGAAGGCGTTGGCGAGGTCGTCGAAGCCGTTCGGGAACTTCTTGCGCAGCGGGCCGGCCGGCATCGGGAGCCGCTCGAGGTTGCGGGGCACGGAGATCATCACCGTGTCGCCGGAGTCGGGGTCCATGCTGACCACGATCATCGTGTCGGTGCGCAGGCCTGGCCGGCCCGGTCCGGCGTCGCCGCCGAGCAGGGCGACGTTCCAGCGGGCCGAGTCGCCCGGCTTCCACGGTTCGAGGCCGGCGGTGATGGGCGTCTCGCTGTCGTGCTCGGTCGGCACCGCCACCTCGGGCTCGGCGCCGACCGGGCCGGTGAACACCGTCTCGATCGCGCTCTCCTGGCGCCACGCCGCCCAGCCGGCCGCCACGCCGGGGAGCGTGGCCACGAGCACCACGGTGAGGAACGCGACCGCGCCGCCGAGCCGGGCGCCGTGCGGCACCCGTCGGGGCCACGCCGCGATCACGGCGTCGGCGGCGGCGACGGCGCACACCCCGGCCCACACGAAGGCGAGCCAGAACACCCGCTGGAGTCGGTCGGTGTCGACGGCCCAGGTGAGCAGCTCGCCCTGGCTGGCGTTGAAGGCCCACAGGAAGAACAGCCCGGCCAGCCCCGTCGGCACGGCGAACAGCGCGGCGGCCGACCAGCGCCGCTGCACGGCCTGGCCGAGCCCAGGCACCAGGGCCGACAGGACCCCGCAGACGAGCGCGAAGGAGGTGGAGCGACGCATCACGGTGCTGTCAACCTACCGACCCGTCCTGCGCCGGAGGGGTCACCCCACGTGGTCGGTGGCCAGTGCCTCGTACTCGCGGATGCGGTCACGGACCACCGCGGTGCTGGCGTCCCAGAAGTCGTCGGAGCGCACCTCGAGGGCGAAGCGCCGGCCGAGGCCCACGGCGTCGTCGAGGCCCACCGACGCCAGCAGGTCGTCGTAGCCGGCCCGGAAGCGCTGGGGATCACGCTCGTACTGCGCGTAGAGCCCGAGGCCGAACAGCAGACCGAAGGTGTAGGGCCAGTTGTAGAAGCTGGAGCCGTAGTAGTGGGGCTTCACGGCCCACATGTAGGGATGCACGGTGGCGGGATCGAGCCCGTCGCCGTAGCTCTCGCGCTGGGCCTCCACCATCAGCTCGCACAGCGCGTCCGGCGACAGCGTGCCCGCGGCCCGGCGCCGGTAGACCTCGGCCTCGAACAGGACCCGGCTGCGGATGTCGACCACGACCTGGACCGTGGTCTGGAGGTCGACGTCGAGCAGTGCGAGGCGGTCGGTGCCGGTGGTGCCGGCCAGGAGCGCCTGGGCCACCACCGTCTCGCAGAAGATGCTGGCCGTCTCGGCCAGCGCCATCGGCAGCTGTCGCTGCAGGGGCCGGCGGTCGGCCAGCTGCACGTTGTGGTAGGCGTGGCCGAGCTCGTGGGCCAGCGTCCGCACGCTGTCGGCGCCCCCGGTCCAGTTGAGGAACACGAGCGACCGGTCGCCGCTGACGGGGGCGCAGAACGCGCCGCCCTGCTTGCCGTCGCGTGGCTCGGCGTCGATCCAGCGCTCGCGCTCGGCCCGCTCCAACAGCGTGCCGAGCGTCCGGTCGAAGCCGTGGAACGCGTCGCGCACGACGGCGGTGCCGCGGTGCCAGTCGTAGCTCGCAGTACCGGCGACCGGCAGCGGCGCGAGGAGGTCGAACCAAGGCAGCGCACCAGCGTGGCCATGCAGTCGGGCCTTCGCGCGCAGGTAGCGCCGGAGGTCGGGGAGCAGGCGCTCGACGGCGGCGGTCATCGCGTCGTACGTGGTGCGGTCGACGGCGTTGGCGAAGAGGCTGGCGTCGAGTGGGTCGGCCCACCTGCGGCGACGGTTGACGGCGATCGCTTCGCCCTTGATGGCGTTCATGGCCGCCGCCAGCGGAACCGCCACGGTCGGCCACGTGGCCTGCTCGGCCTGGAAGGCGGCCTCCCGCACGCGTGGGTCGGGGTCGGCGGCGAGGCCCCGCACCGACGCCATCGGGAGGGTGCGGGAGTCGCCGTCGGCGGTGACCGTGGCCGTGAGCTGCGAGGTGACGTCGCTGTGCAGCCGGTTCCAGGCGCCCGAGCCGGTGACGGCCAGCTCGGCGTACAGGGCTTCCTGGTCGTCGGGCATCTGGTGGTCGGCCCGCGCCGCCAGCTGGCGCAGCGGGAAGCGGTGGTCGGCCGCCCGGCTACCGAGGTCGGCCAGGTCGTCGGGACCGAGCGCGGCGACCCACGCCGCGAGCCGGGCCGACTGGGCCCGCCACGAGGCAGCCAGCTGGCGCAGGGCCGACGCCGCTCCCTGGGCCTCGGCGTCACGGCTGTCGGTGGCGACGTAGGCGTGCACGTAGCTCGTGAGGCGCTGGAGGCGCTCGAGGAGGTCGTTGGCGGCGTCGAGCACCTCGTCGAGGGTTGCCGCGTCGGCGGCCGCGGCCGGCCGGGGGTCGGTGGCACCGATGCCGTGGTGGTCGAGCAGGGCGGTGAGGCGAGTGAGGTCGGCGGCCACCGCTTCGTGGTCGTCGCGCCGAGCCTGCGACGTGACCGACGGGTACACGTCGGTCACGTCCCAGCGGGGGAGCGCGCTCACGACGCCGCGCCCGCGAGGTCGCCGACGAAGGCCCGGTCGACGTGCTCGGTCACGAAGCCGAGGTCGCGGTACAGCGCGACGGCTGCTTCGTTGTCGGTGTCGACGTAGAGCCCGCCGACCGTGAGGCCTCGGCCGCCGAGGTGTTCGAGGCCCGCCACGGTGAGGGCTCGTCCGAGCCCGCGACCGCGGAAGTCGGGATCGACGGCGATCACGTAGATCTCCCCGAGCGGCGGGTGGGCGTCGTCGTGGACCTTCGTCCAGCAGAAGGCCGCCAGCCGGCCGTCGACCTCGTGGAGCAGGAAGCCGGCCGGGTCGAACCACGGCTCCTGCTGGCGTGCCTGCAGCGTGGGCAGGTCCCAGCCGCCTTGCTCGGGGTGCTCGTGGAAGGCGCGGTTGTTCACGCGGAGCCAGGCCTCCTCGTCGTGGCCCACCAGGAACGGCCGGGTGGCGATCCCGGAGCGGGTGTCGATCGGCAGCGGCCGGCGCATGTGCTGCAGGAGTCGGCCCGGGTGCAGGTCGAACTGGGTGGCCAGGTCGCCGTGGACCTGGGTCGGTTCGAAGACCCACCAGTGCACGTGGCCGCCGCCTTCGCTGCGCACGATGTCGAGTGCGGCGCCCATGAGCTCGGGGCCGATGGAAGTCATCTCGTAGCGGTGGTGCGGGTGCACGACGAGCTCGAGGCCCCACGAGTCGTTGCCCCGGCTCACCTGCGCGTACGCCACCGGGTGCTCGTGGCCCGGCTCGAATGCCACCAGCCCGGCGAAGCCGGCCCGCCCGCCCTGGACGAGGTCGAGCCAGGTGTGGTCGGCGAGGGGCCGGTGGCCGTCGGCCCGTTCGACGGCGCCGAGCAGCCCGGACACGACCTCGATGTCGGTCGGGCTCATCTGGCGCTTGATCTCCAGGCGGCGCATCGGACCACCCTACGGCGGCACGGCCCGGGGGTGACGGCTCGGCCGGCCACCCCGTACCCTCCGCCCGATGGGACGACCGAGGACGCCGAAGGGCCGCGCCCGCGAGGTGGCTCACCGGCTGGCCGCCGCCTACCCCGAGGCCGTGTGCGAGCTCGACCACCGCAACCCGTTCCAGCTGCTGACGGCCACGATCCTGTCGGCCCAGACCACCGACGTCAGGGTCAACCAGGTGACCCCTGCTCTGTTCGCCCGCTTCCCGACCCCCGCGCACCTCGCCGCCGCCGACCCGGGCGAGGTGGAGGACCTCGTGCGCTCGACCGGGTTCTTCGCCACCAAGGCCCGCAACATCATCGGCATGGCGCAGGGCCTCGTCGAGCGCTTCGGCGGCGAGGTGCCGACCTCGCTCGACGACCTGGTGAGCCTGCCCGGGGTGGGGCGCAAGACCGCCAACGTCGTGCGCAGCGTCGCCTTCGACCTGCCCGGCCTGCCCGTCGACACCCACGTCGGGCGCCTGTCGCGGCGGCTCGGGCTCACCACCGAGGACGACCCGGTGAAGGTCGAGCACGAGCTCAACGCCATGATCCCCGCAGCCGAGCGTGGCCGCTTCAGCCTGCGCCTCATCCTCCACGGCCGACGGGTCTGCGACGCTCGGTCGCCCCGCTGCCAGGCCTGCGTGCTGGAGGACCTGTGCCCGTCGAGTCGGCTGCCGACCAAGGGGGCCGCGTCCCGCCCGCGCCGGTGACCGAGGGTGGTTGCACCTTCGGTGTTGAGGAGTAAAGTGACCGTCACCAACCAGGTTCCCGCCACCTGGTTTGCGGGCGATGCCGGGATCCGCCGCCTGGCATCGCTGTGCGCGACGGCCCCGCAAGGGGCCGTCGCCGCTTTTTCGCCCGGCTCAGGCCAGGCGGGCCGCCCGCTGCACCTCCCGGCCGGCCGCTCGCAGCTGGCGCTCGGCTTCGAACAGGGCGCCGAGCACGTCGTCGCGGGTGGTGCCCTCGTACCGCGCCGTGACCGCGGCGAGCCGGCGTTGGATCTCGTCGACGGCGGTGGCGAGGGCGGCCAGCTCGGCGCTGTCACTGGGCATCGGCGCAGTCTCGCGTGGCCGGCCGGGCCGGCCGCCCGTGACCAGGTTGGTCTCCCCCCGGGTTCGGCGAGGTCGCCCGGTATCGTCGCCCGAGATGACCCTGCCCACCCGCCCCCGCCGATCGTGCTGACCCGCCTCGACCTGCGCGGGCACCGCGGCGACCTGGCCATGGTGCTGCCGCGTCCGCAGACGGAAGGGACCGGGCCGGTCGCCGCCGTCGAGGCGATCCTGCGCGACGTGCAGGCGCGTGGCGACGCGGCCGTGCGCGAGCTCACCGCCCGCTTCGACGGCGTCGAGCGGGCCGACCTGCGGGTGCCGCCCGCCGAGCTCGACGCCGCGCTCGCTCGCATCCCGGCCGGACTGCGCGAGGCGCTCGGCGTGGCCCACGAGGCCGTCGTCGCCCACCACCGTCACCAGGTGGCCGACGAGGTCGACCACACCCACCGTGGCGTGCGGCTGCGCGCCCGGGCGGTGCCGATGGCCCGGGCCGGGTGCTACGTGCCGGGCGGCCGGGCCGTCTACCCGAGCACCGTCGTCATGACGGCGGCGATCGCGAAGGTGGCCGGGGTGGCCGAGGTGGTGCTGTGCATCCCGCCCGACCGCAGCACCGGGCGCCCGCCCGACGCCTCGCTGGCGGCCGCGGCCCTGTGCGGCGTCGACGAGGTCTACGCCATTGGCGGCGCCCAGGCGGTTGCCGCTCTGGCCTACGGCACCGAGTCGATCCGGCCGGTCGACGTGATCGTCGGCCCCGGCAACGTCTACGTGGCCCTCGCCAAGCGGCTGGTGGCCGGCGAGGGCCGGGTGGCCGTGCCGTCGAGCTTCGCCGGCCCGAGCGAGGTCGTGGTGGTGGCCGACGCGTCGGCGCCGCCGACGTTCGCCGCCATCGACGTGCTCGTGCAGGCCGAGCACGGCCCCGACGGCCTGGCCTGGCTCGTGTCGTGGGACGAGCAGGCCCTCGAGACGGTCACGGCCGAGGTGGCCCGCCTCACTGCGATCGCGCCGCGCCGGGCCGACATCGAGGCCAACCTCGGCTCCAACGGGTATGCCGTGCTGTGCGAGTCACCCGAGCAGGCCATGGCGGTGGCCAACGCCGTGGCGCCCGAGCACCTCGAGCTCATGGTCGCCGACCCGGAGGCCCTGTTGGCGCTGGTGCGCAACGCCGGGGCGGTGTTCACCGGCCCTTGGAGCCCGGCCAGCCTCGGCGACTACGTCGCCGGGCCGTCGCACGTGCTGCCGACGTTCGGGTCGGCCCGCTTCTCGAGCGCCCTCACGGTGGCCGACTTCGTCAAGCAGGTGCACGTCGTGTCGGCCGACGAGGCGGCGCTGCGGGCGGCGGCTCCCTACGTCGAGGCGCTGGCCGTCGCCGAGGGCCTGGCCGCCCACGCCGACAGCATGCGGCTGCGCACCGGGACGGTCGGACCGTGACGACACCCTTCCCCGTGCGTGACGACCTGCGGTCGCTGGAGGGCTACCACTCGCCGCAGGTCAGCGTGCGGGTGCGCCTCAACACCAACGAGTCGTCCGAGCCGCCGCCCGACGCGTGGCGTGACGCGTTTGCCGCGGAGCTGTCGCGCGTGGAGTGGCACCGCTACCCCGACCGTGCGGCCACCGCCCTGCGGGAAGCCATCGCCGACCTCCACGGCGTGCCGGCGTCGATGGTGTTCGCTGCCAACGGCTCCAACGAGGTCCTGCAGACGCTGCTGCTCACCTACGCCGGTCCCGGCCGTACCGTGGCCACGTTCGAGCCGACCTACCAGCTGCACGGCCACATCGCCCGCATCACCGGTGCCACCGTGGTGGAGGGCGAGCGCGGCGCCGACTTCAGGCTCGACCGCGCCGAGGTCGAGCGGCTCGTGTCGGCGGCGAACCCGGCCGTCGTGTTCCTGTGCTCCCCGAACAACCCGACCGGCATGGTCGAGCCCGAGCCGCTCGTGCGAGCCGTCGCCGACCTCGCGCCGGGGCTCGTCGTGGTCGACGAGGCCTACGGCCAGTTCGCGCCGTGGTCGGCGCTCGAGCTGGTCGGCGAGGAGCGGCCGCTCGTGGTCACCCGCACGTTCTCCAAGACGTGGTCGATGGCGGCGGCCCGCCTCGGCTACCTGGTCGGGCCGTCGTGGCTGGTGGCCGAGCTCGACAAGGTGGTGCTGCCCTACCACCTCGACGCCGCCAAGCAGATCGCCGGCCGCCTGGCCGTGCGGTTCAAGGGCGAGATGGAGGCCCGCGTGAAGGCGGTGGTCGACGAGCGCGACCGGGTGTCGGCGGCGCTCGGCACGCTCGACGTCGACGTGTTCCCGAGCGGTGCCAACTTCGTGCTGTTCCGCCCCCGGTCGATGCCGGGGCGGGCCGTGTGGCAGGGCCTGCTCCACCGGTCGGTGCTCGTGCGCGACTGCTCGAGCTGGCCTCGCCTCGACCACTGCCTGCGCGTCACCGTCGGCACACCGGCCGAGGACGACGCCTTCCTCGCCGCGCTCCAGGAGGTCCTCGGATGAACCACCGCACGGCCACCCGGGAGCGGGTCACGAGGGAGACGTCGATCCGCGTCACGATCGACCTCGACGGCACCGGCGTCACTGCGGTACGCACCGGCCTGCCCTTCTACGACCACATGCTCGACCAGCTCGGCCGCCACGGCGGGTTCGACCTCACCGTCGAGGCCGCTGGCGACCTCCACGTCGACGCCCACCACACCGTGGAGGACACCGCGATCGTGCTCGGCGAGGCGTTCCGTGAGGCCCTCGGCGACAAGGCCGGCGTGCGCCGCTTCGCCAGCGGCCTCTACCCGCTCGACGAGGCGCTCGTGGAGGTGGCGCTCGACCTGTCGGGCCGCCCGTACTTCGTGTGGGACGTGGTGCTGCCGGAGGCCATCCCGCTCGGCGACCCGCCCATGGACCCGTCGATGGCCGAGCACGCGCTCCAGTCGTTCGCCACCGCGGCGGGGATCACGCTCCACGTGAGCAGCCGGCGCGGCCGCAACGTGCACCACCTCGTCGAGGCGTCGTTCAAGGGCCTGGCCCGTTGCCTGCGCGAGGCCGTGCGGGTGGACGGCGACGGGGTGCCGAGCACCAAGGGCGTGCTGTGACCGCACCGCTGATCGCCGTGCTCGACTACGGCATCGGCAACCTCCGCTCGGCCGAGAAGGCCCTCCAGCGGGGTGGCGCTGACGCGCGGCTCACCGCCGACCCCGGACTGGTGGCGGCGGCCGCCGCCGTGGTGCTCCCCGGTGTCGGAGCGTTCGGCGCCTGCATGGCCGCATTGCGGGGCTCGGGCCTCCACGACATCGCGCTCGACGCGGTGGCGAGCGGCCGCCCGTTCCTCGGGATCTGTGTCGGCATGCAGATGCTCTTCGACGGGTCCGAGGAGGACCCCGGCGTGGCGGGCCTCGGGGTGGTGCCCGGCACGGTTCGCTGGATCCCGCCCGGCGTGAAGCGACCCCAGATGCAGTGGAACGTGCTCGACGTCCACCGCCCCGACCCGCTGCTCGACGGGCTGGGCCCGGCATCGTGGGTGTACTTCGTGCACTCCTTGCATGGCGTGCCCGACGACCCGAGTGCCGTCGTGGCGACCTGCGACTACGGCGGCCCTCTCACGGCCGTCGTGCGGCGGGGCAACGTCGTCGCCACCCAGTTCCACCCGGAGAAGTCCGGGACCACCGGGCTGGCACTCCTCCAGCAGTTCGTGACGCTCGCGTCGGGCGCCACGACGGCCCACGCGTGATGGAGCTCTACCCGGCCATCGACCTGCGTGGTGGCCGAGCCGTGCGCCTGCTGCAGGGCGACTACGGCCGCGAGACGGTCTATGGCGACGACCCCGTGGCGCTCGCGGTCGGGTTCGCCGCCGCCGGTGCTCGCTGGCTCCACGTGGTCGACCTCGATGCCGCCCGGACCGGCGAGCCGGTCAACCGTGGGGTGGTGGCCGACATCGCGGCGGCCGTGTCGGGCCTCGGGGTGCAGGTGCAGTCGGGGGGCGGCGTCCGCTCCGAGGAGGCGGCCGAGGCGCTGGCCGAGGCCGGGGTGGCGCGCGTCGTGATCGGGACGGCGGCCATGGAGGACCCGGCGCTCGTGCGCCGCATCGCCGTGCGCCAGCCGGCCGCGGTCGGGCTCGACGGGCGCAGCGGCGAGGTGGCGGTGCGGGGGTGGCTGCAGGGGAGTGGCGCGTCGGTCCTCGACGTGCTGTCCCGGTTCGCCGACGCCGGTGTCGCCGCCGTCGTCATCACCGAGATCGGGGTCGACGGCACGCTGGCCGGCCCCGACCTCGCCGGGCTGCAGGCGGCGCTCGAGCGCACCGAGCTGGCGGTCATCGCCAGTGGCGGCATCGGCTCGCTCGACGACCTGCGCGCGCTGGCGGCGCTGGCGGCCGGCGAGCGCCGCCTGGCCGGTGCCATCACCGGCAAGGCGATCTACGAGGGCCGCTTCACCGTCGCGCAGGCGCTCGCTGCGCTGGCCTGACGAGGCCCCGGTAGCGTCGCCACGATGCGCACCGCCCGCGTGATCCCTTGCCTCGACGTGACGGCCGGTCGCGTCGTGAAGGGCGTCAACTTCGTGGGCCTGCGTGACGCCGGCGATCCCGTCGAGCTGGCCGCCCGCTACGACGCCGAGGGCGCCGACGAGCTCGTGTTCCTCGACATCACGGCGTCGAGCGACGGTCGCGACACGATGGTCGACGTCGCCCGGCGCACCGCCGAGCAGGTCTTCATCCCGTTCACTGTCGGCGGCGGGGTGCGGGCCGTCGACGACGCCCGCCGCCTGCTGCGGGTCGGGGCCGACAAGGTGTCGGTCAACACGAGCGCCGTCCAGCGCCCGGAGCTCGTCTCCGAGATCGCCTCGGAGTTCGGTGCCCAGTGCGTGGTGTGCGCCGTCGACGCCCGCGCCTGGGCCGACGGGCGTCCCGGCTGGGAGGTGGTCATCCACGGTGGTCGCACGCCGACGGGCATCGACGCCCTCGACTGGGTCCGGCGGGCGGTCGACCTCGGCGCCGGCGAGATCCTCCTCACGTCGATGGACCGCGACGGCACCCGGGAGGGCTTCGACCTGCCGCTCACGAGGGCCGTCGCCGACGCCGTCACGGTGCCGGTGATCGCCAGCGGTGGCGTCGGCGCCCTCGACCACCTTGCCGACGGCGTGCTCGAGGGTGGCGCCGATGCGGTGCTGGCCGCATCGATCTTCCACTTCGGCGAGCACACCGTCGCCGAGGCCAAGGCGGTGATGGCGGCGCGGGGGATCGTCGTCAGGCCAGCGAGCGGCTGAGCTCGACGGCGCGCGCCGCCACGGCGGCGGTGGCACCCAGGAGGCTGTGGTCGGCCATCGGCACGTCCTCCACGGTCGTCGCCGCCCAGCCGGCCGTGAGCCGGCGGGCCTCGGCCGGCGAGGTGAGCTGGTCGTGCTCGGGCACGAGCAGCAGCTTGGGTCGGTGGTCGGGTGCTGCCAGCAGCGCAGGTGCCTCGCCCAGCGGAGCAGCGACGAGCAGCCAGCCGGCCAGCCGCGGGTGCACGACCTGGGCGGCGACGATGGCCCCGAACGAGTAGCCGCACAGCACCACCGGGCCGTCGCTCGCGTACGGGGCCACGAGGTCGACGGCGGCGGCGACGTCGAGCCGCTCGCCCTGGCCGTGGTCGTGCTCGCCCTCGCTCAGGCCCACGCCGCGGAAGTCGAAGCGCACGGTGGCGATGCCGGCGGCCGGCAGCGACCGGTACAGCGCGGTGACGACGTGGTTGTGCATGTCGCCCCCGTAGAGCGGATGCGGGTGCGCCACCACGGCGGCGGCCCAGGGTGCCGGGGGCACGGAGACCTCGGCGTCGATGGCGAGGCCGTCGGCGGTGTGGAGCAGCACGGTTTCCGTCGCCACGGGGGGCACGGTACCGTCGCCCCTCGTGGCCGACAGCGACAAGCTGCCCATCAAGATGATGAACGACCGCCTCCTCGTGCAGATCCCTCGCGAGGAGGGTGAGCGGCGCTCGTCCGGCGGCATCCTCATCCCGGCCACCGCCCAGGTGGCCAAGCGCCTCGTGTGGGCCGACGTGGTCGGCGTTGGCCAGAACGTCCGCACCGTCGACATCGGCGATCGGGTGCTGTTCAGCCCCGACGACCGTTACGAGGTCGAGGTCGGCGGCGACGACTACCTCGTGCTGCGCGAGCGCGACATCCACGCCGTCGCGGCCCATCGTGTCGAGGGCAGCACCGGCCTCTACCTGTGAGCCTCCCCACCGTCGGTCGGTAGCCTCGCCCCATGCCCACCGGCACCCGCATCGACGCCACGCCCGAGCAGCTGGCCCACGTCCGCTACAACGCCGACGGGCTCGTGGCCGCCATCGTGCAGGAGGCCGGCACGCGCGACGTGCTGATGATGGCGTGGATGACCGCCGAGACGCTGCGGCTGTCGCTGGAGGAGGGGCGCACGGTGTTCTGGAGTCGCAGCCGCCAGGAGGTGTGGCGCAAGGGCGACACGTCGGGCGACCGCCAGTGGATCCGCGAGGCCTGGTACGACTGCGACGGCGACACGCTGCTGTTCCTCGTCGACCAGGAAGGTGCCGGCGCCTGCCACACCGGCGCCCACAGCTGCTTCTTCCGCCGCTTCGGCGCATGATCAGCCGTCCCTCGCGCGACGACTTCCGCGCGCTGGCCCGCGACCACACCGTGGTGCCCGTGTGGTGTGAGCTGCTGGCCGACCTCGAGACGCCGGTCGCCGCCTACGCCAAGCTGGTCGGCGAGGGCAGCGGGTTCCTGCTCGAGTCGGTCGAGCACGGCGAGCGCTGGAGCCGGTTCTCGTTCGTCGGGCTCGACCCGGCCGCGACGCTCGTGCTGCGCGGCGGCCGCATCACCGTCGACGGTGGCATACCGGCGTCGGTGCCCCGTGACCAGGGCATGCTGGCCGCCCTCGACGCCCTCCTCTCGGTGTACCGGGCGCCCCGCCTGCCCGACCTGCCCCCGCTGCAGGGTGGCGTGGTCGGCTTCCTCGGCTACGACGTCGTGCGCGAGGTCGAGCGCCTGGCGCACGTCCCGGCCGACGACCGCGGCCTGCCCGACGCCGTCATGAGCGTGATCGGCTCGCTCGTGGCGTTCGACCACTGGCGCCAGCGGGCCTACGTGATCGAGAGCGTGCCGGTGCTCGGCCTGTCGGGTGGCGCCCTCGACGCCGCCTACGACAACGCGGTGCGGCGGCTGGCCGTGCGGGTGGCCGACCTCGGCCGCCCGCTCGCCTACACGCCCGTGGAGCCACCCGACCCGGCCGACGCGCTGCCCGAGGCCCGCAGCAGCATGGGGCAGGGCCAGTACCAGCGGGCGGTCGAGGTGGCCAAGGAGCACATTCTCGCCGGCGACATCTTCCAGGTGGTGCTGTCGCAGCGCTACGACGTGGCGCTCGAGGCCGACCCGTTCGACGTCTATCGCGTACTGCGCCAGGTGAACCCGAGCCCGTACATGTACTTCCTGCGCCACCCGGAGATCACGATCGTCGGGTCGTCGCCCGAGCCGATGGTGCAGGTGCTCGACGGCAAGGTGATCTCGCGCCCCATCGCCGGCACCCGCCGGCGGGGCCGCACCGACGACGACGACCGGCGCATGGCCGGCGAGCTGCGGGAGAACCCCAAGGAGGTGGCCGAGCACGTGATGCTCGTCGACCTCGCCCGCAACGACGTGGGCAGGGTGGCTCGCTTCGGCACGGTGCACGTCGACGAGCTCATGACCCTCGAGCGCTACAGCCACGTGATGCACCTGACCTCGCAGGTCTCGGGCGACCTCGTGGCCGGCCGCTCGGTGATCGACGTGCTGCGAGCCACCCTGCCGGCGGGCACCGTCAGCGGTGCGCCCAAGGTGCGGGCCATGGAGATCATCGACGAGCTCGAGCCGGTGAAGCGTGGGCCCTACGCCGGCGTGGTGGGCTACTGCGACTTCAGCGGCAACCTCGACGCCGCCATTGCGATCCGCACGATGTTCGTGGGGCCGCGGGGCGCCGCGCTGCAGGCCGGCGCCGGCATCGTGGCCGACAGCGATCCCGACCAGGAAGACCTCGAGTGCCGCAACAAGGCCGCTGCGCTCCTCGCGGCCATCCCCGCCGCGCGGCGCATGACGGCCAAGCGCGCCGCCGAGGGGACCTCCGCCTAGTGCGACCGCACCGGCGGTGCGCGACAGTCGCCCCATGACCACCTGGTACGCCGCTCCCCGAGACTTCGTGATGGTCCACGGCCCTGACGCCGCCACTTACCTGCAGTCACAGCTGTCGCAGGAGATGCGTGACCTCGCGGTGGGCCAGGCCCGCTGGACGTTCCTGCTGCAGCCGGCCGGTCGGGTCGACGTGCTGGCCCGGGTGCTGCGCAGCGGCGAGCACGCCTTCGTGCTCGACACCGACGAGGGGTACGGCGACGTGCTCCTCGCCCGCCTGCAGCGGTTCAAGATCCGGGTGAAGGCCGACGTCGAGCCGATCGCCTGGGTGTGCACGTCGCTGCCGCTGGTGGCCTCGGCCATCGTCGAGGGGGCGGTTGCCGTGCCGTCGTGGTGGGGGAGGGGCATCGACCTCCTCGGCCCGGCGCACGTGCGACCCGCCCAGCTGGCCTCGCACGACCACACCGTGCACGAGCGCCTGCGCGTCGAGGCGGGCTGGCCGGCGATGGGCCACGAGATCGTGCCGGGCGAGACCATCCCGGGCGAGCTGCCGATGCTCCCGGTGGCCGTGTCGTTCACGAAGGGCTGCTACCCCGGCCAGGAGCTCGTCGAGCGCATGGACAGCCGGGCGGCCACCGCGCCCCGCCTCGTGCGTCGGGTGGTGCTGCCCTACGACGTCGCCGACGTCCGTGGCGCCGCGCTGCGCGTCGACGGCGAGCCGGTCGGCACGGTCACCACGTCGGCCGGCGACCTCGCGCTGGCGTCGGTGCGCCGCACGCTCGAGCCGCCCGTCGACGCCTTCCTGGCTGCCTCGGGCGGCGACGTCGCCGTCCGCCTCGAGGCGATCACCGCCCCCGCCTGACCTCACTGTGGTGGGCCGTGGGCGTGGTGCTCATGAGCCACCACCGTTCGCGGCGGCGTTCTCACTGTGGTGGCGTGGGGTCCGGGCGGCCACCGGGCACCACGGTTGCCGAGGGTGGTGGGAGGGGGGTGGTCCGGGGGAGGCGCACGGTGAGGCGGGCACCGCCGCCGGGCGCGGCGGCAGCCGCGACCGAACCACCCATCGCCGTGGCCAGCTCGTGCACGATGGCCAGCCCGAGGCCGGCGCCGCTCTCCTTGCGGACGGGCTCGTGGCGGGCGACGTAGAGGCGCTCGAACACGTGGGGCAGGTCGGCGGGAGCGATGCCGGGGCCGTCGTCGTCGACCTGGACGGCGCCAGTGGTGCCGTCGGTGAACACCGTGACCCACACGTGACGTCGTGCGTAGCGGACGGCGTTCTCGACGAGGTTGGTCACGATCTGGGCGACCCGGTCGCGGTCGCCCAGGACCGAGACCGGGACGGTCTCGATGCCGAGCACCACACCCGCTCGCTCGGCGTGGGGCTGCAGCGCCTCCACCGCGTCCACCGCCACCTCGCCCAACGCCAGCGGACGGACGTCGAGGGAGAACGAGCGCGTCTGGAGCCGGCCGAGGTCGAGGAGATCACGCACGAGGCGCTCGAGCCGGCGAGCCTCCACGAGGATCACCCCTGCGGCCCACTGCGGGTCCTTCGTGGCGCCGTCGGCGATGGCCTCGGCGTAGCCGCGGATGGACGTGAGGGGGGTGCGCAGGTCGTGCGACACCGACAGCAGGAACTGCTGCTCGAGCCCACGGGAGCGCTCGAGCTCGGTCGCCATCGCGTTGATCGAACGGGCCAGGTCGGCCAGCTCGTCGTGCTGGTCGGGCCGAGGCTCGGCCAGGCGCACGGACAGGTTCCCCGCCGCGATGCGCTCGGTGGCGGCCGACGCCTCGCGGACCGGCCTCGTCAGGCGCCGGCCGAGCACGACTGCCACGACGGTGGCAATGCCGAGCGCGATGGCGCTGCCGACGAGCAGCCAGCCGACCGCTGGCCGGGTGCCCCGCCCGGCGTCCTGGGTGAGCACGGCGGCGGCGAAGCCCCGCTCGGTCGGCGGGGTGGGAGCGGCGGCGAACACGAGCGAGCCGCGGTGACCGCTGATGACCTCGCCCTCGGCCAGGCGCGACGGTTCGAGGTCGTCGACGGTGAGGCCTTCGGGCGGCGTGTCACGGGTGCCGGCGCGGGGCCCGAACGTCATCACGGCGAAGCCGTCGAGGTCGAGCACGCGCTCGATCGTGCGCACCAGCGCGACCGGCCGGTCGGGGCGGGCCTGGTCGGCCACCTCCTCGAACCCCGTGACCAGCTCGGTGGCCTGCCGGCGCAGGTCGGCCTCGATGTCGCGGCGGGCGGCCGTCTGGGCCAGCACGACGGTGCCGAGCCCGGCGAGGACCAGGGCGGCGAGCGTCGTGAGGACGATGGCGAGGGTGAGGCGACGTGTCATCGGCATGGCGCCACCGCAGGGTGGCAGCGCGATGTGAGGGATCCGTGAGCTCGGCTCATCCCAGGCGGTAGCCGACGCCCCACACGGTGGCGAGCGGCAAGCCGTCGCCGAGCTTCTTGCGCAGCTGGCGGACGTGCACGTCGACGGTCCGCTCGTCGCCGTACCAGTCGGGCCCCCAGACGCCGTCGAGCAGCTGCTGGCGGCTGAGGGCCAGGCCGAGGTGATCGGCCAGGAACGCGAGGAGATCGAACTCCCTTGTGGCGAGGGCGACCGGCGCGCCGTCGACCCGGGCCTCGCGCCGGGCGACGTCGACTTCGATCCCCTCGCCGACGGCGATGGGCCCCGAGCCGGTCGGTCGCGGCTCACCTCGCCGAAGGATGGCCTTCACGCGAGCGACCACCTCCCGCGGCGAGAACGGCTTGGTCACGTAGTCGTCGGCGCCCAGCTCGAGGCCGACGATGCGATCGACCTCGCTGTCACGCGCCGTGAGGAACAGGATCGGCAGGTCGCTGGCGGCTCGCACGCGCCGGCACACCTCGAGCCCGTCGATGCCGGGGAGGCCGATGTCGAGCACCACGAGGGCGGGGACGTGCTGGCCCACGAGCTCCAGGCCGCGCTCGCCCGACGGGGCGAGCAGCACCCGGAAGCCGGCCTCGCGCAGGTACAGGTCGAGCAGGTCGGCGATGCTCGGGTCGTCCTCGACCACCACCACGGTCCGCTCGGCCACCGCGCCATCGTGCCACCGGGGCCGCCGCTCTTCGTGCCCGGAAGCCGTCCTCGGTAGGGTGCCGGCCGTTCGTCGGTCGGACGGGGAGGTGCCGCAATGGCGCAGGTCGGGGTCGTGGCGAAGATCGTGGCGAAGGAGGGCCAGCGTGACGAGCTCGTCGGCGCGCTCCAGGCCGCCCTCGACGCCGCGCAGGGCGAGGAGGGCACCCGCTACTACCTGCTCCACACCGACGCCCAGCAGGCCGACGTGCTGTGGATGTACGAGCTCTACGAGAGCCAGGAGGCGCTGCAGGCCCACATGGGGAGCGAGGCCTTCAAGGCGATCGGCCCCGCCGTGGGGAACCTGGTCGCGGCCCGGCCCGAGCTCACGTTCATGACGCCCGTGGGGGGCAAGGGCCTCTAGCTGGTGGGTTACCGTCGATTCCGATGGCCACCTACCTCGACCGGATCCTCGACACGCACCGGCGGCGGGCCGCCGCCGACGTGCGCCCCCTCGACACGCTGGTAGCCCAGGCGTCTCGCATGCCGCGGCCCCGCGGCTTCGCGGCCGCCCTGGCTACGGAAGCGGGGCTGAGCGTGATCGCCGAGGTCAAGCGCCGGTCGCCCTCCAAGGGCGACCTCGGCCCCGACCTCGATCCGGCCGAGCTGGCCCGTCGCTACGACGTCGGCGGCGCCGCCTGCCTGTCGGTGCTCACCGACCGCGACCACTTCGGTGGTTCACCCGACGACCTGCGGGCCGCCCGCCTCGCCTGCGACCTCCCCGTGCTGCGCAAGGACTTCACCGTCGCGACCCGCGACGTCGTCGACGCCCGCCTGATGGGCGCCGATGCCGTGCTGCTCATCGTCGCCGCGCTGACGAGCGACGAGCTGCGCTCGTTCGCCGATCTGGCCCGCCGCCTCGACCTCGACGTGCTCGTCGAGTGCCACGACGAGCGCCACCTCGACGAGGCACTCACGATCGGTGCCGGCCTCATCGGCATCAACCAGCGCGACCTCGTCACGTTCGAGGTCGACCACGAGCGGGCCGTGCGCCTCGCCGGCCTGCTGCCGAGCGGCGTTGTGAAGGTGGCCGAGTCGGGCGTACGCCACGCCGACGACGCCCGAGACCTCGCCGCCGCCGGCTTCGACGCCATCCTCGTCGGTGAGACCCTCGTGACCTCGCCCGACCCTGCTGCCACCATCCGAGAGCTCAAGGGGACCTGATGCGCTTCCACCTGACCGCCGACCAGATGCCCACCGCCTGGTTCAACGCGCTGCCCCGGCTGCCCGAGCCGTTGCAGCCGCCGCTGCACCCGGCCACCCGCGTGCCGGTGGGTCCCGACGACCTTGCGCCGCTGTTCCCGATGGCGCTCATCGGCCAGGAGATGTCGGCCGAGCTGTGGATCGACATCCCCGGCGAGGTCCTGGACGTGCTGCGCCTGTGGCGGCCCACGCCGCTCGTGCGGGCTCGCCGTCTCGAGCAGCACCTCGGCACCCCGGCGCGCATCTACTACAAGGACGAGAGCGGCAGCCCGGCCGGCAGCCACAAGCCCAACACGGCCGTACCGCAGGCCTTCTACAACAAGCGGGAGGGGGTCAGCCGCCTCACCACCGAGACGGGCGCCGGCCAATGGGGCACGGCGCTGGCCTTCGCCAGCGCGCAGTACGACCTCGAGTGCAAGGTCTACATGGTGCGCACCAGCTTCGAGTCGAAGCCGTACCGCCGGGTGATCATGGAGACCTGGGGTGCCGAGTGCGTCGCATCGCCCGTCGACGACCCGTCGTCGCCCGGCTCGCTCGGACTGGCCATCACCGACGCCGTGCGCGACGCCGTCACCCGTGACGACACCCACTACGCCCTTGGCTCGGTGCTCAACCACGTGCTGCTCCACCAGACGGTGATCGGCCTCGAGGCCAAGGAGCAGCTGGCGATGGCGGGGGAGTCCCGCCCCGACGTCGTGATCGCGCCGTGCGGCGGTGGCTCCAACCTCGGTGGCCTCGCGCTGCCGTTCCTCGACGACGCCGCGGTGCGCCTGGTCGCCGTCGAGCCGTCGAGCTGCCCCACGCTCACCGAGGGGCGCTTCGAGTACGACTTCGGCGACTCGGCCGGCATGACCCCGCTCATGCCGATGTACACCCTCGGCCACGACTTCATGCCGCCCACGATCCACGCCGGCGGCCTGCGCTACCACGGCGACTCGCCGATCATCAGCCTCCTCGTGAAGACCGGTCGCATGGAGGCGATCGCCTACCCCCAGGGCAAGGTGTTCGAGGCGCTGCAGACGTTCGCCCGGGTCGAGGGCAAGGTGGCCGCACCCGAGGCCGGCCACGGCATCCGGGCCGCCATCGACGAGGCCCTGGCCTGCAAGGAGACGGGCGACGAGAAGGTCATCCTGTTCAACTACTGCGGTCACGGCTTCCTCGACCTGCAGGCCTACGACGACTTCAACCACGGCCGCCTCGTCGACGCATAAGACCAGGGTCGAGCGGTGCCGCCCCGGTACCCTCGACCTCGGTGTTCGTCAAGATCTGCGGGATCACCACCGAAGAGGACGCGCTCCTGGCCGTGGCGCTCGGCGCCGACGCGCTCGGGTTCGTGTTCGCACCGTCGACCCGCCAGATCGCCGCCCAGCACGCCCACGACATCATCCGCCGCCTGCCCCCCGAGGTGATGACCGTCGGCGTGTTCCGTGACGACCTGCCCGAGCGCGTCCTCGAGCTGGCCGACGTCGCCGGCGTGAAGGCGGTGCAGCTCCACGGGCACGAGGCGCCGGAGGTGACGCGCGCCGTGCACCAGCGGGTGCGCTTCGTCATCAAGGCGTTCCCGGCCGGGAGCCCCAGCCTGCGCCGAGCGGCCGAGCACGGCGCCGACGCCATCCTCGTCGACTCCGCCCTGCCGGGTTCGGGCATCGTGTTCGACTGGAGCCTGGTCGACGACGCGCCGGCCGACAGCCGCATCCTGCTGGCCGGCGGTCTGACGCCCGACAACGTGGCCACCGCCATTGCCCGGGTGCGGCCCTGGGGCGTCGACGTCTCCAGTGGTGTCGAGCGGGAGCCGGGGCGCAAAGATCCGGTGAAGGTGAAGGCCTTCATCGACGCCGCACGCGCCGCCGGGCCCGATCCCTACCGCGGTCCCGACGAGATGCCCTACGACTGGGCCGACGAGTAGCCACCCCCACCCCGAGAGGAACCAACCGATGTCGCTGATGGCCGAGCCCACCCCCGACGGGCGCTTCGGCGAGTTCGGCGGGCGCTTCGTCCCCGAGACGCTCGTGCCTGCCTGCCAGGAGCTCGAGGCGGCGTTCCGCGACGCCTGGGCCGACCCGGCGTTCCGGTCCGACCTCGACGCCCTCCTGCGCGACTACGCCGGCCGCCCCTCGCCCGTGACGGAGTGCCGCAACCTCGGGTCACGGCTCGGCCTGCGGCTCCTGCTCAAGCGCGAAGACCTGAACCACACCGGCAGCCACAAGATCAACAACGTGATCGGCCAGGCCCTGCTGGCCCAGCGCATGGGCAAGCGCCGCCTCGTCGCCGAGACGGGCGCCGGCCAGCACGGCGTGGCCACCGCCACGGCGGCGGCCCTGCTCGGCATGTCGTGCAAGGTCTACATGGGAGCCGTCGACGTCGAGCGCCAGGCGCTCAACGTGTTCCGCATGCGCCTGCTCGGCGCCGAGGTGGAGGCCGTGCACAGCGGCAGCCGCACGCTGAAGGACGCGGTGAACGAGGCCATGCGCGACTGGGTGGCCACCGTCGAGGACTCCCACTACTGCCTCGGATCCGTGATGGGACCGCACCCGTACCCGTGGATGGTGCGCGAGCTGCACCGCGTGATCGGCGACGAGGCCCGCGAGCAGTGCCGGGCTCTGGGCGCCGACCCCGACGTGGTGGTGGCCTGCGTGGGCGGCGGGTCCAACGCCGTCGGGATCTTCTCGGGCTTCGTCGACACCGGGGCCCAGCTCGTCGGCGTCGAACCGGCTGGCGGGGCCGCCGTCGGGCGGGGGGTGCCCGGCGTGGTCCACGGCATGAAGAGCTTCCTCATGCAAGACGAGCACGGGCAGGTGCTCGAGGCCCACTCGATCTCGGCCGGTCTCGACTACCCGGGCGTAGGCCCCGAGCACAGCCACCTGGCCACCATCGGCCGGGCCCGCTACGAGGCGGTCACCGACGACGAGGTCGTCGAGGCGTTCCAGGTGCTGAGCCGCAGCGAGGGCATCATCCCGGCCCTCGAGCCGGCCCACGCGATCGCCTGGGTCCTGCGGGCCGCACCCGACCTCCAGGGCGCCACGGTGCTCGTGAACCTCTCCGGCCGGGGCGACAAGGACGTCGGCCAGATGATGGACGTCCTCGGTGCCTCGCTGATCCCGGCCCAGGGGCGGTCGTGACCCTCGAAGCGCACCTGCGGGCGCTGCGGGCCTCGGGACGCAAGCTGCTCGTCCCCTACGTCACCGGCGGGCTGACCGGCTGGCAGGACGCGATCCGGGCCGCCGCCGCCAACGGTGCCGACGCCGTCGAGGTCGGCATCCCCTTCTCCGACCCGGTGATGGATGGCCCCGTCATCCAGCAGGCCTCGCAGGCCGCCCTCGACGCCGGCGCCACGCCGCCGGCCATCCTCGACGAGGTGGCGCGGCTCGACGCCGGCATCCCGGTGGCCGTCATGACGTACTACAACCTCGTGTTCCGGGCCGGCCACGAGCGGTTCGCCCGCTCGCTGGCCGACGCCGGCGTCAGCGGCTGCATCCTGCCCGACCTCCCGCTCGAGGAGGTCGGTCCGTGGGCCGGCGCCGCCGACGCGGCCGGCGTCGAGACGATCCTGCTGGCCGCCCCCACGGCACCCGACGAACGACTGCCGCGCATCTGCGAACGAGCCCGCGGCTTCGTGTACGCCGTCGGCCTCCTCGGCGTCACCGGCGAGCGTGACCGGTTGGCCGGTACGGCGGCCGCGCTGGCCCGCCGGCTGAAGGCCGTCACCGACCGGCCCGTGCTCGTCGGCGTGGGCGTGTCCAACGCCGCGCAGGCCGCCGAGGCGGTGCAGGTGGCCGACGGCGTCATCCAGGGTGCCTCGGTGGTGCGCCGGCTGATGGAGGAGGGCCCCGACGCCGTGGGCGCCTACGTCGCCGAGGTACGAGCCGCACTCGACACCGCGGGAAATCTTTAGTCCTAAATCGAGCGGGCTCCGTAGAGAGGGTGACGGCCGCCGAGGCCGGACCCCGAACCAAGGAGAACCCCCGATGCGCACCCCCAAGCTCGTTGCCCTTGCTGCGCTCGCCGCCGTCGCCGGTCTGACCCTGGCCGCCTGCGGTGACGACGACGACAACGCCGGCTCGGCCGCCACCGAGACCACGGCCGCTGCGCCGGCCGACACCACGGCTGCCGCCGCGGAGATGAAGGACATCGTCGACACGGCGGTCGCCGCCGGCAACTTCACGACGCTGGCCACCGCCCTCACCGAGGCCGGCCTCATCGAGACCCTGAAGGGTGAGGGTCCGTTCACCGTCTTCGCCCCGACCGACGAGGCGTTCGCCAAGGTCCCGCAGGAGACCCTCGACGCCCTGCTCGCCGACAAGGAGGCGCTGACCTCCGTGCTGACCTACCACGTGGTGCCCGGCCGGGTGCTGGCTGCCGACGTGGCGGCCGGCGAGGTCGCCACCGTCGAGGGCTCCAACATCACCATCACGGTCGACGGAGGCGTGAAGATCAACGACGCCAACGTGATCGCCACCGACGTGTTGGCGACCAACGGCGTGATCCACGTGATCGACGCCGTCCTGCTCCCGCCCGACCTCGAGCTCTGATCCGACCGGCCCGACGGCCGACCGACGAAAGCCGCGAGCTCCGGTCCCTCCCTCCCTGACCAGGAGCCGCTCGTCCGAGGGTGCCCCCGACGGGGCACCCTCGGCGCGTCGGCGGCCATGATGGGCTGATGGCATGGTGGGAGCAGCCGGGACGGCACCGCGACGACTCGTGCGACCTCTGCGAGGAGGCGCGGATCACCGAGTGGTTCTACGAGGACGACGACTGCTGGGTGGCCGAGTGCGAGATCTGCTCGGTGCCCATGGTGGTGTGGCGCAACCACGACCACCTCCCGCCCGACGACGTGAAGGCGGCGTTGCACGAGCGCCTCGGCGCCGTCGTCGACGAGCACTTCACGTACGAGCGGGGCTTCTACGTCGACGATCACATGCGCAACATCCCCGACCACTACCACGCCCACGCCCGGCCCAAGGGCGGCTTCTTCGGCCACGGCCTGCGGCGACGCTGAGCTGCCGCGCCGACGCCTAGCCTGCTGGCATGCTCGAGGTCGGTGACAAGGCACCTGGCTTCTCCCTCGTGGACCAGCACGGCTCCACGGTGAAGCTCTCGTCGTTCAAGGGCCACAAGGTGCTCGTGTACTTCTACCCGAAGGCCGACACGCCCGGCTGCACCACGCAGGCCTGTGCGCTGCGCGACGTGGCCGGTCAGGTCGGCGACACGGCGATCGTCGGCATCAGCAAGGACACCCCGCAGACCCAGGCGAAGTTCGACGCCAAGTACGGCCTCGGGTTCCCGCTGCTGTCCGATCCCGACCACGTCACGGCCAAGGCGTTCGGGGCGTGGGGCAAGGGGATGTACGGGCGAGAAGGCGTGCTGCGCTCGGCCTTCCTCATCGACGAGAAGGGCAAGATCGTCAAGGCCTGGTACCGCGTGAAGGCCGACCAGACGGCGCCGAAGCTGCTCGACGCCCTCGGCGCGTGAGCGGCCTCCCGGCCCCGGCCGACGTCCTCCCGCACCGGCCCCCGTTCCTGCTGCTCGACGAGGTGACCGCGCTCGTGCCGGGCCAGTCGGCCACCGGGCGCTGGCACCTGACCGGCGACGAGTGGTTCTTCCCCGGTCACTTCCCGGGCCGGCCCACGCTGCCCGGGGTGCTGATGTGCGAGGCGATCGCTCAGCTCGGTGCCTATGCCGTCCTGGCCGGCGGCGCGGTCTCGGGCAAGCTGCCGCTGTTCGGCGGGCTCGACGGTGCCCGCTTCCGGCGCCAGGTCGGGCCGGGTGACGTCCTCGAGCTCGAGGTGACGCTCGGGCGCCTGTCGGCCCGCGCCGGCAAAGGGTCGGGCCGTGCCCTCGTCGGCGGCCAGGTCGCCTGCGAGTGCGACTTGATGTTCGTCCTCGTCGACGCCTGAGGCGGCGGCCGGGTCAGGCCGGCGGGGGTCCGAGCACGAGCACGCCGTTGTGGCCGCCGAAGCCGAAGCTGTTGCTCAGCGACGGGCCGGGCTCCCACGGCCGCGGGGCGCCGAGCACCACGTCGAGGCCGATGTCCGGGTCGACGGTCGTGGTGCCCATGGTCGGCGGGATCAGCTTCTTCTCCATGGCCAGCAGCACGGCGGCCGCCTCGATGGCGCCGGCCGCGCCGAGGGCATGGCCGGTGACGCCCTTGGTGGACGTGACGGCCGGTCCGGGCAGGCCGAAGACCTTGGCGATGGCCACGGCCTCCGCGGCGTCGTTGAGGGGCGTAGAGGTGCCGTGGGCGTTGATGTGCACGATGTCGGCCGGGCCCAGCCCGGCGTCGGCCAGTGCCAGCTCGATGCAGCGGATGGCGCCGGTGCCGCCGGGGGAGGGGGCGGTGATGTGGTGGGCGTCGGCGTTGCTCGCTGCTCCCAGCACCTCGCCGAGGATGGTGGCACCCCGAGCCCTGGCCACCTCGAGCTCTTCGAGGACGAGCACGGCGGCACCTTCGGACTCGACGAAGCCGTCGCGGTGCGCGTCGAACGGCATCGAGTGGCCGCTCGACGACAGCGCCGTCATGTTCGTGAACCCGGCGATGCCGGTGGCCGACAGCGGGGCCTCGGAGCCACCCGCCAGCATCGTGTCGCAGCGGCCCCACATGATGAGCCGGGCGGCGTGGCCGATGGCGTGGGTGCCGGCCGCGCACGCGGTGGCGATCACCTCGCACGGGCCTTGCCAGCCGTAGCGCATCGACACCGAGGCGGCGCCGGCGTTGGCCATGATCATCGGCACGAGGAACGGCGACACGCGCCGGTCACCCTTTTCGTGCCGCGTGATCACGTTGTCCTCCATCGTCTGCAGGCCGCCCACGCCGGTGGCGATGATCACGCCCTTGCGGTCGGGTGGCACGGGCGACTCGCCGGCTTGGGCCATCGCCTCGGCCGCGGCGGCCAGGGCGAACTGCTGGAAGCGGTCGGCCCGGCGGGCATCCTTGGGGCTGTCGAAGAACGGCGCGGGGTCGAAGCCGTCGACGGGCAGCGTCTTGCCAGGCGGCGCCGGGCGCGAGAGACCCTCCCAGAAGGCCTCCCGCCCGATGCCGCAGGCCGCTACGACGCCGATGCCGGTGACGACCACCCGTCGTCCGGCCCGCCCGTCCATCAGAGCTTGGAGACGACCAGGTCGTAGGCCTGGCCGACGGTCTCGATGCCTTCGAGGTCTTCCTCGGGCACCTCGACCCCGAACTCCTCCTCGAGCGCCATCACGAGCTCGACCAGGTCGAGGCTGTCGGCCTCGAGGTCGTCGCCGAAGCTCGCCTCCGGCACCACCTTCTCCTCCTCCACCGAGAGCACCTCGACGGCACACTTGCGGAATCGGCTGAAGAGCTGTTCGTCCACGGATCTACTCCCTTGTCGGGTCGGGCCGGCGAACCGGCGTGCTTAGTGTCCCATGCCGAGCCCGCCGTCGACGGGGAGCACGGCACCGGTGATGTAGGCGGCGTCGTCGGAGGCGAGGAACGCTACGGCGCCGGCGACCTCCTCGGGTGCGGCCATGCGGCCGAGCGGCACCGCCGCCGTGAGCTGGGCCAGACGCTGCTCGCCCAGAGCGGCGGTCATGTCGGTGGCCACCGGCCCCGGTGCCACCAGGTTGACGGTGATGTTGCGGCTGCCCAGCTCACGGGCCAGCGAGCGGGCCAGCCCCACCAGACCCGCCTTCGAGGCGGCGTAGTTGGCCTGGCCGGCCGAGCCGAGCAGGCCGACCACCGACGACACCAGGATGATGCGGCCCCGCCGGGCCCGCAGCATGCCCTGCGCGGCGCGCTTGGACACGCGGTAGGCCGCAGTGAGGTTGGCGTCGATGACCGACGTGAAGTCGGCCTCGCTCATGCGCAGCAGCAACGTGTCCTTCGTGATGCCGGCGTTCGACACGAGGACCTCGACCGGGCCGAGCTCGGCCTCCACACGGGAGAAGGCGGCGTCGACCTGCTCGCTCGACGTGACGTCGCACGCCACCCCGAACAGCCCCTCGGGCGGCTCGCCGCTGCGGTACGTGACCGCCACGCGGTCGCCGAGCGACGCGAACCGTCGGGCACACGCCAGGCCGATGCCGCGGGCGCCGCCGGTGACGAGCACGACGCGACCGTCGCTCATGCGCCGCCCCAGCGCAGCACGCACGAGGCCGCCGTCATGCCGGCGCCGAAGCCGACGAGCAGCACGAGGTCGCCGGGCTTGATGCGCCCGTGGTCGAGCGCATCGACGAGCGCGAGCGGGATCGAGGCCGACGAGGTGTTGCCGGTGCGGTCGAGCACGGTGACCGCCTTGTCCATCGAGAGGCCCAGGCGGGACATGGACGCTTCGATGATGCGGATGTTCGCCTGGTGGGGGATGACCACGGCCAGGTCGTCCTTGTGGACGCCGGCGTGCTCCATCGACTTCTCGGCCGAGTCGACCATGATCCGCACCGCCCGGCGGAACACCTCCTTGCCGTCCATCTGCACGTAGCCGCCGATGTCGCAGTAGAGGTGCTTGGCCAGGGAGCCGTCGCTGTCGAGGTCCCAGCCGAGGAGCTGGCCGGGGCCGTCGACCGCCTCGAGCACCACGGCACCGGACCCGTCGGCGAACAGCACCGCCGTGTTGCGGTCGGTCCAGTCGACGATGCGGGCCAGCGTGTCGGTGCCGATCACGAGCACCCTTCGGGCGCCCATGGCGACGAGGCCGTGCGCGGTGACGAGCGCGTAGACGAAGCCCGAGCAGGCGGCGTTCACGTCGAACGCGCCGCAGAACAGGCCCAGCTCGTCTTGCACCTTCGCCGAGGACGCCGGCACGGTCTGGTCGGGGGTGGTGGTGGCCAGCACCAGCGCGTCGATCGACGCCGGGTCGACGCCGGCCATCTCCATGGCCCGCCGGCCCGCCTCGACCGACAGCCCCACCGTGGTGCCGCCGACGCGGCGCTCCTTGATGCCGGTCCGCTCGGTGATCCACTCGTCGCTCGTGTCCATCATCGACTCGAGGTCGTGGTTCGTGAGCACCTTGTCGGGCAGTGCGGTGGCCCAACCGGTGATGACCGCGCCCCGAACGCCGCCGGGGATGGCCGGCATCAGGCGGTCCTCAGCCAGGCGATGGGCTGGCGGGCCGTCACCCGCTCGCCCTCGACGGCGATGTAGGCCTGCAGCACGCCGGCGAACGGCGAGCGCACCTCGGCCCCGTTGACGTGGCCGACCACCGTGCCGACGTCGATGCGCATGCCCTTGTCGATGCCGGCCACGGGCGCGAACACGCCGGCACCTGGGCTCACGACGAGGCGCTCGGTGGCGAACAGGTGCTCGCCCTCGTGCACCACCAGCGGCGTGGCCCGGCCGGCCGATACGAACTCGATGAGGGCATCGAGGTCTTGGGGTGTCGCGACCGACACCTGGCGCGACCCCTCGACGGTGCGCCTGGCCATGCCGGTGAGCACGCCACCCGGACCCAGCTCGACGTAGTCGACGACGCCGGTGCCCTTCAGCGTGAGCAGGCAGTGCTTCCACCGCACGGGGCTGCACAGCTGGGCCGACAGCAGCGACGCCCACTCCTCGCCGTGGTCGTGGGCCAGCGCGTCGACGTTCGAGACCACCGGCACCTCGATGTCTCGTGGGCGGGCATCGGCGATGGCCTTGCGGAGGCGGTCGCGGGCGGGCGCCATGAACGGCGTGTGGAACGCGCCCGACACGGGCAGCGGCATCACCTTCTTGGCGCCCAGCTCCTTGGCGTGGGTGGAGGCGGCCGCCACGCCTTCGGCCGAGCCGGCGATCACGACCTGGCCGGGTGCGTTGAAGTTGGCCACCCAGACCTCGTCGTCGGCTCGCCGGCAGGCCACCTCGACGAGGTCGTCGTCGAGGCCGAGCACGGCGGCCATCGTGCCGGGCCGCTCGATGCCGGCTTCGTGCATCGCATCGGCCCGCTCGACGACGAGCGCCACGCCCTCTTCGAACCCGAGGGCACCGGTGGCCACGAGCGCCGTGTACTCACCCAGGCTGTGACCCGCACACAGGTCGGGCTCGATGCCGAGGCGCTCGACGGCGTCGAGCACCATCAGGCTCGACACGAACGTGGTGAGCTGCGCGTTGCGGGTGTCCTTCAGCTCGTCGGCGTCGGCATCGAGCAGCAGGCGCCCGATGTCGCGGCCGGCCACCTCCGACGCTTCGTCGATCAGCTCCCAGCTCGGGTGGTCGGCCCACGGCCGACCCATGCCGGGCCGCTGGGATCCCTGCCCGGGGAACGTGAACGCAAGCATGGACCTCGACGCCCTCCTCCGGCTCCGACCCCTCGTCGAGCCCAGGGTAGGGCCCGTGGACCGGACCTTTCCGGCTACCGCGGGGTAACCGTCCGGCCATCTCGCCCGAGGGCCGGCCGGTAACCTCGCCGACGCGCCCCAGTACTCCAACCGGCAGAGAGGGTGGCCTCAAAATCCACACAGTGTGGGTTCGAATCCCACCTGGGGCACCGCCCGGCTCAAGCCACCGGGAACGGGAACTCGAACGGCTCGTGCGGCAGGCCGTGGTGGGCCTCGTGCAACCGCCGCTCCACGTGCTCGCGCAGGTCGTCGACGGGAGGCATCGCCACCAGGTCACCGTCCGGGGCGAAGGCCATCGTCTCGGCCACCCACCTCAGCTCGGCCAGCGTCACCCGCAGGTAGCCCTCCGGGCGCGTCTCGCCGTGGGTGTGCACGTAGGTGCAGGAGCGGGCGTCGTACTGCGAGCACACCAGCGGTCGGTCGGCCGTGCCGTACACCGTGCAGCGCCCGTCGGCGAGGTGGCGGCAGCGAGCCTTGACCACGAGCCACCACTCGCCGTCGGTGATGCCGACCTCCACGCCGGGGAAGCCGAGCGCGAACTTCAGCCGATCGAGGCCGCGGTGGTCGGGCGGCGAGGCGACCGGGAAGCGCAGCGTGTCGCAGCACCAGGCGCCACAGCCCGAGCACGGGTCGACGAGGCGGGGGTGGTCGACCCGCAGCGGTCGCCGCTCGGGCGCGGCCACTGCGGTGCCGGCCTCGGTCCGCCAGCGGTCGAGCACGGCGTCGTGGGCAGGTTCGGCCCGGGGTTCGTCGAAGGGCATCGCCCCGACCACCTCGACGACCCACTCCCACGGCGGCAGCGCGGCGATGCGCCGGTCACGGTCGAAGCGCACCTCGCCGAGCAGCGCCTCGAACCGCCGGCGGTCGAGCCGCACGATCTGGTCGGTCTGGCGCAGCAGCACCTGCCGGTAGCGACAGTCGTAGGCGTCGTAGGCCCGGCAGTTCTCGGGAAGGTCGGGCGAGTCGTGGATCGTGCAGCCGTGGGTGTCGGGGTCGAGGAAGCGGCACGGCACGCGGTACGCGACCGACCAGGTCCCGTTGTCGGCCACGCCGAGCTCGATGCCGGCGAAGTTGAGCAGGTACCGGCACCGGTCGAGGTCGTGCAGCGTGGCCACCTCGAACGTCTCCAGGAAGACGATCTGGCAGCACACCGTCTCGTCGCAGTCGAGGCAGGGTGACACGAGAGCCTCCTCGAACGTGTAGCCGCCACGGGCGGCGGCGGTCTCGCGGGTGCGCAGCTGGACCGGGGTCGGCTTCACCGGCCGCCCTGCTGCAGCTCGACGAGGAACGGGTTGGTGCGCCGCTCCCACCCGAGCGTCGTCGTCTGGCCGTGGCCCGGCAGCACGGCCAGCTCGTCGGGGAGCGGGAGGATCTTGTCGGCCATCGAGCCCATCAGCTGCTCAAAGCTCCCACCGGGCAGGTCGGTGCGACCGATCGAGCCGGCGAAGAGGTGGTCGCCCGAGAACAGGATCGGCGGCTGGCCATCGACGTCGAGGCGCAGGCACACCGAGCCCGGCGTGTGCCCCGGCGTGTGCAGGCACGTGAAGGTCATGCCCGCTCCGCGCACCTGGTCGCCGTCGTCGAGCCCGTACACCACTTCGGGGGGTCGCAGGTCGAGGCCCTGCAGGTACTGGCCGAACATGCCGCTGGTGCCGAGGGGGTCGAGGAGCATGTGGCGGTCGCGGTCGTGGATGTGGACCCGTACCTCGCTGCCGTCCCAGCGGTGGGCGTGGGCCTCGCCGCCGCCGTGGTGGTGCACCAGCGTGCCGACACCCCCGATGTGGTCGATGTGGCCGTGGGTCGACAGCAGGGCGACGAGTCGCAGGTCGTGGTGGGCGAGGCGGTCGAGGATCGCCTGCGGGTCGGGCGGTGCGTCGACCAGCACGCACTCCCCGCCGGGGCCCTGCGGGGCGACGAGCCAGCAGTTCGTCTGAGCCAGCCACAGGGGGAGCCCCTCGATGAAGAACCCGGTCATTCGGGCTCGTCCTCGGCGTGGTCGCCGGCACGCTCGGGCGGCGGGTGGGCGGCACCGTGGGCGAGCGTGGCTGCCACCTGCTGCACGAGCGGGTGGGCCGCCAGCGCGTCGAGCGTCACCGGCAGCGGGATGCGCCAGTTCGGCCACTCGTCGATCGTGCCGGGGAAGTTCGGCCGCTCCGGCATGGCGACAGCGTCCTCGAGCGTGCCGAGCAGCACGAGGCACGGTGAGGCGCCGAGCCGCTCGTAGGTCCGCACCACGACGTCGTCGATCCGGGTGCCGTCAGCCAGGGGCTCGGCCAGCTCGAGCAGGCGGGGCCGGATGGGGTCGTCCTCGCCGGGCGGCGCGAGGCCGAGGCCGATGCGGGCCGCCTGGTCGCTGCCGCCCCACACGCCCGCGATGGTGGGGAGGTCGTGGGTGGTGACGGCGGCCAGCGCCTGGCGGGGGAGCTCACCCACGTCGCCCTCGCTGAACCACAGGAGCCGGTAGGAGAGCACGTTGCGGTCGGCCAGCTTGTCGCGCACCTCGTCCTCCACCGTGCCGAGGTCCTCGCCGACCACGAAGGCACCGGCGCGGTGCGCCTCCAGCGCGATCAGGTCGAGGAGGTCGCCGGCCGGGTAGCGCACGTAGGCGCCGCCGTCGCGGGCGTTGCCTTCGGGCGACACCCAGTAGAGGCGGAACAGGCCCATCACGTGGTCGAGGCGGATACCACCGCAGCCGAGCAGGGCCGAGCGGATGGTGGCGACGAAGGGCTCGTAGCGGGCGGCCCGCAGCCGCCACGGCACGAAGGGCGGCAGACCCCAGTCCTGGCCGTCGACGCTGAAGAGGTCGGGCGGCGCGCCGACGCGACAGCCCTCGGCCACGAGGTCCTGGAAGACCCAGCCGTCGGCGCCACAGGGGTCGAAGCCCACTGCGATGTCGGAGATGAGGGCGACTCCCGACGCCCCGGCCCGCTCGAGCTGGTTGGCGAGGTGCCATTGGCACCACTCGTGCAGCTCGATGCGACGGTCCTCGGCATCGGCGAACGCGGCGACCGCGTGCGACGCCGGGCTCCGGTACTCCTCGGGCCACTCCTTGTAGTTCTGCCCGAGACGCTCCGCCAGGGCGCAGTAGGTGGCGAACGGTCGCAGCGACGAGTCCTGCCGGGACCGCCAGGCGTCGAAGGCCGCCCGACCGTGGCCGGTCTCGAGGAAGCGGGTGAAGAGGTGCTCGAGGGCCTCGATCTTCAGGGCCAGCACGGCGTCGCGGTCGATGCGCTCGGAGTGGTTCAGGTCGCGGCCGGCCCGGTCGAGGGGGCCGAGCACGTGGCCGAGGGCGGAGGCCCCCGGGATGTCGGCGATGCGCAGGTGCAGCACGTTGCGCCAGATGCGGCTGGTGGCGAAGTACGGGCTCGGCTGCTGGGGCGGTACCGGCGGGTTGGCGTGCAGCGGGCTGATCATCATGGTGCCGGCCCCGAGCGACCGGCTCCATGACGACAGCGCGGCGAGGTCGCCGAGGTCGCCCATGCCCCAGCTGCTGTGCGAGCGCAGCGCGTAGAGCTGCGTGACCCAGCCCCACTGGCGCTCGGGGAGGGGGCAGCGGCGCGGCGTCACGACGAGCCGGGTGTCGCTGCCCCCGTCGAGCGGGCGCAGCTCGTGGTAGCCGAGCGGCAGGTCGGGCGGCAGGCCGGTCAGCGACGTGAGGACGGTGCCGTCCTCCAGCGCGAGGTCGCACCGACCCTGCAGGGGGTGGGCCTCGCCGGCGCCGACGAACCACATGGGCGCGGGGGGAGGTGGCTCGTCGCCCTCGGCCCGCATGGCGGCCCGCAGCGCGGCCCGCACGTGGTCGGGTGTCGGATGCCACTCACCCTGTACGTCGTGGTAGCCGTCGGTGATGGACCAGGCGTCGATCATGGGTGTGCCTCCTCCTGCCATCTTGGCGCGCCGCCCGACCTCCGCCGGCCGCCGGGCCGGACACGAGCCACGGCCGACTCGTGTCGGGCCGTGCGCGAAGTGAGCAGGGGAGACACAGGTGGGGAGCGACTCGTGGCTGCCGCGCCGGGAGCAGGGGCGTCCCGTACGCTGCCGACGTGTTCAAGTCGCTCGTGGAGCGCCGTCTCTCGGAGGTGGCCGGCCGCCTCCGGTCGCTGCGCGACGAGCTGCGGGTGATCGACGAGCAGCTGCTGCAGCTGGCCAGTGAGGCCGACGACACCCGGCTGCGGGCGCTGGTGTCGGAGACGCCGCTGGCCGATCGGGAGTTCCGTGACGCCCAGCGCCACGCCGACACCATGGCCCGGCGGCGGGCCGAGGTGGTGGCCCGCATCGCCGAGCTGGAGGCCCGCCAGGACGAGCTGCTCGACCAGCTCACTGCGGGCTGACGGTCAGGTTCAGCCGCCGGCGGCCAGCAGCTGCTCGGGCGTCACGCCGCACTCGCCGGCCGACTGGGCCAGCAGCGCGTCGATCTCGGGGGGCCGGGGCGTCAGGGCCACCCCTGCGGCGAGCAGGTCGGGCTCGCTCTTCTTCGACAGCAGGTTGTCGGCCGCGCACCGGGCCACGCCGGGGTCGACACCGGCGCTGACCAGCCCGTCGTAGAAGGCACCGGCCACCAGGCCGGTGGGGGGCTCGGCCGGCCCCGGCGGCAGGGTGACACCGGGCGCCAGCGTGGTCGGCACCGTGGTGGCCCCGGCCGTGGTCGGGGGCGGCAGCGTGGCCGGCTGGTCGGTGGCCGGCACCGTGACCGGTGTGGCCGCCTCGGCCTCCACGCCGCTCTCGCCGGCCCCGAGCACCAGCACGGCCCCGAGGGCGAGGAGCAGGGCCCCGGTTGCCCCCGCGATCGACCACCGCACGGCCCGCCCTTCGGCGGCGGTCTCGGGCAGGAAGTCGGGCAGCCAGCCGCGGGCGTCGGCGAAGCGCACGAGCGGCGGCACGACGACGAGGGCGCTCGCGACGGCGACGGCGATGTTCAGCGTGACCACGAGGCCGAAGTCGCGCAGCAGCGGCAGCGACGAGAAGATGATGACGGCGAAGCCGCCCAGCGTGGTGAGGCCGCTCGTGAAGAAGGCCCGGCCGGTGCGGTGCGACGCCACCGTCGTCGCCTCGTCCGGGTCGAGGCCTCGGCGGCGCTCCTCGCGGTAGCGGTCGATCAGCAGCACCGAGAACTCCGCGCAGGTCGCCACCACCAGTGGTCCGCTCACGGTGGTGAGCGGGCTCAGCGTGATGTCGAGCAGCGCCACGAGCGTGGCCGAGCCGCCCACGGCCAGAAGGACCGGGATCATGGTCAGCACGGCCCTCGTGAGGCTGCCGTGGCGCAGCAGGAGCCACGCCGCTACCAGCACGACGGCCACGATCGTCAGGAGCGCGCGGTTGGCGGTGATGTTCTCGAGGAGGCCGACACCGACGACGGCGAGTCCGGCGGGGGTGGCCGAGGCGTTGGCCGGCAGGGGAGCGCCGTCACCAGGGTCGACGATGTCGGCCTGGAGGTTGTCGACGACGATCGAGCGCTCCTCGAGCGACGACGGGCCGACCTGGTACACGACCTGCGTGCTGTTGCCGTCGTCGGCCACCAGCAGGCGCTGGACGTCGGGAGGCGCCATCTCGAACGCCTGCAGCATCGCCAGCCCGGTCGGAGGAAGGTCGCTGGCACCGGGGACGGTGGTCAGGTCGGCGATGGTGCCGGCCAGGCTCGACGCCGCCACGAGCTCCGGGTTCTCGGCTTGGGCCCGTGCCGCGATGCCGGCGACGAAAGCCCCCATCTGGTCGGTGAACACGCCGTTGGCCTCGTCACCGGTGGTCTCGACGAACGTGCCGAGCGTGGAGGCGAACCCGGTCTCGTCCTCGAGGGCGCGGGCGTCGACGATGGTCTGCGACGACTGGTCGGCCCAGTTGATGGGGTCGCTCTCGATCTCCGACTCGCCTTCCAGGAACAGCCCGACCACCGGGATCACGATGGCCAGCACGGCGAGCGGGACGACGGCGGCCTTGGGGAGCGAGCCGAGCCAGCGCACGAACCGCTCGATGAGCCCGACCTTCGGAGCGAGAGTCGACGGGGAGCGCCGCTCACGGGCACCGAGCACGGCCAGCGGCACCACGATCCCGGTGACGAGGAGCATCACGATGCCGATGGCGAGCAGCACGCCGAAGTCCTGCACCATCGGGACGCGCGACACGCGGATGCACAGGAAGGCGATCACCGCGGCGACGGTGGCTACCACGAGCGGCGAGCCCAGGTGCTCCATCGTCTCGGCGAACGGGCTGCGGTCGTGGTCGACGGTGCACTCCTCCTCCACCCGGTTGTGCACCTGGATGGCGAACTCGATGCCCATGCCGATGAGGATCGGGAGCCCGGCGATGGTGACGAGCGACAGGTCGGTGCCCGTGAACCCGAAGGCGCCGAAGCCCCACACGACGCCGACCAGCATGGCGAGCAGCGGCAGCAGCCGCCACCGCACCCGGAACGCGACGAGCAGGATCACGACCATCACACCGACGGCGATGGCGCCCAGGACGAGCATGCCTTGCTGCAGGTAGTCGTTGATGTCGGTGAGGAAGGTGGGGGTGCCGGTGATGACGATCTCGGCGCCTTCGAAGGTGACGCCCTCGAGGGCCGATCTCACCGCTTCCTCGCCGGCCGACAGCTCGTCGAGGGTGGCGTTGCCCTTCAAGATGGCGGCGACGATGGCGTGCGTCTGGTTCGGCACGAACGACAGCAGCGACCGCCGGATCACCCGGTCGTCGTCGGCCGGCGCCACGAGCGTCCCGTCGTCGGCCACGGTGAAGCCCTCGTTCGTGTAGACGAGGAACTTGATCCACTCCGGGTTCTCGAGGGACGGGTTCCCGGCCGCGGCGGCGCGGGCGGCCGTGAGCGCGGCGTCGGCCTGGCGGAGCTCGGCCTTGGCCGGGTCGGTCTCGCGCGCGACGGCGTCGGCGAGGATGCCGCTCGCGACGCCCGAGGTCGCCAGGTCGAGCGACCACTGCAGCACCGTCGCCGGGGTGACCACCGACGCGATCTCCTCGGAGGCCCGGAGCCGTTCGGCCACCTCGTCGAAGGCGGCCAGGTTCGCCGGCGTGAACAGCTCGTCGACCCGCTTGCCCTCCTGCATCCGCAGCATGACGACCATCTGCTCGCCACCGAAGAGCTCTTGGTAGCGCTCGTTGTCCTGGGCGATGGTGGACGTCGGCTCGAGGTAGCTGTCCTGGCCGGTGGCGAAGTCGAGGCGGCCGAGCCCCACCGCCATGACCGCGGTGATGGCGACGACGACCGCGCCGACGATGGCGCTCTTCGTGCTGAGAACCTTCCCTGCTCGCCGCCAGAAGGCGCCCATCGCACCTGCCCCTCGATTGGTTCGGACGTTCGAAATGCTGTGCTCTGGACGGTGGCCCTGACAGGGCCGTTGGTCCCCCGGGGCGGTGCCTCGTGGTCGCCTGGTTGAATGGTCGGCGCCGGCCGTCGGAAAGGACCCCCATTGGCCACCCGAGTCGTGATCGCCGAAGACGAGGCCATCATCCGCCTCGACCTGCGCGAGACGCTGGAGGAGGAGGGCTACGAGGTGGTGGCCGACACCGGCCGGGGTGACGATGCCGTCGAGCTCGTCCGCTCGCTGGCCCCCGACCTCGCCATCCTCGACATCAAGATGCCGGGCATGGACGGCCTCGAGGCGGCCCGGGTGATCACGGGCGAGCGCCGCTGCGCCGTCCTCGTGCTCACCGCCTTCAGCCAGCGCGACGTCGTCGAGCAGGCCCGCGACGCCGGGGCGCTCGCGTACCTCGTGAAGCCGTTCCAGAAGACCGACCTCGTGCCGGCCATCGAGCTGGCCCTCGGGCGCTGGCGCGAGCTGCAGGCGCTGGCCGACGAGGTCGAGTCGCTGCAGGAGCAGCTCGAGACCCGCAAGGTGGTCGACCGGGCCAAGGGCATCCTCATGGACGAGCACGGGCTGTCGGAGGCGGAGGCGTTCTCGTTCGTCCAGCGCCGGGCCATGGCCGAGCGCACCCGCATGCGGGCCGTCGCCGAGCGGGTGATCGCCGGCGAGCTGGTGCCGTAGGTGGCCAAGCTCCTCCTGCTCGACGGCAACTCGCTCACCTACCGCGCCTTCTTCGCACTGCCCACCGACATGGCCACGGCCAGCGGCCAGGTCACCAACGCCGTGTTCGGGTTCACGTCGATGCTCATCAACCTGCTTCGTGACCACCGGCCCGACGGCGTGGTGGTGGCGTTCGACCGGCCGGAGCCCACGTTCCGCCACGAGGTGTACGGCGAGTACAAGGCCGGCCGGGAGGCGGCCCCGGACATCCTGCGCCAGCAGATGGGACTCGTGCGCCAGGTGGTCGACACACTCGGCATCACCGCGCTCGACGCTCCCGGCTTCGAGGCCGACGACATCATCGCCACGCTCGTGGCGATGGCCGAGGCCCGGGGCGACCACGTGGTGGTCGTCACCGGCGACCGCGACAGCTACCAGCTCGTCCACGACCCCTACGTGCAGGTGCTCTACAACCGGCGGGGCGTGAGCGACTACGCGCTCTACGACGAGGCCGGCATCGTCGAGCGCACGGGCGTCACCCCGGCCCAGTACCGCGAGTACGCCGCGCTGCGGGGCGATCCGAGCGACAACCTTCCGGGCGTGCCCGGTGTCGGCGAGAAGACGGCCGCCAAGCTCGTCACCACCTACGGCGGCCTCGACGGGATCTTCGCCCACCTCGACGAGCAGACCCCGAAGCTGCGGGCGTCGCTGGCCGAGCACGAGGCGGCGGTGCGCCGCAACGCCGAGGTCATGCGGCTGCGCTACGACGTGCCTGTCGACGTCGACCTCGACGGCCTGCAGTGGGGACCGCGTGACACCGCCGAGCTCAAGCGGGTGTTCGAGTTCCTCGAGTTCCGCTCCCTCCTCGACCGGCTGAACGACGTGCTGGCCAGCCCGATCGGTGCCACCCTCAGCGGCGCCGGCCAGGTGCTCGAGGCCGAGGTGCGCACCCCGGCGCCCGCCGAGCTGGCCGGCCTCGTCGCCGGTCGGGCCACGCTCGACGTGGCCGCAGCGTGGGAGAGCCGTCCGGGCCGCAGCCCGCTGCGGGGCCTCGCCCTCGTCGTCGACCCGGCGCTCGCCGACGTCGCCTGGCTGACCGCCGAGGTGCTGCGCGCCCCCGAAGGCACCGCCCTCCTCACGTCGGGGCGGCTGGTGCGGGCCCACGACGCCAAGGCGATCCTGCGGTCGCTGCTGGCCGAGGGGATCGACGTCCGCGCCGTCGGCCTCGACACCGCCATCGCCGCCTACCTGATCGATCCGGCCGAGGCCCGCTACGACCTGCCGTCGCTGTTGACGCACTACACCGGCGACACCGTTGCCACCGACGCGGCGCCCGAAGGCCAGCTCGACCTGTCGGGCCACTCCGTCGAGGCCTCCACCGTGGCGGCCCGCGAGGCCCTCGCCGTCAGCCGGCTGGCTCCCGCCCTCGAGAAGGCCCTCGACGCCCAGGGCATGCGGCGGCTCCACGACGACGTCGAGCGCCCTCTGGTGCGGGTCCTGGCCCGCATGGAAGACGTCGGGATCGGCGTCGACGCCGCCGAGCTGCGCCGCCTGAACGGGCACTTCGCCGCCGAGTGCAAGCGGCTCACCGCCGAGGTGTTCTCGGCCGCCGGCCGGGAGTTCAACATCAACTCCACGCCCCAGCTCCGCCAGGTCCTGTTCGACGAGCGTGGCCTGGCGCCCCAGAAGAAGACCAAGACCGGCTTCAGCACCGACGCCGCGTCGCTCGAGCGCCTTCGCGACCAGTGGCCCGAGCTCATCGACCCGCTCCTCGCCTACCGCGAGGTCGAGAAGCTCCGGTCCACCTACGGCGAGGGGCTCCTCGCCGAGGTGGCCGCCGACGGCCGCATCCACGCCACGTTCAACCAGACCGTCGCCCGCACCGGCCGGCTGTCGAGCGACCAGCCGAACCTCCACAACATCCCGGTGCGCAGCGACGAGGGCCGCCGCTTCCGGAAGGCGTTCGTGCCCCGCGCCGGCTGGGAGCTGCTCGTCGCCGACTACAACCAGATCGAGCTGCGCTGCATCGCCCACCTCGCCGAGGACCCGGGCCTGATCGAAGCCTTCGACGAGCGCCGCGACATCCACAACGCCACCGCGTCGCGGGTGTTCGGCGTCGACCCGTCGGCCGTCACCGTCGAGCAGCGGTCGAAGGCGAAGATGGTGAGCTACGGCCTCGCCTACGGGATGGAGGCGTACGGGCTCGGCCAGCGGCTCAACATCCCCACCGAGGAGGCCGCCGTCATCCTCGACGCCTACTTCGCGGCCTTCCCCCGCGTGAAGCAGTACATGGAGGACACCGTGCGCGAGGCCCGCCAGCGCGGGTACACCGAGACGCTGTTCGGCCGCCGGCGCCCCATCCCCGAGCTGCTGTCGTCGAACTACCGCATCCGCCAGGCCGGCGAGCGCCAGGCCATGAACGCCGGGATCCAGGGGTTGGCGGCCGACATCTTCAAGGTGGCGCTCGTGCGCCTCGACGCCGCGCTCGAAGACGCCGGCCTGGCCAGCCGCCTCGTGCTGCAGGTGCACGACGAGGTGCTGGTGGAGGTGGCGCCGGGTGAGCACGACGCAGCCGGTGCGCTGGTGCCGCGGTGCATGGCCGAGGCGGCCGACCTGCGGGTGCCGCTCGAGGTGAACCTGGCGTTCGGGCCGTCGTGGGCCGACGCCAAGGGCTGACGTGGCTGACCACTGGTTCGAGCCGATCGCCGAGCACCTCGGGCGGGCCTACCTGCGGTACTCGTTCACCAAGGGCACGGTCCAGGAGGTCGACTTCCTGGTCGAGACGCTCGGCCTCGAACCCGGGATGCGCGTGCTCGACGTGGGCTGCGGTCCGGGTCGCCACAGCCACGAGCTGGCCCGCCGTGGCATCGTCGTCCACGGCATCGACATCAGCCGGCGCTTCGTCGACCTCTCGTGCGACGGCGCGCCACCGGGCGCCACCTTCGAGCGGCTCGACGCCCGGGCACTCCCGTTCGAGGGGACCTTCGACGTGGCGATGTCGCTGTGCCAGGGCGCCTTCGGCCTCCTGCTGAAGGGGGCCGACGAGGACGCGCTCGTGGTGGCCGGCATGGCCCGGGCCCTGCGACCCGGTGGTCGCGTGGTGCTGTCGGCCTTCAACGCCTACTTCGCCGTGCGCTACCACACCGACGGTGTGGTGTTCGACGCCGACCTCGGCATCGATCACGAGCGCACCGAGGTCCGTGACGAGGAGGGCCGCGCCGTCGAGGTCGACCTCCACACGAACGTGTACACGCCGCGCGAGCTCCGCCTGCTGCTCGCCGCGCAGGGGCTGCGGGTCGACGACGTGTGGTCGGTCGACCCCGGGCGCTACCGGCGCGACACCCCGACGACCGAGTCGGCAGAGCTCCTGGTGGTGGCGACCCGACCCTGACGGTGACACGGCCTGTTCCCCGTCGCAGGCCGAGGTGTAACCTCTCGCGGTCGCCCCGACAGGCGGTCGGCGCGCACTCGTGAACCCTGTCCCCTTGGAAAGCAGACGTCCCTTGTCCGACAACCCCACCAACACCTCGCCCGACGCCCGGATGGGCACGTTCGACGAGGACGGCAACTACACGCCCCGTGAGATCACGGCCGACGACCTCGGCATGTCCTTCGCCGACGCGATCGACAAGACCCTCGTCGACGTCGAGGACGGCCAGATCGTCGAAGGCACCGTGGTGAAGGTCGACAAGGACGAGGTCCTGCTCGACATCGGCTACAAGTCCGAGGGCGTCATCCCGGCTCGGGAGCTGTCGATCCGCAACGACGTCGACCCGAGCGAGGTCGTGAAGCAGGGGGAGCGGATCGAGGCGCTCGTTCTCCAGAAAGAGGACAAGGAGGGCCGCCTGGTCCTGTCGAAGAAGCGGGCCCAGTACGAGCGGGCCTGGGGCACGATCGAGAAGGTCAAGGAAGCCGAGGGCGTCGTCGAGGGCCCGGTGATCGAGGTCGTCAAGGGTGGTCTCATCCTCGACATCGGCCTGCGCGGCTTCCTGCCCGCCTCGCTGGTGGAGCTGCGCCGTGTGCGTGACCTGCAGCCCTACGTGGGCCGGGTCCTGCAGGCCAAGATCATCGAGCTCGACAAGAACCGCAACAACGTCGTGCTGTCGCGCCGGGCCTACCTCGAGGAGACCCAGAAGGAGCAGCGCGAGGACTTCCTCGCCAACCTCAAGCCGGGCGAGGTCCGCAAGGGCGTCGTGTCGAGCGTGGTGTCCTTCGGTGCCTTCGTCGACCTGGGTGGCATGGACGGCCTGATCCACGTGAGCGAGCTGTCGTGGAAGCACGTCGACCACCCGGGCTCGGTGGTGCAGGTGGGCGACGAGGTCACCGTGCAGGTGCTCGACGTGGATCTCGACCGTGAGCGCATCAGCCTGTCGCTCAAGGCCACCCAGCAGGACCCGTGGCAGGAGTTCGCGTCGTCGCACCGCGTCGGCGAGCTGGTCTACGGCCGGGTCACCAAGCTGGTGCCGTTCGGTGCGTTCGTGCAGGTGGGCGAGGGCATCGAGGGCCTCGTGCACATCTCGGAGATGTCGGCGCACCACGTCGAGTCGCCCGAGCAGGTCGTCACGCCCGGCGAGGAGCTGTGGGTGAAGATCATCGACCTCGACCTCCAGCGCCGCCGCATCAGCCTGTCGATCAAGCAGGCCGCCGAGGGCGGCGAGGTGGCCGAGGAGTACCGCGAGCACTTCGGCGAGCACGCCTTCGACGAGCAGGGCAACTACATCGGCGCCGCCGACGACGCCGAGCGCGAGGCTGCGTGGGCGGAGTACTACGCGCAGTACGGCGAGGGCGCGGTCCCCGCCGAAGAGCCCCCCGCCTGATCTCCGGCGGTCGCCGCCGGGAGCACGGTCAGGCGAGGCGGATGATGCCCATCCTGACGGCGGTGAGGACGGCCTGGGTGCGGTCGCGGGCGTCGAGCTTCTCGTAGATCGACGCGAGGTGGTTCTTCACCGTCTTCTGGCTGATGAACAGCTTGGTGGCCACCTCGGCGGGGGAGCAGCCGTCGGCGATGAGCTGCAGCACCTCCTCCTCCCGCTTGGAGATGAGGCGGTCGTCGTCGTGGGCGCTCGGCGCGTCGAGCCGGCGCACCTCGTGGAGCATCCCGCGGGCGAGGTCGACCGACAGCACCGTCTGGCCGTTGGCGGCCTGGCGCACGGCCGACACGACGTCGTCGGACGACGAGTCCTTCGTGAGGTAGCCGATCGCGCCGGCCCGCAGGGCCCGGTCGACGACGTCGCGGTCGGCGTGCATGGTGAGCATGACGACCACCCGCTCGGGTGCTTCGGCCACGATGCGCCGGGTGGCATCCACACCGTCGATGCCGGGCATCGACACGTCCATGAGGATCACGTCGGGATCCGCGCTGGCGGCCAGCCGCACCGCCTCCTCGCCGTCGCCGGCTTCGGCCACGACGTGGAACCCCTCCTCGGTGAGCGTCCGCCGGAGCCCTTCTCTCAGGGTGCGATGGTCGTCGACCAGCATCACTCGCAGGCTCATACCGGTCCTCCGTCCCGCCGAACCACCACTCGCACGGTAGTGCCCTGGCCGGGTGCGGACGTGATGTCGAGCTGGGCCCCGATGGTGGAGGCCCGCTCCCGCATCCCGAGGATGCCGTAGGAGTCGATGCGCCCGGCGCCGGCCGCGAAGCCCACGCCGTCGTCGGCCACCGTGAGCTCGGCGGCGGTCGGGGTCACGGTCCAGCTGACGTCGCAGTGGTCGGCGTCGGCGTGGCGCTCGACGTTGGCGACCGCCTCGCGAGCGATCCACCAGACCTCGCGCTCGACCGGCAGGGGGAGGCGGCCGGCGCCGTCGGACCGCAGCGAAACCTGGAGCCCGCTGCGGTTGCTCACCCGGTCGAGGAACACGCTCATCGCGCTCGGCAGGTCGGTGGTGTCGGACACGCCGGTGCGCAGGTCGTAGAGCGCCTCGCGCACCTCGCGGATCGTCCCTCGCAGCTGCGCGCTCAGCTCGTCGACCTCGAGCGAGGCATCGCCACCACGGCTCAAGGTGCGCTTGAGGTGGTCGAGACCAAACGCCAGGCTGGCCAACGACTGGCCGATCTGGTCGTGCAGGTCACGCGCGATGCGGCTGCGCTCCTCCTCGGCGCCGATGGCCCGCAGTCGGCCGAACCAGCGGGCGTTGTCGATGGCGATGCCGAGCGGCTCGATGATCCCCGACAGCAGCTCGATCTCGCGGGTGCCGAAGCGGTGGGGCTCGCCCGACTCGAGGGCGACGAGCCCGACGAGGGCGCCCCGCGCCTGCAGCGCAGCGTAGAGACCGGAGCGGGTGCCCTGGGCCAGGCCGCTTCGGGGCGGGCCGAGGTCGGGCTCGGCCACCACCTTGAGCGACATGCGGGCCCGCACCAGCGGTGGCGGCAGCTGCAGCGTCGGGATCGGCTGACGCTGCCAGTTGCCCCTGGTGCGAACCGGCACCCAGGTGCGGGTGGACTCCTCGTAGAGCAGCACGGTGAGGTGGTCGTAGGAGAGCAGCTCGCCGATGCGGGCCACCGACGCGTCGAGCAGCTCGTCGAGGTCGAGCGAGGCCGGCAACGACTGGGTGACGCGGTGCAGCTGGAACAGCAGGGCGTTGGCCTCCGAGAGCTTGTGGAGGCGGTCGAGGGTGATCGTCTGCTGTCGGACCGACTCGCTGCTCACCTGCTGGGCGAAGCCGGAGAGGACAGCCACGACGAGCAGGATGGCGAACCACGCTGCGGCGCCCAGCACCCCCTCACGCAGCTCCTGGGTGACCATCATGTGGGGCCCGGACACGAGCAGCACGATCACGCCCGCCATGCGGGCGGCGTGCCCCGAGCCGCGGGCGAAGCCGGCCTGCAGCACCGGTGGGATGAGCGTGAACACGAAGGGCGAGTCCCACGCGCCCGTGAGCAGGACCACCTCGGTGTGGATGAGCGCGTCGAGCCACAGCGCCACAGTGGTGGTCCGGCCGGCGTCGTAGCGGATCGGGCGCGCGCTGCGGAACGCGGCGTAGAGCAGTGGCGCGGCGATGCCGGCCCAGATCCCCCAGTCGGCCTCGGCCAGCCGCGGCGAAGCGACGATGACCGAGGCGAGGAGAGCCCCCCAACGGAACGGGCTGATGCTCGGCGTGCGCAGCAGCGGGCCCGTGCGCCGGGGCGGTCGCTCGGCGGCCTCGACGGGCCGGCGAGGCCGGTCGTGCGCGGGCCAGCTCATCTCCGGCGCGCCGGCTGGACGCGCTGCGATGTCACGCGACGGCGCCGCCATCGCGCACAGGGTACGGGACCGCGGTGGGCTACGGTCGCTACCTCGTGGTGCGACTCCTGCGAGCCTCGTCGTGATCCTTGTCGGGCTCACCGGGGGCATCGGCAGCGGCAAGTCGACGGTGTCGGCGCTCCTGGTTGACCGCGGGGCCGTGATCGTGGATGCCGACGCCATCACCCGCGAGCTCCAGCAGCCCGGGCAGCCTGTGCTGGCCGCCATCGTGGAGCGCTTCGGCGACCAGGTCCGGTCGCCCGACGGCACCCTCGACCGGCCGAAGCTGGCCTCCATCGTGTTCGGCGACCCGGAGGCGCTCGCTGCGCTGAACGCCATCGTGCACCCTGCGGTGGGTGCAGAGGTGCTGCGGCGGATCGACGAGCACCGTGGCACCGACGCCGTGGTCGTGCTCGACATACCCCTGCTCGTGGAGGGTGGCCGCTACGCCGTGCAGGCGGTGGTGGTCGTCGACGTCGAGCCGGAGATCGCCATCGGGCGGCTCGTGGGCCAGCGGGGCATGGACGAGTCGGACGCGAGGGCGAGGATGGCGCGCCAGGCGACGCGTGAGGATCGCCTGGCCAAGGCCACGCGCGTCATCGACAACAGCACCGACCGGGCCGCCCTCGAGGCGCAGGTCGACGAGCTGTGGGCGTGGTTGCAGACGCTCCCACCGCTGCCGCCCCCCGACCAGGATCGGGACTGACGAACGTGCGTTCGCAGCGGTAAGGTCTGCGTCGTGCCGGCGTTCCAGGTGGTCTCGGAGTTCGACCCTGCCGGCGACCAGCCAGCGGCCATCGACGCGCTGGCCCTCGGCATCGAGCGAGGCGACCGCTTCCAGACCCTCCTCGGCATCACCGGCTCGGGCAAGAGCGCCACCATCGCCTGGACGATCGAGCGGGTGCAGCGGCCCACGCTCGTGCTCGCACCCAACAAGAGCCTGGCCGCCCAGCTGGCCACCGAGTTCCGGGAGTTCTTCCCCCACAACCGGGTCGAGTACTTCGTCAGCTACTACGACTACTACCAGCCCGAGGCCTACATGCCCTCGAGCGACACCTACATCGAGAAGGACTCGTCGATCAACGACGAGATCGACCGGCTCCGCCACTCGGCCACCGCGGCCCTGCTCACCCGGCGCGACACGATCGTGGTGGCCAGTGTCAGCTGCATCTACGGCATGGGCAACCCCGAGGAGTACCGCGGCCAGCTCCTCGAGCTGCACGCCGGGGTCGACTACGACCAGCGGTCGATCCTGCGTCGCCTCGTCGACCTGCAGTACGACCGCAACGACCTCACGCTGGGCCGCGGCAAGTTCCGGGTCCGAGGCGACACCATCGAGGTCCACCCGGCCTACGAGGAGGCGGTGCTGCGCATCGAGATGTTCGGCGACACCGTCGAGCGCCTCACCGTGGTCGACCCGCTCACCGGGGAGCAGCTCGAGGAGCTGCCCGAGGTGCTGGTGTTCCCGGCCACCCACTACGTGGCCGGCGACGAGCGGATGCGCAAGGCCGTGCTCGGGATCGAGGCCGAGCTGCAGGAGCGCCTGGCCTGGTTCGAGTCGCAGGGCAAGCTGCTCGAGGCCCAGCGGCTGCGCATGCGCACGCAGTACGACCTCGAGATGATCCAGGAGGTCGGGTACTGCAACGGCATCGAGAACTACTCGATGCACATCGACGGGCGATCCCACGGCGAGCCGCCGTTCACCCTGATCGACTACTTCCCCGACGACTTCTTGCTCGTCATCGACGAGAGCCACGTCGCCGTGCCGCAGCTGCACGGCCAGTATGAGGGCGACCGCAGCCGCAAGGACACCCTCGTCGAGCACGGCTTCCGCCTGCCGAGCGCCCGCGACAACCGGCCGCTGCGCTTCGAGGAGGTCATGCAGCGGCTCAACCAGGTGGTGTTCCTGTCGGCCACCCCGGGCGACTACGAGCTGCGGGTGTCGCAGCAGGTGGTCGAGCAGATCGTTCGCCCCACCGGCCTGGTCGACCCCGAGGTGGTGGTGAAGCCGACCAAGGGCCAGATCGACGACCTGATGGCCCAGATCGACCAGCGGGTCACCAAGGGCGACCGCGTCCTCGTCACCACGCTCACCAAGAAGATGGCCGAGGACCTCACCGACTACCTCCTGGAGCTCGGGGTCCGGGTCCGCTACCTGCACAGCGAGGTCGACACGATCCAGCGCATCGAGATCTTGCGGGCCCTGCGGCTCGGCGAGTTCGACGTGCTCGTGGGCATCAACCTGCTGCGCGAGGGCCTCGACCTTCCGGAGGTGTCGCTCGTCGCCATCCTCGACGCCGACAAGGAGGGCTTCTTGCGCTCCCAGACGTCGCTCATCCAGATGATCGGGCGGGCGGCCCGCAACGTCGACGGCCAGGTCGTCATGTACGCCGACACCGTCACCGACTCGATGCAGCGGGCCATCGGCGAGACCAACCGCAGGCGCGGCCGCCAGCAGGCCTACAACGCCGAGCACGGCATCGACCCGCAGACGATCCGCAAGGCCGTCACCGACATCCTCTCGATGCTGCGGCCCGACGAAGGGGCGCCGGTGCCCGGGCGCGACCGCCGGCGCGACCGCGGGCGTGACCAGCAGCGCCGCACGGGCCTCGCCGACCTTCCGGCCACCGAGCTGGGTCGGCTCATCCAGACGCTCGAGGAGGAGATGCACACGGCGGCCGCCGAGCTGCGCTTCGAGTACGCCGCCCGGCTCCGAGACGAGGTCAACGAGCTCAAGCGGGAGCTGCGCGAGGCTGGCTGAGGATGGCTCGAGACGTCGTGCGCAAAGTCTGATGAAGTACCACCTGCGGGTCTGGCCCGGTCAGCCCTACCCCCTCGGCGCCACGTGGGACGGGCGCGGGGTCAACTTCGCCCTCTTCGCCGAGCGGGCCAGCAAGGTCGAGCTGTGCTTGTTCGACTCGGCCGGTGACGCCGCCGAGACCGTGCGCGTCGTCCTCCCCGAGAAGACCGACCAGGTGTGGCACGGCTACCTGCCCGATGCCCGGCCGGGCCAGGTCTACGGCTACCGCGTCTACGGCCCCTACGATCCCGAGCGCGGCCTGCGGTTCAACCCGAACAAGGTGGTCCTCGACCCCTACGCCCGGGTGATCGCCCGCGACGTGCGCTGGCACGACTCGCTGCACGGCTACACGGTCGGTTCGCCGCAGGGCGACCTGTCGTTCGACGGGCGCGACAGCGCGCCCTACGCACCGCTGGCCGCCGTGCTGGAGTCGGCGTTCACGTGGGGCGACGACCGGCCGCCCCGCACGCCGTGGGCCGACACCTTGATCTACGAGGTGCACGTCAAGGGGTTCACGGCCCGCCACCCCGACGTGCCCGGGAAGCTCCGAGGCACCTACGCCGGGCTGGCGTCGCCGGCCGCCGTCCAGCACCTCCTCGACCTCGGCGTCACCGCGGTGGAGCTGTTGCCCGTCCACTACCGCGTCGACGAGCGCTTCCTCGTCGACCGCCGGCTCACCAACTACTGGGGCTACAACACGCTCGGCTACTTCGCTCCCGACCCGCGGCTGGCGTCGATGGCCGGTCCGATGGTCGCCGACGAGTTCAAGATGATGGTGCGCTCGCTGCACGCCGCCGGGCTCGAGGTGATCCTCGACGTCGTCTACAACCACACGGCCGAGGGCAACGAGACCGGGCCGACGCTGTCGTTCCGGGGCATCGACAACAGCGCCTACTACCGCTTGGCCGACCGCCCGCGCCACCACGTCGACTTCACCGGCTGCGGCAACTCCATGAACATGGCCGAACCACGCGTGCTGCAGCTCATCATGGACAGCCTGCGGTACTGGGTGCAGGACATGCACGTCGACGGGTTCCGCTTCGACCTTGCCTCGGCCCTGGCCCGGGAGCTCCACGACGTCGACCGATTGGCCGCCTTCTTCGACATCATCCACCAAGACCCGGTGCTGTCGCAGGTGAAGCTCATCGCCGAGCCCTGGGACCTCGGCCCCGGCGGCTATCAGGTCGGGAACTTCCCGGTGCTCTGGAGCGAGTGGAACGGGCAGTACCGCGACGCGGTGCGGCGCTTCTGGGCCGGCGGCGGCGGCACGGTGGGGGAGCTCGCGTCGCGCCTGGCCGGCTCGAGCGACCTCTACGAGCACAGCGGCCGGCGCCCCTACGCCAGCATCAACTTCGTCACCGCCCACGACGGCTTCAGCCTCGCCGACCTCGTGGCCTACGAGCGCAAGCGCAACGAGGCCAACGGCGACGACAACCGTGACGGCACCGATGCCAACGACTCCTGGAACGGTGGGGTCGAGGGTCCGACCGACGACCCGCTCGTACTCGAGCTGCGCGACCGGCAGCGGCGCAACCTCCTGTCCACCGTGCTGCTGTCGGTCGGGGTCCCGATGCTCCTGGCCGGCGACGAGCTCGGGCACACTCAGCACGGCAACAACAACGCCTACTGCCAGGACAACGAGATCAGCTGGATCGACTGGGACCTGTCGCCGGCGGCGCTCGAGTTCCTCGACTTCGCCCGCCACGTCGTGCGGATCCGCAAGGAGCAGCCGGTGCTGCGTCGCCGGCGCTTCCTCCACGGTCATCCCATCCGCGGCACGTCGATCAAGGACCTCTACTGGTTCCGGCCCGACGGTCGGGAGATGTCCGACGCGGACTGGCACTCGGCCCGCCACGCGCTCGGCGTGGGGCTGGTGGGCAACCAGATCGAGGAGCTCGACGAGCGCGGCCACCCCATCAGCGGCGACACGCTCGTGCTCCTCCTCAACGCTTCGCCGGAGCCGGTGGTGTTCACCGCGCCGTCGTCCCCCGGCTCGGTCGAGTGGCAGTGCCTGCTCGACACCGCCCGGCCCAGCCGCCGCAACGTCGACCTGTGGTCGATGTCGAGCTACGAGCTGGCCCCCCACTCCATGGCGCTCATGCGGATCGCGAGCGGCGTGGTGATCCCCCGTCCCTGAGCGGGGTACACCTGTTCGATCCCGGTTGTGCCGCCGGGTAGTCTGGCTCCCGTGTCCGATCTGCTCGTCGTCCGGGGCGCCCGGGAGCACAACCTGAAGAACGTCAGCGTCGAGCTCCCGCGCGACAAGCTGATCGTGTTCACCGGCCTGTCCGGCTCCGGGAAGTCGAGCCTGGCCTTCGACACCATCTACGCCGAGGGCCAGCGGCGCTACGTCGAGAGCTTGTCGGCCTACGCCCGCCAGTTCCTCGGCCAGATGGACAAGCCCGACGTCGACTTCATCGAGGGCCTGTCGCCGGCCATCTCGATCGACCAGAAGTCGGCCTCGCGCAACCCCCGGTCCACCGTCGGCACCATCACCGAGGTCTACGACTACCTGCGCCTGCTGTTCGCCCGCATCGGGGTGCCCCACTGTCCCAACGACGGCACCCGCGTCGAGCGCCAGACCCCCCAGCAGATCGTCGACCGGGTGCTGGAGCTTCCCGAGGGCACCCGCTTCCAGGTGCTGGCGCCGGTGGTGCGGGGCCGCAAGGGCGAGTACGACACGCTCCTGGCCGACCTGTCGGCCCAGGGCTTCGTGCGGGCCGTCGTCGACGGTGACCTCGTCGACCTGGCGGAGTTCCTGAAGGGCCCCGACCGCCTGGCCCGCTACGAGCAGCACACCATCGAGGTGGTCGTCGACCGCCTCGTGCGGCGGGGCGGGATCGAGCGCCGCCTCACCGACAGCCTCGAGACGGCGCTGCGGTTGGCCGAGGGGGTCGTCGAGATCGAGCTGGTGTCACGCGAGGGCGAGGCGCCCGACCACGACCGCCCGAGCCGCATCACGTTCAGCCAGCATCTGGCCTGCCCGGTCTGCGGGGCCAGCTTCGACGAGCTGGCGCCCCGCAGCTTCTCGTTCAACTCGCCCTACGGCGCGTGCGAGCACTGCGACGGCCTCGGCACCCGCTACGAGGTCGACCCCGAGCTGGTGGTGCCGAACCACGACCTGTCGCTGGCCGACGGCGCCATCGCGCCCTGGAGCACGGCCCGCACGCAGTACTTCGCCCGGATGCTCGAGGCGGTCGCCGAGGCCAACGACATCTCCCTGTCGGTTCCCTGGTCCAAGCTCACCAGGGCGCAGCAGAAGCTGCTGCTCTACGGGGCCAAGGGCGAGGTCACGGTTCGCTACCGCAACCGCTACGGCCGCACCCGTCAGTACGCCACGTCGTACGAGGGCGTCATCCCGTTCCTCCAGCGTCGCCACGCCGACAGCGAGAGCGACTGGAGCCGCGAGCAGATCGAGACGTACATGCGGGAGGTGCCCTGCCCGCACTGCGGTGGCGCCCGCCTGAAGCCGGCCAGCCTCGCCGTCACCATCGGCGGCAAGAACATCTCCGAGGTCTGCGACCTGTCGATCGGCGAGAGCGCCAAGTTCCTCGTGGGCCTCGACCTGTCCGAGCGCGACCGCCTCATCGCCGAGCGGGTGGTGAAGGAGGTCAACGCCCGCATGAGCTTCCTGCTCGACGTCGGCCTCGACTACCTGACGCTCTCGCGCTCGGCCGGCACCTTGGCCGGTGGCGAGGCCCAGCGCATCCGCCTGGCCTCCCAGATCGGCAGCGGCCTCGTCGGCGTCCTCTACGTGCTCGACGAGCCGTCGATCGGCCTCCACCAGCGCGACAACCGCCGCCTCATCGACACCCTCGTTCGTCTGCGCGACCTCGGTAACACCGTCCTCGTCGTCGAGCACGACGAGGACACCATCCGCGTCGCCGACTGGATCGTCGACATCGGCCCCGGCGCCGGCGAGCACGGCGGGTCGGTCGTCTACAGCGGCCCGGTGAAGGGGATCCTGAAGGCCAAGGAGTCGGCCACCGGCCAGTACCTCGCCGGCAAGCGCTCCATCCCGGTGCCCAAGCAGCGGCGCCCCCCGGGCGACGACTGGCTCGTGGTACGGGGTGCCCGGGAGCACAACCTGAAAGACCTCGACGTTCGCTTCCCGCTCGGTTGCTTCGTCGCCGTCACCGGCGTGTCGGGCAGCGGCAAGAGCACGCTCGTCGGCGACATCCTGTTGCCGGCGCTCATGCAACGGATCTACAAGACCCGCACCGCGCCCGGCCGCCACAAGACCGTCGAGGGCATCGACAAGCTCGACAAGGTGATCGACATCGACCAGTCACCCATCGGGCGCACCCCGCGGTCGAACCCGGCCACCTACACCGGCGTGTTCGACCACATCCGCAAGCTGTTCAGCGCCACCCAGGAGGCCAAGGTCCGGGGCTACCTGCCCGGCCGCTTCAGCTTCAACGTGAGCGGCGGCCGCTGCGAGGCCTGCGCCGGCGACGGCACCATCAAGATCGAGATGCACTTCCTGCCCGATGTCTACGTGCCGTGCGAGGTGTGCAAGGGCGCCCGCTACAACCGCGACACGCTCGACATCGAGTTCAAGGGCCGCAACATCGCCGAGATCCTCGACATGCCGTGCGAGGAGGCCCTCGAGTTCTTCGCCAACCAGCCGGCCATCGCCCGCCACATGCAGACGATCGTCGACGTCGGCCTCGGCTACGTGCGGCTCGGCCAGCCGGCCACCACCCTGTCGGGCGGTGAGGCACAGCGGGTGAAGCTCTCGTCGGAGCTCGCCAAACGCAGCACCGGCCACACGATCTACCTGCTCGACGAGCCCACCACCGGCCTGCACTTCGAAGACGTCCGCCGCCTCCTCACGGTGCTGAGCCGCCTGGTCGACCAGGGCAACACGGTGCTGGTGATCGAGCACAACCTCGACGTCGTGAAGAGCGCCGACTGGATCGTCGACCTCGGGCCCGAGGGCGGCGCCGGTGGCGGCAGCGTCGTCGCCGAAGGCCCGCCCGAGCACGTGGTCACCGTGCCGGGAAGCTACACCGGCCGGTTCCTCGCACCGCTGCTCGCCTGATGCGCCGGGCGACGGCCCTCGTGGCTGTGCTCTTCGTCGCCTCGTGCAGCGGCCGCGACGGTGTCGCGGTGACGACGACCGTGCCCACGACGGCGCCGCCGACCACCGTTGCGACGACCGAGGCACCGACCACGCAGGCACCGACCACGCAGGCACCGACCACCACGACGGCGCTGGCCGAGCTGGCACCGCCGCTGCGGTGGGCCGACGCGGCGCCGTTCACCGGGGTCGTCCAGCTCACGGTGAACGGCCGTCCCTGCACCGGCACCGTGGTCGAGACCGGGGTCGACGAGGCGCCGGCGTACGTGCTGACGGCCGGGCACTGCACCGAGGCCCAGACCTCCGACCCGACCGGGGTGCTCGTCGACCGGCCGGCTCGGGGTTCGGCCCGCTTCCCCCGCATCCCCGGCGGGCCCCGGATGCTCTTCGGGCTGCCGGTGGCCGGCGTGCCGTGGGCGACGATGCGCGGCACCGATCTGGCCGTGGTCGAGCTGCGGGCGACGCTGGGCGAGGTGCGAGCGGCCGGCTTCCGGCCCATGCCGGTGGCGCCGACGCCCCCGGAGCCCGGCTCGGCGGTCACCTTCGTGGGCGTGCCCTACGACGGCTTGGCCCGCATCGACCAGGTGCGGCGGGCCGCCCCGTGCCTGGTCGGCGCGGAGCGGGTGGTGCTCGAGGCGCCGTGGTGGTTCGCCGCCCTCGCCAACGACTGCCCCGGCCTGCGCCGTGGCGCCTCGGGAGCCCCGTTGGTGGCCGACGGCGCGCTCGTCGCCGTCGTCAACACCGTCGCCGCCACCACCGCCGAGGAGGCGTGCCGGCGCGACCATCCGTGCGAGGCGGTCGGTGGCGTCGTCGAGGTCGTGCCCGGCCGTGGCTACGCGGTGGCGACCGCCGGCCTGGCGGCCTGCTTCCCCGGCGGCCGCTTCACACTCGGCGCGCAGGGCTGCCCGGCTGCGCCGCCGCAGCCGTGGTCGATGTCGTCGTACCCCGCCGAGCCGGTCGCACCGGGCGCTGGGGCGTGGGCCGTCGAGGTGCGCGGCAATGGCACGGTCCGGCTGCGCCAGGGCCCGGCCGGAGCGTCGTGCGAGGGCACCGACGGCTACGGCGAGCCGCAGGCCGTCGGCGAGCGACTCTCCGTGGAGCGACCGCTGCCGCCGGCGGGAGCGTGGGTCACGTGCGTCGCGCCCGACGGCGGTGTCCCGCTGGCCGCCTACCTGGTGGTCGGTGGCTGACCCTCAGGTGATCGCGAGCATCCGGTCGAGGGCGACTCGGGCCCAGTGCACCGTGTCGGGGTCGACGGTGATGCGGTTCACCACCCGCCCGGCCACCAGCTCCTCCAGCACCCAGCACAGGTGGGCGGCGTCGATGCGGAACATCGTCGAGCACGGGCAGATCAAGGGGTCGAGGCTGACGACGCGCTTGCCGGGTGTTTCGGCGTCGAGGCGGTGCACGAGGTGGATCTCGGTGCCGACGCCGATCACCGAGCCCTCGGGCGCCGCGCTGACGGCCCGGATGATGTAGTCGGTGCTGCCGACCTCGTCGGCCAACTGCACGACGTCGTGGGCGCACTCGGGGTGCACGACGACGATCCCCCCGGGGTGCTCGGCCCGGAACGCGGCGACGTGCTCCGGGCGGAACCGCTGGTGCACCGAGCAGTGGCCCTTCCACAGCAGGAACGTCGAGTCCTTCAGCTCGGCCTCGGTGAGCCCGCCCTGGTCCTCGCGGGGGTCCCACACCCGCATGTCGTCGAGCGAGAACCCCATCGACACGCCGGTGTTTCGGCCGAGGTGCTGGTCGGGGAAGAACAGCACCTTGCGCCCGCCAGCACCCCCTTCGGCGGTGGGGCGGAACACCCACTCCAGCACCGCACGGGCGTTGGTGGACGTGCACACGGCACCACCGTGGCGGCCGACGAACGCCTTCAGCGCAGCCGACGAGTTCATGTAGGTGACCGGCACGACGCCATCGATGTCGACGGTGTGCTCGAGCACCTCCCAGGCCTCCTCGACGCTGTCGATGTCGGCCATGTCGGCCATCGAGCAGCCTGCGTTGAGGTCGGGGAGCAGCACCGCCTGGCGCTCCTCGGTGAGGACGTCGGCCGACTCGGCCATGAAGTGCACACCGCAGAACACGATGAAGTCGGCCTCGGGGTGCTCCTTGGCGATCACGCTGAGCCGGAACGAATCGCCGCGGGCGTCGGCCCACCGCATCACCTCGTCGCGCTGGTAGTGGTGGCCGAGCACGAAGAGCCGCTCGCCGAGCTCGGCCTTGGCCGCGGTGATGCGGTCGGCCAGCTCGTCGGGCGACGCCGTGGTGTACGAGTCGGGCAGCGGTGCCTGGATGCGAAGCACGACGACAGCCTACGGGTGCGCCGACCACCCGTAGCCTGTCGAGCACCATGGTGCAGCGACCGCCGGCCGGCACGATCCCCGACGCCCCCGGCTCCTACCAGTTCAAGGATGCCGACGGCCGCGTGATCTACGTCGGCAAGGCGTCGAGCCTGCGCCAGCGGCTCTCGAGCTACTTCCAGGACCCCGCCGGGCTGCACCCGCGCACCGCGCAGATGGTGGCCACGGCGGCGTCGGTCGAGTGGATCCAGGTCCGCAACGAGGTCGAGGCCCTCATGCTCGAGTACAGCCTCATCAAGCAGCACCGGCCCCGCTTCAACGTGCGGCTGCGCGACGACAAGAGCTACCCGTTCCTGGCCGTGACGGTCGACGAGGAGTGGCCGCGCGCGATGGTGGTGCGGGGACGCAAGCGCAAGGGCGTGCGCTACTTCGGCCCCTACGCCCACGCCTACGCCATCCGCGACACGCTCGACCTGCTGCTGCGCACCTTCCCCATCCGCACGTGCAGCCCGGCCAAGTTCCACCAGCACCACCGGCTCGGCCGGCCGTGCCTGCTCTTCCACATCGAGAAGTGCAGCGGACCTTGCGTCGGCGAGGTCGACCGCCAGCACTACGCCACCCTCGTCGACGACCTGCTGTCGTTCCTCGACGGCGACACCGACTGGGTGGTGCGCCGCCTCCAGGGCGAGATGAAGGCGGCCGCCGCCGACCTCGAGTACGAGCGGGCCGCCCGGGTCCGCGACCGCCTCGCCGCCGTGCAGCGGGCCATCGAGAAGCAGCAGATGGTGGCCGAGCGCAGCGAGGACCTCGACGTGATCGGCATGGCCGACGACGACCTCGAGGCGGCGGTGCAGGTGTTCTACGTGCGGCGGGGGCGGGTGGTGGGGCGCAAGGGCTTCATCGTCGACAAGGTCGAAGACGTGCAGCCTCCGGCCCTCATGTCGCGGGTGCTCGAGGAGCTGTACGGCGACGAGCCGGCCCTCGGCGTGCCCAAGCAGGTGCTCGTCCCTGTCGAGCCCGAGCTCCCGGCGGCCTACGAGGAGTGGCTGAGCTTCCAGCGGGGGAGCAGGGTGGAGCTGCGCGTGCCGCAGCGGGGCGACAAGCGCGAGCTCCACGAGACCGTCACCCGCAACGCGAAGGAGGAGTTCACCCGCCACCGGCTCCGCCGGGCCGCCGACCACAACAGTCGGGCCCGGGCGCTCAACGAGCTGCAGGACGCCCTCGGCCTGCCCGAGGCCCCGCTGCGCATCGAGTGCTACGACATGGCCCACCTGCACGGCACCGACTACGTCGGCTCGATGGTGGTGCTCGAGGACGGCCTGCCCCGCAAGAGCGAGTACCGCCGCTTCAAGGTGAAGGGCGTGCAGGGGAACAACGACGTCGCCGCGATGGAAGAGGTGCTGACCCGCCGTCTCACGGCCTACCTCGAAGAGCGGGAGCGGCCGGTCGACGAGCGACCCGGGCGCTTCGCCTACCCGCCGCAGCTCCTGCTGGTCGACGGCGGCAAGCCGCAGCTGGCGGTGGCCGAGCGGGTCGTGCGCGACCTCGGCCTCGACGACGAGATCCCGGTGGCGTCGCTGGCCAAGCGCTTCGAGGAGGTGTTCGTGCCCGGCCACGTCGAGGCCGTGACGATCCCTCGCCAGAGCGAGGCGCTGTACCTCCTGCAGCGCATCCGTGACGAGGCCCACCGGTTCGCCAACTCGTACCATCGCGAGCTGCGGGGGAAGCGGATGACCGCCAGCGCGCTCGACGAGGTGCCCGGGCTCGGTCCCGTGCGTCGCCAGCGCCTGCTCGACGAGCTCGGCGGCCTGACCGGCGTCCGCAAGGCGACCCTCGACGAGCTGCGGGCGCTGCCCTGGCTGCCCGACGCAGTCGCGGCGGCGGTGCACGACAAGCTCCACGGGACGAATCGGTGAGGGCACGGTCACCCGAACGGGTGATCGTGGATCCAGGCGGTGACGGCCCGTGCCTGCGTAGGCTCGCAGCGTGAGCGCAGGACGGCGGTGGCGCAGTGGTGGTGTGCGGGATGCCGACCTCGCGCGTCTCGTCGACGTGCTGCCCGACGTCGTCGTCGTGGTCGGTGCCGACGGCGCCGTCGACTGGGCCAACGCCCGGGTCACCGAGGTCCTCGGGTGGTCGGCCGACGACCTGAGCGACCGCAAGCTCGTCGAGCTCGTGCACACCGACGACCTCGACGTCGCCGTGCGCGCCGTGACGCCCGCCGCCGGCGGGCTCGTCGCCGAGGTCCGCCTGGCCGACGCCGCCGGGGGCCACCGGCCGATGGAGTGGTGGTCGCACCCCTTCGGCGACGGCCGCGTGCTCGTCACCTTGCGCGACCACACCGGGCGGCGGGCCAAGGAGGCTCGCCCGGGTGGTGACGACGTCACCCGCATCCCGGTCGAGCCGTCGAGCCTCGACCCGCTCACCGGCGTCGGCGACGCCGCCGCGGCTGCCGATCACCTCGCTCGTGCCCTCGCCGGCGACGATGCCGAGGGCGTGCTCGTGCTGGTCGTCGACGTCGACCGGTTCACGCATCTCCACGAGCTCTACGGGAAGGAGGCGGCCGACACCGTGCTCCAGGAGGTGGCGGCCCGCCTGCGCGACGCAGTGCGCCCAGGCGACCTGGTGGCTCGCCTGCAAGGCGACGACTTCCTCGTGATCGCGACGACGATCCCGAACCCTGACGTGGCCGCCGCCGTGGCGGCCCGGATCGAGCGCACGGTGTCGGGCCCGGTCCCGCTCGGTCGGTTCCGGCTGCCGCTGGAGGTGTCGGTCGGCCACGCCCTGGGCGCCCCCGGGTGCTCGGCCGGGGAGCTGATGGCCCAGGCCTCCTCGGCCGTCGACGCCGTCAAGGCCTCCAAGGGCGCCATGGCGGCGGCGGCCTTCGTGCCGAAGTCGGCCCGATGGGTGGCGAGCGAGCTGCCCCGCGCGCTCGAGCACCACGAGCTCGTCGTGCACTACCAGCCGGTCGTCGCGCTGCCCGAGCAGCGGGTGGTCGGCTACGAGGCCCTCGTGCGCTGGGCCCATCCCGAGCGCGGTCTCGTCGAGCCGGGCGAGTTCCTCCCGGTGGCCGAGGCGATCGGACTGGCGCCGGCCGTCGGGGAGCAGGTCGTCGAGATCGCCACCACCACGGTCGCCCGCTGGAACCGTGGTCTGCCGACCCCCTACTGGGTCAGCGTCAACCTGTCGGCGGCCCAGTTCCACGATGCCGGCTTGTGCAGCCTGCTGGAGCGCCATCTCGGCCGCCTCAGCCTCGACTCGTCGCTGCTGTGGCTCGAGGTGAGCGAGATGGTCGCCCTCGAGCAGGGCGAGACCAGCACCCAGTCGCTGCGACGCCTCGGCGTGCGGTTCATGGTTGACGACTTCGGCACGGGCCAGGCCTCCGTGCTGCACCTGCGCCGCCTGCCGGCAGGAGCGCTCAAGATCGACCGGTCGTTCGTGTCGGGCCTCGGCGACGACGCGGACAGCGCCGCGGTGCGGGCCATGATCGAGCTCGGCGCCGCCCTCGGCATCGACGTGATCGCCGAGGGCGTCGAGACGCCCCAGCAGCTCGACGTGCTGGCGGCGCTCGGCTGCCCGCTGGCCCAGGGCTTCCTGTTCGGCGAGCCCGGCCCGGACCCGCTGGCCGGGCTCTGGTAGCCGCAGTCCGTCGCCGCGCTCGCAAGGCTCAGCCCCCGCGGCCGAGGTCGCGGTGGCTCACGGTGGGCGCGAAGCCTCGTCGCCGTAGCCGCCGCCCGATCTCCTCGGCCAGAGCGACCGAGCGGTGGCGGCCGCCCGTGCACCCGACACCCACCGTGAGGTAGCTCTTGCCCTCGGCGGCATAGGCCGGCAGCAGCTCGGTCAGCAGCTCCTCGACCTTGGCGAGGAACGAGCCGGTGGCCTCGTGCGACAGCACGTAGTCGCGGACGTCGTCGTCGAGACCCGACTGCGGGCGCAGCCGCTCGACCCAGTGGGGGTTCGGGAGGAACCGCACGTCGAGGACCATGTCGGCGTCGAGCGGCAGGCCGTGCTTGAAGCCGAACGAGGTGATGGTCGTCAGCATCCCGGCCGCCTGCGACTCGACCCCGAACAGCTCGACCAGCCGGGCCTTGAGCTGGTGGACGTTGCGCTCGGTGGTGTCGATCACGAGGTCGGCCAGCGCCTTCACCGGCTCGAACAGCGCCCGCTCGGCCTCGACGCTCTCGAGGACCGTGGCGCCCTCGCGCTCGAGCGGGTGCTTGCGGCGGGTGGCGCCGTAGCGGCGCACGAGCTCGGCGTCGGAGGCGTCGAGGAACAAGATGCGAACGCGATGGCCGGCCGAGCGCAGGCGCCCGATGACGTCGATCACCTCGGCCTGGTCGGCACCGCTGCCCACCACGAGGGCCAGGCGCTCGATGGTCGAGCCCGGCACCGACCCCAGCTCGGCCACCTTCTCGATGAGCTGGGTGGGCAGGTTGTCGACCACGAACCAGCCGAGATCCTCGAGGCTGTCAGCGGCCTGGCTGCGCCCGGCGCCCGACAGCCCGGTGATCACGAGGATGTCGGTCATCGCCGGCGACTGTACCGACGGGTCAGCCGATGCCGGCGTGCTTGACGGTGTGGAGGTAGAGCAGGCGTGGGATGGTGGCCGCCGCCTGGTACTCCTCGGCGCGGGCCAAGAACCCGGGAGGGGGCGCCGGCTCCTCCATACGCTGCAGCAGCAGCCCGTTGGTGGCCAGCGCGTTCACGTAGCGGCTGAGCGGGCGGTGGATGAAGGGGATGAACACCCCCTTTTCCACCTCCTCGATCGTCTCGTCCTCCACCAGGTACGGCCCGATGCGCCAGTACTGCTCGGGCGGGTCGAGGACCTGGTCGTCGATCCACCCGCTGTTCGGGGTCTGCAGGAGCGGGTGGTTCAGGAAGAAGCAGAAGCGCCCGCCCGCCTGCAGCACGCGCGCCACCTCCGCGATCGCCTCGTCGGCGTCGCGGATGTGCTCGAACACGAGGCAGGCCACGACGGCGTCGAAGGCGCCGTCGCGAAAGGGCAGCGCGGCCGCACCGGCGCGGGCGTACGAGGGGCCGCCGCCGCGCTCGGCGGCGACGGCGATCTGGGCCCAGGTCGGGTCGACGCCGGCGACCGTGGCGCCCCGAGCGGCGGCCAGGCGGGCGAGCTGGCCCTCGCCGCAGCCCACGTCGAGCACTCGCCGGGCGCCGGCGAGGGCGGCCGCGGCCATCGGCAGGATCTGCTCGGTGTACTCCGGGTCGGCGCCGTCGGTGAACCCCTCCTGCCACCAGCCGGCGTGCGCCTCCCACAGGTCGTCGGGCATCGCTGGGCCAGGGTAGCCAAGGGCCGTTCGGCCTGTTCGCGGCCGTCGAGACGGCGAGTAGGGTGCGCGCAAGGCACATTCGACCCGGCCCCCCGCCGGGGAAAGGACGCACCATGACCGTTCGCGTCGGCATCAACGGCTTCGGTCGGATCGGCCGCAACTACCTGCGGGCCGCGAAGAAGATGGGCGCCGACATCGACATCGTCGCCGTCAACGACCTCGGCTCCCTCGACACCATGGCCCACCTGCTGCAGTGGGACAGCGTGCACGGCAAGTGGGGCGAGGAGGTGCACGTCGAGGGTGACTCGATCAAGGTCGGCGACGACACCTTGAAGGTGCTGCAGGTCCGCAACCCGGCCGAGCTGCCGTGGAGCGATCTCGGCGTCGACGTCGTCGTCGAGTCGACCGGCATCTTCACCGACCGCGACAAGGCGGCCGCCCACCTCGAAGCGGGCGCGCCGTTCGTGATCGTCTCAGCACCCTCGAAGGGCGCCGACGGCACCTTCGTGATGGGCGTGAACCACCAGGACTTCGACCCCGCCACCATGAAGGTGGTGTCGTGCGCGTCGTGCACCACGAACTGCTTCGTGCCGCTCGTGAAGGTGCTCGACGACGCCTTCGGGATCGAGCAGGGCCTGATGACCACGATCCACGCCTACACCGGCGACCAGATGATCGTCGACGGCCCGCACAAGGACCCCCGCCGGGCCCGGGCCGGCGCCGTCAACATCACGCCCACGTCCACCGGCGCGGCGCGGGCCACGTCGCTCGTGCTCGAGGCCATGAAGGGCCGGCTCGACGGCTACTCGCTGCGTGTGCCGATCCCGGACGGGTCGATCACCGACTTCACCGCCGTGCTGAAGAAGGCGGCGTCGGTCGAGGAGATCAACGCCGCGTTCAAGGCGGCCGCCGAGGGCGAGCTGAAGGGGATCCTCGAGTACAGCGTCGACCCGCTGGTGTCGTCCGACATCGTCGGCAACCCGCACTCGAGCATCTTCGACAGCCAGCTCACGATGAGCATGGGCAACATGGCCAAGGTGTTCAGCTGGTACGACAACGAGTGGGGCTACTCGAACCGACTGGTCGACCTCTCGGTGCTGGTCGGCACGGCCAACCAGGGCTGACCATGGGCACCCTCCCGGTCCTCGAGGACCTGCTGCCGCTCGACGGCAAGCGGGTCCTCCTGCGCGCCGACTTCAACGTCCCGCTGAAGGACGGCGCCATCACCGACGACTTCCGCATCCGCGCCGCGCTGCCCACGATCGAGTGGCTGCAGGAGCACGGGGCCCACGTCGTCGCCTGCAGCCACCTCGGCCGCCCCAAGGGCGAGCCCAACCCCAAGTACTCGATGGACCCGGTGCGAGCCCGGCTCGCCGAGCTGGCACCGGGGGTCGAGCTGCTCGAGAACCTCCGCTTCGACCCGGGCGAGGAGAAGAACTCGCCCGAGTTCGTGGCCCGGCTCGTCGACGGCATCGACGCCTACGTCGACGACGCCTTCGGTGCGGCCCACCGCGCCCACGCGTCCATCGTCGGTCCGCCGAAGACGCTGCCGTCGGCCATGGGCCGCCTCCTCGCCAAGGAGGTGGAGGTGCTGCTCGGCCTGCGCGAGGCGCCCCGTCGCCCCTTCGTGGTGGTGCTCGGCGGGGCCAAGGTGTCCGACAAGCTCGGGGTGATCGAAGCACTGCTGCAGGTGGCCGACGCCCTGGTCATCGGCGGCGGCATGTGCTTCACGTTCCTGGCCGCTCAGGGCCACACCATCGGCGACTCGCTGTTCGAGGCCGACCAGGTCGACACGTGCCGGCGGCTGCTCGCTGCGGGCAAGCCGATCCACCTCCCCGAGGACGTGGTCGGCCTCGACGCCACCGGCGTCGTGCAGACGTTCGGTCGCTCGCTGCCCGACGGCGCCAAGGGCCTCGACATCGGCCCCGGCACCGCGGCGGCCTTTGCCGACGTCGTGATGGAGGCGGCCACGGTGTTCTGGAACGGGCCGATGGGCATGTTCGAAGACGAGCGGTTCGCCATGGGTACCAGGGCGGTCGCCCAGGCGATGGCCGACACCCGTGCGTTCACCGTGGTCGGCGGCGGCGACTCGGCCGCCGCCCTCGAGCAGTTCGGGCTGGCCGGCGAGGTGTCGCACGTCTCCACGGGCGGTGGCGCGTCGCTCGAGCTGCTCGAGCTGGGCGACCTGCCCGGCCTCCAGGCCCTTCGGGAGGCCCCCAATGCCTGACCGCACACCGCTCATCAGCGGCAACTGGAAGATGCACCACAACCACTACGAGGCCATCCAGACGGTCCAGAAGCTGGCGTGGCTGCTGACGAAGGACGACTTCGAGGCCGTCGACGTCAGCGTGCACCCGCCGTTCACCGACCTCCGGTCGATCCAGACGCTCATCGAGGCCGACGACCTCGCCATCGCCCTCGGCGCCCAGAACTGCCACTTCGAGGACAAGGGCGCCTTCACCGGCGAGGTGTCGCCGGCGTTCCTCGCCAAGCTCAGCGTGCGGTACTGCATCGTCGGCCACAGCGAGCGGCGCGAGCTGTTCGGCGAGACCGACGACGTGGTGGCCAAGAAGGTGAAGGCGGTCTTCGCCCACGGGATGACGCCCATCCTGTGCGTCGGTGAGACGCTCGACGAGCGCGAGGCGGGCGGCACCGAGGCCAAGGTGCTCGGTCAGCTCCGGGCCGACCTCGAGGGGCTCACCCCCGAGCAGGTCGGCGGCATGGTCATCGCCTACGAGCCGATCTGGGCCATCGGCACCGGCCGCACCGCCACTGCCGCCGACGCGCAGGCGATGTGCGGTGCGGTGCGCGCCGAGGTGGAGGCCATGTTCGGCGGCGAGACAGCGTCGACCGTCCGGGTGCAGTACGGCGGCTCGGTGAAGTCGTCGAACATCGCTGAGCTGATGGCGCAGCCCGACATCGACGGCGCCCTCGTCGGCGGGGCGAGCCTCGACGCCGACGAGTTCGCCCGCATCCTCCAGTACCGCCTGCCCTGACCCCGGGCGCGCCACCGCTGCGGCGGCGCACGCTGCCACACTGGGCCCATGCCGAGGTCACGAGTCCGCCGCGCCGCGTCGTGGCTCGTGGCCACCGGCGTGGTGGTGGGCTTCGCCGTCGTCGGTTGGCAGTACCTCGAGCCCGACTTCGCCGACGACGGCGTCGCCGCACCGACCACCGTGACCACCTCCGCACGCGGTGGCGTGACCTCCACCTCCGGCGCACCGGCCGCCACCACCGTGCCGGCCACCAACCCGGCCACCACCGTGCCCCGTTCGCCGGTGCCGGAGGTCGTGGTGGGCGCGGTCGGTGGTCTCACCACCCTCAACACGGCGTCGGTGGCCGGTCGCACGCCCGTCGGCGTCCTGGCCGGCGCGGTCGTGCTGCCGAGTGCCTTCGTGACCGACCCGTCCGGCACGCCCCGACTGAACGCGGCTCTGCTGGCCGAGGTACGACTGAGCACGCAGCCGCAGATGACCGTCGAGTACCAGATCGCCCCGCGGGCCGTGTGGTCGGACGGGGCGCCGGTGCGCTGCGACGACTTCGTGCTGGCCTGGATCGCGGGGCGGGGTGCCGGAGCCGGCGTGCGGTCGGCCTTTGCGTCGGCCGTCTCCGGGTACGACGACGTCGGAGGCATCACCTGCGCTGACGACGGCAAGCGGGTGATCGTGGCGTTCCCGAGGACGACCCCGGGCTGGGAGCTGCTGTTCGCACCGCTCCTGCCGTCGCACGCCGTACTGGCCGCAGCCGGGCTGACCGACCTCACCGGTGCCCGCAACGGCGACAGCGCCGCGCTCTCGAAGCTGGCCGCGGCATGGAACGACGCACTGTCGCTGGATGGCGGCCTGCCGGCGCTGTCGGCCGGGCCGTTCCAGGCCACCGAGTGGGTGTCCGGTCAGCGGCTCGTGCTCACTCGCAACCCGGCGTGGTGGGGCCCGGAGCCCTCGCTCGATCGTGTGGAGCTGCGGCTGTTTGCCGACGACACCGCCGCAGCGGCCGCGCTGGCGGCCGGCGAGGTGCAGGTGGTGGCCACACCGCTCGGCGCCGCAGGGGCGGCGGCGGCCGCCGCCGTGCCGGGGGTCCGCCTCGACGGGGCGGGTGGCGCCGCCTACGACCACCTCGTCGTGAACTTCCGCAATCCGCTGCTCCAGAACCGGGCCGTGCGCGAGGCGTTGGCCCGCTGCGTGCCGCGCGACCGGATCGCCCTGCGCCTGGCCGCCGCTGGGGAGGGCACCGGCGTGCTCCTCGACAGCTTCGTGCGGGTGCCGTTCCAGGCCCGCTACCAGGGGGCGGCCGCACCGGCTTTCGACCCGGCCGCGGCGCGGCGGATCCTGGCCGCCGCCGGCTGGCTGGGTGACGCAACGGTGGTGCGCAACGGCCAGCCCTTGGCGATTCGCCTGCTGCGCGACGACTCGGCGCGGTCGGCGACGATCGCCGGCGAGATCGTCGACGGGTGCCGCGAGGCCGGGATCGCCGTGGAGGACGTGCCGGTGCCGTCGGGGTTCCGGGACGACCTCGTGGCCGGCGGTGACTTCGACGTGGTGCTCCTCACCGGGCGGGCCCGGCTGAGCCCGGTCGCCGCCACGACCCGCTTCGCCACCCGGGCCACTGACAACGTGGGCGACTACTCGAGCGCCGTCGTCGACGAGCTCGTCATCGGTCTCGGTCAGGTCCTCGACCCGGTGGCCCAGGACGCTCTCCTCAGGCGCATCGACGCCGTGCTGTGGCAGGACGTGCCCGCTGTGCCCCTCACCCAGCCGGCGGCGCCCGTCGCAATCGGTCCACGCGTCACCGGAGCGGCGGCCAACCCCACGGCCGCCGGGGCGCTCTGGAACGTCGACCGCTGGTCCGTTGCGCCCCTCAGCAACCCGGCCGGGTGATCCCCGGGTGAACTCGTGGAGAACTCGTCATGGACGGTTCCCTACCGGCGGGTAGCCCACCCTGCTACCGTCTCGGCGACCCACCCGAACGTCGAAGGGGAGGAAGGGATGGGCTCGGAGAGCAGGCAGGCGCCGGCGCCGGTGCAGCGACTCCGAGGGTGTGGCAGGTCTCACCGAGGCTGTCGATGCCCGTCCCCTCGGCACGAAACCCGAACCCAGGAGGTCACCAGCTTGATCCGATCCCGGAAGGCTGCGTCCACCGCCGCGGTGCTCCTCGCTCTGTCCCTCGTGGCCGCTGCATGCGGCGGCGACGACGCGGACGACGAGACCACCGAGACGACGGCTGCCGCCGACACGACTGCCGCCCCCGCCACCACCACCGCCCCGGACACCACCGAGGCTCCTGACGAGGGCCCCTCGGGCGGCGACATCACGTACGGCTACGAGCAGGAGTTCTTCGCCTGGAACTCCAGCACGAGTGACGCCAACGCATCGTCCAACGCCATCGTGCTCATCCAGGTCCAGCCCAGCGTGAGCCGCTGGAAGGGCGACGGCTCGCTCCTCTGGGACCTCGAGCTGCTCACCGAGGAGCCCACGGTCACGACCGACCCGTTCTCCGTGACGTACAGCCTCAACCCGGACGCCGCCTGGAGCGACGGCGACCCGATCGACTGCGACGACTTCACGCTGGCGTGGATCTCGAACAACAGCATCTACAAGCAGAAGAACGACGACGGCACGGTGGCCACCGACCCGGAGACCGGCGCCGAGCTGCTGCTGTTCAACAACGCCGGCACCACCGGCTACGAGGACATCGAGTCGCTGACGTGCGACGGCACCACGATCACGGCGAACTTCTCGACGCCGTTCTCGGACTGGCAGACGCTGTTCACCGGCTTGCTCCCCGCCCACGTGGTGGAGCGCGAGGCCGGGGTCGAGGACATCATCGCCGCGCACGACGCTGGCGACGAAGCGGCCATGGCGGCCGCCGCCGAGTTCTGGAACACGGCGTGGAACCTCAACCCGGGTGAGCTGAAGCCCGAGATCTCCCCGTCGGGCGGCCCGTACGACATCGGCTCGTGGGAGGCCGGTCAGAGCCTGACCCTCGTGCGCAACGACAGCTACTGGGGCACGCCGGCCCAGGCCGACAGCGTCGTCCTCCGCTACATCCCCCAGGACGCCCAAGCCCAGGCCCTGGCCAACCAGGAGATCCAGACCATGGACCCCCAGCCGAACCCGGACCTGGTGGCCCAGCTCGAGCAACTCGACGGCATCACCGTCGTGAACGGTGAGCAGTACACGTACGAGCACCTCGACTTCAACTTCAACAACCCCGACCTCGCCATCCCCGAGGTGCGTGAGGCGTTCGCGAAGTGCCTGCCCCGCCAGCAGATCGTCGACACGCTGATCAAGCCGCAGAACCCCGAGGCCATCGTGTTGAACAACCGGTGGATCCCGAGCTTCGAGGCGGCGTACGAGGACACCAGCGGTGGGGCCTACGACGAGGTCGACATCGAGGGCGCCACGGCCCTGCTCGAGCAGGCCGGCAAGACCGGTCTGGCGATCCGCATCGGCTACCGCTCGCCGAACCAGCGCCGCACCAACGAGGTGGAGCTGATCAAGGCGTCCTGCGAGCAGGCCGGCTTCGTGATCACCGATGCCGGGTCGGAGACGTTCTTCGCTGACGAGCTCCCCTCGGGCAACTTCGACATCGCCCTCTTCGCGTGGGCCGGCGGCCCCAACAAGACCGGTGCGTCGTCGACGTTCACCACCGGTGGCGGCAACAACCAGCAGAACTACTCGAACCCGGAGGTGGACGAGCTGATCACGCAGCTGAACGCCGCTACCGAGAAGGACGAGCAGCTCGCGCTGGCCAACCAGGTCGACACGCTGCTCTGGGAGGACCTCGCCACCATCCCGGTGTTCACCTTCCCGGGCATCCTCGCCTACTCGGACGCCGTGACGAACATCGAGTACAACCCGACGCAGTCCGGGCTCACCTGGAACGCGCAGCAGTGGCAGCTGGCCTGACCTAGGCCGGCGAGCCGGTGCGGCTCCGCCGCACCGGCTGACCTAACATGACCGGGGCCGGGCCCTTCTGGGCCCGGCCTCGACCGCATCTTCCGGTGTGGTCGCTGAGGAGGAGCTCTCGTTGCTGGCGTTCGTGATCCGACGGCTGTTGGTGGCCATCCCGATCCTGATCCTGTCGACGATGCTCGCCTTCGTCCTGGTGACTGTGTCGGGCGACCCGCTGGAGGACCTCCGGCAGTCGCAGAACCCGAACAAGGAGCAGCTGATCGCAGCCCGGCGTGAGGCGCTCAACCTCGACGAGCCGCTGCCGAAGCGCTACTGGGACTGGATCACCGGCGTGGTCCGGGGCGACTTCGGCCAGACCAAGCAGGGCCAGGACGTGGGCGCTCTGCTGTGGAGCGCGATCGGGATCACCCTCCGGCTCGTGCTCGCGGCGGTGATCCTGTCGATCATCATCGGCGTGCTGGTGGGGGTGGTGAGCGCGCTTCATCAGTACACCGGCTTCGACTATGCCTCCACCTTCTTGTCGTTCCTGTTCTTCGCCATGCCGGTGTTCTGGTTCGCCGTCCTGCTCAAGCAGTTCGGCGCCATCGAGATCAACGACTGGCTGCAGAACCCGGGCATCGGCTTCTGGGGCTACGCGATCATCACGTTCCTCGTCGGTGGCCTCGTGTGGTCGCTCGTGCACGGGCGGCAACGGCAGATCACGGCCACGGCCGTGAGCGTCGGCGTGACCCTGGTCGTGCTGTTCCTGGTCGACATGTGGCTGGCCGACCGGTCGTTCAGCCGATGGATCGCCACGGTGGGTCCCGAGACCCCGAACTTCGAAGGGTCCTTCTGGGCCCAGGTCGGCGACTGGCTCGGTCACATGATCCTGCCGACGATCACCCTCGCCGTGATCAGCTCGGCCGTGTACAGCCGCTTCACGAGGGCGTCGATGCTCGAGACGCTGAAGACCGACTATGTGCGCACCGCCCGGGCCAAGGGACTGCCGGAGAAGCGGGTGGTGGCCCGTCACGCGCTCCGCACGGGCCTCATCCCGATCACCACACTGATCGCCCTCGACTTCGGTGCCATCTTGGCCGGTGCCGTGATCACCGAGAACGTGTTCGGCTGGAAGGGCATGGGCAGCCTCTTCGTGAACGGCCTTCGGACGGTCGACCCGTACCCGGTGCTCGGGTTCATGGTCGTGGTCGGCTTCTCCGTGATCCTGTTCAACCTGCTCGCCGACATCGCCTACGCCTACCTCGACCCGAGGATCCGCCTTGCCTGAGTTCAAGAGCCGCCCGTCCCCGTCCCAAGTGCTGAAGATGGCCACGGTGGCGCCGTCCGCCGAGGGCGCGCTGAGGTCGCCGCCCGAGCCGCCCGCGCCGCTGCAGCAGCCCGAGCGCGAGTTCACGGTGGAGGCGCGCACCCAGCGGCAGATGGTGATGCGGCGCTTCGTCCGCCACCGGCTGGCGATGGCCGGCCTGGTGGTGTTCCTCCTCATCCTGCTGGCGTCCACTGTCGGCGCGCGGCTGTGGAAGTACAGCTACAACGACATCCTCCCCAAGCCCGATCCGCGTGGCGCCCCCACCCTCGACGTGATCCCCTGGCTCGACGGAGACGGCCTGGCGTGGGGTGAGCACCCGTTCGGCCAGGACAACGTGGGTCACGACCACCTCGCACGGACCTTGCGGGGTGCCCAGAAGAGCATCCAGATCGCTCTGATCGTGGCCTTGGTGGCCACGGCCATCGGTACGACCATCGGCGCTGCCGCGGGCTACTTCGGTGGCCGGGTCGACACCACGCTCATGCGCTTCACCGACGTGGTGCTCACCATCCCGCTGCTGGTCGTGGCGGCCGCCCTGGGTCGCTCGCTGGAGGGAGGGCCGTTCGCGCTCGCGTTCGTGCTGGGCGTGCTCACGTGGACGAGCCTCGCCCGCGTCATCCGCAGCGACTTCCTGTCATTGCGAGAGAAGGAGTTCGTGGAAGCGGCTCGGGCCGTCGGCGTGCCGGATCGACGGATCATCGTCAAGCACATGCTCCCGAACTCGATCGGGCTGATCATCGTGAACGCCACGCTGGCGGTGGCCACGGCCGTGCTGCTCGAGACGGCGCTGAGCTTCCTCGGGTTCGGCGTGCGCCCGCCCGACACATCGCTCGGTCAGATCGTGTCGGAGTACCAGAACGCCTTCTCCACCCGGCCATGGCTGTTCTGGTGGCCGGGGGTGTTCATCATTGCCATCGCGCTGAGCATCAACTTCATCGGCGACGGCCTTCGCGATGCCTTCGACCCGAAGCAGAACCGGGTGCGGGCGTGAGCGATCAGGCGCCGCTGCTGTCGGTGAGCGGGCTCACGGTCGACTTCCCCACCGAGGACGGCGTCGTCCACGCCGTGCGAGGGGTCGGCTTCGAGCTCGAGCCTCGCGAGGTCCTCGGCATCGTGGGGGAGTCGGGCTGCGGGAAGTCCGTCACCAACATGGCCATCATGGGTCTGCTGCCGGCCTCGGCCCGGATCAGCGGATCGGCGCGGCTGCGGGGCGTCGAGCTCATCGGGATGCGGCCCAAGGAGCTGCGACGGATCTGCGGGAAGCGGATCGCCATGATCTTCCAGGACCCGATGACCTCGCTGAACCCGGTGTACACGGTGGGGTGGCAGATCGCCGAGACCGTCCTCAACCACAACGACGTCTCGAAGGACGAAGCGTGGGGGCGAGCCGTCGACCTGCTCGACATGGTGGGCATCCCGCAGGCCCAGGAGCGGGTCAACAACTACCCCCACGAGTTCTCCGGAGGGATGCGCCAGCGGGCGATGATCGCTCTGGCCCTCGCCAATGATCCCGAGATCATCGTGGCCGACGAGCCGACGACTGCCCTCGACGTGACGGTGCAGGCGCAGATCCTCGAGCTCCTCGTGCGGTTGAAGGAGGAGACCTCGGCGGCGATCATCCTCATCACCCACGACCTCGGGGTGGTGGCCGGCATGGCGGACCGTACCCTCGTGATGTACGCCGGCCGGGTGGTGGAAGACGGCGGTGTGGAAGACGTGTACTACCGGCCGCGCATGCCCTACACCGCCGGTCTCCTTGGTGCCATCCCGAGCCTCGAGTCGGAGGGCCAGCGGCTCAACCAGATCCAGGGCGCGCCACCGTCGCTCCTGAACCTGGCGCCCGGATGCCCGTTCTCACCGCGCTGCCCCATCGCCGAAGCCGCCTGCCTCGAGACCGAGCCGGGGCTCGTGGAGGTGGGAGTCCACCACCACGCCGCCTGCCATCGCACCGACGTCCTCGCCAGCGTGCCCGATCCTCGCACCCTCTTCCTCAGCGGATCTCCCGGATGACCGCCACCGAGCCCACGGACGCCGCCGCAGCCGCGCCCGCTCCAACGCCCATCATCGAGGTCCGTGACCTCGTGAAGGAGTTCCCCATCCGGTCCGGATCCCTCCTTCGGCGGGTGGTCGGGCACGTGCACGCCGTGTCGGGCGTGTCGTTCGACCTCCACGAGGGTGAGACCCTCGGCTTGGTGGGGGAGTCCGGCTGCGGCAAGTCCACCACCGGCCGGGCCGTCCTGCAGCTCCAGCGAGCCACGTCCGGGTCGGTGAAGTACCGGGGGCAGGAGCTCACGACGCTGTCCAACAAGGAGCTGCGCCCACTGCGGCGAGAGCTGCAGATCGTGTTCCAGGACCCCTACGCGTCGCTGAACCCGAAGATGCCCATCAACGACATCATCGCCGAGCCGCTGCGGGTGCACGGGCTGTTCGGCGACGGAGGAATGGATCGGGTGGCCGAGCTGCTGCGCCTCGTGGGTCTCAACCCCGAACACGGCAATCGCTACCCGCACGAGTTCTCCGGCGGCCAGCGCCAGCGGATCGGGGTGGCGCGGGCGTTGTCGCTCAACCCGAGCGTGATGATCCTCGACGAGCCGGTCTCGGCCCTCGACGTGTCCGTGCAGGCCGGCGTGATCAACCTGCTGAAGGACCTGCAGCAGGTGCTCAACGTCGCCTATCTGTTCATCGCTCACGACCTGTCCGTGGTGCGTCACACGTCCGATCGAGTGGCCGTGATGTACCTGGGCAAGATCGTCGAGATCGGCATGCGCGAGCAGGTCTACGCCTCGCCGGCCCACCCGTACACGCAGGCGCTGCTGTCGGCCGTGCCCGTGCCGAATCCGCGACTCGAGCGGGCCCGGCGCCGGATCGTGCTCGAGGGCGACGTCCCCTCACCGTCCAATCCGCCGAGCGGCTGCCGCTTCCGCACCCGGTGCCCGAAGGCCCAGGCGATCTGTGCCGAGGAGGAGCCCGCGCTCATCGAGCGCGGGCAGGGCCACCCGGTGGCGTGCCACTTCGCCGAGGTGGTCACAGCGGTCGTGCCTGACGCCGCCGAGCAGGGCTTCACCCGGTAGGGTGGTCAGCCGTGCGTGATGTCGTCACCTGGCTCACCGTGGCCGTCAACCTCGTCTCGATGTTCGCCATGGTGGCGGGCATCTTGATGCACAGCGGCCGTGGTGGGGGCCTGTCCGACATGTTCGGCGGCGCCGCCGGTGCTGCCCTCGGGTCCACGGCCGCCGAGCGCAACCTGAACCGCATCACCACGGTCCTGGCGGTGGTGTGGGTGTTCAGCGTGGTCGCCCTCGGCCTGCTGCTGCAGTAGGAGAGCTCGCCGCAACGCGCAGATTCACCTCCGGTCGGATCGACGGACGCGGAGCCGGCCAGGGTGGCCATCGGCCGGTGCGGCAGCCGGCGGGCGGGCGCCCGCGCACCCTGGGTCCGGGCCAGCGCCTTGCCGCCGATGTGGGGTCGCGCGCTAGGTTGTCGGTCCCACGTCGGAGTGGCGGAATAGGCAGACGCGCTAGGTTGAGGGCCTAGTCCACGCAAGTGGGTGGGGGTTCAAGTCCCCCCTCCGACACTCGGCTGCGGCGAGTGCGAGCAGCTGGCCGCGGGTGGCGCTTGTGGGATCGGTGATCCTCGTGAGTGAGCGTCGGATCACTGCAACTCGCTCGTGATCGACCTGGCCCGCTGTGGAATGCCACCCTCGGCTGTTCGCCAACGCCGCGGCGCACAACCGCGCGGCTTGCACGACCGGCACCCCGAAGGAGTCGTCGCCGTCGACATCCGCATCGCCCAGTGCGATCCCCACCCGGACCAGCAGCGGCTCGGCGGCCCGACGGTTCCGACGTGCCAACACCCGCTGGATCTCGACCGCAGCCGCGACGGCGTCGGCGGCACTCGTGAACACCACCTTCCCCGGTCGCCACACCCTCCCCGTCTGACGCATCACTGCAGATCGACCCATCGCCGATGGGCGCTGCGACGCACCGAGGGCATTCGATGCGGCGTGAGTCCGGTCGGTGCGGCCGGCCGACGCTCTCCCCGGCCGCTCGCACGAGCAATGAGGCACGGCCCGTCCGACACCGCCGGTCGAGGGAACACAGGCTGGGTGTCACCGACGAGCGCCTGAAGTTATACTTATCGGTATGACTCATCGTGTGGGTGCCAAAGGCCAGGTGGTGATCCCGAAGGAGCTACGTGACGAGTTGGGGATCGAGCCTGGCGACCAGGTCACCTTCTGGCGTCATGGAGATCACGTGGCCGTCCGGCCGGCACGTCATCGTCGACCGCTGCGCGGACGGTTCGAAGGTGCACGGCTCGTCGATGTGTTGGCCGCCGAACGCGACGCTGACGGTCGGCGCGAGTCGACGACATGACCGCCGTCCTCGACTCGTGGGCCGTGCTCAGGTATCTCGAGAACGTGGAGCCGGCCGCGTCGCTCATCGCTGACTTGCTCGACGGTGAGCGGCCGCTGATGTCGTGGATCAACCTCGGCGAGGTGTTCTACGTGGTCCGTCGCATGAGCGGCGAGGACGAGGCAATGGAGGTGGTGCGCGACCTTCGTGACGTCATCGACGTCCGGCTTCCGGACGAGCGGCTGGTGCTCGACGCCGCTCGCCTCAAGGCCGTCTATCCGATGGCCTACGCCGATGCGTTCGGCGCTGCGCTCGCGATCTTCGAAGCGGCGACACTGTGGACGGGCGACCCGGAGTTGCTCGTGGACGGTTCACCGTGGAGCTGGAACGACATCCGCCATCTCGACTGAGTTGAGGATCGCTGGCAGCAGATCGCGTCTTGTAGCCAAACGTGCTCACGCTGCGATGAGCCAGCGCTCGAACGGGGCGGACGGTGGCTCGGCGCGTGTAGTCAGCTGAGGTGTCGCCCCTCCGACACACCGAGTTGAACCCCCACGAGACTCGCGTCTTCGCAGGTGAGCCCCTCCGACAGGAGATGACCAGGGCAAACGCTCTGGTCATTGTCGTTTTCACGAGCGCATGAAGAGTGCCGCGGACCCGCTTGTCTGCGAGTTCTCAGTAGCTGTCGGCACCTCGACGACTTGGGTGACATGGTCCGGGCCGCCACGTCGGTGTTCGTCGACCGGACGTGGGCGCTGACCGCCGCCGAGCGCCTCGACCACCTCGTTCGGGGTGCCGGTGGGTTCGTCGCCGAAGACGTCGAGACCTCAGCCCATCCGTTCGGGGTGGTACGGCCAGAAGCGGTGAGCGCGATGATGACGGAACCATGGCCGAACATGTAGGCGATCCATGACCCTGTCTGCACCACGACGGACCACCGGGTTCCAACGGTACGTGCCCGGTCTGGCCAGCATCGTCGAAGGAGTGCGCACCTCCGTCCTTGCCGACACCCGAGGCGCGCTGACCGTGTGGGCGATCGTGGTGCCCCAGTCGCTGGCCTATGCGACCCTCGCCGGCGTGGCGTCGGTGCACGGGCTGTACACGGCGATCGGTGCCCTTGCTGGCTATGCGGTGTTCGGGACCTGCCGTGACCTGAACATGGGGGCCGAGTCGACGGTGGCACTGATGACCGCGGCAGCCGTCGCTCCGCTGGTCACTGGTTCCCGAGACGCCGTCGAGCTGACCGCACTCGTTGCGCTGTTGGTCGGGGCGTGGTGCGTCGTCGGGTTCGTCGCACGCTTGGGGTTCATCAGCGAGTTCCTGTCGCGGCCGATCCTCGCCGGATACGTGTTCGGGTCGGGAATCATCATCGTGATCAGCCAGATGGAGTCGCTGCTCGGGATCGACGTCGACTCGACGCTCTACACGACCGACCTCGGTGGCATCGTCCGCAATCTCGGTGACGCGCACGAGCTGACGACGCTGATCGGGCTGTCGACGGTCGTGCTCGTTCTGGTGCTGCGCAGGTTCGTACCCAAGGTCCCGGCCCCGCTCGTCGCCGTGGTGCTCGGCATCCTGGCGGTCACCATCTTGGGCCTCGACGAGGAGGGCGTGGCGGTCGTGGGCAGCATCGACTCGGGCGTCCCGGCTCCCGGGATCCCGGACGTGACGTTCGATCAGTTCACCCAGCTCCTGCTCCCGGCGCTCGGCATCGCTCTGCTGGCCTACCCGGACAGTTTCCTGACTGCACGGTCGGTGGCCTCGACCGGCGGGTACACGCTCGACGCCAACCAGGAGTTCCTCGCCGTGGGTGCCTCGAACCTCGCGTCGGGATTCCTGCAGGGCGTCCCTGCCAACGGGAGCCAATCGCGAAGTTTCGTACAGGCCCAAGCCGGCGGGAAGACCAATCTGGTCGGGATCATCTGTGCTGTCCTGGTGCTGCTCACGCTGCTGTTCCTCACCGGTCTGTTCGAAAAGCTGCCGACAGCGGTGCTCGCGGGCATCGTGATCGTGGCCGGGTTGGGGCTGTTCGATGTGAAGGACTTCACCGCCTTGTGGAGGGTCCGCCGGTCCGAGTTCTGGCTCGGTGCGGCGACGGTCGTCTCGGTTCTCGTGTTGGGCATGCTCGGCGGTATCGCATTCGCGATCGGGTTGTCACTGGTCACCGTCCTGGCCCGCGCTACGCGACCGCACACCGCCGAACTCGGGCTCGTCGACGGCACCGACACGTTCCGGGACATCGACCGCCACGGCGACGCCCACCGAATTCCCCGCCTGCTGATCCACCGCATCGACGACGAACTGTTCTTCGCCAACGCTGCGTTCTTCGTCCGCGACGTCAAGGAGCGGCTGATCGCTTCGGACCCGCCGGCGACGGCGCTGGTGTTGGACATGGAGGGGGTGTCGGACATCGACGCCACCGCCATCCTGGAACTCGATCAGCTGCTCGACGACCTCGCCGACGCGGACGTCGCCGTCGCATTCGCCAGGGTGCGTCAGCCGGTCGTTCAGATGATCGAGCGTGCCGGACTCCACGACCGGATCGGGAGCGACATGGTCTTCCTGGAAGTCGACGACGCCGTCGCTCATTTCGAATCGGCCTGACCGGGGTCACCCTGCGGGCGGGTGTCAGGCCGCAGCGGGTCCTCGAGTTCCGTCAACAGGCGGTCGTGGTTGTTCGGCAGCGGGCTCAACTTCGGCCGTCCGTCTTCGATCGAGGAAGGGGTCGCCGAGGGCGCGCCCGCCGCAGGTGGTGGCCGGGCTATCCGCCGCGTTGGGGGAGGCGATCTCGTCCACCTGGGCGGATCATGGGTGGCAACGGAGTGCGAGTGGAGGTAGTGATCGTGGATCGCTTCGAGGTTGTTGTCGCCGGGTATCCGGACGGCGAACGCGCGAGGAGCGACTTCGATGCGCTGGTGCGGCGCATCGAGTCCGGCGCGGTGCGCAGTGAGGGCGTCATCGTCGTCGACAAGGACGAGGACGGCGTGGTGCACGTCGCGCAGACCGGTGATCGGCTCGGGCGCAAGGGTGCCGGATGGGGCGGCGGTGTCGGTGTGCTGGTCGGCTTGGCCGCGCCGCCGCTGCTCGCGTCGGTGGCCGTCGGTGCCGCTGCGGGCGGTCTCGTGGGTCGCTTCGCCCGCCACAAGGTCGAGTCCGGGCTGGAGTCCGGCGTCGGCGACACGCTCAAGCCGGGCATGGCCGCGGTCATCGCGATCATCGATCCTGCCGACCGATTGGCCGCCGAGCAGGCGCTCGCTGGGTCGGCGCTCAAGTCGGTGGCACCGATGGAAGGCGCTGGGCTCACCGGTTTGAAGGACGCGCTCGCGGAGGCGGGCGGGAAGTTCAATCCTGACCGCACGGTGCTGCCGATCTCGGATCGGCCGTTCGGTGGGGTGATGGGACGCACGATCGCCGACTCGGTGGCCGACTGGTCGATCGTGATGACGCCGCAGGCGCCGGAGGACGCCCCGAACGTCCTCGTGGTGCTCATCGACGACGCTGGCTACGGGCAACCCGACACGTTCGGCGGGCCGATCGCGACACCCAACTTCACCCGCGTTCAGCAGATGGGCGTGACCTACAACGCCTTCCACGTGATCGCACTGTGCTCGCCCACCCGCGCTGCGCTGCTCACCGGGCGCAACCATCACCGCGTCGGGTTCGGGTCGATCGCCGAGTTCCCCGGGCCGTTCCCGGGCTACACGTCCTCCAAGCCCCGCAACTGCGCGGCGTTGCCGCGCATCTTGCGCGACAACGGGTACGTGACGGGCGGCTTCGGCAAGTGGCACCTCACGCCCGACAACGTCCAAGGCGCGGCCGGTCCGTTCGACCGGTGGCCGCTGTCGTGGGGGTTCGACCACTTCTGGGGGTTCCTCAGCGGCGCATCAGGCCAGTACGACCCGATCATCACCCAGGACAACACGACGATCGGCATCACGCCCGGGACTGAGGACAGCCCGTACTACTTCCCGAACGACCTGACCGACCAGGCGGTCCGCTGGATCCACGACGTGCGTGCCCAGTCGGCGACCAAGCCGTGGTTCATGTACTACTCGACCGGCGCCGCGCACGCCCCGCACCACGTGGCCAAGGAGTGGGCGGATCGGTACCGGGGCAAGTTCGACCAGGGGTGGGATCGGGTGCGCGAGGAGACGCTCGCCCGTCAGAAGGAGCTCGGGATCGTCCCTGCGGACACCGAGCTCACCCCGCGACCCGCCATCTTCCCGGCGTGGGATTCGCTCGGTGACGCCGAGAGGAAGCTCTACGTGCGTCAGATGGAGGTGTACGCCGGGTTCCAGGAGAACGCCGACTGGAACGTCGGGCGCCTGCTCGATGCGCTCGAGGAGATCGGTGACCTCGACAACACGTTGATCTTCTACATCTGGGGCGACAACGGGGCGAGCCTCGAGGGCACCGTGACCGGGTCGTTCAACGAGACGACGTTCATCAACGGGATGGTGCTCGACGCCGAACAGCAGCTCGCCCTGATCGATCAGTACGGCGGCATCGAGGCGCTCGGTGGCGAGTTCACCGCACCGCACGTCGCGGCGGCCTGGGCGCACGCGGGCAACACGCCGTTCCAGTACGGCAAGCAGATGGCGAGCCACCTCGGCGGCAGCCGGAACCCGATGGTGGTCGCGTGGCCACGGCGGATCTCGCCGAGCGGCGACGTGCGCGGCCAGTTCACCCACGTCAACGACATCGCCCCGACGGTTCTCGAGGCCATCGGGCTTCCGGAGCCGATCTCGGTGGACGGCATCGCGCAGGAGCCGATGGATGGGACGAGCTTCATGTACACCTTCGACGACGCGGCCGCCCCGGAGCGTCACACGCGCCAGTATTTCGAGGTGGCCGGCTCGCGCGCGATCTACGACGACGGCTGGTGGGCGTGCGCGCGGCTCGACAAGCTGCCCTGGGACCTGTCACCAGCGACGCTGCAGCGCTTCGCGCCGGGTGTCTGGGACGCCGACAGCGATCCGTGGGAGCTGTACTACCTGCCCGACGACTTCTCCCAGGCACACGACCTGGCCGCAGCGCGCCCCGAGAAGCTGGCGGAGCTGAAGGAGCTGTTCTGGGCCGAGGCCGAACGCAACCGGGTCCTGCCGCTGTTGGCCGGGTTCTCGACGTTCTTCGGGATCCTCCCGCCGATGCCGACGACGACCCGCTTCGTGTTCCCGGGCGACGTCGAGAACATCAGCCGGGCGATGACGCCGCGCATCTTCGGCCGGTCGTACGCGATCGAGGCCGACCTCGTGGTGCCCGAGCCGGGTGCCGAGGGTGTCATCGTGGCGAACGCCGACTTCATCGGCGGCTTCGGGTTGTGGATCGACAGCCAGGGTCACCTCCGGCACACCTACTCGGTGGTCGGCGTGGAGACCTTCAAGCAGGTGTCGGACGAGCCAATCCCCACCGGCGAGGTGACGGTCAAGATGCTCTTCGAGTCCGACGAGACGAGGCCGGGAAGCGGCGGCGACGTGACCCTGTGGGCGAACGACCGCCAGATCGGATCCGGCCGCCTGGAGCACACCGTGCCGGTCGTGTTCACGACCTACGCCGGCATGGACATGGGCCGTGACAACGGCCTGGTCGTCGACCGCGAGTACGAGGACAAGGCGCCGTACGCCTTCACCGGCACCGTGAAGCGGGTCGTGTTCGACCTCCAACCCGCCCGCCACGAGGACCTACTCGCGCTCCATCAGCACGACGCGGCGCAGGCCGTCGGTCACGGCGCCGCCGGCTGACCGACGACACGACCGGGCGCCATCGGCATGGAAGGCTTGGGCCGATGACCACGCCCGTCCACGTGCAGTTCCACCTGCTCGTCAAGCCCACCGGGCCGATCTGCAACCTCGACTGCGAGTACTGCTACTTCCTCTCGAAGGAGGCCCTCTACCCGGGTGATCGCTTCCGCATGTCGGACGACACGCTGGAGCGGTACATCACCCAGCTGCTCGAGGCGCAGCCCGACGGCGAGGTGACGGTCGCCTGGCAGGGTGGCGAGCCGACCCTGATGGGCATCGACTTCTTCCGTCGCGCCGTCTCGCTGGCGCAGCAGCGTCGGCGACCCGGCCAACGGCTCGCGCACACCATCCAGACCAACGGCACCCTCGTGACCGACGAGTGGGCGGCGTTCTTCGCCGAGCACCGGTTCCTCGTCGGCATCAGCATCGACGGACCGCCGGACCTGCACGACCGGTACCGCGTCGACAAGAAGGGGCGACCGAGCTCGTCCAGGGTGCTCGACGGGCTCGCCCGCCTCCGCGCCCACAACGTCGACGTCAACGCGCTCTGCACCGTGAACGCCGCCAACCAGCACGCACCGCTCGACGTGTACCGGTATCTGCGCGACGACCTCGGGTTCCAGCACATCCAGCTCATCCCGATCGTCGAGCGCGACAACGAGACGGGCTTCCAGGAAGGCGACGCCGTCACCGCCCGCTCGGTCACCGCCGACGCATGGGGCACGTTCCTGATCGCCGTGTTCGACGAGTGGGTTCGCCGCGACGTGGGCGAGGTGTTCGTGCAGATGTTCGACGCCGCCCTCGGCAGCTGGCTCGACCTACCGTCGACCATGTGCATCTTCCGCGAGACGTGCGGGCAGGCACTGGTGATGGAGCACAACGGCGACGTGTACTCCTGCGACCACTACGTCGAGCCTGCCCACCTGCTCGGCAACATCGCGCACGCCCAGTTGGTCGAGCTCGTCACGTCGCCACAGCAGCGTGCGTTCGGCCAGGACAAGCTCGACACCCTGCCCGCCTACTGTCAGGCATGCGAGGTGCGCTTCGCCTGCCACGGCGAGTGTCCCAAGAACCGCTTCATCCTCACACCCGACGGCGAGCCCGGCCTCAACTACCTGTGCGCCGGCTACCGCCGGTTCTTCAACCACATCGACGGGCCGATGCGCCTCATGGCCGACCTGCTCCGCCACGGCCGCTTCGCCGACGAGATCAAGGGCGTGTTCGCCGCCGCCGGCCGCAACGACCCCTGCCCCTGCGGCAGCGGACGCAAGGCCAAGCACTGCCACCAGGCGTGACCAGCGAGCGACGCCGAACGCGCCATCCCCTCGACGTCTCACACGGACGCCCCGGATCACGTCCCGACACCTGTTCACGCGGGCAGTGGTGGTCATCGTTCTGGCATGTCACTGGGTGCCGAGGCGGGATCGCTTCGGATCGGTCGAGTCTGCAACAACCTCTCATCTGTACACTTGTTCGGATGAGGTCCGGTAGCGCCCCGATGCTCGCCGCCGATGTCGCGTCGTCGGAGGCACGCGACGTCCGTCTCGTCGATCCCGGGAAGGTGGCGGCGACTCGTGATCGGCTGCCGTCGACGCAGGAGACCGACGCCTTGGCGGACTGGTTCAAGGTGCTCGGCGACGCTACGCGTGCTCGGATCCTGTACGCAGTGTTGGAGGCCGGCGAGCTTTGCGTGTGCGACCTCGCGGCGACGGTCGACGTGCCCGAGTCCACGGTGTCGCACGCCTTGCGGTGGCTGCGCGGGGCGGGTGTGGTGCGGGCCCGGCGGTCGGGGAAGATGATGTACTACCGGTTGGACGACGAGCACGTTCGGTTGCTGCTCGGCATCGGTCGTGAGCACCTTCGTCACCGGGACGGTGATCGCTGATGGGCCACGACCACGGTCACGTCGACCTGCGCGCTGGCGCTCGTCATGCAGGGCGTCTGTGGTGGTCGTTCGGGCTCGTCACCGGGTTCCTCGTCGTCCAGGTGGTCGTCGGGTTGGCGGCGAACTCGTTGGCGTTGCTGTCTGATGCCGGTCACATGGCGACCGATGCGCTCGGATTGGGGATGGCGTTGGCGGCGATCACCGCGGCCAGCCGTGCCAACCAGGCTCAGCACCGCACGTTCGGGTTGTACCGGTTGGAGATCCTCGCCGCACTCGCCAACGCCATGCTGCTCTTCGGTGTCGCCGGCTACGTGCTGGTCGAGGCAGCCCGCCGCCTCGACGATCCACCGGAGGTCGCGTCGGTGGCGGTGCTGTTCGTCGGGGTGGTCGGGCTCGCGGTGAACGTGGTCGCCTTCGCACTGCTGCGCCAGGGGGCGAAGGAGAGCTTGAACGTGCGGGGCGCCTACTTCGAGGTGGTCGCCGACACGCTCGGCTCGATTGGCGTGATCGTGGCCGCCGCAGTGATGTGGGTGACCGGGTGGGGGTGGGTCGATCCGGTGATCGGCGCCGGCATCGGCTTGTTCATCCTCCCGCGGGCATGGCGTCTCGGCCGCGACGCCCTGCGGATCCTGGTCCAGGCTGCACCGGAGAGCGTCGACCTGCCGGCGATTGCCGCTGCGCTGACCGCGATCGACGGGGTCGCCGACGTGCACGACCTCCACGTCTGGACCTTGACGAGCGAGATGGACGTCCTCACCGCGCATCTCGGGATCGCGGGCGGCGCCGATTCCCAGAAGGTGTTGCAGAGCGCCCGCGCTGTGCTCGGCGAACGGTTCCATCTGTCGCACGCAACGCTGCAGGTCGAGACCGCCGGGAACCACGACTGCCAGGAGATGACGTGGTGAACGGTCGCGGCGTGCTCGGGTTGGTGGTGCAGGTCACGTCCGTCTCGGTGGTGCTCGTGGCACCTACGGTGAAGGGACGCGAGGTACGTTTCATACGTACGTGCCAAACAAGACCATCAGCGTGCCGGATGACGTGGTGCCGATCATCGAGAGTCTCGACGTCCCGTTCTCGAGGTGGGTGACCGACCAGCTTCGTCGCCATGCGGCTCAGTCGACCGCCAGCTTCGCTCAGCAGCTCGTGGCCGACGCTGCGCTCGTCGCCGCGGAGCCGCGGCTGACCGCGCAGGACGCCCGGGCGGCGGGGGAGCGCATGGAGCGATCCGCGCCGTGGTAGCGCGAGGCGCCGTGTACTGGGTCGAGCTCGACAAGCGTCGGCCGTGTGTCGTCGTGTCATCCGAGGACCCATTCCGATGTCGTCAGATCACGTTTCGGCGGAGCCGAGAAAAGGCGAACGGCCACCGCCGTTCGACACCCGGTTGCCGCCCGACGACTTCCGTTCGACGTGTCCCCGGCCCGGCGATCGGTGGGACTGCACCAAAGTGCGAGGTGCAGGCGCAGCGCTTCGTCGAGTGCAGCGATGTCGTCGCCCGAGAGCACGCCGATCAGTGCGCCGATGCGCTCGACGGTGACTGACCGGACCTGCTCGGCTTGTGCCTTGGAGTCGCGCGTCAGGCCCGTGTCCTGTGCGCTGAGCGCCACGTGGAACGGATAGATGCGTTCGATGTTCGACGTGATCGGAACGACCGTCACGACGCCGCGACCGAGCCGATTGGCGTTGGCGCCGTCGTTGCTCACGATCACTGCTGGTCGTCGCTTGTCGGATTCGGACCCGCGGGTGGGGTCGAGGTCGACCCAACGAATCTGGCCGCGACGAAGGCTCCGTTCACCGGTCGGCTGAAGAAGGTCGTGTTCGACCTGCAGCCCGGCGCACACCACGACGAGCTCGAGCTGCACCGCCAAGCATCGACACAGGCGGTCGGCCACGGCGCTTCCGGCTGACGACACCTACGATGACGGGCGCCCCAGTGGCGATGTGCAGAATCACCGAGTCCTGCGCCATCGTCGAGTACCGATGGCGACGCTCAGCGAGGTGCGCATCGCTGCATTGTCGACTCAGTCGGCGCTGTCATCGCTGCAGTCAGCGGGGTCGGGGTTCCCATGCGAAGGTCTCGCCTGCGCTGACGCGCTGCGCCTTGTCGAACTCCGACCGCCACGTTACCCTTACTGTGATGACGAACGTAAAGGAACGACGACGGGGCGCATCCAGGATCAGCTCCAAGCATCAGATCACGATTCCCGTAGAAGCTCTCCGCAGCGCCGGACTCGAGGTCGGCGACCGCGTCGTCGCTCATGCCGACGGGGCGGGACGGGTCATCCTGGAACGTGAACACGACGTCGTCGCAGAGTACGCAGGAGCGCTCACCGGCATCTACCGCCCCAGCGAGTTGGACGAACTTCGTTCCGAATGGGACTGACGCACCTCGACGCCGGAGTGATCATCGCCGTCCTCGACGGTGACGACGTCCACCACGACGCTGCACGATCAGCGCTCTCTCGTGCGCTCGACGACGCCGAGCGGTTGTCGATCGCTGCATCGGCGCTCGCTGAGTGCCTCGTTGGTCCCGCTCGACGCAGCACGAAGGCGGTCGAACTCGTGCGGACCGTCATCGATCGGCTCCCCGTGTCCGTCGTGCACCTCGACGAGGAGATCGCCACGCAGGCCGCCATGCTTCGAGCCCGACACCGCTCACTGAAGCTGCCCGACGCCCTGGTCCTCGCCACCGCCGAGCACTCCGGTGCCGACCATCTCATCACGACCGACCGGAAGTGGCCGACGGCCAAGGCGATGAAGCTGTCCGTGTCGATCGAGCAGCTCCGACCTCAGTGAGCAGATGTCGAGGCCGGAATCACCCACCGCTCGAACAGCGGCCCGTCTCTTCGGAGCGAGCCGTCACAACCGGTCGCTCCCAACCGAACGAGCCACAGCGCGAACGGGCAGATCACCGTCCCATGTCCGTTCGCGATGCACTGGGTCCATCGGGGCGAATATCACCCACAGTGCGTGAGGACGGTGCGTGGGGCACGGCGCGCAAGTTGGGGTCGTGCCGACGCGAGTCAGCAGTGGAGGTCTCGAGCGACGCTCGAGTTTCGACGACGGGTCCCTTCGTGGGCACCGCTCGATGACCACAGGAGAGGCGTGATGTCCAAGACATCCTCCAAGAAGTCCAAGCACCACGAGGGTGCTGCGCCGCAGACGTCAGCCGCCGTGTCGTCCGGCTCGCCCGACGCAGCGGTGCCCGGCGACGGCGGTGTGTCGACCCGCACGCTGAAGCGGAAGGCCTACGAGGCGGAGCTGGCCCGGCTGCAAGGTGAGCTGGTCGCGATGCAGGAGTGGGTCAAGCGCTCCGGAGCGAAGATCTGCATCGTGTTCGAGGGCCGCGACACCGCGGGCAAGGGCGGAGTGATCAAGCGGATCACGGAGCGGGTGAGCCCTCGGACCTTCCGTGTCGTGGCACTGCCAGCGCCGACCGACCGTGAGAAGTCGCAGATGTACGTCCAGCGCTACATGGCGCACTTCCCCTCGGCGGGAGAGGTCGTCATCTTCGACCGAAGCTGGTACAACCGCGCCGGTGTGGAGCGGGTCATGGGCTTCTGCACGCAGGACGAGACGGAGCGGTTCCTCTGGATGGCCCCCATCGTCGAACGGGCGATGGTCGATTCCGGGATCCTGTTGCTCAAGTACTGGTTGGAGGTGAGCCCGGACGAGCAGACCCGCCGGCTCGAGAGCCGGATCAACGATCCGCGGAAGGTCTGGAAGCTGTCCGACATGGACCTGCTGTCGTACAGCAGGTGGTTCGACTACTCGCAGGCCCGCGACGACATGTTCAGAGCCACCGACACGTCCTGGGCGCCCTGGTATGTCGCCGACACCGACGACAAGAAGCGTGGCCGGCTCAATGTCATCTCGCACTTGCTCTCCCAGGTCCCGTACGAACCCCTCGACCACAAGGACGTGGTGCTTCCGAAGCGCCAACGGCCCGGTGGCTACGTGGAACCGGATCTCCCCCTTCACCGCGTCCCCGAGCTCTTCTGAGGGTCGCCGATGACCGACAGGATCTCACCGACCGGGGCAGCACCTACTTGGTGGGAGCGGTCATGACCTCGCGTCGACTGGCCGCCTTCGCTGCGCTCGTGCTGTTCGCCGGCACCCTTGTTGCCGTCGCCGTCAGCAGCGCCCGCAACTTCCCGCGGGGGCTCCTTGCTGCCGTGCTGCTCCTCTTCGGTTTCGTCATGCTGTGGGAGGCACTCCGGCGGCGGGGCACACCGCGACTGGTCGCCGGCTTCGTCGGCGTCCTCCTGCTCGTCGGATCCGTCGCCGCACTCGTCATCGGCCAGATCCTGCTCGAGGTGATCGTCGCGGCGAGCCTGGTCTTCCTCGCCGCGATTGCCGCCCGGGCGGCGTTTCGCATCCATGTCCCGTTGCCGTCCATGGATCCGCCAAAGCGGGCCGTGGTGGTGTGGAACCCGAAGTCCGGCGGCGGCAAGGCGTTGACGGCGCACCTCGACGAGGAGGCCCGTGCCCGCGGGATCGAACCGATCGAGCTTCGACCCGGCGACGATCTGCTGCAGCTCGTCCGCGACGCCGTGGCAAGGGGAGCCGACGCCCTGGCGGCCGCCGGGGGCGACGGGACCCAGGCGCTGGTCGCGACGATCGCTGCCGAGCTCGACCTGCCGTTCGCGTGCATCCCGGCCGGCACCCGCAACCACTTCGCGCTCGACCTCGGCGTCGACCGCAACGACGTGGTGGGGGCGCTCGATGCGCTCGTGAACGGCGGTGAGCGGCGGGTCGATCTCGCCGAGGTCAACGGGCGGGTCTTCGTGAACAACGTCTCCCTCGGCCTGTACGCCGAGGCGGTGCAGCACCCCGGGTATCGCGAGGCGAAGGTGCGCACGGTGCTCGACACGTTGCCCGACGTCGGCGGTGGTGGCGCAGCCGGCGGGCTCAGGTACGACGGTGGTGGTGAGTCCGGTGGTCGCGCCCTCGTCGTGATGGTGTCGAACAACTCCTACCGGCTGGGGCGGATCATCGGCTCGGGAACCCGTCCGCGCATCGACGACGGGCAGCTCGGCATCGCCGTCCTTGAGGAGCCGGCCGAAGGTGGCCACCCGAGATTCCGCCAATGGGAAGCACCAACGTTCACCGTCGACTCCGCCGGCCCCGTGCCGGCGGGTGTCGACGGCGAAGCCCTGGTGATCGATCCGCCCCTGCGGTTCACGATCCGGCCGGGGGCGCTGCGGGTGCGCATCGCACCCCAACACCCCGGAGCATCCCCGTCGGCGGCCCAACCCGATGGGCTCGTCGATGCCGTTCGGCGCCTCGCACGGATCGTTCGCAGCGGGTGACCCGTGGGTGCGCTCGTGAACGGCGGCCCTGGGGGTGGAGGTCCCGGAGGGTCGAACGGTCGGTGCTCGAAGCGGGTCGGTGCGCACCTACCAGTCCGCCTGGTTGCGCTCCGATCTCGCCGCCGCGGCCGTGTTGGCGGCGATCCTGCTGCATTCCCCGCACCGCGCGATCGGCGGCCTCGTCAGACGTCGTGGACGACGGTGATGCGGCCGTCACTTTCGGCGGCCTTCAGCGCTTCGAAGTCGCGTTCGGTCTGGTCGGCGTAGGCCTCGGCGAAGCTGGCGACCGCCCGGTCGAAGCTGTCGCTCGAGCCGAGGTAGGCGGCGACGGCGATGCGGTCACCCGAGCGGGCGTGGGCTCGGGCGAGAGCTCTGGCGCAGGCGGTTCCGTAGAACCCCATGCCGGCGGGCGACAGCGCCTCCACCTCGGCGGCGCCCTTCCAGTCACGCAGCTGGCGCAGGTAGAAGTCACGCGGCACGCCGTCGACGCCGACGACACGGTCCCACCCGAGGAAGATGTCGCTGGCCGCCTGCATGAGGTGCTGCCCGTGCACGACCCGCTCGCCGCTCGTCGCGTGCGTGCTGCTCCCGGCGTACGACTCGAGCACCGACGGCTGAGCCTCCTTGGCCTGGAGCAGCAGCGGGTCGTCGTTGTCGCGGCCGAGCAGCAGCAGGATCCACGCTCGGGTGCCGACGCTGCCGACTCCGACGACCTTGCGGGCCATGTCGACGACGCGGTACTCCTCGAGGAGGTGGCGGCGGTCGCTCTGCAGCGTGCGCCGGTAGCTCCGTACGATTCGCCGCAGGCCCTGCTCGATGTCGTCGGGGTGGACGTCCGTGAGGATGTCCCCGATCGGCTGCACGAGCGGGGGGTCGCTCACGAACCGGGGTTCGCCGTCGACGATCTTGGTGAGCTTGGAGAACGCCTGCAGGTGGTCGCGGGTGCGGGACTTGGCGATGTTGGCGGCGAGGCGCTTGATGACCTTGCGGTCGACCTCGCCGTCGAGCCGTGAGAGTGCGCTCTCGACATCGACGTGTGCGTACCACACGGCGAGGTTGGGCATCTCGGCCAGCTCGCGGATGGCCGTTCGGTAGGCCGCGACGGTTGCCTGCGCAACCTGGCGGCACTCGGCCGCGGTGAACTCGTTGTTGCGGGACGCAACGACCATGCTGGCGGCGAGGCGCTTGACGTCCCACTCCCATGGCCCCGGGAGGGTCTCGTCGAAGTCGTTGATGCCGAAGGCGAGGCGCCGCTCCGGGGTGGCGAAGACGCCGAAGTTCATGAGATGGGCGTCGCCGCACGCCTGCGTGACGATCCCTGACCGCGGCGTGTTGGCCAGGTCGGCGGCCATCACGAGCGCGGCGCCCCGGTAGAACGTGAACGGCGTCTGGAGCATGCGCCCGTAGCGGATCGGCACCAGCTCCGGTACTCGGGTGGTGGCCTGCTGCTCGAGCAGGACGACGGGGTCGACTCGGTGGGGCGACGGGGAGTAGTCGGCGTGGCTCGAACGGGGGACCTCGCGGCGGGCGCTGCGGCCGCGGGCGATGCGCTCTTCGACGGTGAGGTGAGGCACGACCTTGCCGTGCTCCACGCGCATGCCGGCAGGTAGGTCGTCGTCGGTCGGGACGAAGGGTAGGGCCGGCGGGCCGTGGTCGGTGCTGGTGTCGATCATGGGGTCCTCTTCGTCACTCGCGGTTCGCCTGGTGGCTGCGACCGTACTGGCGCGACAGCGGCGGATCCGAGATGTCGTCGCCGGAGAGACGGGTCGGTTCCATCAGCACCAGCACGTCGGCCCGGTCCATGAGGCCCTCGCTGACGATCAGCTCGACGATCGTCATGGCAATCGGCTCCTCGACTCGCACGGCCGCGCACCGTGCCCCGATCCCTCGACGCGGCGGGTTCAGACGACGCAAGTGCACCGGCCCCCGAGTCCACCGGCCACGGCGGTGCCCTTCCAGGAGCGCGATGCTGCGGGGATGGACGGCGACGTGCTGGCGGGGGTGCGGGTGGCCGACTTCGGGCGCTACGTCGCCGGGCCGTGGTGCGCGGCCCTGCTCGGCGATCTCGGAGCCGACGTGGTGCGGGTGGAGCGGGTCGACGGTGGCGAGGACCGCTTCGTCGGGCCGGTGGCCGGTGACGAGGGTGGTGCCATCTTCGTGCAGGTGAACCGGGGCAAGCGCTCCCTCGCCCTCGACCCGTCGACACCTGGCGGCCGAGAGGTGGTGGCCCGCCTGCTCGCTTGGGCCGACGTGGTGGTGGCCAACCTACCGCCCAAGGTGCGGGCCGCCCTCGGCATCGACTGGGACGACGTGCGCGGCGCGAACCCGCGAGCGATCCTCGTCACGGCCACCACCTTCGGTGAAGGCCCCTACGGCGACCGGTTCGGCTTCGACGGGATCGCCCAGGCGATGAGTGGTGCCGTGCACCTGAGCGGCCCGCCCGGTCACCCGACCAAGTCCTACGTCCCGTGGGTCGACTACTCCACCGCCCACCTGCTGGCGTTTGCCACGCTGGCGGCGCTGCTGGCCCGCCAGAGCTCGGGAGTGGGCCAGCACGTCGACGGCGCGCTGCTGCGCACGGCGGTCACGACGGCGAGCAACCCGATCGTCGAGCACGCCGCCCTCGGGCTCGACCGGCAGGCCTCGGGCAACCGGGGCCAGACGTCGGGTCCCTACGATCTGGTGGCCACGGCCGATGGGCACGTGCAGGTGATGGTGATCGGCCGGCGGCAGTTCGCGGCGTGGTGCGGGCTGGTCGGCGCGCCCGAGCTCCTCGACGACCCTCGCTTCGCCGACGACCGGTCTCGTGGCGAGCACGGCGGTGTCCTCAGCGAGCGTCTGGCGGCGTGGTGTGCCGGGCGCACGACGGCCGAGGTGGTCGCTGCGTTCGAGGGGGCCGGGCTGCCGGCGGGGCCGGTGCTGGCGCCGGCCGACGTGATCGCCGACCACCATGTCCGGGAGGCGGGCTTCTTCGTGCCGCTCGACTACCCGGGCGCGCTCGCGCCCATTCCGGTGACGCAGTTCCCCGTGTCGTTGTCGGCGACGCCCGGGCGGGTGCGGGGGCGAGCGCCGCGCTGCGGGGAGCACACGGCCGACGTGCTGGCGGAGCTCGGGTTCGACGACGCCGAGGCGGCCCGGCTGCGGGCGTCGGGTGTGGTTGCCTGAGACGCCGGGCTGGGCCGATAACGTCGCCCGTCAACCAGCCTGGGCAGGGAGCACCCGTGATCCGCATCGCACTGCGCGATCTGCAGTTCCGTCGAAAGCGCTTCGTGATCGCCGTGCTCGGCGCGTCGTTGGTGTTCGCCATCAGCCTCGTGATGACCGGGCTCTCGGCCAGCTTCGACAACGAGGTCGACCGCACGCTCGACGCCGTCGGCGCCGAGACCTGGATCGTGCGGTCCGACGCCCCGGGACCCTTCACGAGCTTCGCGCCGATCGGACTCGACTCCCTCGCTGCGGTGCGCGCCGCCGGGGTCGCCGACGCCGCACCCCTCGCGGCGTTCCTGCAGTCGGCCGGACCGCTCGACGACGCCGTGATGATCAACATGTTCGGTGTCGAGCCGGGCGCGGTGGGGTCGCCGGCCGACGTCGACCGCGGCCGGCCCCTCGCCGGCCCCGGCGAGGCCGTCGTCGGCTGGGGCATCGACGCCGACCTGGACGACACGATCGAGATGGGCGGCCGCACCTTCACCGTGGTGGGTCGCGTCGACGCCAGCCAGTTCGGCGGCCAGCCCGTCGTCTTCGTCCCGCTGGTCGACGCCCAGGCCGTGGCCTTCGGCGGGGCGCCCGCGTTCACGGTCGTGGTCACGGCGCAGGAGGTGGCCGACGCGCCTGCCGGCCTGCGAGCCCTCGACCGGGCCGATGCTGCCGAGGATGCGCTGCGCCCGCTCCAGAGCGCCAAGGACACGATCACCGCCGTGCGCACCGTGCTGTGGGTCGTGGCGGCCCTGATCATCGGATCGGTCATGTACCTCAACGCGCTCGAGCGGACACGAGACGTCGCCGTGTTCAAGGCGATCGGGCTCTCGACCCGGTTCGCCGCCGGCGGGATGGCGCTGCAGGCCGTGGTGCTCGGGCTGGCCAGCTCGCTGCTGGCGGTGGTGTTCGGCGCTCTGCTGGCACCGCTGTTCCCGATGCGCGTCGAGGTGCCCGTACAGGGCTACCTGCTGCTCCCGGTGGTCGCCGTCGTCACCGCCCTGGTCGGCTCCGTCGCCGGGGTCCGCCGCAGTGTCACGGTGTCGCCCGTCGTCGCGTTCGGAGGCGCGTGATGGCCCACGTCGAGGTGCGCGACCTCGTGGTCGAGTACCGCAACGGGTCCTACAGCACCAAGCCGCTCGACGGCCTGCAGCTCACCGCCGACAAGGGGAGCCTCGTGCTGCTCCTCGGGCCGTCGGGATGCGGCAAGACCACCCTGCTGTCTTGCCTCGGCGGGATCCTGTCGCCGACGTCTGGCACGGTGCAGGTCGGCGGCACCGACGTCGGTGCCCTCGACCGTGGCGCGCTCCTGCACTACCGGCGCCACGAGGTCGGCATCGTCTTCCAGGCCTTCAACCTGGTTCCCAGCCTGTCGGCGCTCGAGAACGTGATGCTCCCGCTCACCGGCGCCGGCGTGAGCACGAAGGCGGCCCGGGCCCGGGCCACGGAACTTCTCGAGCGGGTCGGCCTCGGCGAGCGGATGAGCCACCGGCCGGGAGCGCTCAGCGGGGGCCAGCAGCAGCGCGTTGCCATCGCCCGCGCGTTCGCCCACGACCCGAAGCTGGTGCTGGCCGACGAACCGACCGCCCACCTCGACTACGTGCAGGTGGAGGGCGTCTTGCGGGTGCTGCGCAGCATGGCCGACGACGGACGGGTGGTGATCGTGTCGACCCACGACGACCGGATGCTGCCGATCGCCGACCAGCTCCACGAGATGCAGCCACGGTTCCTGGCCCACCGCCACCAGGAGCCCGAGGAGATCGTGCTCCCGGCCGGCACCGTGCTGTTCCGCCAGGGCGAGCGGGGCGACCTGCTCTACCTGATCCAGTCGGGCCGCATGCGCATGGAGCGCGAGCGCTCCGAGGGCGGCGTGGCCGTGCTGGCCGTGCTGGAGGCCGGCGACCACTTTGGCGAGATGGCGCCGCTGTTCGACCTGCCCCGCTCGGCCACCGCAGTGGCCGACGTCGACACCGTGCTCACCTCCTACACCATCGACGCGTTCAAGCAGCAGTTCGGCCTCGAACGCCTCGGCTCCGTCCTCGGCCGTCGGGCCGCCGCCGACGGGGGCGCGGCGGCGTCGTGACGGCTCGGCCCCTCAGCCGCGTGACACGAGGCGGACGCGACCCCCGAGCGCCGGCAGGCCGGACGGGTCGAAGGTCGGGGCCGTCACCGTGTAGGGCGCCTGCACGCCACTGAACCGACCGGGCTGGTCCTCGACGAGCATCGTGCGAGGTCCCCGGCGTTCGTTGCGAAGCACGAGCACCGGGAGGCGCCACGACCCGGCATCGTCCGTGGTGACCGGCACCAGCGACGTGCTGCCGAACCAGCCCACCCGGATCTCGGTGTTGCGGGGGAACCCGGACCCGACGGCGGCGGTCACGACGCCGGCGGGGCCGACGGGAGGCTCCATGCGCAGCTGGGGCGCGAGCGCGCCGGTGGCGGTCAGGTTGGCGACGGCTCGGACGTCGCCGCTCGACGCCAGCAGCACGGCCTGGCGTGGCCCGGCATCGGTGGGCGTTGCCACCACCGAGACCGTGCACGTCTCGAGGGGGCCGAGCAGCCGCCCCCCGCAGTTGGTGGCGGTGATGGCGAACTCGGCGGAGCCGTCGATGGCGGGGGCGTCGAGGGTGAGCGGCCTGGTGCCGACGTTGCGCACCACGAGCGGGAGGGTCGCCGTGGCCGAGCCAACCGGCGCGGTGCCGAGGTCGGGCGTGGGTGGTTCGATCGCCAGCCCGACCCGAGCACCCGTGCCGGTCAGCTGCCCGAGCGCCGGGGTGCCGCTCGCGCCGCGCACGTCGAGGCTCGCGGTGCGAGCGCCGATGTCGGTGGGCTGGAACGCCACGGTCACGTCGCAGGTGGCGCCGGGCGCCAGGGTGGCGCTCGTGCACCCGCCGGTGAGGGGGAACTCTGCCGCGTTCGGGCCGGTGACCGTGACCGATGCGATCGTCTCGGGCTGGTTCCCCGTGTTGCGCACGGTGAGCGCCTGGGCTGGTGCGACCTCGCCGATCAGCGTCTCGGGGTAGGTGGCCTGCGACGGTGTGACGGTCAGCCCGAGGACGGGGGCCACCGTGCCGGTTCCCGCGAGCTGGGCCGTGGCCCGCACGTCGGTGGCCGTGGTGGTGGCGCGGTAGCTGGCGACGAGCGTGGACGAACGGACCCCGTTCGCCGTCGGGGTGAAGCGGGTGCCGACGATGCACGACGCGCCGGGCCCGAGCGGGCCGCAGCTCGATCCCGTGACGGCGAAGTCGGTGGCCTGAGCGCCCGTGATCGTGATGGTCGGGGCCAGCGGCGTGAGGGCCACGTTGCCGTTGTTGGTCACGGTGAAGCCGACGTCGCGAGTGGTTCCGACCGCAATGGCACCGAAGTCGGCGACCGACGGCGTGACGGCGAGCGACGGGCGGGGCACGGGCGCAACCGGCGCAGGCACCGTGGTGGTCGTGGTGGTCGTGGTGGTGGTGGTGCGTGGTGGCGCGGCCGTGCCAGCTCCCACGAGTGGCACGTCGATGCGCCGGCCCCCGCCCTGGCGATACACGTAGGTGACCGGCAGGGTCGCCGAGAACGACGTCGCCTGGGGCGGCGCGAACCGCAGGCTGACCGTGCACGACTGGCCTCCCGGCAGCCGAGTGCACGTGGTAGCGGCCAGCGCGAAGGCGGGCTGCGTGGGCGAGCCGAACTGGAAGCTGAGGTCGTTGGAGGCGGTCGGGTTGCGGATCGTCAGCGTGCCGAGCGCGGAGAACCCGACCTGCACGCTGCCGAAGTCGAGCGGCACCGGGGTGATCTCTGGAAGGGGCGGTGGCGGGGCACCGATCTGCTGCGCGCCTGCGGAGCCGGCGCCGACACCCGACGACGCCAGGAGCACCAGCGCGAGCGCCGCTCGCAGCCATCGTCCGGCCACGCCCCACCTCCCGGGAAGGAAGGCTATGCGCTACCGGCACGGCTCGCTGCCGAGCTCCGGGCTACCACGCCTCCTGCTCGGCCAGCGCCTCGACGAGGTCGCGCTGCGCGCCCACCTCCGGCCCGGCCATCGGTCGGTGGGCTGCCACCACGTCGAGCGCGTCGTGGAGCGACATGCCGAGCGACAGGAGCACGCCAACGGCCGTGGTGCCGGCACGGCCGATGCCGGCACCGCAGTGCACGAGGAGCGTGGCCCCGTCGTCGAGACGCGCTCGCAGGAGTCCGAGCAGGCGCCGGGCCTCGTCGAGGCCGGGCGCGTGGAGGTCGGGGACGGGCCACCACAGCGCCCGCCCCGGCTCGTTGGCCCGCAGCCACGCCACGTAGGCCGGGTAGCGGTCGTCAAGCTCGTGCTCCTCGTTGAGGCACACGACGACGTCGCCGTCGACCCGGGCCAGCGCCGCCTCGGGATCGGGCCCGACGAAGTGCTTGCCGGCCAGCCATAGCCGCCCGGAGGTATGGGGGAGCGGGATCTCGTCGACGGCTCCGGTCCGAGAGCGTTCGCTCGGCCAGCTCACGCGGCCAGGCTCGCCAGGATGGCGTCGACGTCGTCGAGGGTGGTGGTGGGGTTCACGAAGCAGAACCGCAGCACGGTCTCGCCCTCGTGCACCGTGGGGACGACGAGGGCCAGCCCGCTGGCGAGGGCCTCGTCGGACCACCGCTGGTAGTCGTCGGGTCCCCAGCCGAGACGGCGGAACAGCACCACCGACAGCTCGGGCTCGAGCACGAGCTCGAGGCTGGGTACCGCCTCCACGCGACGGGCCGCCGCTCGGGCCAGCTCGATGCCGTACGTCACGGCGCGGTCGTAGGCGTCGGTGCCGTGGGAGGCGAGCGAGAACCACAGCGGGAGCCCTCGCACCCGCCGGGTCATGTGGATGGCGAGGTCGGACGGGTTCCACGGCGACGTGGGCATCAGTGTCTCGAGGTAGCCGGCCCGCTGGGTGAGCGCGGCGCGGGCCAGGTTCGGGTCTCGGTAGACGAGGGCGGCGCAGTCGAAGGGGGCGAACAGCCACTTGTGCGGGTCGACCACGAACGAGTCGGCCCGCTCGATGCCGTCGAACAGGGCGCGGGCCGACGACGACGCCAGTGCGGCGCCCCCGTACGCGGCGTCGACGTGGAGCCAGGCGCCGGCCTCGGCGGCCACCTCGGCCACGCCGGCCAGGTCGTCGACGATGCCGGTGTTGGTGGCGCCGCCCGTGGCCACGACGGCGAACACGTCGAGGTCGGCCTCGGCCAAGGCGTCGCGCAGGCGGGGTCCGGTGAGGCGACCCCGCTCGTCGCCTTCGACGGCGAGGACGGGGACGTCGGCGACCATGGCTGCCAGCCGGACCGAGGAGTGGGCGCTCGGTGCCACCGCCACGGCCGCTGGCTGGTCGCGCCCGTGGCGACGTCGCCAGGTCTCGCGGGCCACCACCGTGGCGGCGAGGTTGCCGGCCGTGCCGCCGCTGACGAACACGCCGCCGGCTCCCTCGGGGAAGCCGGCCAGGTCGGCCAGCCACCGCAGGGCCTGGTTCTCGGCGTGGATGGCGCCGGCGCCCTCGATCCACCAGTCGCCGTAGATCGAGCTGGCCGACACGACGACGTCGAACAGCGTGGCCGCCTCGGTGGGCGCGTTGGGGACGAACCCGAGGTAGCGGGGGTGGTCGGAGGAGATGCACGCCGGCGCCAGCACGTCGCGGAACAGCGCCAGCGCCGCCTCCCACCCGAGGCCCTCTGGCGTGACCGTCCGCCCGACGGCGGCCGCCAGCTCGGCCGGCGACCGCGGGGCGTCGAGGGGCGGGGGCGAGAGGCGGATGCGATCGAGCACGTAGTGGAAGATCTCACCGGCCAGGAGCTCGGTGTCGGCGTCGACGCCGTGCATGGGGGAGCCGGGCGAGCTCACGGACGCGCGGTGACGGCACGGAGCCAGGGCTCGAGGGCGGCCAGCAGCCTGCGGCGGCTGTCGTCGTCGAGGTCGTAGGTGACGTGGCGGACCGGGTGGCCGAGGTCGAGGCCGACGGCGGCGGCGAGGTCGATGGGCGTGCCGGTCACCACGACGTCGCACGGTGTCGCTGCGATGGTGGCCCGCAGGTCACCCAGCTGGGCGTCGCCGTAGCCCATCGCCGGCAGGACCGGTCCGATGTGGGGGTAGCTCGCGAAGACGCCGGCGATCGACCCGACGGCGTGCGGGCGCGGGTCGACGAGCTCGGCGGCGCCGGCGGCCCGCGCCGCGACGGTGCCGGCGCCGAACGGCATGCCACCGTGGGTGATGGTCGGCCCGTCCTCCACGACGAGCACCCGGGCGCCACGCAGCGCGGGGCCGGGCTCGAGCGTCGCCGGTGACGCCGTCGTCACCACGAGCGCCCGCGGGTTGCGCGCCTGGACGGCGGCGACGACGGCGCGGACGTCGGCCGGTGCCGCGCTGTCGACCTTGTTCACGACGACGACGTCGGCGAGCAGGAGGTTGGCCTCGCCGGGGTGGTAGGCCGTCTCGTGGCCGGGCCGCAGCGCGTCGGTGACGGTCACCATCACGTCGGGCCGGTAGAAGGGCAGGTCGTTGTTGCCGCCGTCCCACACCACCACGTCGGACTCGGCCTCGGCCGCCCGCAGGATGTCGCCGTAGTCGACGCCGGCCCACACCGTGACGCCCTCCCGCACCGGCTGCTCGTACTCCTCGCGCTCTTCGATCGTCGGGTGGCTGGCGTCGATGTCGGCCAGCGTGGCGAAGCGCTGCACCCGCATGTCGAGCAGGCGTCCGTAGGGCATCGGATGGCGGACCAGTGCCACCCGCAGGCCCCGTGCCTGCAGGTGGCGGGCCACGGCCCGGCTCACCTGGCTCTTGCCGCAGCCGGTGCGGGTGGCGCACACGGCCACGACGGGCACCTGCGAGCGCAGTGCCGACGCCTTCGGGCCGACCAACCGGAAGTCGGCGCCGAGCGAGAGGGTGAGCGCGGCCAGGTGCATCACGTCGGGGTAGGCGACGTCGGAGTAGGCGAACACCACCTCGTCGACGTCGTGCTCGCGCACGATGGCCGCGAGCTCGGCCTGGGGTCGTACGGGGATGCCGTCGGGGTACCGGGGCCCGGCCAGCGCGGCGGGGTAGGTGCGGGCGTCGATGCCGGGGATCTGGGCCGCCGTGAACGCGACCACGAGCGAGCTCGGATCGTCGCGGAACACGACGTTGAACGTGTGGAAGTCACGGCCACCGGCGCCGACGATCACGACCCGCTTCATACGAGCAGCACCTCCGTCCCGTCTGCCGACGGTACCAAGCCGTGAGAGCCGATCGTCGCACCCCGTTAGCGTTGCGGCCGTGGACAGTGCCGACGAGCACACGACCTACCAGCAGCTCTTCGTCAACAACCGTCGATGGGTCGGCGAGCAGCTCGCCAACGACCCCGAGTTCTTCCACCGCCTCGCCGCCGGCCAGCGCCCGCGCTACTTGTTCATCGGCTGCTCCGACAGCCGGGTGAACGCCAACGAGATCACCGGCGTCGGCAGCGGCGAGATGTTCATCCACCGCAACATCGCCAACCTGGTGGTGCACACCGACATGAACCTCATGTCGGTGCTCCAGTACGCCATCGAGGTGCTGCACGTGGAGCACGTCATCGTGTGCGGCCACTACGGCTGCGGCGGCGTGAAGGCGGCCATGGACCACCGCTACCACGGCCTCATCGACAAGTGGCTGCGCAACATCAAGGACGTCTACCGGCTCTACCGCGACGAGCTCGACGCCATCCCCGATCCCACGAAGCGCTACGAGCGGCTCGTCGAGCTGAACGTGCGCGAGCAGGTGTACCGGGTGTGCGCCACCTCGTTCGTGCAGCGGGCATGGCACCGCGACCGCCGGCTGCACGTGCACGGCTGGGTCTACGACATCGACGACGGGCTGCTGCGCGACCTCGAGGTCGACCCCGACTTCGACTTCTCGGCCGCTCCGATCTACGACTTCGACGACCTGTAGCCCGACAGCGGCTACCTTGCCACCGGTGACCGCTGACGCCTTCGAGGACCTCGAGGTCACCCGGCTCGGCGACGTCGAGCTGGTGACCATCAACCGGCCCGAGGTGCGCAACGCCCTGCGCTTTCGCACTTACGACGAGCTCGAGCGGGTGGTGCGCCAGACCACGGCTCGCTGCCTCGTGATCACGGGCGCCGACCCGGCCTTCTGCTCGGGTGACGACGTGCGCGAGGTGATGGGCGGCGGCGCCGGCGACGAGCCGGTGGCGGTGGCCCCCCGCCTCACGCCGGCGGCCGACGCGCTCCTGCACACCGACGTGCCGGTGGTTGCCGCAGTCAACGGCGCCGCCGTGGGCTGGGGCATGGAGCTGGCGCTCATGTGCGACCTGCGGGTGGCGTCGGAGCGGGCTCGGTTCGGCGAGCTGTTCGTGCTGCGCGGCCTGTGCACCGACGTACCCGGGCTCGTTCGCCTCGCGCAGCTCGTCGGACGGGAGACCGCTGCCGAGCTGCTCTTCACCGGCGAGGTGATCGACGCGGCGCGGGCCAAGGACATCGGCCTGGTCGGCCGCGTCGTGGCCCACGACGACCTCGTGCCCACCGCGCTCGAGCTGGCCCAGCGCATCGCAGCGAACCCGCCGCTGGCCGTGCAGCGGATCAAGGCCGGGTTGCGGGAGGCCGTCGATCCCGACTGGCGGGCGCTGGGCGAGTGGGTGAGCCGCTCGCTGGCCGAGCTGTTCCGCACCGAGGACCACCGTGAGGGCGTGCGGGCGTTCCTCGAGAAGCGGCCCCCGCGCTACGTGGGCCGCTGAGGGGCGACGCCGCAAAGCGCCGGATCGCCGGAGGCCGGCCGCGTAGCCTGCGGCCATGGCGACCACGACCGTCCTCGGCACCTGTCACCACGACTGCCCCGACTCGTGCGGGTGGGTCGTGACGGTCGACGACGGGGTGGCCGTGCGGATGCGCGGCAACCCCGACCATCCGTACTCCCGCGGCGAGCTGTGCCCGAAGGTCAACCGCTTCCTCGAGCGGGTCTACGCCCCGGACCGCATCCTGCACCCGCTCGTGCGCGACGGCGCCAAGGGCGAGGGGCGGTTCCGTCGGGCCACGTGGGACGAAGCCCTCGGCATCGTGCACGACCGGCTCACGGCGATCGTGGCCGAGCACGGCGGCGAGGCGGTGGTGCCCTGGAGCGACGCCGGCACCCAGGGCCTGATCAACCTGTCGTCGCTCGACCGCCGGTTCTTCGCCCGCCTCGGCGCGTCGCGCAGTGTCGACCAGCTGTGCGGCGCCACGGCCGGCGCCGGTCTGGCGGCCACCTATGGATCGGGCCGCAGCGCCGACCCGACCGACGTGCGCTTCGCCGACCTCGTGCTGCTCTGGGGCACCAACACCAAGCTCACCAACCGACACCTGTGGCCGTTCGTCGAGGAGGCCCGGGCGAACGGGGCCACCGTGGTGGTGATCGACCCGCTGCGTACGGCGACCGCCGAGGCGGCCGACTGGTTCCTGCAACCGCTGCCGGGCACCGACGTGGCGCTCATGCTCGGCGTGATGCACGTGCTCGTGCGTGACCGTCTCGTCGACGTCGACTACGTCGAGCGCCATGCGGAGGGCTACGACGAGCTCGTCGCCCGCGTGGCCGAGTGGCCGCCCGAGCGAGCGGCCGTCGTCTGCGGGCTGGCCGACGACGACATCGAGCGGCTCGGCGCGCTCTACGGCTCGACGCCCAAGGCCTTCATCCGCACGCTCATCGGGGCCGAGCACCACGAGCACGGCGCGATGTTCTTCCGGACGCTGGCCTGCCTGCCGGTGCTCACGGGCGCGTGGCGCCACCGGGGCGGCGGTCTGTCGCGCTCGGTCGGGACCTGGTTCTCCGACCAGGTCGACGACTCGGTGTTCGACGTGCCCCACGACACCCGTGAGCTGAGCATGAACCGTCTCGGCCGTGACCTGAACGACCCGTCGCTCGGCATCCACGCGCTGTTCGTGTGGAACGGCAACCCGGCCGTCTCGGCCCCGAACGCGGCAGCAGTGCGCCGGGGGCTCGCCCGCGACGACCTCTTCACGGTGGTCAGCGAGCAGCTCATGACCGACACTGCCCGCTACGCCGACGTGGTCTTCCCGGCCACCACGCAGGTCGAGCAGCTCGACGTCGTCGCGGCGTGGGGTCACCTGCAGCTCGGCTGGAACGAGCCGGCCATCGCACCGCTCGGCGAGGCGGTGCCGAACACCGAGCTGTGGCGACGCCTCGCCGCGACCATGGGCTTCGACGACCCGGAGTTCTCCCTCGACGACGAGGTGCTGGTGCGGTCGGCCCTGCGGGGCGTCGACGTCGATCTGCTGCGCAAGCAGGGCTGGGTGCGCCTCGATCTCCCCGACGACCTGCGCCTGTACGCCGAGGGCGGGTTCGCCACGCCGAGCTGCAAGGCGCGGCTGGCCAACCCGGCGTTGGCCGCCGCCGGCCACGACCCGGTGCCGCAGCACCGAGTGCCGGCGGAAGGTCCGGGTGGTGACGGGCGCTACCCCCTCGTGCTGCTCACCCCGAAGACCCACACCCGCTTCCTCAACTCCTCGTACTCGTCGCACCACGGGCACCTCGAGCAGGGGCCCTACCTCGAGCTGTCGGCGGCCGACGCCGTGGCGCGGGGTATTGCCGACGGTGACCTGGTGCAGGTGTGGAACGACCGCGCCTCGCTCACCTTCCCGGCCCGCCTCAGCGGGCGCGTGCGCCCGGGTGTGGTGGCGGTGCCGTGGGGGTGGTGGGGTGACCAGCCGGCAAACGCCCTCACGAACGACACGCCGGCCGACTGGGGCGGCGGGGTCGCCTACCTCGACACGCTGGTGGAGGTGGCGCTGGCCTAGGCCGCGAAGCAGTCGTCGAGGAAGGATGCGAACCCGGTCTCGTCGGCGGTGATGCGCAGGTGGCCGTCGATGCGGGCGATGTCGAGGGCCGGGCAGAAGAAGCCACCCGACGCCGTGAAGAAGTGGGGCGAGCCGATCACGCCGCGGCGGCGGCCCTCCTCCCAGTCGGCCTCTGCACTCCCCGAGACCGCCGGGACGAGGCCGTGGGCGGCGGCCAGGTCGGCCAGCACGGCCGGGTCGGCCACGTCGTGCCCCTCTTCGAACAGTGCCCGCCGCACGGCCAGGCTCACCGCCTCGCCGGTGGCGAGGTCGACGTCGTAGGCCGACGCAGCGAGCGCGAAGGCCGGCAGCGACGACGACGGGAACGCCGCCGGGTCGAACCCGCGGAACAGGTCGGGAGCCACCTGTTCGCGGATCTCCTCGACCTCCTCCGCGATGAAATCGGGGTCGAGCGGCCGGCCGTTCACCAGCTCGAGCGGCCACGCCCGCACCCGCAGCACCACGTCGGCGCCGAGCGCGTCGCGCCGCTCGACGAAGCGCACCAGGCCCACGTGGGTGAACGGACAACCGACGTCGGCGAACACCTCGACCACGCGCACACCTGCACCGTACCCGGGCGTTGGCGGTGGCCAGGGGCGGCGTGCGAGCGTTGGGCCATGGGGGTTCGACGGCTGCTGATCGCCAACCGGGGGGAGATCGCCGTGCGGGTGGCGCGTGCCGCGGCCGAGCTCGGCATCACGACCGTCGCCGTGCACGCGGCCGACGACGCCCGCTCGCTGCATGTGCGCCGCGCCGACGAGGCCCGGGCGCTCGACGGGAACGGGCCGGCCGCCTATCTCGACGGCGACGCGCTCGTGGCCGTCGCCCTCGAGACAGGGTGCGACGCCGTCCATCCCGGCTACGGGTTCTTGTCGGAGCAGGCGTCGTTCGCCGCGGCCGTCGAGGCGGCCGGGCTCACGTGGGTGGGTCCCTGCCCCGACGTGCTGGCCCGCTTCGGCGACAAAGCCGCCGGCCGCGCGCTGGCCGCTACGGCGGGGGTGCCGGTGCTGCCGGGCACGGCGGCGGCCTCCGTCGACGAGGTGGGGGCCTTCCTCGCGTCGCTCGGGCCGGGCGGCGCCGTGATGCTGAAGGCGGTGGCCGGCGGCGGTGGTCGGGGCATGCGAGCCGTCGACGACGCCAACGCGCTGGCCGACGCCTTCGACGCCTGCCGGCGCGAGGCGACCGCCGCCTTCGGCGTGCCCGACCTCTACGCCGAGCAGCGGTGGATCGGGGCCCGGCACGTGGAGGTACAGGTGGCCGGCGACCGCTCGGGTGCGGTGGTCCACCTCGGCGAGCGGGAGTGCAGCCTGCAGCGCCGGCACCAGAAGCTGGTCGAGATGGCCCCCGCTCCGGGTCTCGACGAGGCCGTGCGCCGGTGCTGCACCGACGCCGCGCTGGAGGTGGCCCGAGCGGCCGGCATCGACAACGTCGCCACCGTCGAGCTGCTCGTGCGTGGCGACGACATCGCCTTCCTCGAGGTGAACCCGCGGCTGCAGGTGGAGCACACCGTCACCGAGGAGGTGACGGGGGTCGACCTCGTGCAGCTGCAGCTCCGGCTGGCCGAGGGGGCAGCCCTGGCCGATCTGGGCTTGGCCGAGCCACCGGCCGTTCGCGGCGCCGCCGTCCAAGCGCGCGTGCTCATGGAGACGCTGGCGGCCGACGGCACGACCCGGCCGTCGTCGGGCATGCTCACCACCTTCGAGGCGCCGTCGGGGCCGGGGCTGCGCGTCGACGGCTTCGGCTACACGGGCTACGCCACGTCCACGCGCTACGACTCGCTGCTGGCCAAGGTGGTGGCGCACCACCCTGCCGGCCATGCCGCCGCCCTCAGCCGCCTCGAGCGGGCGCTGCGTGAGCTGCGGGTGACCGGGGTGGCGACCAACACCACGTTCCTCTTACGGCTGCTGCGGCACCCGGACGTGCGGTCCGGCGCCGTCGACACGACTTTCGTCGAGCGCCACCTGGCCGCGCTGGTCGGGGGCGACGAGGCGCAGGAGCCGTCGCTGCACTTCGACGTCGGCGACGCGCCCGCGGCCCGGCGGGCCGGGGCCCGCGTCGACACGACCGACCCGCTGGCCGTGCTGACCCACGGGAAGTCGTCGGCCCCGGCCCGCCGGGCGTCGGCGGACGACCGGGCCGGCGCGGTGGCGCCCGTACAGGGGACGGTGGTCTCGGTGGACGTGGCCGAGGGCCAGGCCGTGCGGGCCGGGCAGCCGGTCGCCGTGCTGGAGGCGATGAAGATGGAGCACGTCGTGGTGGCGCCCGCGGCCGGTGTGGTGCTCGCCGTGCTGGCGGCACCGGGAGACACGCTCGTCGAAGGCGAGCTCTTGGTGGCCCTGGCGCCGACCGGCGACGAGGAGGCCACCGGTCCCGTGGCCGAGGCGGTCGACCTCGAGCACGTGCGGCCCGACCTGGCCGAGGCGCTCGCCCGCCACGAGGTCGGCCTCGACGGCGCCCGCCCGGACGCCGTCGAGCGCCGCCGGCGCACCGGCCAGCGCACGGCCCGCGAGAACATCGCCGACCTCGTCGACGACGGCTCGTTCGTGGAGTACGGGCCGCTCGTGCTGGCCGCGCAGCGCCGTCGCCGCCCGCTGCGGGAGCTCATCGAGAAGACGCCCGCCGACGGCCTCGTGGGCGGCCTGGCCACCGTGAACGCCGGACTCGTCGGCCCGGACGCTGCCCGCTGCGTGGTGGCCACCTACGACTACACCGTCCTGGCCGGCACCCAGGGTGCCCAGAACCACCGCAAGAAGGACCGCCTGTTCGAGCTGGCGGAGCGGTGGCGGCTACCGGTGGTGCTGTTCGCCGAGGGCGGCGGCGGCCGGCCGGGCGACACCGACGGTCTCGGTGTCGCCGGGCTCGACTGCCTCGCCTTCCACCTGTTCGGCCGGCTCAGCGGGCTCGTGCCCCTCGTCGGGATCGTCTCGGGCAGGTGCTTCGCCGGCAACGCCGCGCTCCTCGGCTGCTGTGACGTGGTGATCGCCACCGAGGGCTCGAACATCGGCATGGGTGGCCCGGCGATGATCGAGGGCGGCGGACTCGGCGTGTTCCGGCCCGAGGAGGTGGGCCCGCTCGACGTGCAAGTGCCCAACGGCGTGGTCGACGTCGCCGTGGCCGACGAGGCCGAGGCCGTCGCCGTGGCCCGCCGCTACCTCTCGTATTTCCAGGGCACGGTGGCCGACTGGTCGTGCGCCGACCAGCGCCTGCTGCGCTCGGCCGTCCCCGAGCAGCGCCTGCGGGTCTACGACGTCCGCCGGGTGGTCGACACGATGGCCGACACCGGCTCGGTGCTCGAGCTGCGGCGGGGCTTCGGCGCCGGCATGGTCACCGCGCTGGCGCGCGTCGAGGGCCGCCCGCTCGGCATCGTCGCCAACGACCCGACCCACCGCGGCGGCGCTATCGACAGCGCCGGTGCCGACAAGGCGGCCCGGTTCCTGCAGCTGTGCGACGCCTTCGACCTCCCGGTGCTGTTCCTGTGCGACACGCCCGGGATCATGGTGGGGCCGGAGGCCGAGTCCGAGGCGACCGTGCGCCACGCCAGCCGGCTGTTCGTGGTGGGCGCCAGCCTCACGGTGCCGTTCTTCACGATCGTGCTCCGCAAGGGCTACGGCCTCGGCGCGCAGGCGATGGCCGGTGGCAGCTTCCGGGCGCCGATGTTCACCGTCGCGTGGCCGACCGGTGAGTTCGGCGGCATGGGGCTCGAGGGCGCCGTGAAGCTCGGCTACCGCAACGAGCTGGCCGCCGTGGACGACCCGGCCGAGCGCAGGGCGCTGTTCGACGAGATGGTCGCCCGCATGTACGAGCACGGCAAGGGGGTGAGCATGGCGTCGCATTTCGAGATCGACGACGTGATCGACCCTGCCGACAGCCGCCGCTGGGTGAGCGCTGCGCTGCGCAGCGCGCCGCCGGCCGCCCCGCGATCGGGGAAGAAGCGGCCGTGCATCGACACCTGGTGACCGAGACGACCGACAGACCGGGCGCTCACCGGCAGGCGCCGGCCGGCTGGTCGTAGCGCGGGTCGGCCCGCCACGGCCCGAGCGCCCATGCCGCCTCGTCGGCTGGGGGGACGCCGGCGATGGCGGCAACGAGGCTCGCCGCGGCGGCGCCGAAGCGGGCCGCGCCATCCGGGCAGTAGTGGCCGAGGTCGGCCTTGCGCACGCGCAGGGGGCCGGCCGGTCCGGGGATGGTGAGCGACGGCACGCCGTCGGGCGCGACGACGGGGTCGGGGTCGACGTAGACGACGCGGCCGGGGAACCGATCGGGGAGGCCGGCGAACACTTCGTTGATGGCGCGGTCGACCGGCCGGGGGTCGAGGCCCGACGTGGCCGACGGTGCCAGCCCGACCATGGCCAGCACGGCACCGTTGGCGGTGAGGAGCTCGACGGCCTCCTCGAGCAGGGCGCCGTAGGCGGCGGCGCCGTGGTCGGCCATCCAGGCGGCGTCGAAGCGGGCCCACATGGCGACGACGAGATCGGGCTCGACGTGCTCGACCCGCTCGGCCACCACCGGCTGCCAACCCGGCCGGGTGATCGAGAAGCCGACGAGACCCTCCTCGGCGACGGTGACGGCACCGGTGGCCTCGAGCGCGGCGGCGATGCCGGGGCTCGCGTCGTAGAGGTACGAGTCGCCGAAGGCGAGCACGCGCAGGGGGTCGTCGGCCGACGGCACGGGTAGGCGGGGCAGGGCGTCGAGCGGCGGTGTGGTCTTCAGCACGGTGGCCGCCGGGGGAGGGGGGTCGACGGCGTCGGCCCGCAGGGGAGTGCCGGCTGGCGTGGTCGTCGGTGCCGGGTCGGTGGTCGGCGCAGGCGACGCGGTGGTCGCCGTCGGGAGCGAGGCCACCTCGGGGGCGGACGGGAGGCGGGTGACCACCAGCACCAGTGGCAGGAGCACGGCGGCGGCACCGGCCGCGACGGCGCCCGTGCGGGGCACGGTCCACGTCGCCCGTCGCACCGGCTGCTCGACGAGCAGGTACGACGCCACGCTCAGCACCGCGGTGACGGCGACCCGCACCGCCGTGAGGTCCCAGCCGTCGAGGCCCGTGCGGGAGGGGTCGAGCACCACGTAGACGGGCCAGTGCCACAGGTAGAGGCCGTAGCTCACGAGGCCCACGGCGGTGAGCGGTCGCCACGAGAGCGCACGGGCGACGCGGCCAGCCGGTCGCCGGGTGACGAGCAGGATGACAGCCGCCACGGCCAGGGCGTGGGCGAGCAGGCCACCCTGGTAGGCGCGGGAGTCGGTGCCGTCGACCGTGGCCCACGCCCACGCCAGGCCGGCGACGACGGTGAGCCCGGCCGCGTCGGCGACACGGTCGGCGACGGTGCGTGGGCCGCTCGGGACCGGCGCCGGTGACCGGTGCCGCACGGCGACGGCGAGCGCGGCGCCCACGAGCAGCGAGGAGGCCCGAGTGTCGGTGCCCAGGTAGGTCCGCTCGAGGTCGGCGCCGGCCATCCACGCCAGCCAGGCCGACGAAGCCAGCGCCAGCCCGAGCGTGGTCGCCAGCAGCAGGCGCGGGGCCCGCCGCAGCAGCACGAGGACCACGAGGGGCCACGCCACGTAGAGCTGCTCTTCGATCGAGAGGCTCCACAGGTGCTCGAACGGTGAGGGCGACGCGAAGGCGCCCCAGTAGCCGTCGGCGACCGCGTGCCAGTTGGCCACGTAGAGCAGGCCGGCCAGGCCGTCGGCTCGCAGGCCGGGCCGGTCGGCCGCCGACGCCCACCAGACCGACGACGCCGCCACCACCGCGACCACCAGGCACAGCGCCGGCAGGAGCCGCCGGGCCCGCCGGGCCCAGAAGGCGCCGAGCGAGAGGCGTCCGGTGGCGGTGTGCTCGGCCAGCAGCAGGCCCGTGATCAGGAACCCGGAGAGCGTGAAGAAGGCGTCGACGCCGAGGAAGCCTCCTCGCAGGTGCCCCGCATGGAACGCGAGGACGCCGAGCACCGCGAGCCCGCGCAGGCCGTCGAGGGCGGGCTGATGGGCCAGGCGGTGGCCGTCCACCAGCGAAGCCTGCCCGATCGCGCCGCGGGCGCCCGGTCAGCCCTCCCAGGTGACCACGAGGTCGGTGCGGCCGTTGTTGGCGATCTCGGCGCCCTCGGGAAACAGCTCGTGGCGCTTGGTCTCGCCGGCCGCAAGCCGCACGATCTCGACGAAGCCGGCGTGGCCGTGCTGGAAGTGGGCCACCTCGTAGTCGGCGGTGCGGTTGCGGTCGGGATTGAACACCTCGACCGCGCCGGGAACGTCGGCCCCGCCGAAGCGGTGCACCCGCTGCATCGACTCGTGGAAGAGGGTGGTGCTGGGCATCGCGCTGGAGGCCTCCTTCGAGTGGACGATCTTGCCAGGTGGCCCGGGCGGTGGTCGGCGATGGTCGCGCGCCGGAGATCGGCAAGGATCAAGGATCCACGATTGGGGAGGAGCCGGTGTCTCACGTGATGCAGCGAGTGGCGTCGTACCAGGTGCCGCGGCGAGTCGGCGCATGAGCGCGGCCATCGAGACCGCCGGCCTGGTGCGGCGCTTCGACGAGGTGGAGGCTGTCGCCGGTGTCGATCTGCTCGTGGGCGAGGGGGAGATCTTCGGGTTCCTCGGTCCCAACGGGGCCGGCAAGAGCACCACCGTGAAGATGCTGATCACCCTGCTGGCCCCCACGGGTGGCACGGCGCGGGTGCTCGGCCACGACCTCGTGCACGAGTCCGACGCCATCCGGCTCCGCATCGGTGCCGCGCTGCAGGACGTGTCGCTCGACCCGAAGCTCACCGGGCGCGAGACGCTGCTGCTGCAGGCCCGCTACTACGGGATGGGCAAGACCGACACGGCGCGGCGCATGGAGGAGGTCTTGGCCCTCGTCGACATCGGCGACGCCATCGACCGCCGCGCCGGCACCTACTCAGGAGGCATGAAGCGCCGCCTCGACCTGGCTGCCGCGCTCATCCACCGTCCCGAGCTGCTGTTCCTCGACGAGCCGACCACGGGGCTCGACCCGACGAGCCGGGCCCTCGTGTGGGAGGAGGTGCGGCGCCTCAACCGCGAGCAGGGGATGACGATCTTCCTGACGACCCAGTACCTCGAGGAGGCCGACGAGCTGGCCGACCGGGTCGGCATCATCGCCGAGGGTCGCATCGTGGCCGAGGGCACGCCCACCGAGCTGAAGCGGGCCATCGGCGCCGACGTGATCGTCGCTCGCGTCGAGGGGGACGGCGAAGAGGCCGCAGCGGTGGTGCGGGGCTTGGCCGGCATCGAGTCGGTCCACGTGCAGCACGACACGCTCACCATCTCGGCCACCCAGGGCGACGCTCTCCTGTCGCCCGTGGCCGTGGCCCTCCACGGCTGCGGCGTGAAGGTGCGGGGCATCACGCTGCGCACACCCACCCTCGACGACGTGTTCTTCGAGGCCACCGGTGCGCACATCCAGCTCGGAGGCGACCAGTGACCACCCTCCCGAGGCCGACCGGCGCCAGCCTGGCCCGCCGGGGCGGCTTCCTCCACGACCTCGGCTCGGTGGCGGTCCGCTCGCTGAAGCTCATCCCGCGCGAGCCGGAGGCCATCGTCCCGGCCCTCGTCATCCCGCTGTTCTTCTTCGCCGTCAACGTCGGCTCGCTGTCGAACGTCGTCGGGGGCCAGGTCCCCGGCTTCGACTACAAGGCGTTCCAGCTGCCGGTGGCGATCGTGTTCGCCGTCACCGGCGTGTCCCGAGCGGTCCAGCTCGTCGTCGACATCCAAGACGGCTACTGGGACCGCATGCTCCTGTCGCCGATGAACCGGTGGGCGATCCTGCTCGGGTGCATGGCGGCCGACTTCGTGCTCGTGGTGGCGCTGTCGGTGCCGGTCGTCGCCGTCGGCCTCATCGTCGGCGTCGAGTTCGCCGCTGGTGCCACCGGCATCGCGCTGTTCCTGCTCCTCGCCGGGCTGTGGGGCGTGGCGGCCAACGGCCTCGTCTACGCCATCGCCCTCAAGACGGGGAGCCCGGCGGCGGTGAACGCCAGCTTCGTGGTGTTCTTCCCCTTCTACTTCCTCACCACCGCCTTCGCGCCGCTCGAGGCGCTGAGCGGGTGGCTCGAGGCGGTGGCCCGCCTCAACCCGGTCACCTACCTGCTCGACGGGCTGCGGGCGCTCATCATCGAGGGCTGGGTCTGGAGCGAGATCGCGAAGGGGCTCGGGGCCATCGCCGTGCTCGGCGCCATCAGCCAGACCCTGGCCTTCCTCGCCATGCGGGGCCGTCTGCGCCAGCACTGACGCAGCCGTAGGATCGTCGCCCTATGGCTGCTGCCCACCCCATTGCTCCCGCCACCGGCAGGCTCGGCGTCCTCACGCCCGGCATGGGCGCCGTGGCGTCCACGTTCGTCGCCGGCGTCCTGTCCGCTCGCCAGGGCCTCACCGTGCCGGTCGGCTCGCTGTCGCAGCTGGCCCACATCCGTCTCGGCGAGCGGGAGGCCGGCCGCAACCCACTCATCCGCGACTTCGTGCCCCTCGCCTCGCTCGACGACCTGGTGTTCGGGGGCTGGGACCCGATCTCGCCGAACGCGCTCGAGGCGGCCCGCACCGCCGGGGTGCTCGAGGAGCGCGACCTGGGGCCGGTGTCGGCCGAGCTCGAAGGCGTCGTCGCCATGGACGCCGTGTTCGACCAGCGCTGGGTGTCGAAGCTCGAGGGTGCCCGCGTGAAGCAGATCGGCTCCAAGTGGGAGCAGGCAGAGGCGCTCATCGCCGACATCGAGCGGTTCCGGGTCGACAACGACTGCGACCGGCTCGTGATGGTGTGGTGCGGGTCGACCGAGGCCTACCAGGAGCCGTCCGAGGTCCACGAGACCATCGCGGCGTTCGAGGCCGGCCTGAAGGCCGACGACGCCAACATCTCGCCGAGCCAGATCTACGCCTACGCCGCACTGGTGTCGGGCGTGCCGTTCGCCAACGGCGCCCCCAACCTCTCGGTCGACCTGCCGTGCATGCTCGAGCTGAGCCGCGAGCGCCAGGTGCCCATCGCCGGCAAGGACTTCAAGACCGGCCAGACCTGGATGAAGACGCTCATCTCACCAGGGCTGAAGGCCCGCATGCTCGGGCTGCGGGGCTGGTACTCCACGAACATCCTGGGCAACCGTGACGGCGAGGTCCTCGACGACCCGGAGAACTTCAAGACCAAGGAGGTCTCCAAGCTCGGTGTGCTCGACACGATCCTGCAGCCCGAGGTGTACCCCGAGCTCTACGGCGACATCGACCACGTGGTCCGCATCAACTACTACCCCCCTCGCGGCGACAACAAGGAGGGGTGGGACAACATCGACATCTTCGGGTGGATGGGCTACCCGATGCAGATCAAGGTCAACTTCTTGTGCCGCGACTCGATCCTGGCGGCGCCGATCGTGCTCGACCTGGCGCTGTTCATGGACCTGGCGGCGCGGGCCGGGCAGTCGGGCGTGCAGGAGTTCTTGAGCATCTACTTCAAGTCGCCGCAGGCGGCGACGGCCGCCGGTCCCGAGCACGACCTGTTCATCCAGCAGATCAAGCTGAAGAACACGCTGCGGGTGTGGATGGGCGAGACGCCCGTCACCCACTACGAAGGGGGCTGAGGCACGCTCAAGGCAGGCAGCCGCAGTGCGCGAGGGCCATGCGCACGAGGCGGTCGTGGCCGCTCGACATCTCCCGGCGCACCTCCTTGCTGACGGCCTCCTCGGGCGTCACCCAGGCCAGGTCGAGCGACTCCTGCGACGGCACGCAGTCGCCGTCGCAGGGCACCACGAAGGCCAGGCTCACGGCGTGCTGGCGTGGGTCGAAGTAGCCGGTGCGGGCCGGGTCGGGGAAGTACTCGATGATCGTGAACGGGTGCGGCTCCACCGGCAGGCGGGGCAGCGCCACCGGCCCGAGATCCTTCTCCAGGTGGCGCACGAGCGCGTCGCGCACCCGCTCGCCGTAGTGCACCCGGCCGGTGACCACGGCCCGGCTGATCGTGCCGTCGGGCAGGGCCCGCAGCAGCAGGCCGACGTGGGTCACCTCACCCGACGAGCCGGTCCGCACGGGCACGGCGTCGATGTAGAGCATCGGCACCAGGTCGCGGGCCGACTCGAGGTCTTCCGGGCTCAGCCATCCGGTCTTGGTCTGCGTCGGGTCGCTCACGCCGTCGATGGTGGCACCTCCGGTGGCCCGGGTGGCGCACCGGCGTCCTCCCAGTCGACCCAGGAGGCTCCTTCGTCGGCGACGTAGGCCTTCACCGCCTCGCCGATGGTGCGGTGGAAGCGCTGCTCGCCCAAGCGCGCCACGAGGCCGTCGCGAGCCAGCTTCTCACGCACGTGCCCCTTCAGCTCGGCGAAGGCGAGTGTCACGCCCCGCTCGGCGAGGTCGTCGGCCAGCAGGGAGAGCGACTCGGCGGCGGTGGCATCGACGTCGGTGATCGGCTCGGCGGTGACGACGATGCGACGCGTGCCGGGACGCTCGGCCAGGTGGACGACCTCGACGCGGAAGTGCTCGGCGTTGGCGAAGAACAGGGGGGCGTCGAAGCGGTACAGCACCAGGCCGGGGACCGTGCGCCCCTCCGGGTGGCGCTCGCGGTCGTGGTAGCCCTTCACCCCGTCGACCCGCACGAGCTCGGTGGCGTGTGGTCGCCACGCCTTCTGGACGAAGTGCAGCAGCGACAGCCCCACCGCCACGCCGATGCCGGCGAGGACGCCGAGCACGGCGACCGCGGCGAAGGTGGCCATCGACAGGACGAGCTCGCCCCGCCGCCCGGGCAGGAGGTGGGCCACGCCCCGCACCTCAACGAGGGTCAGCACGGCGCTGATCACGATGGCGGCCAGCGCCGCCTCCGCCAAGTTGCGGAACAGCCCTGGGAAGGCCACGAGGAGGGCCACGATGGCTGCCGCACAGACGATGCCCGTCAGCTGGGTGCGGGCCCCTGCCGCAGCCGCCACCGGCGTGCGCGACGCGCTGCTCGAGATGGGGAAGCCCTGGAAGAGCCCGGTCGCCACGTTCGCAGCGCCGAGCGCGACCAGCTCGCGGTTCGGGTCGACGTCCTGACCGGCTCTCAGCGCCCAGGTCCGTGAGAGCACGCTGGTGTCGGCGAACGACACGAACGCGATGCCGAGGGCGGCCGCCGCGATGGGCACGAGGTCGGCCGCCTCCACGCCGGGCCACACGAGCGACGGCAGGCCGCGGGGGAGATCGCCGACCAGCGGCAGGTCGTCGTCGAGGTCGAGCAGCACGACGGCGGCGATGGCGCCGACGACGGCGACCAGCGGGCCCGGCACGCGGGGGGCCACCGCCCGCAGCACGAGGATGACCGTGAGGGTCACGAGGCCGACGGCAGCCGCTGCGGCCTGGGCCTCGCCGGCCTGCAGACCGTCGACGAGCACTTGGACGCCGTCGACCACGTTGTCGGCCCCACCGGAGAACCCGAGCAGCTTGGGCAGCTGGGTGACCACGACGGTGAGCGCGATGCCGTTGAGGTAGCCGTAGCGGACGGGCTTCGAGAGCAGGTCGGTCAGGAAGCCGAAGCGGGCCACGCCGGCCAGCGCGCACAGCACGCCGGTGGCGACCGCCAGCATCCCGGCCACGGCGACCGCCTCGGCCGGGTCGTCGGCCAGCGTCACGACGGCCGCCAGCACGAGCGGGGCCAGCGACGAGTCCGGACCGAGCACCAGGACGCGCGACGGTCCGACGAGGGCGTAGACCACGAGCGGCACGACCGATGCATAGAGGCCGTGGATCGGGTCGAGGCCCGACGCGGCCGCGTAGCCGAGCCCGGCCGGCACCATCAGCGCCGTCAGCACGAGGCCGGCGACGACGTCGTCGCGCAGCCACCGCCGCTCGTACGTCGCCAGCAAGGCGACGCCGGGCAGCCACGACCGCCACGTGGCGCGGGCGGCAGTCGGCGTCGTCATGCCACGATCATGCGCCGCGAGGAAGGGGCTGAGCAGGGATGTCGTTCGACGCCGGGTACTACCGCCGCTACTACCGCGACCGTCCGGTCCACGGTCGGGCCCGCGTCGGGCACCTGGCGGCCGGCGTGGCCGGCCTCATGGCGTGGTGGGGCGTGCCCCTGCGCAGCGTGCTCGACGTCGGCGCCGGACCGGGCTACTGGCGTGACTGGTTCGCCAGGGAGCGACCGGTGGTGCGCTACCGGTCGGTCGACGTGAGCCCGTACGCCTGCGATCGCTACGGGCACCAGCAGGCCGACATCGCCACCTGGCGGCCTCCGGGTCGCTACGACCTCGTCGTCTGCCAGGGCGTGCTGCAGTACCTCGACGACCGAGCCGTCGACACCGCCCTCGAGCACCTCGGCGGTGCCACCCGGGGCCTGCTCTACCTCGAGGTGCCGACGACGGCCGACCGTGACACGCTGCTCGACCACGAGCGCAGCGACCTCGACTGCCACTGGCGCTCGGGCTCGTGGTACCGCCGGCGCGTCGGCCGGCACTTCAGGCAGATCGGGGCCGGCCTGTGGTCGCCGCTCGCGCACCCGCTGGCCGCCTACGAGCTGGAGGTGCCGCCGCTACGGTCATCGCAGTGAACCGTCCTGTCGCCCCCGCCACGCTGCCCCCGCCGGCGGCCGCCTACAGCCACGCCGTCCTGGTCGAGGGCGCGGCCCGCGTGCTCCACACCTCCGGGATCGTCCCCACCGCCGACGACGGCTCGGTCCCCGAGGCGCTGGCCGGGCAGGCCGCACTCGTGTGGCGCAAGATCGGCGAGATCCTCGGCGAGGCCGGCATGGCCGTCACCGACATCGTGGCCATCACCACCTACGTGGTGCCCGGGCAAGACCTGTCTGTGGTGATGGCGGCCCGTGACACGTTCATGGCCGGGCACCGGCCGGCGTCGACGCTCGTGGTGGTGGCCGGGCTCGCGCAGGCGGCCTGGAAGCTCGAGATCAGCGCCGTCGCCGCCCGCTGAGCGCCGGCTCTGCTAGACCGGTGGCCGATGAAGGCCGTGGTCATCTACGAGAGCCTCACCGGCAACACCGCCCGCCTCGCCGAGCTGATCGCCGAGCAGCTGGTGGCCACCGGGGTCAGCGTCACCGCCGTGTCGCCGATCACGTCCGTCGACTACGAGGCCGTGTCGGAGGCCGACATCGTGCTCGTCGGCAGCTGGACCGACGGCATCTTCGTCGCCGCCCAGCGCGTCGGCCGAGGCGGTCGGCTCGGCAGCAAGCTGCCGGCGATCCGGGGCAAGAAGGCGGCCGTGTTCGTCACGTTCGCGCTGAACCCGGGCAAGGTGGTCGACAAGCTCACCAAGGTCGTCGAGAGCCGCGGTGCCGAGGTGATCGGCGGCATGGCCATCCGCCGAGACGACCTCGAGGGTGGCGCCGAGGACTTCGTCGGCCGTCTGCTCACGGCGCTCGAGTCGGCCTGAGCGACCGCTCAGCGGCCGGGGAGCCGGCCCCAGACGACCTCGCCGGCCACCAGCGTGGCCACCACCTCCAGCTCGGGGGTGAGCACGACGGCGTCGGCCCGGGCTCCTGGTGCCAGCGTGCCGACGTCGGTGCGCCGCAGCACGTTCGCCGGGGTGCGCGTGGCGCAGCGCAGCGCCTCGGACGCCGAGCAGCCGCTGAAGGCGACGAGGTTGCGCACGGCCCGGTCCATCGCCAGGTCGCTGCCGGCCAGGGTGCCGTCGGCGGTGCGCACACCGGCGGGGCCGAGGATCACCTCGAGGTCGCCGATGCGCTGCGGCCCGGGCGGCAGGCCGAGCGCGCCGACGGCGTCGGTGACCAGAGCGAGACGGTCGGGGCCGAGGCATCGCCAGGCCAGGGACACCACGTCGGGATCGACATGGATGCCGTCGGCCACGAGCCCGGCCACGATCGGCCCGCCGGCCAGGGTGACGCCGACAGGGCCCGGCGCTCGGTGCCCGAGCGGGGCCATCGCGTTGAAGAGGTGCGTGAGCGCGCTGGCACCGGCATCGACGGCCGCCCGCACCTCGGCGGCGGTCGCGTCGGTGTGCCCGACCGACACGACCACGCCGTCTGCCACGAGGTGGCGCACGGCGTCGAGGGCGCCGGGGAGCTCGGGCGCCAGCGTCACCATCGCCACCCCCTGCGAGCTCGACCAGCCGCCGTAGATCTCGGGCGAGGGCGGGCGCAGGTGGCGGGCGGTGTGGGCGCCCTTGCGAGCCGGGTTGAGCATCGGCCCCTCGAAGTGCCAGCCGAGGGGGAGGGCGCCGCGCCATCCCGCCGGCGGCCCGGCGGCCAGAGCGGCCAGGGCTCGGTGGTAGGTGGGCAGGGGCGCGGTGACGGTCGTCGGCAGGAACGAGGTGACGCCGTAGCGGGGGAGCGCAGCTGCCACGGACCACACGTCGTCGGGGCGCGTCGTGAGGTCGAGGCCGTGGGCGCCGTTGAGCTGGAGGTCGACGAAGCCGGGCGCGACGAGCAGCCCGGTGAGGTCGTGGACGAAGTCGGCACCGGCCGCCGCGCCCGGGCCGACGGCCGCCACCCGCCCGCCCTCGACGACGACGTCGGCCGGGCGGGCGTCGCCGTCGACGAGCGTCGCCCCGGCGAGGCCGAGTGTCACACGACGAGCTCGCGGAGTCGGGCGAGCAGCACGTCGAGGGCGGGCTCGTTGTGGCCGCCATGGGGGACGATCACGTCGGCGTAGCGCTTCGTCGGCTCGACGAACTGGAGGTGCATCGGCCGCACGGTGGCGAGGTACTGCGCGATCACGCTGTCGGGGGTGCGGCCGCGCTCGGCGACGTCGCGCTCGAGCCGGCGGATGAAGCGGACGTCGGCGTCGCTGTCGACGAACACCCGCAGGTCGAACAGCTCGCGCAGTGCCCGCTCGTAGAGCACGAGGATGCCCTCGACGACGACGATGCGGGCCGGAGCGACCTCCACCACCTCGTCGGACCGGCAGTGGTTGGTGAAGTCGTAGACCGGCGCGTCGACCGCCGCGCCTGCAGCGAGTGCCTCGACGTGCTGCAGCAGGAGGGCCCAGTCGAACGCGTCGGGGTGGTCGTAGTTGATCGCCATCCGCTGCTCCAGCGGCAGCTCGTTGTGGTCGGCGTAGTACGAGTCTTGGCGCACCAGGGCCAAGGGTCGGCCGACGACCTCGGCCAGCCGCTCGGCCACCGTGGTCTTGCCGGACCCGGTGCCACCGGCCACACCGAGCAGGAACGGACGATCGCGGACATCCACGGGACCGCCACCCTAGATTCCCGGCCCGTGCTACGGCCCATCCTCGACGTCGCCGGCGACCTCGGTCTCGGCGACCACGCCTTCGCCCACGGACCCCACCGAGCCAAGGTCTCCCTCGACGCCTTGGCCGACGCCCCGCCCGGCCGGGGCCGCTACGTGCTCGTCACCGCAGTCACCCCCACCGGCGCCGGTGAGGGCAAGACCGTCACCTCGCTCAGCCTGGCGATGGGTCTGGCCCGCCGGGGACGGCGGGCCGTCGCCGCGCTGCGCCAGTCGTCGCTCGGCCCGACGCTCGGCATGAAGGGCGGCGGTGCGGGTGGCGGCCGAGCCCGCATCGAGCCGCTGGAGGAGTGCCTGCTCGGCCTGGGCCACGACCTGTTCGCCGTCGAGTCGGCCACCAACCTGCTCGCCGCTGCCGTCGACGACGCCCTCACCCGCGATGCGACCCGCTTCGAGCCCTCGACGGTGTGGTGGCGCCGGGTGATCGACATGGACGACCGCGGGCTGCGCCACGTCGTCACGGGGCTGGGCGGCAAGGCCAACGGCGTCGTGCGGGAGTCGGGGTTCGACATCACGGCGGCCAGCGAGGTGATGGCGGTGCTGGCCCTCAGCCGCGACTGGGCCGACCTGCGAGCCCGGCTCGGGCGCATCGTTCCGGGCTTCGCGCCCGACGGGTCGCCGGTGACGGCCAATGACTTGCACGTGGCCGGTGCGATGGCGGCGCTACTGCGCGACGCCTTGCACCCGAACCTGCTGCAGACCACCGAGGGAACCCCGGTGCTCGTGCACGCCGGCCCGTTCGCCAACATCGCCTTCGGCAACAGCTCGGTGGTGGCCGACCTCGTGGCGCTGCCCCGGGCCGACTACGTCGTCACCGAGGCCGGCTTCGGTGCCGATCTCGGTGCGGAGAAGTTCGTGCACCTGAAGTGCCTTGCCTCCGGGCTGTCGCCCGACGCCGTGGTGCTGGTGGCCACCGTGCGGGCCGTGCGCCACCACGACCCTGCGAAGGGGACGGGGCCGGCGGCCGTCGCCGCCGGTGCGGTGAACCTGCGCCGCCACGTGGCGACGCTGCGGTCGTACGGCGTGCCGGTCGTGGTGGCCATCAACCGCTTCCCTGACGACACGCCCGAGGAGCTGGCCGTGCTGCACGAGCAGGCGGGGGCGGCGGGAGCCGTGGCGGTGGCCGACCACACCGGCTTCGCCGACGGCGGCGCCGGCAGCGAGGCGCTGGCCGAGGCGGTCGAGGCGGCCTGCGCCGGGCCCGTCGCGCTGCGGCGGGCCTACGCCGCCGACGCCACGATCCCGGACAAGCTGGACGCGCTGGCCCGTCAGGTCTACGGCGCCGGGTCGGTGCGCTGGGAGCCGACCGCCCTGCGATCCCTCGAGCGGATCACCAAGGCCGGCCACGGCGCGCTGCCGGTCTGCGTGGCCAAGACGAACCTGTCGCTGTCGCACGACCCCACGCTGCTCGGGGCGCCCGAGGGGTTCGTGTTCCCCGTGCGTGACGTACGCCTCTACGCCGGCGCCGGCTACGTCACCGTGCTGGCCGGCGAGATCATGACGATGCCGGGCCTGCCGTCGAAGCCGAAGTACGCCGACATCGACCTGCTCCCGGACGGCACCGTCGTCGGCCTGGTGTAGCCGACCTTCGGCCCTGCCGGCCCCGGGCGGGGCCGACGATGATGCTCGTGGTGAGCGAGCCGGTGCTGCGCTGCGTCGGGCTCTGCAAGCGCTACGACGACCGCGTCGTGGTCGACCATGTCGGCTTCGAGATCGGCCCGGGCGAGACCTACGGGCTCCTCGGCCCCAACGGCGCCGGCAAGACCACCACGATCTCGATGGTGTGCGGCCTGCTGCGGGGTGACGGCGGTGAGGTGGTGGTGGCCGGCCACCCGCTGCGGGGCGAGGGGCGGGAGGTGAAGCGCCACCTCGGCTACGTGCCCCAGGAGGTGGCGCTGTACCCCGACCTCACCGCGGCGGAGAACCTGAGGTTCTTCGGGCGCCTCCAGGGCCTGTCGGGTGGCGCGCTGGCCGCCCGGGTGGCGGCCTCGCTCGAGCTGGTGGGCCTGGCCGACCGCGCCGGCGACAAGGTCGAGACCTACTCGGGCGGCATGAAGCGCCGCGTGAACATCGCGGCGGGTCTGCTGCATCAACCCCGACTGCTCGTGCTCGACGAGCCGACCGTCGGGGTCGACCCGCAGAGCCGCAACGCCATCCTCGACGCGGTCGCCGGCTTGGGGGCCGAGGGCATGGCCGTGCTCTACACCACGCACTACATGGAGGAGGCCGAGCGACTGTGCGACCGCATCGGCATCCTCGACGAGGGCCGCCTGGTGGCCGAGGGCACCCGGCGCCAGCTCGTCGAGCGGATCGGCCGGCGTGACCGCGTGAGGCTCGACACCGCTGAGGGGCGCGACCGCCTGGCGGCCGCGGTGCGGGCCGTCACGGGCGTGGCCGAGGTGACCGAGCGCGACGGGGGTCTCGACCTGCTCGTCGACGGCGCTCGCTCGCTGCTGCCCCACCTGTTCGAGGCGGCCGAGCGCGCACACATCGCAGTGACGTCGGTGCAGGTGGAGGAGCCCGACCTCGAAGCCGTGTTCTTGCATCTCACCGGCCGGGCCCTGCGAGACACATGAGCGCCGTCTGGGTGGTGGCCGGCAAGGACCTGCGCCAGCGGATCCGCGACCGGTCGGCGCTGATGGCGGGGGTGGTCGCCCCGCTGGCGCTGGCCGGGCTGATCTCGCTGGCGTTCGGCCGCGGCGAGGTCGGCTTCGACGCGCGGGTGGCCGTCGTCGACCTCGACGGCGGGCCGGCCGCTCGGGCCTTCGTCGACGACGTGCTCGGCGCCCCCGAGCTGACCGACGTGCTGTGGGTACGGCCGGTGGCCACCGAAGCCGACGCCGAGCGCCTGGCCCGTGATGGCGACGTCGACGCCGCCCTCGTGGTGCCACCCGGGTTCACCACGGCGCTCGGCGGTCCGACCCCGCTCGACCTGGCGGTGATCAGGGCGGCCGGTTCGCCCCTGGCCGGCGACGTGCTGGCGGCGCTGGCCGAGGGCTTCGCCGCCCGCCTCGAGGGCGCGCGGATCGGCGTGGCGGCAGCAGCGGGCGCCCTCGGTACGGGTGACCCGGCCGACCTGGGCCGGCTGCAGGCCGCCGCGCTGGCCCAGCCGGTGGCGGTGGCGGTCGCCGAGGAGGGGGTCACGGCCGAACCACCGTCGGCCGGCACCATCTTCGCCCCGGCGATGGCCGTGTTCTTCGTCTGGTTCGTGGCCGGGCTCGGGGCCCAGGCGTTCCTCACCGAGCGCCAGCAAGGCACCCTGGCCCGCATGCTGGCGGCGCCGGTGGCCGCCCGGGCCGTGCTGGGCGGCAAGGCGCTGGCCACGTTCACCTTGTGCTGCTGCACGCTGGCCGTGATGGTCGTCGCGTCCACGCTGGTCCTCGGGGCCGACTGGGGCAACCCGCTCGGGGTGGCCGTCCTCGTCGCCACGCTGGCCGCCTCCGTCACGGCGGTGACGGCGCTGGTCCTCACGGTGGCCCGCACCCGCCAGCAGGTGGCGCTCGGGATGGCGATCGTCACGTTCGGGTTCGCGCTGCTCGGCGGCAACTTCGTGAACCTGTCGGGTGCTCCGCCACTGCTGCAGTCCCTTGCGCTGCTCACCCCGAACGGGTGGGCGCTGCGTGGCTTCAGCGACCTGGCCGCCGACGGCGGTGGCCTGGCGACGGTCTCGTCGCCGGTCGCCGCGATCGCCGCCTTCGGCGTGCTGGCTGCAGCGGCCACGCTGGCTCGGGCCGGGCGGTGGCGCACGTGACGGCCACGGTCGCCGTCGCCGGTGTGAACCTGCGGCGGCTCGCGCGCGACCGCGTCGGGTTGTTCTTCACGTTTGTCCTGCCCGTGCTGATCGTCGTGCTGCTGGGGGCCGCGATCCCCCGAGGTGACGTGGTGGTGGCCGTCGCCGACCTCGACGGCACCGAGCGGTCACGCGCGCTGGTGGCGGCCCTCGATGCCGACGGCGACCTCGACGTCCGCACCGTCGCCTCGGAGGCGACGGCTCGCGACCGGGTCCGGCGGGCCAAGGCCGATGCCGCGGTCGTCGTCCCGGCCGGCTACCAGGCCGCGCTCGACGGCGGTGACGAGGTCACCATGGTCCTGCTGCTCGACCCGACGAGCGACACCGCCGCTGCCGCTCGCACGGCCGTGCAGGCGGCTGTGGCAGGTGTGTCCTCCCAGTGGCAGGCAGCCCGCCTCGTGGTGGCCGAGACCGGGTTCGGCATCGAGGACGCGCTGGCTCGGGCCGGGGAGGCGGCGAAGACGACCAGCGGTCCTGCAGTCGTCACCCGGACCGCCGGCGCCGAGGGCTTCCGCAGCGTCACCACCGCCGAGTACGCGGCGATCGGCGAGCTGGTGCTGTTCGTGTTCCTCATCGCGCTGACCGGCGCCGGCGACCTCGTGGAGACCCGCCGCCTCGGCGTCAGCCGGCGCTCGCTGGTGTCGCCGGTGCGGGCCGCCGGCGTCGTGGCCGGCGAGGGGCTCGGGCGATTCGGCATTGCGGCCCTGCAGTGCGTGCTCATCGTGGGTGGCACCTCGCTGCTGTTCGGCGTGGCGTGGGGTGCACCGGCCGGTGTCGTGCTCGTGCTGGCGGCGTTCGCACTCCTGGCCACGGCGGTGAGCCTGCTGGCCGCCAGCCTCGTGCGCTCGCCCGAGCAGGCGACGTCGCTCGGTCCGGTGATCGGCATCGGGCTCGGCATGCTGGGCGGATGCATGTGGCCGCTCGGGTTCGTGCCCGATGCCCTGGCTTCGGTCGGCCGCCTCACCCCGCACGCCTGGGCCATGGACGCGCTCGTGGCGCTGATGGGCGAGGGCGCCGGTGCCGCCGACGTCCTGGCGCAGGTCGGGGTGCTCCTCGCCATGACGGCGGTGGTGGCCCCGCTGGCCGTGGCGCGCTTCCGCCGCGGCCTGACGGGCTGACGCCTACAGCGTGCCGAGGACCAGCCCGGCGTAGACGTACGGGCCCTTGGGGGGCCGAAGGTGGATGCGGTCGCGGTAGAGGCCGTCGAGGTTGGCCGCCGCGGTGGCGTGCCAGTCGGCCAGCGCGGCGCCGTTGCGCTGCGCACACGCGGCCAGCTCGGCGTTGTTGGGTGCCTCGTAGTCACGCGGGAGGTGCAGGTTCACGAGCACGACGTTGCGGTCGCCGAGCGCGCCGAGCAGATCGTCGCAGGCCTCGGCCCGCACGATCTCGTTGTTGCCGAGGTGGATCACCACGTTCGGGGCCAGCGTGCCGTCAGCCGCCTTCTGCACGAGGATCTTGGCGCCGGCCCGGAACGAGCGGCTCTCGGCGGCGTCGACGGTGATGTCGGGGACGGCCGCCTCGAGGGTGGGCAAGGCCCCCAGCATCACCGAGTCGCCGATCGCGAACACGGGCCCCTCGAACGCGGGACCGGTCGTGGTCGGGGGCAGTGTCGTCGGCGCGGTCGTCGGCGGCGCCGTGGGCGCCGGAAGGGTGCTGGGGGCCGCAGTCGAGGCGGTCGTGGTCGGCGGCGCCGGCGCGGTCGTGGTCGCGGGCACGGTGACGGTCGTGGGCTCGGCCCCGGTCTCGGCCCCGTTGCTCCCGCACGCCGCGACGAGCAGCGAGGCGGCCACCACCACCAGCGCGCGCCGGTTCACGTCTCCAGCCAGCGGTCGAGGGTCTGGTGGAAGTGGCGGATGCGGCTCTCCTGGTAGGAGGCCAGCGTCACGCCCTCCTTGCGGGTGGCCTCGAGGCCCCGCTGGATGCGGCCGAGGTTCGAGGTGTCCTGCTCGAAGATGGCGCCGAGCCCCCCGAGGTTCTCGGCGTCGGTCCAGCGCTGGTCGGCGCTCAGCCGCTGCACCGGGGCGGCCGGGATGGCGACGCCGGGCGGCCTCGGTGGCATGAGGCGCACGTCCATGATGCAGCTGTCGACGTCGTTGCCGTTGGGCCGGAAGCGGTACATGATCGGCGCCCCGACGCCGCCCCAGGGCATGAAGTTGGGGAACACGAAGTACTCGATGGCGTCGACCATCTCGGCGTCGGTGTACTCCGTGTAGTCGACGCCGGTCATCATCCCGAACGCTTGGCGGTTGTGCTCGGCCACCGCCGAGCGGGCGGTGCCCCATTCGGCCAGGTCCCACTTCGAGGGGTCGAACCCGGCGAACCCGGCCATCGACGCCGCCACCCGCTGCTCGTCGACCACGCCGAGGTGGGGGCTCGGAACCCCGAACGGCGTGATCATGCGGCTGTGGCTCCCGTAGACGTCGTACTGCGTGTTGGCGTCGGCGGTGTAGTCGAGGATCTGCGGGTGGGTGGCGATCACGTGGTAGCTCTCGACGAACGCCTCGAGCACCACCTTCCAGTTGGCCGGCATCACCTTCGACACGTGGACGGCGGTGAAGCGCGGCGTGCGGAAGAAGTGCTCGAAGTGCTCGGGGATGTTCTCGAGGAACGCCTCCAGCGGCTCGCAGGCCGGGTCGAGGTTGACGAACACGAAGCCGGCCCACGTGTCGACCCGGGCCTCGGGCAGGGAGAGGTCCTCGTCGCGCACCTGGGGGAAGTCCCACCGGCACGGGATCCGCCGCAGCGAGCCGTCGAGGTTCCAGGCCCAGCCGTGGAACGGGCAGGCGAACAGCCCCACCCGGCCGCCCTCGTCGCGCAGCTGGGTGCCGCGGTGCAGGCAGGCGTTGTGGAACGCCTTGACCGTGTCGGGCGCCGTGCGCACCACGATGAGGGAGTGGTGGGCGATGTCGTAGACGACGTGGTCGCCGACTTCGGGGATGTCCTCCTCGTTGCAGGCCCACTGCCACACCCGACCCCACAGCTTGTCGACCTCGAGGCGGTGGCGCTCGGGCGACAGGTAGTGCCAGACGGGCACGTCGTCGGTGCCGAGGTCGCGCTCGGACTGCTGGCGCAGCACGAGCGGGACGGACCGCGTCTCGCGGTCCAGGTAGTCCTGCACGCTCGTCATCTCGGCGCGGGGCACGTCGCGGCTCATCCAGGCATCATCCTTCCCGATCGGACCGGTGATCCAGGCGCGCGTCAGTGGCCGAGCAGGCGGTCGAGCACCCAGGTGCGCAGCCGCTCGGGCCGTCCGGTGCGCTGCTCGTGCGCGTCGGCCTGCTCGGGCAGCTTCAGCGCGCTGTTGATGGCGAGCCATCGCAGCGGCTCGGGCTCCCAGGCGGGCGACCGGTGGCCGACCCACGGCAGGCGGGTGAGCGGCGTGTCGGCGCCGGTGACGAGATCGGCGAGCGTACGCCCGGCCAGGTTCGACGTGGCCACGCCGTCGCCGACGTAGCCGCCCGCGGTGGCCAGCCCGGTGGCCCGGTCGAAGCGGACCCCTGCGTGCCAGTCGCGCGGTGCCGCGAGGGGGCCACCCCAGCGGTGGGTGACCTCCACGCCGTGCAGGGCCGGGAACAGCTGGGCGAGCACTCGCCGCAGCTCGGCGAAGACCCGCTCGTCGACGTCGAAGCGGGGGTCGATGCGCGACCCGAAGTGGTAGGGGGCACCACGCCCGCCGAAGGCGATGCGACCGTCGGCGGTGCGCTGGGCGTAGATGATGAGGTGGCGGCCGTCGTTGAGCGTACAGCGGCTGGCCCAGCCCACCTCGTCCCAGAACGAGTCCGGCAGCGGCGGGGTGGCGACCATCAGCGAGTACACGGGCGCCACCGAGCGGCGCAGACCCGGCAGCGTGGCGGTCCACGCCTCCGTGGCCCGCACCACCACATCGGCTCGCACCCGACCGTGCGAGGTGACGACGGTGCGCCCCTCGATCGAGCGCACGCGCGTGCGCTCGTGGATCGTCACGCCTCGGCGCTCGCAGGCGCGGGCCAGCCCACGAGCCAGGCGAGCCGGCTGCACGGCGGCGCAGTGGGGCGTGAAGGTGCCGCCGAGCACGCCGTCGGCGCGCACCATCGCGAGGGCCTCGTGGCGGTCGAGCCAGCGGAGGTCGCCGTCGTCGAGGTGGAACCGGCGGCCGTCGGCGACGGTGGCCTGCAGCCGGGGCACGTGGGCCGGCGAGGTCGCCAGCGTCAGCGTGCCGCCCTTGGTGTAGCCGCAGTCGATGCGCTCGGCCGCCACCACCCGGCCCACCTCGTCGACGGTGTCGTGCATGGCGTGCTGCATGGCGACGGCGGCGAACAGGCCGTGCGAGCGAGCCAGCCCGTCGAGGCTCATCGGCAGCAGTGCGGAGCACCAGCCGCCGTTGCGGCCGCTGGCGCCGAACCCGGCCACCTCGGCCTCGAGCACGAGCACCCGCAGCGACGGGTCGCGTCGCATCAGCTCGTAGGCGGTCCACAGCCCCGTGTAGCCGGCGCCGACGACGCACACGTCGGCGTCGGTGTCGCCCGGCAGCGGCGGCCGGGGGTGGAGCGGGTCGCCTGCGAGGTCGTCGTGCCAGAGGCTGCCCGAGGCGGTCACGCCCTCAGCGTCGGCCGACCCGCTCGGCCAGCTCGGCGGCGGCGGCCTGGATGCGGGCCAGCTCGACGCGGCGCTCGACCTTGGGCCGGGCCATCGTGCCGGCCAGCTCGGCCACCAGCGCGGCGAGGGCCATCACGTCGTCGCGCAGGTGGGAGTCGGTGACGACCTGGGAGAAGGGCAGGGCGATCACGACGTTCGGGCTGCCGTGACGACTACCGATGAACACCGTGTCGCCTCGCTCGGTGGGCGTGTCCTCCATGCGACGATCGTACGGTGCCACCGGCACTGCTGCCGGCAAGGGCGGGCGGTACAATCGTCCCCAAGGGGGTCGGGTGGCGCGACGGGGGTCGACGTGAGGTTCGGTGTCTTCGACGAGCGGCAGCTGCCCGAGCCGTGGGGCTGGCCCGACACGACTCGGGAGCAGGCAGAGCGGGCTTGATGGAGACCCGGCGCTCGTTCTGCCGCATCTGCCACGCCGCCTGCCCGATCGAGGTCGACGTCGAGGGCTCGACCGTCGTCGCCGTGCGGGGCGTGAAGGACGACCCGCTGTTCGAGGGCTACACGTGCGTGAAGGGCCGCCATCTCCCCGAGCAGCACGCCGACCCCCACCGCGTGCGGGGCCCGCTGCGCCGCGACGGCGACGGGTTCGTGCCGGTCGGCCTGGGCCAGGCGCTCGACGACATCGCGGCGACGATCGGGCGGATCATCGCTGAGCACGGCCCCCGGGCGGTGGCCACCTACATCGGGACCGGTGGCTTCCAGAGCAGCACCGCCGTGGCGACGACGCGGATGTGGCATCGGGCCGTCGCGAGCCCGTCGTTCCACACGAGCATCACGATCGACCAGCCGGCCAAGACCACGGCGCCGGCCCGCATCGGGTGGTGGGATGCGGGGTTCCACTCGTTCCGCTCGAGCGACGTCTCCATGGCCCTCGGCTACAACTCGCTCGTCTCCTCGTACGCCCCGCAGGGTGGCCTGCAGGGCACCAACCCGTTCGTCGAGCTGCGCCGGGCCAAGGCCCGCGGCATGAAGCTGATCGTCGTCGACCCCCGCCGCACGGAGCTGGCGTCGTTCGCCGACCTCCACCTGCAGGTGCTCCCCGGGGAGGACGCCACCCTGCTCGCCGGCCTGCTCCACGTGGTGCTGCGAGACGGCCTCCACGACGTGGCCTTCTGCGAGGCCCATGTCGACCGGCTGGCCGAGCTCGAGGCCGCGGTGGTGCCGTTTCCGCCGGCCTACGTGGCCGAGCGCTGCGGTGTCACGGCCGACGAGGTGGTGGTGGCGGCCCGGCTGTTCGCCGCCGGCCCGCGCGGCATCGCCGGCACGGGCACGGGACCCGGCATGTCGCCCCGCTGCAGCCTCACCGAGCACCTCGTCACTGCTCTCAACGTGGTGTGCGGCCGGGTGAACCGGGCTGGTGACCGGATCAACAACCCCGGCATCCTCGGCGGCGGCCGGCCGTTCCGGGCCCAGGTCGTCGCGCCTCGGCCCGAGGCACTCACGCGCGGCGAGCCGAGCAGGGTGCGCGGGCTGCGGGGCTACCGGGGCCAGATGCCCACGAACGCGCTCGCCGACGAGATCCTCGAGCCTGGCGAGGGTCGGGTGCGGGCCCTCGTGGTGATCGGTGGCAACCCGGTGGTGGCCTGGCCCGACCAGCGCAAGACCGTCGACGCCATGGCTGCACTCGAGCTCCTCGTGGTGCTCGACCACCGCCTCACGCCGACCGCCGAGATGGCCCACTTCGTGCTCGGGTCGAAGCTGCCCCTCGAGCGGGCCGACGTCACCCACATCATGGACCCCTGGTTCGAGGCGCCCTACGCGAACTACACCGACGCCGTCGTCGAGCCCGACGGCGAGGTGCTCAACGAGTGGGAGCTCATCTGGGAGCTGAGCCGGCGGATGGGCACGACCGTCGAGCTGCCCGGTGGGCCGCTCCCCATCGACCGCAAGCCGACCGACGACGAGGTGATCGCCCTCGCGTACGCCACGTCACGGGTGCCCGTCGGGGAGATCCGCCGCAACGGTGCCCGCATCTACGACGAGCTCGAGGTGGTGGTGGAGCCGGCCGAGCCGGGCGCTTCGGCCCGCTTCGCGTTGGCTCCGCCCGACATCGTCGCCGAGCTGGCCGAGGTGCGGGCCGAGGCCTCGTCGGCCGTGGTGCTCTCGGGCTTCGACCCCGAGGTGCACACGTTCCGGCTCGTGTCGCGCCGGCTGAAGGCGGTGCTCAACTCCCTGGGCACCGAGATGCCGTCGATCCGGTCGAAGGGGTCGACCAACCTCGCCTACCTCCACCCGGACGACCTGGCCGACCTCGGTGCCGCCGACGGCGACCTCGTCGAGATCTCCTCGCCGCGCGGCACGATCGTCGGTGTGGCCGCGGCGGCCGACGACCTGCGCCGCGGCGTGGTGTCGATGGCGCACTCCTGGGGCGACGGGCGGCTGCACGACGAGCGGGTGCGCGAGATCGGCACGCCCACCAACCGCCTCGTCGACAACGCCGACGGCTTCGACCCCATCACCGGCCAGGCGGTGCAGAGCGCCATCCCGGTGCTCGTGCGACCGGTCAGGCCGTGACGAGCAGCACGACGAACACGACCGCGTTCATCAGCGCGTGGGCGACCATCGTCGGTCCCAACCGGCGGATGACGTGGGCGAAGATCCCCCATACGCTCCCGACGGTCGCCAGCAGCAGCACCAGGCCGATGTTCCCCCAGCCCAGGAGCGGGTCGGCGTGGAACAGGCCGAACAGCGCGCCCTGCAGGCCGATCGCCAGCGGGGCCGACCAGCGTGACCGAAACGACCGCAGCAGCAGGCCGCGACAGAACAGCTCCTCCACGAACGGCGCCGCCAGCACCGCCCCGGCCGCGAACGCGAGGTACACGGCCCGCTCGTCGCTCAGCTCCTGCACGCCCTCGGTGTTCGACGACAGCGGCACCCGGGTGACGAGCAGCACGGCGGCCACAGCGATCTGCGCGGCGTACGACGACGCCAGCGCGGCCAGCCCCCACGCAAGGTCGAGCGGTCGGCCCCGCAGACCGAAGTCGTCGGACATGCGGCCCGTGCCCCAGCGCCGTGACGCCCACGCGCAGTAGGCCACCAGCGGCGCGTAGAACGACCCGATCAGCAGCACCACCGCCAGCACCGCCGGGAGGGAGCCGGCCAGCAGCGAGCTCACGGGCCGCACCAGCACGGTGGTGGCGGCGAAGACGGCCAGGCCCCACCACGCGGCGACGAGCGGGAAGGTGGGGTCGGGCTCGGGCGCCTTCGTGGCCGTGGCGAGCTGGCCCGTCCACGCCCTCCCGTCGAACCAGCGCAATCCCCCAGGTGTCCACGGGTCGGGATACCAACCTTGCACCGGTGCCCCGTTGCTGGCGGGCGGCGGCCACGGCGACATGGCCGGCGAGGCTACGAGGTTGCGGCGAGGCGGCGGTTGTCGATGAGGCGCACGCCGCCCACCCAGGCCGCCAGCAGGAGCACGCCCTCGCCGTCGAGCCGGTGAAGGGGGGCCAGCGTGTCGGGGTCGCGCAGCGACACGTACTCGGGATCGACGGCCGGCTCGGACGCCAGCAGGAGGCGGACCGCTCCTTCCACGTCGTCGGCCGACCGGGCGCCGGCCGCGACGGCGGCGGCGGCCGCCTCCAGGGCTCGGGGGATGACGGCGGCGCGGGCCCGGTCGGCGGGAGCGAGGCGGCGGTTGCGGCTCGACAGGGCGAGGCCGTCGGGTTCGCGCACGGTCGGGACACCGACGACCTCGATCCCGGTGTCGAGGTCGCGGGCCATGCGCCGGACGATGGCGAGCTGCTGGAAGTCCTTCTCCCCGAACACCGCCACGTCGGGCCGCACGGCGTTGAAGAGCTTCAGCACGACGGTGGCCATGCCGCGGAAGTGGCCGGGGCGGAACTCCCCCTCGAGCGGCTCGGCCAGCGCCCCCGGTGCCACCCAGGTGTCGAAGCCGACCGGGTACATGTCGGCGGCCGACGGGGCGTACACCGCATGGGCACCGGCGGCCGCGCAACCGGCCAGGTCGTCGTCGAACGTCCGGGGGTAGCGGTCGAAGTCGTCGGGCCGGTCGAACTGGGCCGGGTTCACGAACACCGACACGACCACCCGCTCGCCGTGGCGGTGCGCTTCGTCGACGAGGCGCAGGTGTCCCTCGTGCAGGGCGCCCATGGTGGGCACGAGCACGACGCGGTGGCCGGCGACCCGGGCCGCCGCCGAGAACGCCTGCGCCTCGGGGGCGGCTCCCAGCACCTCCACCTTCAGTGGAAGCTGTGGGCGTCGGTGGGGAACGCCCCGGTGCGCACCTCGTCGGCGTAGGTGCCGATGGCCCCGACGACGGCGTCCTTGAGGTCGGCGTACTGCTTCACGAACTTCATGCGGGCGTCGGTGAGGCCCAGCACGTCGTGGAGCACGAGCACCTGGCCGTCGCAGTCGGGGCCGGCACCGATGCCGATCGTGGGGATGTCGATCGCCCGGGTGATCTCGGCGGCCAGGTCGCGCGGGATGCCCTCGAGCACCACGGCACAGGCCCCGGCCGACTCGAGCACCTTGGCATCGGACACGATGCGGTCGCGCCCTCCGGGGTTGTGGCCGGGCTGCTTCCCCTGGACCTTGTGGCCGCCCATGCGATGGACCGACTGCGGCGTGAGGCCGATGTGGCCGATCACCGGGATGTCGGCGCGCGTGATGGCCTCGACGCCGTCGGCCACGCTGACGCCACCCTCGAGCTTGACGGCCTCGGCCCCCGCCTTCACGAGCTTCACCGCACTCTTCACCGCCTGCTCGGCACTGGCCTGGTAGGAGCCGAAGGGCAGGTCGCCCACCACCATCGCCCTCGGCTTCACCCGCGCCACGAGCTGGCAGTGGTAGGCCATCTCGTCGAGCGTGACGTTGAGCGTGGTCTCGTGACCCTGCACGACCATGCCGAGCGAGTCGCCCACGAGGAACAAGTCGACACCCGCCTCGTCGGCCAGCCGGGCGAAGGTGGCGTCGTAGACGGTGATCATCACCAGCTTGTCGCCGGTGGCCTTGCGCTGGGCGAGCATCGGGACGGTGAACTTGGCGCGGTCCATGGCCGACCTCCTGTGCCGGGGGAGCCCTCGCACAACCTAGCGACGGGCGGGTCGATTCCCCAGGGCCGATGGGCACAGGTCGCGGTAGGCCGGATGGGCCGGCGTGGAGGTGGCCAGCACGACGCCCCGCACGACGGCCCGGGCCACCACGTCGGCCGCCGCCGCCAGCAGGGCGTTCAGCGTCCCGCCCCGGCGGCGGGGCGACAGCCAGGTCGCCTCGGCGTCGCCGGCCCGGGCCAGCGGGCGGCTCCCGGTGGCGAGGGCGAAGAACGTGTCGCCGTCGAACATGGAGTGGGCCGGCCGCACGGCCCGGGCCAGCCCGTCGTGGGCCGCGCCGGCCAGCTTGCGGCACTCGGCCTTCGTCAGGTCGGCGTCGGTGGCCACGACGCCGATCGTCGTGTTGAGCGGCGGCGGCACCGGGGCCACGGTGGCGAGGGCACGAGCCTGCGCGCGGGAGGGTCGCCGCAGGGCGAGCTCGCCGGCCAGCAACGCATCGGCGGCGAAGGGAAGGCCGGTGGCCGGGTCGGTGACCCGCCCGGCCGCGTTGACGGCGACGAGTGCCGCGACGGTGACGCCGCCGTCCAGCACGACCGACGCCGTGCCGACGCCGCCCTTGAGGCCGTGGGCCACCGCTCCGGTGCCGGCGCCGACGCACCCCTCGGCCACCGCGGCCACCCGCGCCGCGGCGGCGGCGCGGGCGCCGAACTCGGGGCCGGGCCGGGCGTCCCATCGGCCACCGCGACCGAGGTCGAACAGCACGGCGGCGGGCACGATCGGCACCACCTGGTGGGCGGCCGGCCCGACCGGGAAGCCGACGTGGCGCTCGGACAGGTAGGCCATCACGCCGTCGGCGGCCGACAGGCCGAACGCGCTCCCGCCGGTGAGCACCACCGCGTGCACTCGCTCGACGAGGTGCTCGGGGGCCAGGAGGTCGGTCTCACGGGTGCCGGGGCCGCCGCCCCGCACGTCGACGCCACCCACGGCACCGCCGTCGACGAGGACCACCGTGGTCCCCGTGCGCCATCCCCGCCCGCTGCGCTGGTAGTGCCCGACCCGCACCCCGGCCACGTCGGTGAGGGCGTTGCGGGGTCCGGCCGTGTCGGTCACGGCGGCGACCTTACGGGCGGCGCTCAGGGCCGGTGACGCCCCCGGGCGCAGGGCGTCAGATGTGGGGCACGTCCCAGGCGACCGGGTAGCGGGCGAAGCCGCGGAACAGCATGGGGGCGACGAGGTCGGGCTCGCCGGCGGGCCGCAGGTTGGGCAGGCGCCGCAGCAGCGTGGTGAGGGCGATGCGGCCCTCGAGGCGGGCGAGCGGCGCGCCGAGGCAGTAGTGGACGCCGAAGCCGAAGGCGTAGTGCGACCGCACGACGCCGTAGTCACGGTCGACCTTGAAGCGTCGAGGCTCCTCCCACACCCGCTCGTCGTGGTTGGCAGAGGCGAACAGCACCATCACCTTGGTGTGCTCGTCGAGGTCGACGCCGTGGATCCGGGCGGGCGCGGTGTTCGTGCGGAACAGGCCCTGCACCGGGGCGTCGTAGCGGAGGCTCTCCTCCACCGCGGTGGGGGCCAGGGCGTCGGGGTCGGCCTCCACCTTGGCCCGCTCCTCGGGATGCTCGAACAGGCGGTGGAGCAGGTTGGTGATGAGCGACGTGGTCGTCTCGTTCCCGGCGACGAGCAGCTGCAGGAGGATCCCGAGCATCTCCACGTGGGTGAACCGACGTCCCTCGTAGTCGGCCAGCACGAGCCCCGAGACGAGGTCCTGGGGGAGCAGGCGGTGAGCGTCGCGCAGCGCCTCGCGCTCGAGGATCAGCTCGGTGAAGTAGGTGGCGAACTCCTTGCGGACGGCAGTGTTGCGTTCGTGGGTGGAGGCGTCGCCGCCGATGGCGGCGACGATGACGTCGCTCCACTCCTTGAAGGTGGCCATGTCGCGCTCGGGCACGCCGAGCATCCGGGCGATGACGATCACGGGCAACGGGGAGGCGAAGTCGGCCACGAGGTCGCCGTGGCCTCGCCAGGCGAAGTCGTCGATGAGCGAGTCGGCCACCCGCTGCACCTCGACCTCCATGTCGGCCACGGCCCGCGGCGTGAACGCCTTGTTGACGAGGCGACGCTGCACGGTGTGGACCGGGGGGTCGGCGTTGAGCAGGACGCCGTCGCCCGTGCGCAGGACATGCTCGGGTCCGGGGCCTCGCCCGGTGGTCCACAGCACCGGCTCTTTCAGGATCTCCGTGATGTCCGCGTGGCGCGACAGCGTGTAGAAGCCGTGCTCACCGAAGGCCTCGAAGTGGTGGAACGGGCAGTGCTCGCGCAGGTCGGCGTGGGCGGCGACGGGGTCGTGGCGCACGGCGGGTGCGAACGGGTCGAAGGCGACGGCGTGCGGGTCGACGGGCTCGTCGGGTGCAAGATCGAACAGCCGCCCCTCGGTCACCTCGTCCCCTTCCGTGTGGTCGGCCCGACCGTACCGGCTCGGCCACCGACGACACCGTGAACGGCCTCCTGATCGCTACGGGCAGGGCTCGTGCACGCGGTCGACCGTGACCTTGTCGTCGTCGACCACCGCCACCATGCACCAGCGCACCCACAGCACCTCGACGGGGCGGTAGAAGGCGACCCCACCGCGCTGGAGCTCGGCGGCGTCGGTCGCCCCGCCCGGCAGCGGCACCTCGCCGGCGAGGACGAGCGCTTCGCCCTCGCTCGTGGCTTCGAGCGCGGCGTACAGCTCGTCGGCGGCGTCGTCCTCGAGCCTGGACGCCTCGGCCCGCACGGCCACCACGGCGGCCAGTCCCAGCGCCAGGGTGCCGAGCACCATCACCGCCAGCGCCACTGCTCGGCGGCGCTGGTCGTCGAGCCAGCGCAGCCGAGGGGCCAGCGCCAGCAGCACGAGCGAGGCGACGACGGCCGCGACGGTCGCTGCCACGAGGAGGCGGGCCGTCACCGTCGGTTCAGGGCCACAGCGCCAGGAGGTCGCCGTCCGGGTCGTGCTCGAGGGCCGTCGGCGTGTCGAACACCATCGTCGGCCGGTTGCCCTGGTGGAGCCAGCCCGGGTCGCCGTGGCGGGCGTAGTCGGCCCACGTGGCGTGCATGGCGTCGGCCAGCGGTCCCCGGTCGGCACCGTCGCCGGTGAAGAACGCCACGCCGGCCTTGTCGAGCGTGTGGAACACGAAGGGGATCTCGAGGGCGTGGCACGACCCGAGCGCACCCCCGAACGCAGTGGAGGCCCACCGGAAGAGATAGCGCCAGGTGCGGTGGCCGGCGGCCTCTCTCGTGTCGGCCAGCCGTACGGCCGGCACCCGGAAGGCGTGGTCGCCGGCGACGGCCGACGCCAGCTGCCCTGCCGTGAGGCCGGGTCGCGCCGCCCGGTAGGCGTTCACCATGGCCACCGCGTCGTCGCCGAGCAGCAGCCGCACCCGCTCGACGAGCCCGGCATCGTCGAGCGAGGCAAAGGTGGGGTCGAGGAACGTGAACAGGTGCATCTCGTCGCGCGTGCAGCCGATGAGCAGCGGCACCAGGCTGGTGGCGGCCCCCTCGTCGACCTCGGTGTGCAGCACGACGCCGTCGTTGGTGGGAGCGAACGCGGTGAAGGCCCCGAGCGGGTCGGCGGCGAACAGGGCGGCCTGTGCGCCGAGGAGCGCGTCGACCGGCAGGTCGAGCAGGCGGTCGGCGTCGCCGGCCCCGAGACCCAGCTCGGCCAGCATCGATCGGGCGGCCTGGTCGGCCCGCTCGCGGGTGCGCAGCTGGCTGAACGACGCGCTCTGGGCGACGGCACGGTGGAACAGCCCGGTGGCGGCCGGCGCGGCGAGCAGCGACAGCACGGCCGAACCGCCGGCCGACTCGCCGAACACCGTGACGTTGTCGGGGTCGCCGCCGAAGGCGGCGATGTTGCGCTGCACCCACCGCAGGGCCTCGATCTGGTCGAGCAGCCCGAGGTTGCCGGAGCCGGCGAAGCGCTCCCCGAACACGTCGTCGAGGTGGGCGTAGCCGAGCACCCCGAGGCGGTAGTTGATCGTGACGACGACGCAGTCGTGGCGGGCCCCGAACGAGCTGCCGTCGTACCACGGCGAGGCGCCCGTGCCGTTCGTGAAGGCGCCGCCGTGGACCCACACGAGCACCGGACGCCGCGCACCGTCGAGGCCGGGGGTGGTGACGTTGAGGTTGAGGCAGTCCTCCGAGCGCTCGAGGTCGAGCCCGCCCGACATCCGGTCGAGGATCGTCGGTAGCTGCGGCGCCTGGGGGCCGTAGCGGGAGGCGTCGAGCTCGCCGGTCCACGGCGCCACCGCCGTGGGGTGGGCGAAGCGGCGGGCGTGGGCGTAGGGCACGCCACGGAAGCGGGCGATGCCGTCCTTCCAGGTGCCGGTGACGCGGCCCTCGGCGGTGTCGACGACGGCGCTCATCGGCCGGTGAAGGCCGCGGGGCGACGCTCGAAGTTCCCGGCGATGCGGGGGTCGGTGATCGTGACGGTGGCGATGCCGCCGTCGACCTCGTAGCGGATGTGGCTCACGCCGCCGAACGGTACCGGCACTAGCGTCGTGGGCCCGTGCCCGACCTCGCCTCCGTCCTGCACCGCCCGTCCGGGGAGCGCACCTGGTGGGAGCGCGCCCGGGGCCGGGCCAAGCGCCTGGCCATGGACGCCACCCAGGTGCTCTGGGACGCCGTCGTGGAGCTGGGCGCCATCGGGCCCGACAGCCGCAAGGGACGCCGCTTCGGGGCCTTCGGTGAGCGCAGCGTGATCTGCTTCCCGGCCACCACGATCTTCAACGAGCACTACATCCACATCGGCGCCAACACGATGATCGGCCCCTATGTCGCCCTGTCGGCCGGCATGGTGCCCGGGCAGCAGTGCGTGAGCGACCCGGTGGTGCGCATCGGCGACCGCTGCCTCATCGGGCGGGGCAGCGGCATCGTCGGGCACCTTTCGATCGAGATCGGCGACGACGTGTGGACCGGCCACCACGTCTACATCACCGACCAGAACCACGGGTACGAAGACCCCGACGTGCCCATCTCCCGCCAGGTGATGCCCGAGCGACCGGTGTCGATCGGCGACGGCTCGTGGCTCGGCCACGGCACGATCGTGCTGCCGGGCGCCCGCATCGGCCGCCACGTGGTGGTGGCGGCGGGCTCGGTCGTGACGGGCGAGCTGCCCGACCGGTGCGTGGCCGCCGGCGTGCCGGCCCGTGTGCTGCGCCGCTACGTCGACGGCCGGTGGGAGAACGCCACCTGATCGGCCCTCAGCCGAAGTCCTTGGGCACCTGGCAGCTCGGCATCCGGTTGATCTTGGCGAAGGCGTCCATGCGCAGGCTCACCGGCGTGATCTGGCCCTCCTCGATGGGCGGCTC
>Ga0209594_1000015_pt1 | contig 164638 bp, 160 predicted proteins | sample AshMeaCrysSpring_FD_184126 | JGI IMG/M metagenome (GOLD analysis project Ga0209594, IMG submission 184126) | Groundwater microbial communities from Big Spring, Nevada to study Microbial Dark Matter (Phase II) - Ash Meadows Crystal Spring... | ecosystem: Environmental > Aquatic > Deep...
CAGCGCGCCTCGCCGACCATCGTGGCCCGGAGGGGCCGGTCGGTTCCGCCCGTACCGGCGGATGCAACAGGGACCGCCACCAGGGTGGCCAGCGCCACCGCGGCAACGGTGAGTGGGAATCGTCGAGACATTGCATCCTCCTCTCGATCCGTGTCGATCGTGCACGCGCTCGATCCAGGATCGATCCAGACGACCCGTCCACCGCGGTGCTCGGCACGGGTAGGTTGCCCAGCAGGAGGCCCGGCACATGCGAGTTGAGGTCCTCGGTCCACTCCGGGTGTCGGACGGTGGGCACCCCCTCGATCTGGGCGGACCCCGTCAGCGGCACGTCCTGGCCTGCCTGCTGGCGGCCACCCCGACCTGGCTCAGCGTCGATCGCATCGTCGAGGAGGTCTGGGGCGGGGCGGCGCCGGCCACGGCCTCCCACGTCGTGCGGACCTACGTCTCGAACCTGCGCCGCGTGTTGGGCGACCGGCTCGTCTCGGATGGCGGGCACTACCGGGTCGTCGTGGCCGGTGACTGCCTCGACGCCGATGAGTTCGCCGTGCTCGTCGACGAGGCCCGTGGGCTGGTGGTTGAGGAGCCGGCGAGCGCGGCGGGCCGGTTGGACGAGGCGCTGGGACTCTGGAAGGGGCGACCGTTCGGCGACCTCTTCGACAGCGGATCGATCGTCGCTAGCCGGGCCAGCGAGCTCGACGAGCAGCGGGTGCAGGCCGTCGAGCTGCTCATGGAGGCGGAGCTGGCGCTCGGACACCACGACCGGGTCATCAGCGGACTGGAGCCGACCATCCCGGAGCACCCCTTCCGGGAGCGCCTGCACCGCCAGCTGATGCTGGCGCTCTACCGAGCCGGCCGACAGGGCGAAGCGCTCCGCGTCGGTGAGCAGCTGCGGGCCACGCTCCGAGAGGAGTTCGGGATCGAGCCGGCGGCCGAGACCAGGGTGCTGGAGGACCGCATCCTCGTGCAGGACCCGAGCCTCGCCCTTCGTCCCCCCAGCAACGTTCCCGCCTTCGTGTCCTCGTTCGTCGGACGGAAGGAGGAGATCCGCGAGGTCCTCGAGCTCGTCGTCACCAATCGGTTCGTCACCCTGGTCGGGACGGGTGGTGCCGGCAAGACCAGGCTCGCCCGCGAGGTGGCCGACGGCGTGCTCGACCGATTCCCCGACGGCGTGTGGTGGGTCGATCTCGCCCCCGCGGTCCCGGGCCTGAGCGTGGCGGTCCGGACCGCCAACGTGTTCGGTCTCACTGCCCAGCCCGGTGTGGCACCCGAAGCAGCGCTCGAGCGCTACTTGGCGAACCGCTCGGCCCTCGTGGGCTTCGACAGCTGCGAGCACGTCGCGAGCGAGGTGGCAGGACTGGCGACCGGCCTCCTCACGTGGACCGACCGGCTCAAGGTCCTCTCGACCAGTCGCCGTGTGCTCCACGCACCGGGCGAGGTGCGGTACGAGGTGCCGCTTATGAGCGTGGAGAACGGCGGCGTCCTGGGCCGGTCCGACGCCGAACGTCTCTTCCTGGAGCGGTCAGTGGGTGCCGATCCCGCCTTCGTGGCGACCCCTGGCGAGCTGGAGGACATCGCCGGCATCTGCCGGTCACTGGAAGGTCTGCCTCTGGCCATCGAGATGGCGGCAGCTCGGGTGGCGACGTTGACCCCGGCCGAGATCGCCGACCGGCTGGGAGAGCCGTTCCGGCTTCTGGTCGGCAGCGCTCCCGGTCCCGCCCGCCACCGCAGCCTTGCGGTCGCCGTCGACTGGAGCTACGAGCACCTCACGCTCGAGCAGCAGCTGCTCTTCGATCGGCTGTCGATCTTCGTCGGTCCCTTCGATCTCGCTGCCGCCCAGGCGGTCGGGGGAGGCGCGCCTCCGGGGGATCCCCCGGTCCTCGACGACCTGACCGCCCTGGTCGATGCCTCGACGATCACGCGTGTGCGCGCCAAGAGGGGTGTGGTCCGCTTCCGCATGCTCGATGTGCTTCGCGCCTACGGGCGGCAGCGGCTGGCCGACCGCAGTGAGCCCGACCTCGCTGCCGAACGTCACAGCCGCCACTTCCTCGACATGGTGAGGCGCTCCGCAGAGGTCACGCTCACCCCTGCGTACCCCGCAGCCGCCGCGGAGATCGAAGCCTGTAGCGACGACCTCCTGGTTGCGCTGGATTGGTCGCTCGCCCATGAGCCGAGCGACGTCACGCTGACGGCATCGCCGGGCCTCGCGCAGTACTGGATCGTCCGCGGGGAGCCCGAGCTCGCCCATCGGTACGGCGAGGCGATGCTCGTGGGCTCCAGCTCGAACAGGACGTCGGCTGCGGCTGGCGCCTACATGGCCAGAGCGTTCGGGGCGACCTTGATGGGGGATGCGAACGGGGCGGCGGCTTCCGTCGGCGTTGCACTGGAGATCCTCGAAGGGGGCGACGACTGGAGACAGCTGCTCCTCGCCTACAACACCCTGGGTCAGGCATCGGTCTTCACCGGGCAGTTCGACACAATCGCGGCCATGGGTCACCGGATCCTCGACCTATGCCGATCCCACGATGCCGACCTGCCCCGCGCCTACGGACTGGCCCTGCTCGGCGAGGCGGAGTTCTTCGGCGACGGCGACCTCGACGCGGCCCGCCGCTACCTCGCCGAAGCCGTCCCCTTGTTCCGGCGGCTCGGTGACGAGACCTCGCTGAACGTGTTCGGGCTCGGCGTCTACGCCGCCGTGAGCGCGCTGCAGGGCCACTTCGACGAGGCGGAACGAGCAGCGCTGGAGGCGAGCACCCTCGGCGGCCCTGGGTGGTCGGCCACAGCGCTGATCCTGCTCGGCATGTTCGTCCTGCACCCGCAGGGCGAGATCGACCGTGCCGAACGCGTCATCAAGGCCGGCGTCGAGCGCGTACGCGAGCGCTCGATGGAGGTGTGGGTTCGATCCGGTCTTCTGGGTCTCGGCCTGATCGCCGCCGACCGGGGGCGATGGGCCGACGCGGCCCGGCTGCTCGGAGGGTGCCGGCCGGCGCTCCCGCCTTGGGCTCTTCACCGCCGGTGGTGGACCTGCGAACCGGCCGTCCGCTCAGCCCTCGGTGACGAGCGGTACGACCGGATCGCTGCCGCGGCAGCCTGCGAGGCTCTCGACGAGCTGGCCGGCTGGGCCACCCGATCCTGACGGCACGGCGGTGATGTCGCCCGACAACGAGCGTCCCTTGGCATGGTGGGGTTTGAGGTAGCCGGGGAGGGTCCACCGCGCGGTACTCGCGTTGGTCGCCGAAGGTCCCGCAATCGTGCGATCGCCGACCGGCTGTTCGTCACGGAGCGCACCGTCGAGGCCCACGTGACGAGGATCTTCACCAGGCTCGACCTCTACGACGACCTCGAGGCCCACCGTCGGGTCCTCGTCGTGCTCGCCTTTGTGCGCCGGTGGGGCCCGGCCACACCCTGATGGTGGTGATCGCAAGCAGGCGCACGGCGCCATGGGACGCTACGCCGATATGTACGTTTCGAAGTCGGCAACATGTACAGTGCGGGCATGGACGTCGCAGTGACCGAGCTTCGAGCGCACCTGAGCGAATGGATCATGCGGGCGCGCGACGGTGCAGAGATCGTCGTCACCGACCGGGGGGTCCCTGTTGCCCGTCTCCTCGGCATCGAGGCGACGTCGACGCTGGTGCGACTCACTCAGGAAGGGGCGATCGCACGACCGAGGCGCGAGGCCCGTCCACCGGCGGTAGGGCGCGTGCGGCCCCGGTCGCGCCGTCCGGTCGCCGACCGAGTTGGCGAGCAGCGGCGTTGACGGATGGGTCTCGTCTACTTCGACTCGAGCGCGCTTGTGAAGCTCGTCGTCGAGGAGCTGGGCACAGACCTCGCCAGTGAGCTGTGGGACGGCTGTGACGCAGCGCTCTCGAGCCGACTCGCGTATCCCGAGGTCCGCGCCGCACTGGCGGCGGCGCACCGGAACTCGGACCTGACGACGGGTGAGCTCAGCGCGGCGGAGGCGGCGTGGGAGGAGTTCTGGGCATCCGTCCGCCCGGTCGAGCTGACGTCGAGTGTCGAGCTGCGAGCCGGTGAGCTCGCCGCTCGACAAGGCCTCCGCGGAGCTGATGCCGTCCACCTCGCCAGCGCGCTGGCCGTCGGGACAACCGACCTCGTCGTTGCCGTGTGGGATCGACGGCTGCATGCCGGGGCGGTGGCAGAACGGCTCGCCGTGGCTCCTCGCACGCTCGACGCGTGAGGCCGCCGCAGCTCCACAGACGGGGCGCCCGCTTCGGGCCACTTGGCATCGGCGAGGGGTGGCTCGCGCTCGCTCGGCCAGGTGGCGGCGAGAGGCACGGCAGCGGGTGGCCCGGTCACCCGGGTTGCGACTCTGCGCGCTGCCCCATCTGGACCAGCCACGGCCTTGCGCCGGCGTCTGAGCGTTCGAACCCTGAGGAATAATTCACACTAAAGACGGTTGAACGGATCGTACATACCTCGCCGACGGAAGGAAGTTCACGTGCAGGCACTCACTCCATCCCTCCGCCGCAGGCTGCCGTTCCTGGTCGCAGGCTTCCTTTCGTTCCTCTTCTCCGTCTACCTCTACTTCGTGGCCGACGAGCAGACCGCAGGCATCTTCGTCGGGCTCTGGGTCCCCTCGATCCATTCGCTCGGAACCCTCATGCTGGCGCCCGTCGATGACTCGGCGTCCAACCACCCGACACGAGTGACCTCATGAGCGAAACCGCCATCTTCTCCATCGGAGCGGCCATCTTCACCATCACCGTCTACGGCAGCGCGATGGCGTCGATGGCGCGCACTGTTACCCGTCTCGGGACCAAGGAGAACGATTCGATCGATCGTCGGGTCGACCCGACGACCGCAAGCGAGGGCCCCGAAACTGAGCGGTGATTGCGCGCGTCGCCGGGTCCGTCGGCGCGAGCCGTCGGGCTCGATGCCGAGCGGATCGGAGCGGTGGCGTTGCGCCGCCTTGGTCGTCTGGCCGAGCTGGAGATGACGCCGCTTCTCCCAAGCCCACCGGTCAGGGAGGGAGAGCAACCCCGCGTGCCCACGCGCTGAACGACGAGACGGAGCGGGCGTGGGGAGCGACGAGCCACGGCCAGGGGTGAAGCGAAACGATGTTCATTCGGGCGCGGCGTGACCGGAACCCAGGCACCGGCGCGTAGGTGACGGCGATGGCGTGGTCGTCCAGCACTTCGACCGGGTCGCCGACCGCGGCGGTCACATCGCGTGTCGTCGACAGCTCGGCCAGCGTCTCGACGAGAAAGACCAATCTCTTCGACGACAGGCGCAGCCTGGCCAACAGCGGCTCATCGAACACGAAGACGGCGGGAAGACCCGGGTGGGCGACGAGCGCGGGATCGTCGACCCCGAGGGACTCCGCCGTCAGCCAGACGCAGTCGGCGGCGCCGGTGGTCTCGGCGGTGGAGGGTCCGGCGGTGACCCGTGGCTCCGGGTCGGTGCCGATCGACGCCGGTGGTTCGGTCGGCGCGTAGGTGGGTGGCTCCGGCCAGTGCTGGATCGGGCAGCGGCTCCGCAGGTCGCACTCGGAGCACAACCCGGGCGCTCGACGCTCGACCTGCGATCGGGCGAACCCGTACGGCTTCGACGCACCGACGCCTGTCGTCCATTGCCATCCGAGACGGTTCGCCGCCCTCGACCCGTCAAGGAGGTGGGCGAAGAACAGGTCCTCACCGTCGCGCCACGGCGCACCGTGGCGAACCGACCAGTGGCTGGCCAGCCACATGCGGGCCTGGTTGACCAGCCAGCCACTGGTGCGCAGCTCCTCCACCGACGTCGTCACGCACAGCAGGTCGCCGTCCCAGGGTCCGCTGTCCTGACCGGCCGTGGCGTGGTCGGCCGCGACGATGTCGTGGCGCGTCGCCCGACCCGTCCGGGCTCCGAGGCGCGCGTACCAGTGCCGCGCATACTCCTGCCACAACAGCTCGCCTCGGAACTTCTCGACATCCCGGGCCGGGCCACCAGCGACGTGGTTCCACACCTGGTCGAGGTGGAGCAGTCCGTGGCGGATGTACGGCGACAACCGGGACGCACCCCGACGGCGAACCGGTGCGACCTCGTTGCGCCGGGCTGCGTAGCCGGTCACGTCGAACGACGTGAGGGCGGCATCGGCCGCCGTCTGCCCGCCACGGAACCCGGTCGAGGGCCGCACCTCGTCGCAGACCAGATGACCCAGGTGTCGTCGGACGAAGGCAACCGCGGCGTCCTCACCGGGTTCGGGCATCGTCAGCACCGGCGGACCATCTCCCCGATCTCGATGCGACCGCCCCACCGTCATTGCGCCGCCACCACGAGCATCACCACGGCCAGCAGGCCGCGAGCAGACCACCCGATGGTGCGCACCCAGTTCGTGCGCACCAGCATCCGGGCGGCATGGTCGTCGTAGCCTGCGCCGAGCCTCCGGTGGATCGGGACCTGCAACCCGACGGTGCTGGCGTGGATCACGGCGAGCAGCGCGAGGCCGGTGACGGGCAGGGCCCGGCCCAGTCCGGCTGGCGGCACGAGCGCCAGCACGACGGCCGTCACGCCCTCGACGAGCATGAGCGGACCGACGACGAACGAGGTGAGGCGCTGGTGCTCGAGGGCGTAGCGGTCGAACCCGTCGACACCGACGTGGGCGAAGAGTGGGTAGTGCACCACCTGGACGAACCAGATCAGCCCGACCATGGCCGCGGTTCCGGCGAGGTGCACGGCGAGCAGCGAGACGTCGAAGAGGGTCATGCTGCGCTCACGGGTGGCGGGCCATGTCGATGAGGTCGTCCAGGCTCTTGCCCGGCCCACCGACGATGGCGCGGGTCCCCCGCTTGGCCAGCGTGCCGGCGAGGCGCTGAGCGGTCGGCAGGAGATCGGGTGTGGTGACGGTGAGCACGACGAGGTCGACGTCGTGAGCCTCGACGAAGCCGCTCACCTCCTTGGACGGGACGTCGCAACCCAGGTGCTGGACGTGCCAGTTGTCGTCGCGCAGGGCGGCTGCGGCCATGGCGGTGGGTAGGGCATGGTGGTCACCGGAGAGCGCGGCCACCACCACGGTGCCTCGCCGTCGACCGCGTGGCGTGGGGTGGAGCGCGCCGAGGAGGCGCTCGACGATGGCCGATGCCCGGTGCTCGATCCAGATGGTCAGGTTGCCCTTGCGCCACTCCGCCCCGATGCGTCGCAGCGGTGGCACCAGCACCTCCTGGATGAGCGTCACGACCGACTGGCCTTCGCTGGCCAGCCCGACGACCATCTTGCGCGCTGCGCTCTCGTCGCCAGCCACGAGGGCTTCGTACATCCGCTCGGCCAGACCGGCGAGGTTGCGTCGGCTCGCCCGGGCGCCGGGTTGCGTGGGGCGGTTGCGGCGGGCCAGCAGCTCGTCGACGTCGGTTCGGGTGACCACGTAGCGGCCTTGGACCACGGTGGCTGGCAGCTCGCCACGACGCACCCACTTGTAGGCCGTCTGGTAGTGGACGCCGAGAGCATCAGCTGCTTCCTGGAGGCTCAGCGGTTCGCCGGTTGCCGGTTGCACACGTCGATGCTACGGCCTTCCAGGATTTCGAGCTGAAAGGAATGAATTCAGACTAAGAGGCGCTAAAATCGGCGGCGCCGCAACGGAGCGGCTCCCCGAAGGAGATTCACATGGACGCAGTACTCCAGCTCACCGAGGGTCAGTACAACCTCGTGTACAACGCGTTCTCGTTCGTCATCGCGGCGATGGGTGCGTCGTTGCTGTTCTTCTTGCTCATCCGCAACCGGGTGCACCCGGCGCACCGGATGGCGGTCACGCTGTCGACGCTCGTCGTCGCCATCGCCCTCTACCACTACCTGCGCATCTTCGACTCGTGGAAGGAAGCCTTCTCGTTCGTCGACGGCTCGTTCGTCCAAGACGGCGTCCCGTTCAACGAGGGCTACCGCTACGTCGACTGGCTGCTCACCGTGCCGCTGCTGCTCGCCGAGCTGGTGGTGGTGCTCAAGCTGGCCAAGTCGACCACCCGCAGCCTTCTCGTACGGCTCAGCATCGCTGCGGTCGCCATGATCGCGCTGGGCTACCCGGGCGAGGTCGCCGCCGCCGACAGCGCCACCCGCACCGTGTTCGGCGTGCTGTCGACGATCCCGTTCGTCTACATCCTGTTCGTGCTGTTCGGTGAGCTGGGGCGCTCTCTCGGGCGCCAGCCGGCCGGGGTGCGCAAGCTCGTCGACGGGCTGCGCTACCTCCTGCTGGCCACCTGGGGCGTGTACCCGCTCGCCTACATCGCACCGTCGGTCATCAGCGACGAGGCCACCGCTGAGGTCGTGCGCCAGGTCGGCTACTCGGTGGCCGACGTCCTCGCCAAGCCACTGTTCGGCCTGCTGGTGCTGGCCATCGCCCTGATCAAGTCCCGCGAAGAGATCCAGGCCACCGACATCGAGCCGGCCGAGGCTCGCGAGTACGAGCAGGTCTGACCGTTCCACGCTGGGGTGCCGGCTCTCGCGGAGCCGGCACCCCCGTCCCGAGAGGAGCTCCCCCCATGAGGGTCATCGATCTCGCCCCGACATCCGCCCTCGACCACCCGCCGGCGACCTTCGCCGACCGGCCCTTCTTCGCCGACACCGTCACCTTGCTGCGTGCGGTGCGCGACCACGACTTCGGCACCCTCGCCGCGCTGTGCGACGACGACTTCGGCATCGTCGATGCCGACCCCACCGGTGCCGCCGTACCCATCCGTTCCCGTCTCGAGTGGGAGCGCTGGTTCCACAACCTGTTCGCCACCCTCGACCAGCTGAACGCCGACACCGACAGCGAGATCGTGCGCTACGACGCGGTCGCCGCTGGCGACCTCGGCTACAGCGTCGTCGAGTTCCGCCAGCTGCTCACCGCCGCCGGGCTCACGGCCACCTTCGACTGCGTGGCCACCATCGTGTGGAAGCGCACGCCGGACGGCTGGCGCGAAGCGCGCTGGCACGTGTCGGTGCTGTCGAGCGACATCCCCGAGCAGCTGCTGGCGGCCGCCTGACCGGGCCCGGCGAGCCGCTGCCCGCGGTTGGACGTGGTGGCCTGTCGAGGGTGCGACGGGCGGGCGACGCTCAGTGGGGGGGCTCGGTCCGGCCGCTGAAGTCGTCCATCGTGTGGTACACGCCGAAGATGCGATCGGCGATGAAGTCCCGCACGTCGGTCGGCAGGACACCCTTGAGCATCTCGCTGAGCATCACGGTCTTCGGCAGCACCAGGAACGAACGGCCCGCCAGCATCGCCGTCCACGACTCCTTGACGACGTCGACCGGATCGAGGAGCGGTAGCAGAGGCGCCGACCGAGCGCCTTCGAACATGCCGGTCCGCACGTAGTACGGGCACACCGTCGTGACCTTCACGTGGTCGGCGCCGGCCTGCTTGAGCTCGAGTCTCACGGAGTCCGACCAGCCGATCACCGCCCACTTCGATGCCGCGTACGCCGCCATCCGCGGGTTGGGCGTGAAGCCCGCCGCCGAGGCCAGGTTGAGCAGGTGGCACTCGCCGGGTGCGTTGATCATCGCCGGCAGGAACGCATGGGCGACGTACATCGGCCCCAGGGTGTTGACATCGATCGTGAGCTTCGCGTCGCGCTGGAGGTCGGTCTCCCAGAAGTACTTGTTGCCGCGGACGATGCCGGCGTTGTTGACCACGACGTCGATGCGCTCGAGGTCGTCGAGCACGGCGGCGGCGGCGGCGGCGACCGCCGTGGCGTCGGCGACGTCGACGGCGTAGGTGCTCACCTCGGTGGTGCCGCCGGCGAGCTCGGCGCCCGTCTCCTTCAGCGAGAGCTCGTTCACATCCCAGAGCACGACGGCCGCCGCCTGCTCGGCGATCGCACGCTCGGCGAACAACCGGCCCATCCCCATCGCGGCACCGGTGACGAGGACGCGCTTGTCCTTGACCGACTTCATGCCGACTCCACCACCTCTGCTGCGGCCGCTTGGGCGGCCCGAGCGGCCAGTGCCGCCGACCGGACCCGGTCGAAGTCCTCGTCGGAATACGGCCCGTTGACCCCGGAGATCGTCGCCAGCTTCATGCCGTGCTTCAGCCCGAGCCGGTAGATCTCCTTGACCTTGGGCCAGCTGATGCTGCGACCGACCGTGAAGTTCTCGTAGCGGCCTTCGAGGGCGAGCACGATCGTCTCGGCGAGGCAGGCATAGGCGACGCGGTCGGGCAGGCCGATGCTCTTCATCCGCACCGCACCAGGTAGCTCGACCTCGCCCGACTCGATCACCAGCACGTCCGGGCGCTTGGCGACGTCCTCGGCAGACATGTCGAGCGGGCGGGCGACGTCGGTGATCACACAGCCCGGCTTGACCCGCATGATGTCGAGCACCTTCTGCCCGGCGGCCGAGGTCGCCGTGACGATCACGTCGACCTCCGACAGCGCTGCCGCCGGGTTCGTCGCGACGTGCACGGTGGCGCGCGGATGGTCGCGTTCGATGTCCTGCTTGAGCTGGAGCAGCTTGGCCGTCTCGGGAGACACGAGCCACAGCTCGTCGGAGGCGAGCGCCAGCAGCCGGGCGCAGGCCGACCCGATGGCCCCCGAGGCGCCGACGACCATGGCCTTGCCGTGGATGACGCCGTCGTCGTCGACCTCGGCGAGCCCGAGCCGACGAACCGCCTCGTGAGCGGCCCACAGGGCACCCGAAGCGCTGTAGCTGTTCCCGGTCGTCACCGGCAGCCGTGCCTGCTTGGCGACGGTGACACCGGCGTCGCCCACGACCTTGGTGAACGCGCCGAGCCCCATGATCTGGGCGCCGAGGCGCCGGGACAGCTCGGCCGCCTCGAGCAGGCGGGAGTAGGTGAACTCGGGCGGGTGGGCCAGCATCTCCTTCGGGGTTCCACCCACCGTGATCAGCCAGCCCTCGGCCTCGTCGCCCGTCTCGGAGACGATCCCGGTGACGTGGCTGTAGACGAACGGCGGGATGTAGGCCATGGACTTCTCGACGACCTGGTTCATGCCGGGGATGCTCGTGACGCGGCCGAGCGGCTCGACGTTCTTGAAGTACTCGGTCGACAGCGGGTGGATGACGAACGAGAAGCGGCTCTTGCGGCGGCGACCGCGGGGCCACAGCAGGCGCGACCCGAACTGGGCGTCCTGGATGAACTGGGCGAGGTCGTCGGTCGTGAGCTTGTGGCCTGGGGGCAGGGTGGCTGCCACCATCGCCTCGTACATCGCCGGGACGATGACAAAGTCGAACGGCTGCGGGGTGACGTCGACGACGAGGTCGGCGCCTCGGTCCCCGAGCGTCGCGAGCCGGTCGTCGGAGACCGTGCTGGTGATCACCGCCTTGCCGGCGAGGTCGGGCAGGCCGAAGCGCATCAGGTCGGAGAACGACCCGATGATGACGTCGGCGTCGACCACGGCGGCGTGGGCGACCTTGCCGCTGACCCAGCCGAAGGGGCCGGTGGCGTGGTCCTTCACGAAGCCGGGGACATGCCGCCAGGCGAACTCACCGATCCCGGCCGCCGTCGCCGTGACCGGGTTCGTCTTGACCTGGCCGGGCAAGACGAGGTCGTGGCCGGGGTCCTCGAAGATGATGTTGTCGGTGAACTCGTGCAGCACGGCGATCGTGCGATCGCACGTGGTCTCGCCGACGACGACGACGCGGGCGTTGGCGAAGTAGCCCGGCATCTCGGCCTCGACGCGGCGGATCGCCCACTCCTGGAAGATGTCGGTGAGGAGGGCGCCGTCGCGGACCGGGACCCGTGTCGTTGCGCCCTTGACCTTCTGGAGGTCTTCGATCCCACCGTCGAAGCGGCCGGCGGCACGCGCCTCCCGGATACCGCTGACCGCGATCGCGTCGGCCTCGCGTGACCACCGCCGGACGAGGTCGTGGGCGGCCGAGGCGTCGCCGCTCGTGCCGACCCGGATGAGCCGGAAGTCGTGACCGCCGAGCGAGACGAGCTGGTCGTAGTCCCACTCGTCACCCTGGAACGTGACGTTGACCACCGTCTTCTGCGTGGGCGGCGACATCGGCGTCCCCTTCTCTTGTCGTGATCGACGTGCCGGCGTCGTCGTGTGCCGGCCGTCTCGTCAACACCATTGTGGGCGGCCTGTCAACGCTGGTCCGCCCCATCCCGTCGCGGCGCCGTTCGGCCGGTGCGACGGCACCGTAGCCGGGCCATGACACCCGTCGAGACGGCGAGGCCGGCACGAGCGCCCATCGGCGGCGGGGCCCCCGGCGGCGGTACCCGAGCCCCACGGTTCCCTGGGGCCACCGCGCGCGACGCGGCGGTGGTCGATGCCCGGCACCGCGGCGAGCGCCCTTCGGTGCTCGACGGCCGCTGCACGGCAAGGGGCCGCGCTCGCCGTACGAGCGCGGGCTCCTTCGGCTGACGCGAGCGCTCACCGGGAGCGTCACCGTCATCGAGGCCGCTCGGGGTTGACGAGGCGAACATATGTTCGTAGACTCAGAGACATGGATCGGTCGTCGGTGCTGGCGCTGGTGGAGGAGGTCTGCGACCTCGATCCGGCCTGCGGTGACCGTGACGTGGTGGTGTCGGTCGGGCGGGCGGCCCGGCGGCTGCGGGGGTGGCTCGACTCGGTCGACCTGATGGTCGCTCAGGCGATGGCGGCCACCGGCCCCCACGGTGACGACCTGGTGGTCCGCACCGCCCTGGTGTCGGCCCGAGATGCCGCCAAGGTGCTCGAGCGGGCCGCCACGGCCCAGGCTGCTCCGGCCCTGGGGGCCGCGCTGGCCAATGGTGACGTGTGCGCCGCTCATGTCGACGAGCTGACCCGGGCCGCCAAGCGGCTCGACCCCGCCCAAGCGGCCACGCTCCTGTCGGACCGGTCGCTGGCCGACGCCGCGGTGGGGATCACCCCCCAGGGGTTCCGGGCCGTGCTCGACGACGAGGTCCGCCGCCTGCAAGGCGACGACGGGGTGGGTGAGTACCAGCGCCAGTGCGCCAACGTCCGCCTGCGCACCGGGGTCGCCGCCGACGGCATGGTGTTCCTGTCGGGCCGGTTCGACCCGGTCACCGGGGTACGCCTGCAGAACCGTCTCGACCACGAGCTCAACCGGCTGTTCGCCGAGCGGGTCCCCGAGCACTGCCCGGCCGATCCCGGCGAGAAGCAGGACTTCCTCCGGGCCCATGCCCTGGTGTCGCTCACCAACGGCGGCGGCGCCGCGGTGGCCCGCCCCGACCTCGTGGTGGTCGAAGACCGCCGCACCACCGACTCCACCGGTCGACCGGTGCTCGACGTCGGTGCCGACGTGACCATCCCCCGACCGGTGCTCGACCAGCTCCTCGCCGACGCCCGCCGCTTCGACGTCGTCGTCGACGGCAGCGAGATCGTGGCGGCGCCCGGTCGACTCGACCTCGGTCGCAGCTCCCGGATCGCCAACCTCGCCCAACGACGGGCGCTGCTGGCGCTCTACCCCACGTGCGCCATCCCCGGCTGCCCGGTCCGCCACCACCACACCGACCTGCACCACGTGGTCTGGTGGGAGCACGGCGGCGCCACCGACCTCGACAACCTGCTACCCCTGTGCTCCCGCCACCACCACGCGGTCCACGACCACGGCTGGCGACTCACCCTCCAGCGTGACCGCACCCTCGAGATCACTTACCCCGACGGCAGCACCATGACCACCGGACCACCCACCCGCCAGAGGACCGCCTGAACCGATGGTCAGGCGTTCAGGATCTCCTCCAGGCATTGATCCGCCCGGTCGTGGTCTCCATGTCGGGCCGCTTGTCGAAGGCCACGACGGATGCCACTGTCCAGTGATCAACGACGAGTGCGAGGAGAGGAGCGCGGCCGTGACCGAGCGCTGGGACGTGATCGTGGTGGGCTCGGGTCCGGGGGGCCTCACGGCGGCCGCCTGCCTGGCCGGTGCCGGCCGTCGGGTGCTGGTGCTCGAGCGTCACGACCTGGCAGGCGGGAACGCCACCGTCTTCCGTCGCCACCACGAAGGCGACGAGTACGAGTTCGACGTCGGCATCCACTACCTCGGCGAGGGCGGGCCCGGCGGGCTGTTCCCGTCGATTCTCCACGGGCTCGGCATCGCTGACCGGGTGCGGTTCTTGCCCCTCGACCAGGACGGTTTCGACACGCTGCGCTACCCGGGCATCGAGCTGCGGGTACCGGCGAGCTGGGAGGGCTACGAGGCCCGCGTCGTCGAGGCGCTCCCGTCCGACGCCGCCGGCGTCGCTCGCTGCCTGGCCGTGCTGCGCGCTGTCGCCGAGGAGTCGCGGGCCCGTCTCCTGCCGGGCGCGTCCACACCGACGTTCGACCGCTGGGCCTTTCGGACCCTGGCCGAGCTGTTCGACGAGTGCGAGCTGTCGGCGCGGGCCCGCGGCGTGCTGGACCACTGGTCGGGTCTCTACGCCGGGGCCCCGTCGCAGACGGCGGTGGCGATGCACGCCGCGATCGTCGACCACTACATGCGCGGCGCCTACTACCCCGAAGGTGGGGGTCAGGTGCTGTCCGCCCGCCTCGTGCAGGTGATCGAGGCCTGCGGCGGCGAGGTCCGCACGCTCAGCCCGGTCACCGAGGTCGTCGTGGAGGACCGGTGCGTGCGCGGCGTGCGGGTGGCCGGAGGCGAGATGATCGAGGCGCCGATCGTGATCTCCAACGCCGACCACATCCGAACCGTTCGCCATCTCGTTGCCCGCGAGCACTGGGACCCCGCCACCCTGGCGTGGGTCGATGGCGCAGTGATGACCCTCGGCATGGTGTGCGTGTACGTGGTGGTCGACATCGACCTGACCGACCGTCCCAACACGAACTACCACCTGTGGCCGTCGTTCGACGCCGAGGAGCTGTATCGCACACTCGACGCCGGCGAGGTGCCCGACGACCCGTTCCTCTACGTCGCGGTGGCGTCGCGCAAGGACCCGGAGAACGCCCATCTCTGCCCACCCGGCCACACCAACTTCCAGATCATGACGCTGGCGCCGCGCGGCGACGCCGGCTGGGGTGTCGACACGGCGCCGGCCGACGGCGGGCGCTACCGGCGGCTACCCACCTACCGGGAGCGCAAGGCGCAGCTCACCGAGCGCATGCTCGCCGGCGCGGAGCAGCTGCTCGGACCGTTTCGCGACCACATCGTCCACGTCGAGACGGCGACGCCGATCACCCACGAGCGCTACACCCACTCGACCGGTGGCACGAGCTACGGCTACCTCCACTCGCCGGCCCAGAGCGGCGCCAACCGACCCCAGCACCGCACCGAGATCGACGGGCTGTGGCTCGTCGGCGCCAACGCCGTCAGCGGCCACGGCGTGGGCGGCGCGATGGCCGGTGCCGTGCGGTGCGCCGGCGAGATCCTCGAGCGCCCGTTGCTGGTCGAGATGTTCCTCGGCGCCGTCCTCGTCGACCCCGACCGGGTGCCGCCCGACCCGCCCGGCTTCGACCCCGTCCACCACAGCCGCGGCGCCCGCCTCCGCGAGCGCCGGAACCCGCTCCACCACTGACGAGGCCAGTGCCACCGATCGAGGCGCGACGCCGGCAGGTCGGCGGGAGGCCAGATGGTGACTTCGGCCTCTCGACAGGTGGGCCCCTGCATCCGCCAGAGTGGGGCATGGCCTTCGAGCTCCAGCACGTCTCCATCCATGGTCACGACGTGCGGTTCCGTCGTGGTGGCGAGGGCCCCGTCATCCTGCTCGTGCACGGCATCGCCGGCAGCTCCCGCACCTGGCGCGAGGTGATGCCCGGCCTGGCCGCCCACCACGACGTGATCGCCCCCGACCTCCTCGGCCACGGCGAGTCGGCCAAGCCGATGGGCGACTACTCCCTCGGTGCCTACGCCAGCGGGCTGCGCGACCTCCTGGGCGTGCTCGAGGTCCCGCGGGCCACCGTGGTGGGGCACTCGCTCGGTGGGGGCGTGGCCATGCAGCTCGCCTACCAGCACCCGGAGGTGTGCGAGCGGCTCGTGCTGGTGGCCAGCGGCGGCCTGGGCCGGGAGGTGAGCTGGCTGTTGCGGTTCCTCACCATCCCGGGCAGCGAGCTGCTGATGCCGATCATCTTCCCGCCCTTCCTGCGAGACCGGGGCAACGACGTCGGGCGCAAGCTGCACGAGCACGGCATCCGGTCGGCCCGCATCGACGAGATGTGGCGCTCGTACGCGTCGCTGGCCGACTCGCCCAACCGCCAGGCGTTCCTGCGCACGCTGCGGGCGGTGGTCGACCCGGGTGGCCAGGTGGTCAGCGCGATGGACCGGCTGTACCTGGCCGCCGCGCTGCCCACGCTGATCGTGTGGGGCGACCACGACGACATCATCCCGGTGAGCCACGCCCACGCCGCCCATGCCGCCATCCCGGGCAGCCGCCTCGAGATCTTCGAGGGCGCCGCCCACTTCCCGCACGCCGAGCGACCGGCGGCGTTCGTCGACGTGCTCACCGACTTCCTCGCCTCGTCGGGCGCCGGCGGCGGGCCGGCCACCTACCACGACCTCCTGGTCCAGCACGACCTGGTCCACCACGACGAAACTGTCTGACCGGGCTCCCGCCGCCCGCGGGTACCGGCCTGTAGCCGTCTGCCGGGCGCGGGTACTGGCCTGGAGTTGTCTGCCGGGCGCGGGCACCGGCCTGTGCTCGTCCGCCGGCCGCCGGCACCGGCCTGCACTCGCTTGCCTCGCCGTATCTGCGCGTGATCGTCATGGAGCTGATCGCTCGGAAGGAGGCGGTCATGAGCACCATGACGATGCCGGTCGTCGAGACCGGCCCGCCGAGGACGCGTCGGCCGTGGTGGGTGCTGGTCGCCGTCGCGGCCGTCTCGGTGGCCCTCGGTGCCGTCGGCGGCTGGTGGGCGGCGGGGGAGGCCGGGGACGACGAGTCGCCGGTCGTGGTGGCCGGCGGGGCCCCGACGACGCAACGACAGGAGCAGATGGCCGACCTGCTCGACGACTACATGGCGGCCTGGCGCAGCGGCGATGGGGAGGCCGTCGCCGCCTTCTACGCACCCGGTGGCGAGTTCGTGGTGGCGTCGCTGGTCGGCACCGAGGTGATGCGGGCCGACGACGGCAGCCTCGCTGCCTACGTCGAGCAGGGATCGTGGGCATCGAAGGTGCACCTCACCCCGGTGCTCGTCCACGGTGACTCGCTGACCTGCTTCTACTCCTACGCCGGGACGCGCGTCGCGACCGTCGACTTCACGAGCAGTGGCGAGGTGCTGATCGTCCGCAACACCGTGTTCCTGTGAGCCGCCGGGCGAGTGTCGCCGGGCGAGTGTCGCCGGCGGTGCTCACGAGGTGATAGCGCCGGTGCGGGTGGCGGCCGTTCGACGTCGCCGGCGGGATCGACCCGTCCACGCAGCACCACGGCCGTCGGCTCGACCCCGGGACGGGGTGGTCAGCGCCGCGCGAGGCGGTGACGCTCGAGGCCGTCGAGGAGGATGTCGAGCGTGAACTCGAACTCGGCTTGGTCGTCGCACCAGCCGAGGGTGCTGTCGGGGTCGTCGTGGGCCACCTCGGCCAGCATGGCGGTGAGGTAGGGAAGGTCATCGAGCACGGCCGTGTCGGGGCCGTCGGGCGCGGCGGCCGAGTGCTTGAACAGCTCCTGGTCGAAGCCGAGGAACCGGCTGCCCATCGTGTGCATGGCGTGGTGCGCGAGGTCGTTGCCGAACCCGCCCTCCACGAGGATGCCGAGCATCGAGTCGATGTAGCGCACCAGTGCGACGGGCATGGCGGTGCCGGGGCGGAGGCACCCATGCGCTGGTGAGACGGCCGACGCGCTGGGGTACCTCGGCGAGGGGAAGGCCCGGGCCAAGCTCGTGGTGTTGCCCTGACCTATGCCCGCCGGGCTGACGACGACGGCCGGCAGCAGCAGAAGCGGCTCAGGCCTCCGGCTGGTGGCAGACAGCTTCGACGTTGTTGCCGTCGGGGTCGCGCACGAAGGCGCCGTAGTAGCCGGGGTGGTACTCCGGCCAGAGTCGAGGCTCGTGCAGCACCTCGGCGCCGGTGGCCACGGCGGCGGCGAAGAACTGCCGTACCGCCTCACGGTCGGGCGCCGCGAAGGCGATGTGGCTCTCGCGGAACCCGTCGCCGGACTCGAGCGCGCCGATCCAGAAGTCGGGCATCGGGGGTACGCCGTAGCCGATGGCGGCCCCGAAGTCCATGATGCGGGTCCCACCGAGGGGAGCGAGCACGGCGTCGTAGAACGCCGCGCTGCGGGCCAGGTCGGCGCACTGGATGGACACATGGTCGAGCATGACCCCAGCATCTCATTCGCGATCGCGACCGTCATCCGTCGTCGAGGCGAGTGGGGAGCCGGACAAGCTGTGAGCCGGCCACCCAGATCGCTCCGTCGGGCGCCACGACGACGAAGCCGCCGATGGGGAGGTCGGCCGCCACCGCTGGTGCGCGCTCGTTGCGGAAGCAGAGGAGCTTTTCCTGCGAGGCCACGCACACCGAACCGTCGGGAGCCGTCGCCAGCTCGTGCCCGTGCACGCTCGGCACCGTGGTCGTCTGCCATTGCCCGGCCGCGTACCGGACGATCGGGACACCACGTTCGTCGTACTCGCCGAGCAGCCACACGCTGCCGTCGGCTTCGACCGAGAGGTCGTAGGGCACGAGCCCATCGGGCAGGGGACTGCGGTGGTCGGCCAACAACCGACGATCGGCCCGTGCCGGGCAAGCGCGCGCGGCGCATGATGACGTCGTGGTGCCCCACCCGGTCGACGAGGCCCCTGCGGCAGTGCTGCTCGATGCCGGCGGTGTGTTCGTGCTGCCCGAGCACGAGCGCGTGCTCGGTGCCTTCGAGCGGGGCGGCTGGGTGCCGTCGGCTGACGTGCTCGACGCCGCCCACTACCGCGCCGCGGCGGGGTTCGGGGTCGACGCCGACGCCGAGGCCGACTGGGTCGGGTGCTGGGAGCGCTACTTGCGCGACTACGTCGCCGCCTGCGGCGCGCCGGCCCTCGACCGCGACGAGATCCACCAGCACGTCGACAGCGAGTTCGCCGACGCCGCCTTGTGGTGCCAGGTGATCGACGGGGCCGTCGACGGGCTGCGGGCCATCGCCGCGACCGGTGTGCTGCTCGGCGTGGTGTCGAACGCCGACGGTGTGATGGGCGAGCGCCTCCGCGAGCTCGAGGTGCTGCAGGTGGGCCCGGGCGTCGGGGTCCCGGTGGCATGCGTGATCGACTCCGGTGCGGTCGGCGTGATGAAGCCCGACCCCCGCATCTTCCACCTCGCCCTCGACGTGCTCGACGTGCCCGCCCACCGCGTGTGGTTCGTGGGCGACACGCCGGGCATCGACGTGGTCGGGTCGTGGCGGGCCGGTGTGCGCCCGTTCCTCGTCGACCCGCTCGGCCTCCACCACGACGCCGGGTACGACCGCATCGCCTCACTCGCCGAGCTGGCCGAGCGCATCACGAGGGCGGGCGAGTGCCCGGCCCACCGCTTCAGCCTGGCCGCGGCGGCCGCGGCCGCCCGCGAGGGCTGCACACCGCTTTGGGTCGGGGACTTCCTGGCCAGCCACGGCAGCGACAACGTGGTGCTGGCCGCCGCGCTGGCCCAGCGGCCGCACTGGTGGCTCGGACCGGTGCGGGTGCCGCTGCGGGCCCTCGTGCGCCTGGCCGGCCCCGAGGACGGCCTGGAGTGGCACATCGACCCCGCCGAGTGGGAGCACGAGGTGCAGGCCATGGGTGACGAGCTGACCCACGGCTGGGAGCCGCCCCCGCTCCTGGCCCAGTGGACGCCCCGCGGTCTGCTGCTGCACGATGGCAGCCACCGCCTCGAGGCGCTCCGGCGGGCCGGTGCCCATGATGCCTGGGCCCTCGTGTGGTTCGACGACGAGGCCGACCGCCACGCCTTCGCGGCCCGTTGGGGCCTCCCCCTCGTCGGTTGAACGACGAGCCCGTCAGGCCACGGCGTCGGCGACGCGGGGGATGGCCTGCACGAGCACGTCGCGCACCCGGCTCAGGTTCTGCTGGAAGAAGCCGAACACCTGCTCCTGGGTGACCGGCTCGACCCCGTCGAGTCCGGCGTCGTAGTCGGTGACGAGCGCGATCGAGGCGTAGGGGATGCCGGCCTCGGCCGCCAGCACGGCCTCGGGGTAGGCCGTCATGTTGACGACCGTCCACCCCATCGAGCGGAACCAGCGCGACTCGGCGCGGGTGGAGAACCGCGGCCCCTGGATCACGACGATGGTGCCGCCGTCGTGCACCGTGACGCCGAGCTGGCGCCCGGCCCGCACGAGCTCGGCGCGCAGGCGCTCGTCGAAGGGGTCGGCGAAGGGCACGTGGAAGATCGGCTGCCCGCCGCCGGTGAACGTGTCGGCCCGGCCCCACGTGCGGTCGACGAGCTGGTCGACCACCACGAAGTCGCCGGGGTGGACATCGGCCTGCAGGGAACCGGACGCGCACGGCGACAGCAGGGCTCGCACCCCGAGGGCCCGCATGGCCCACACGTTGGCTCGGTACGGGATCTCGGACGGCGCGTGCTGGTGACCGGTGCCGTGGCGGGCCACGAACGCCACCCGCACCCCCTCGACCTCGCCGATGGTCACCGGCGAGGCGGGCGGACCGTACGGGGTGTCGACCAGCACGGTCTCCACCGTGTCGAGGAAGGAGTAGAAGCCCGATCCTCCGAACACCCCCACGTGCGCCCGCGGCGCGTCGTCGCTCATCCGGGCGACGGTACGCCACTCAGACCGGCTGCCACTCCAGCTCGGGCAGGTCGCGGTCGCGAGGGTCTTGGTCGAGCGCGTCGCCGTCGAGCAGGCCGGGGTCGTCCTCGTCGTCCTGCGAGCGCTGCCACCACCACCAGCCGGCGCCACCGAGGGCGATCGGTGCCAGCCAGGTGACGGCGCGGAACAGCACGACCGCGCCGACCGCGCCCGGCCGGTCGGCGCCGGCTGCCACGAGCAGGGTCACCAGGCCGACCTCGGCCACGCCGATGCCGCCGGGGACCGGTGCCACACTCAGCAGCACGCGGGCCAGCACCACGGTCGACAGCACCTCCACCGGGGTGACGCCGGCGACGTCGACCATCGCCAACGCGCACCACAGGGTCAGCACGTGGGCGAGCGGGGTGGCGATGCACACCATGAGCAGCACCAGGCCGCGCCGGGCCACGGTGCGGCGCAGCTCGAGGTGGACCTCGGTGGTGAGCCCACCGGCGTCGTGACGGTCGAGCGCGTGGTGGGCCCGCGCCCAGCGTCGGGGGGTGAGCCGCCGGAGCCGTCGCTGGGCCCGGCCGGCCAGCCCGGCCGCCGTGGCGGCCGGGCGAGGGTGGGTGAGTGCGAAGGCCCAGAAGCCCGCCGATGCCACGACGACGACGAGGCCGGTCACCGTGGCCGCCGACTCGGTGACCGACGCCGAGCCGGTGGCGACGGCCGGCCCGTGCACCACGACCGCCAGCACCCAGGTGACGAAGGCCGGGGCCACCCCGGTGAGGACGAGCGAGGCGCCGACCGCGGCCGGCCCGACGCCCCACGAGCGCAGCATGGTCGCCTTGGCCGCCGCGCCCACGGCGCTGCCGGCCACCACCATGCCGTTGCTGACGCCGACGGCCGCCTGGTCGGCCAGCGCGGCCCTGTGCAGGTGGAGCCCGGGGGTAGCGACGGCCAGCACGGCCGCCCGCGCCGTCACCACGAGCACGGCGCAGCCGGTCAGCACGAGCAGGCTCGACACGGGCAGCGAGGTGGTGCGGTGCCAGGCCTGCACCAGGAGGTCGCCGTTCGTGCCCGCCACCAGGGCGGCCATCACGACCAGCACCAGGAGTGCGACGGCACCGCGCACGGCCGGACCGTACCGACCACCGTTCGGGGGTGAGCCGTGTTGGCTGGTGAGTTCACCGGATGGACGCCCGGCGTCCACCGAGCCGTCGCCCCGACGTCACCCGTTGCGGTGCACGAGGCGCGGCAGCACCACTGACGACACCGCCGCGGCCGTGGCGCAGGTGGTGGCGATGGCCCAGCCGCTCGGTCCGAGCGGTCGGCAGCCGAACAGGTGGCTCAGCCCGGGGGTCTGGACGACGGCGGCCAGCACGGCCGCCGAGCCGAGGCCGGCGGCCAGCACGACGGGGTCACGGCCGCCGGTGGCCAGGGTCTGGCCGAGCTGCGCGCCGGTGAGCGCCACCAGTGCCACCGTGCCGGCGTGGGCGCGAGTGCCGGTGGCCGAGCCCAGCGCCCACGCCAGGCCGGTGGCGGCCGCGGTGGTGCCGGCCCGCCAGGCGATCGCCTGGTCGAGGGCGGCTCCGAGCGAGAGATCCGGCCCCTCGTGCAGCAGCCGCTCCGGCGTCGTGTGGGGCGGAGGCCGCATGGCGATGGCGAGCGCCGGGGCGGCATCGGTCAGCAGGTTCACCAGCAGCAGCTGGCGGGCGTTCAGCGGCGGCAGGCCGGTGAGCACGCTCCCGGCGACGGTGAAGATGATCTCGCCCACGTTGCCGCCCACGAGCACCGCCACGGCGTCGCGCACGGACGTCCATAGCGCCCGACCCTCCACCACGGCGTCGACGATCGTCTCGATGCGCTCGTCGAGCACGACGAGGTCGGCGGCCGACTGGGCGGCGGTGGTGCTGCGCTGCCCGAGCGCGATGCCGACGTCGGCGAGGCGGATGGCCGGCGCGTCGTTGGCGCCGTCGCCGGTCATGGCGACCACGTGGCCGTGACGCTGCAGCGCCTTCACGATGCGCACCTTGTGGCTGGGCGTGACGCGGGCGAACACTGAGACCTCGTCGAGCAGCGCGGCGAGCGCGTCGTCGTCGCTGGCGTCGAGCTCGGTGCCGGTGGCCACTCGGCCGCCGTCGAGCAGGCCCAGCTCGGCGCCGATGCCGGCCGCCGTCGACGGGTGATCGCCGGTGATCATGAGCACGCGGGCGCCGGCCCGGCGCAGCAGAGCCACGGCGTCGGCGGCCGTCTGGCGGGCCGGGTCGGCCAGGCCCACGAAGCCGAGCAGCTTGAGGTCGCGCACCCGGTCGTCGTCGAGGACGCCGCCGTCGTCGAGGTGGCCCTCGGCCACGGCGAGCACTCGCAAGCCGCGGCGGGCCATGGCGTCGACGTGCTGGCCGAGGCGCTCGCGGGTGACGTCGTCGAGGTCCGACACGCCGGCGCGCCGCTGCCACCGGGCGCAGCGCGGCAGCACCACCTCGGGTGCCCCCTTCACCTCCACCCGCACGCCGCGGCTCGTGGCGCCGAGGGCGGCGTGGTAACTGCGGCCCGGCTCGAAGGGCAGCACATCGTCGGGTTCCCACACGACCTCCAGGCCGTTGGAGGCGCCGCCCTCGGCCACGGCCCGGTCGGTGGGGTGAGGCAGCAAGGCGGGGTCGTCGGCCGACGGCGTGGCCCGCACCGCCCCCTTCAGCACGGCGCGGAAGTGGTCGTCGAGCCCGTCGAGCGTGGCTTCCTCGTCGCCGTCGGAGACCACCTGGAGCGCGATGCGGCCCTCGGTGAGCGTGCCCGTCTTGTCGGCGCACACCACGTCGACTCGCCCGAGGGCCTCCACCGCCCTCGGGTTGCGCACGAGCACCTGTCGCTTGGAGAGCCGGCGGGCGGCCGACAGCTGCGCCACGGTGGCCAGCAGCGGGAGCCCCTCGGGAACGGCGGCGACCGCCAGGCTCACGCCGGCCCCCACGGTCTCGCGCATCGGGCGACCCCGCATCAGCCCGCTGAGCACCACCACGCCGCCGCCGACGAGGGCGAGGGGGACCATGCGGCCGGTCCAGGAGCGCAGCCGGGCCTCCACCCCCGACACGGGCGGCTCGCCGGCCAGGCGCAGCGCCCGGCGCGCCTCGGTGTCGGCGCCGGTCGCCACCACCACCGCCGCCGCCTCGCCGGCCGCTATCCAGGTGCCCTCGTAGAGCATCGACGTGCGGTCGGCCACGGCGACGGCGTCGCACGACGCGTCGCTCTTGGCCACCGGCAGCGACTCGCCGGTGAGTGCCGACTCGTCGACCTCCACGGCTCGGGCGACGACGAGGCGGCAGTCGGCCGGGACCACCTGGCCCGCCTCGAGGCGGATCACGTCGCCCTGCACGAGCAGTTTCGGCGCGATCGGCACCGGCGTGCCCTCCCGCATGGTGAGGACGTCGCTGGCGTGGGTGCGCGACAGGGCCGCCACTGCCCGCTCGGCCCGGAGCTGCTGCACGCCACCCACGAGACCGTTGGCCACCACCACGCTGGCGACGAGGCCGGCGTCGGCGACCGACCCCACGAGCGCCGAGAGCGCGGCACCGGCCGCAAGGATCGGCGTGAGCGGGTTGACGATCTCACCGGCGACCGCCCGGGCGAAGGCCACCGGCAGGCGCACCGGCGGCGGCTCGGGCACCAATCGGGCGGCGGCCGCCTCGGGGGTGAGCCCGTCGGCCGACGTGCCGAGCCGATCGAGCACGGTGTCGACGTCGAGGGCGTGCCACGGCGTCGGGTCGGCTCGCAGCGGCAGCGGGAGCCGCACCAGGTCGTAGGCGTGGCGCACCCCGTTGGTGAGCGACAGCGCGGCGGCCACCGACACCGCCGACGGCGCCCGGGCCGTGCCGGTCGGGGCCAGCGCGCCGAAGGCCAGGAGCGTGGCCGCGCCGGCGCCGATGGTGGCCAGCCTCACGCTCTCGTTGCTCACGCGGCGAGCCTCGGCCGCCGCCTCGAGCAGCAGGAACGCCGGCACGGCGTCGTCGGTGGCGACGAGGTGGCTGCCCCAGGGCACCTCGGTGCGGGCCGTGTGGAGGCCGAGCGTCAGGTCGGCGGCTCCCACCGCCGGGTCCGGCCGGGCGACCACCAGGCACACGACGTGACCGTCGCGCTGGAGCGCCTGCACGACGTCGACCAGGCGACGGCGGCTCACGTTGTCGACACCGTCGGGAAGGCCGTCGACGGGCGTGCCCGCCACCACGAGGCCGATGGCGGCCTTGCGGGCGGCCGTGGCGAACTGGTCGGCGTCGAGCCGGCCGGGTGCGAACAGCGCGGCGTCGACCACGAAGCGGTCGAGCCGGTCGAGGAGCCGGAGTGGCTCAGGGTCGAGCACGACCACACCGTGGTCGGCCAGGTGGCGGCTCAGCTGACTGGCGAAGCCCTCCCGGCCGATGCGGGCCGCACGGGGCATGCCGGCCTGGAGCACGGCTGCGCCGGTGGTGAGGCGCCGGCTCCACAGCGTGCCGGCCGTCGCGCCCGCGATCGACGCCAGCAGCGCGCCGGCGCTGTAGCGCTCGATCGGACCCTCGGGGACCGGCGCCGGTCGTTCGAGGCGAGGCGGCGGCTGGGCGCCGAGGGCCGACGGTCGCTCGAACAGCTCGCGCTCGCGCTCCAGCCAGGCCTGGCGCCGGGCCGTGAGTTCGTTGAACAGCTGCACGCGGTGGGCCAGATCCACCATCGGTCCGAGGGGTCCCTGCGTGATCCCCTGAAGGACGGCGTTGGTGAACCCGACGAGGAGGTCGGTGGCCGGCACGCCGATGCGGCGCTCGATGGTCCGGCGCACCGGCACCACCTGGTCGGCCACGTTGAGGAGCGCGGCGAGGTCGATCTCGACCGGCGGCGGTCGAAGCCGGGTTGCCTGGGCAGCCGCGCCGAGCACGATCCCGGTGAGGTCGGCCGCCAGCCCGACCAGGTCGAGCGACAGGGGCTCCCAGTCGGCCGGGTGCTCCGGGTGAGTGCGGAACGGCCGGTGGTCGACGCCGAGCTCCCGTTCGCAGCGGGCCAGCACCTGGGCGACCTCGGTGTCGGCCGCTGCGCCGCACACCACGAGCCGGTGGGTGGCGCCGTGCACCTGCACCCACCGCACGCCCGGGAGCTCGGCCACCGCCGGCTCGACGAGCGCGGCGAGGTCGGTCACCTCGCCGACGGTGAGATCACGCAGCTCGAGGTGCAGCCGGTCGGCGGCCACGGCCACCCGGCGGTCGCGCCGCCAGGGGATGCGCAGCGGTGGCAGCGTCACGCGGGGCAGGGAGGGCAGCGAGGGCAGCGACGGCCGCGGCAGCGTGGGCAGCGCCACGCGGCTCACGCTACGGAGCAGCGAGCCGAGCGGGGAGGGGAGGAGGTCCCGTCAGGTCGGGACCGCCGCATCCGGGACGCGGCGCGCCGAAACGACCCGGACGAGCCCGCCCGGGTCGCTGGCCGGTCGGTGTCAGGCGGCTCGCTTGCGGGGTGCCGGCTTGCGGGCCGGCGGCGGCGGGGCCTCCTCGACCGCGCGGCGGCCGAGCACGGTCCCAGCACCGGTGGCGGCAGTGCGTCCGGCCGACTCCATCGCATGAGCGGTGGCGCCGGCGGCGCGCTCCATGAGGTTTCCGGTGGTTTCGAAGGCCGAGTGGGTGAGCCTGCCGACCTCGGTGGTCAGCTTGCCGGCCTGCTCGGCCGCGGTCGTGCCCCAACGGGCGACGGTGTCGCCGACGGGGTGGCCGTGGCGCCGGAGCTCCCGAGCCACGACGACGCCGCCGACCACGGCACCGGCGACGAGCATGCCTTCGAGCAACTGCATGCGCATCTCCTTCCTGCGTCCAACCCGAGGGTGGACCCTCCTGCTCGTGGTGGACAGAGCCGAACGTCCCCGGTGCCGCTCAGAGGTAGCCGGGGTGGTGCTCGCCGCCGGCGTCGAGGCCGGCGCCGTCGCGCAGGGCCACCGCGAGGTCGTCGGCCTCGAGGCGGGCCAGCGCGGCGGCGTCGTGCTCGTCGACGTCGAGCAGCCGCAGCGCCTGCGCGCCCAGCGCTCGCTCGAACAGGTTGCGCATGGTGCGGCCGTTGGCGAACGTGCGGTCACGCGGCACCGCCGGCACGAAGCGGGTGAGCAGCTCGTCGGCGCCGTCGCTCACGTGGACGCCGCCTTGGCGGGCCAGTTGGCGGAAGATGGCCACCAGCTCGGCGTCGCTGTAGTCGGGGAACGTCACGACGCGGGCGAAGCGGCTGCTGAAGCCCGGGTTGGCGTCGAGGAACCGCCGCATCTCGGCCGGGTAACCCGCCGCGATCACCACGAGCTCGTCGCGGTGGTCCTCCATGAGCTTGAGCAGCGCGGCGACCGCCTCGTGCCCGAAGTCGCGCTCGGTGTCCTGCACCAGCGAGTACGCCTCGTCGATGAACAGCACGCCGCCGAGCGCCCGCTGCACGGCGGCCAACACGAGCGGTGCGGTGTGCCCGATGTAGCGCCCGACCAGGTCGGCCCGCGTCACCTCCACCAGCTGGCCGGTGGGGAGGGCGCCGATGGCGGCCATCGCCCGCGCGAGCAGCCGGGCGACGGTGGTCTTGGCCGTGCCGGGGTTGCCCACGAAGACCATGTGGCGCGAGGGCTGCGGCAGGCGCAGGCCGGCGGCGGCTCGGCGCGACACCATCGCGGTCTCGGCGACGATCTGGCGGACCTCGCGCTTGATCGCACCGAGGCCGACGAGCTCGTCGAGCTCGGCCAGCACCTCGGTCGGCGTGCCGGCCGCGCTCACCGCCAACGAAGCGAGACCGGCCGCCTCGATGTCGGCCTCCGTGAGCGGGCCGGCGGCGCCCCGAGCCACCCAGGCGGCGCGGGCCCGGTCGACCAAGGCCTCGGCGAGGCGGGCGTTGCGGAAGTCGCCGGCCGGGCGCACGCTGCCGAGGGCCGCGCCGGCGGCGGCCAGGGCCTCGTCGTCGGGAGGGCCGAAGCCGGCCCGACCGGCCAGCTCGGCGAACAGCACCACCAGCTGCTCGGTCGTGTAGCCCGCGCTGCGGGTGATGAGGAGGCGGCGCACGAGATCGGGGCTGGCGGCGGTGAGCTCTGCGGCGCCGTCGCTGCGAGCGGTGGCGACCAGCGTGACGGTGTTGGTGCGCTCGCTGAGCTTGCGGCGCAGGGCATCGAGCAGGCCGGCGGCCGCCGCGCTGCCCGCGACGGCGCGGTCGAGGTCCTCGAGGAACAGCACCCCGCCACCGGCTCGCTTCCACACGTCGTCGACCGCGAACACGACGTTGCGGGGCGAGGTGTCGGTGCCGGTGAGCTCGTCGACGTGGACGGCCACCACCGCGCCGCTGCCATGGCCGGCCTTGCGCAGGGCGGCGGCATAGAGCCGAGTGGCCAGCGCCTGGCCGGTGGCCGGCGGGCCGGCGATGAGCACGTGGGGGGCGCAGTGGCGAGGCGTCGGCGACCGCCGCACCACGTCGACCGCGGCCCCGAGGGTGGCGACGACCTCGGGCTGGAAGTGCAGGCCGGCGAAGTCGTCGTCGGGTGCCGGCGTGGGCTCGACCACCCGGTCCTCGGCCGGCACCTCGCCCGGAACCCCGTCCGGGTCCGGGCCCGCGGGTGGCTCGGGCCAGGCGACGGCGTCGCGGGCCAGCCCGAGGACGGTGTCGGTCAACGGCGACAGCACGTCGGCGACGGCCCAGGACGACGTGGTGGTGGCGGCGTGGGTGATGGCCACGCTGAGCCGGCAGCGGGTGTCGAGCAGGAGCCGGGCCAGCGGGAAGCGACCGTCGAGCACGAGGCGGCCGAGGCGTGAGACGAGCGCGGCGTCGACGACGGCCCGGTCACGCGGTCCGGCCATCCGGGCCGCGACCCGGGCCGGGCGGCCGCTCGACGACTGCCCGAGGGCCAGCTCGACGGGGGCGGGCACCTCGTTCCACCCGAACAGCGTGAGCTGGTCGGCCAGCTCGGCGTCGATGACGCCGTCTGGTCCGCCGGCGTCGGCTTCGAGTGCCTCGAGGCGGCGCACCCAGTGGGTGAGGGCACCCACCGGGCCGTAGAGCTCGGGCAGCACCTCGAGCACGTCGGGGGGCGCGGAGAACGCCCACGACCGGGCCAGCTCGGCCACCGGGGCCGATGCGTCGTGGGCGCGTGCCCGCGGGTCGGCGGCCCGCAGGTCGATGAGGCGGATCATCGCGTCGCAGCGCGGGGCGAGGGGTGGCACCGTCGCGATCAGGGCGAGCGTCTCCCGCACCCAGGCCAGCCCGGCGGGCCGGTCGGCCGGGGCCAGCACCTCGAGCAGGGCGCACTCGGGCAGGCGCAGCGAGGTGCGGCGGGCGACTGCGCGGGTGGTGTCGCTTCCGTACGGCGTGGCCGACCACGGGTCGAGCAGGTGCATCACGCGCGACAAGCCGATCCCGGCCGACAGGCCACCCGGCCCGATCGCCAGGTAGACCAGGTCGCTCACCGTGGCGGCGAGGCGGCCGCCCGCCCCGGCCCACGGCTCGAAGGTGGGCAGGCCCTGCCATGCCGGTGGGGCCGCGGCGATGCGGTCGGCGATGCCCGAGCGCACGGCGTCGACCACGCCCGCGTCGACCGCCCACGGCTCGGCAGCCAGCAGGTCGAGCAGCGGTGCCGAGGACCGATAGGCGTCGGGGATGCCGGCGACCGTCACGGCCGCGCAGTCTGCCTCCCCGCCGGGGTTGTCGCCGGTTCCATTGATGGTGCGTCGTGAGCGACGTCACCCTCGCCGCCGACGTGGTGGCGCTCCACGCAGCGATCGAGGTGGTGCAGCGCTTCGTGAACCCGGTCGGGTCTTGCCGGCGGAGGCTCGATGCGCCGTGTCGATGTGGCGATCGCCACCGGTGATGCGTCGGCCCCACGACGGTGGCGGTCGCCGCTCGAGCGCACGCTGCACCCACGAGGAGGTGTCGCCATGCTCGACCAGATGATCCATCAGGCCGCGACCATCGAGAACGGGGAGCAGCTCGCTCAGCTCCACCGCGTCGCTCACCACCTGCCGGCCCGCCGGCGCCGCCTGGCCCGGGTCCGGGTGACGCTGGCGAGGAAGCCGGCCCGGCCCGCCGTTGCTCCGGTGCCTCGACCGGGGGTCGTGCCGGCCTGATCGTCGGCGCGGCGGACCACCCAGGCTGGGCGATGCCCTGGGTGGGTCGGGTGCAGGCAGGATGGATCCGTGCGCGCTCGCCTGCTCCTGCTCCCTGTCGCCCTCGTGTCCCTGGCCCTCACCTCGTGTGGTGATGACGGCTCAGGGCCCACCTTGCCGTCGGGCCTCCTGCCCACCACCACGGTGCCGGGCGACGTGCCGGCCACCGAGCCGCCGGCCACGGAGCCGCCGGCGACGGAGCCGCCGGCCACGGAGCCGCCGGCCACCGAGCCGCCCGCGACCGAGCCGCCGGCCACCGAGCCACCGGCCACCGAGCCGCCGGCCACCGAGGTGCCGAGCACGCTGGCGCCCACCGAGCCGAGCGACGGCGGGGAGGGCTCCACCTGGTGGGTGTGGCTGCTGGGCCTTGCCGCCGTCGTGGGCGTGGTGGTGTTCGTGGTCGCCCGCCGCAAGGGTGGCCAGGCGCCGTGGCCGCAGCGGGTGACGGCCACGCTCGACCAGGTCGATGCGATCGCCCGCCGGCTGGCCGCTGCTCCCGAGGGCATCGGTGCCACGGCGAGCCTCGACGCGCAGCAGCTCGCCACGCAGGTGGTGGCGCTGCAGCAGCTCGCGGCCGAAGCGCCCGACCCGGCGCTGCGGGCCGGCCTCGACCAGGTGCATGCCGCCACGTCGGCGCTGCACTACGGGGTCAACGCCGTCGCCCTCAGCGTGACGCCGCCCACGTGGGACCGCGTCGAGCAGCTCCGTGCCGACGCCACGCGCGTCTACACCGCCACTGCCACGACGCGGGCCCAGCTGGCCGCCCACACCAGCTGAGTACCTCCGTTCAGTCGGCGGGGGCCAGCGCCGGCTGCTCGTCGAACCAGCGCACCTGGACCCAGGCGAGCGCGAGCACGAGCCAGGTGGTCAGCACGAAGCCCGCGGCCAGCGAGATCAGGTCGAGCTTGCCGAACAGGGGCAGCACGGCGCTGGCCACGATGGCACCGAACAGGGCGAGGCGGATGTCCGCAGTGCACAGCGCGTAGATCGCGACCGCAGCCAGCACGGCGTTGAAGCCGGCGAGGCCGGAGTTGATCTCCTCGCCGGGGACGTCCCACCACACGGCAACGGTGTGGGCGATCAGGGCGGCCGAGACCGCCAGCACGGCGTGCTTCCAGTTGGAGACCATCACGCCGATGAAGAACACGATGCCGGCGGCGACGGTGCCGGCGAACAGCGCGGCACCGAGCGCGGAGATCGCGGCCGACACCGAGTGGACCTCGCTGTCGATGAACGGCGGGAACTGCAGCTTGGTGAGCCCGACGTCTTCGGCGAAGGGCCAGAAGGCCCAGAACGTCACGATGAACGGCGCCGCCAGCACCGGGAACCTCAGCCAGCGCATCCCGCCCCACGCCACCAGCGTGCAGACCACGCACAGCGCGGCCGCCCAGAGCCACATCGCGGCGTCCTTGGCGAAGAAGTTGCCGACCGCCAGCGCCATCAGGCACGAGTTGAAGCCGTACAGCCCGAGCTCGTACAAGAAGACGTTCGGCTTCAGCAGCTTGGCGACGCCCGCACCGATCGTCGCGCCCATGAGCATGAGCAGTGACTGCTCCCACGAGTACACGAGCACGGCGACGAGGAACAGCACGCCCGTCACCTCGTTCGTCTGGAAGCAGCACTGCGAGCAGCCCCGCAGCACCACCCGCCAGAACGGTGCCTGCCCCTCGGCGGTGGGCGGCAGCACCGGCCGCCCGAACACCGTCGCCGTCGACGCCGGTGCCTCTGCCGTGGCACTCATGTGTCCCCCTCGTTGTCGCGGGCGGCCAGGTAGGCCCGCCACCCTCCGTACTCCGTGATCTCCCGCTGCCCCTCGACGAGGAACGGCTCGGCCAGCACACCGAGGACGGTGTCGCCGTCGTCGAGGACCACCCGTCCGAGCGTGAGCCCGTGCGGCTCGTCGAGCAACACGCCGGCGATGCCGCCGACCGGCACGCGCCAGATCTCCAGGGCAACCGCGGTGCCACTCCCGTCGAGGACGCGGATCATCGCCGGATGGCGGTCGTCGATCGACCACAGGCGGTACTCGGGGGCCGTACGCGCGTCGCGGAGGAACTCCGCGCCGGTGCCGGTGAGGTGGTCGTTGAGCTCCAGGTCACGCATCAGCGTGCCGTTCACCGCCAGGTCGACGAAGCGCACGGCTCAGCCCTCGATCCAGGTGCCGGTCGAACGGCCCAGCGCATCGCGCAGACGCTCGGGCGAGGTGATGACGCCCGCCCCGCCGGACCGCTGCTCGACGAACCCGGCCAGCGCTTCCACCTTCGGGCGCATGCTGCCCTCGCCGAACTCGCCCGCTTCGGCCAGCCGGCGGGCCTCGGCCACCGTGAGCGAGTCGAGCCAGCGCTGCTCGGGCCGGCCCCAGCTCACGGCCACCTTGTCGACGCCGGTCGGGATGGCGAGCAGGTCGGCCTCGAGGCGCACGGCCAGCAGCGCCGACGCCAGGTCCTTGTCGATCACGGCCTCGACACCGACGAGGTCGCCCCGCTCGTCGCGCCGCACCGGGATGCCGCCGCCGCCGGCGGCGACCACGACCGTGCCGGCCTGCGAGAGCGACCGGATGGTGCCGACCTCCACGATCTCCTTCGGTGCCGGCGACGCGACTACGCGCCGCCAGCCGCGGCCGGCGTCTTCGACCACCGTCCAGCCGAGCTCGTCGGCGAAGCGGCGGGCCCGGTCCTCGTCCATGAACGCGCCAATCGGCTTGGTCGGACGCTCGAAGGCCGGATCGGCGGCGTCGACGACGGTCTGGGTGACCACCGTGACCACCGGACGGTCGAGGCCGCGCGCCCGGAGCTCGTTGCCGAGCGCCTTGAGGAACATGTAGCCGATGGCCCCTTGGGTGTCGCCGACGGCGTAGTCGACGGGTACGGGGTCGACCTCCGACAGCGCCATCTCCGACCGGCGCAGGATGAAGCCCACCTGCGGGCCGTTGCCGTGGGTGACCACGAGCCGCCAGCCCTCCTCGACGAGGTCGACGAGGTGTGGGGCGACCGCCCGCACCGTCTCGTACTGCTCGGGGATCGAGTCGTGGTCGTTGTCGCGCACGAGGGCGTTGCCGCCGAGCGCGACGACGGCGAGCCCGCTCATGACGCCGGTACCTCCAGGCCCATCGACGCCGCGAGCGCATCGACGGCGTCGACGAAGCAGTCCATCGGCGCCGTGGTGATGCCGGCGCCGATCTGGCCGACGCCGGCCTCCCGGTGGGCGATGCCGGTGTTGATGATCGGCAGCACACCCGAGTCGAGCACGAGGCGGGCGTCGATCCCGGCCGCGGTCGGGCCGAAGTTCAGCGCCGGCAGCGTGAAGGCCGGGTTGGTGCCGATGGTGATCGTGCGCATGCGCCGGCTGTTCTCCGTGGCATCGGCTGGCGTGCCGCCGACGAACTGCACGATGGCGGGCGCGGCCGCCATGGCGAAGCCGCCCACGCCGGCCGTCTCGGTGATGGCCGAGTCGCCGAGGTCGGCGGCGGCGTCCTTCACGCCGTAGCCCGGGAAGAACAGGCCGTCGACGGGGTTGGCCGGCGCCTGGAACCATCGGTCGCCGGTGCCGCTCAGCCGGATGCCGAAGTTCACGCCGTTGCGGGCCATGACGGTCACCATGGAGCTGTTCGGCACCCCTGACGCGGCGTCGAGCATCGCCTTGCACGACGCCATCGACAGGTTGAGGAAGAAGTGGTCGTTGCCGGCCACGAACTCGATCACCCTCGTGAGGCGGTCGAGGGGTTCGCCGCTCGACAGCAGGGCCGGGATCAGCTTCTTCAGCAGGAGCCCCGTGGCCGCCGCGTTGCGGTTGTGGACCTCGTCGCCCATGTGCAGTGCCTGGGCGACGAGCGGCTTGAGCTCGAGGCCGTCGAGGCGCACGACACCGGCCTTCACCACCTCGTACAGCTCGGTGCCCATCCAGCGCAGCCGCTCGATCACCGAGGAGCTGTTGGCGCCGAAGCGCAGCACCTTGCCGAGCCCCTCGTTGAAGTTGCAGAAGGAACGATTCCCGGCAGCGGTGTTCTCGACGACCCACACCGGCATCGAAGGGCTGATGATGCCGGCCATAGGCCCGACGGAACCGTGGTCGTGGCACGGGCCGTACGCCACGTCTCCACGAGCCGCCATCGCCATGGCCTCGTCAGGCGACGACGCCCAGCCCTCGTACACGACGGCACCGGCGATGGCGCCCTGGACCGGGCCGCACATGTCGTCCCACGCGATCGGTGGCCCGGCGTGCAGCACCCGGCGCTCACCGGCGAGGGCGGGGATGGCCTCACCCGCAAGCTGCACGTCGACCAGCACCGGCTGGGCGTCGAGGTAGCGGCCGAAGGCCACCCGGTTGGCCTCCTCCACCCTCGGGTCGTTCACGAGGGCGGCGAGAGTGAGCCCGGTGGCGACGTCACCGGCCGCCGGGGGCCGCCACGCCAGGTGGGTGGCGTGGCCGCCGGCCTTGGCGAGGTTGTCGGCGAAGCTCGACAGGCCGATGTTCACGACGCGCAGGTCGGTCTCGAACAGCTCGTGCATGGTCGGTCTCCTTCAGCGCGCCGCGAGGCGGTTGGCGAGGTAGGCGGCCCAGGTGGCCGCTTCGGCGTTGGTGCCGGCCACGAGGGCGCCGGTGGACTTCAGCTGCTCGATGACGGCGGCCCGGTTCTGGGGGTCGGCGTCGGTGCCGCACACGTGGGCCACCACGGCGAGGTGGCGGCCGGCGCCCTTGGCGTTGCTGCGGGCCCGGCCGAGCACGCTCAGCAGGCCCGACACCGGGTCGAGGGCCGAGCCGTAGCCGAGCACCACGTCGAGGAGCAGCACGGCCGTCTCGGGGTCGGCGGCCTCCCGCTCGACGCGCTCGTTGCGCAGCGTCGGGTCGATCATCGGGTGGGGTCGACCCTGGGTGAACTCGTCGTCGCCCATGTCGACGATGGTGTGGCCCGTGCTCACGTCGAGGTCGGACAGCGTCTGGTAGCCGGCGACCGGCGTGTTCGAGTACCCGTCGAGTCCCTCGGCCTGGCAGCGCAGCTGGGCCTCGAAGCAGAAGGTGCCGCCGCAGAAGATGCCGCGCACGTAGCGCTGGCTCGGCGCCATGCGCCGGACCGCCCCGTCGAGCGGCTCACGCACCTCGGCCCGCACGCCGGCGGGAGGTGCCGTGGCGGACCGGCCCTGGGCGAGCGCCACGGCGAGGTCGGCGGCACCGGCGAGCGTTGCCGATCCGTGGATCCGGTCGTCGGAGAACGTGGCCGGGTCGGCGCCGAGGAAGATCACGACGACCGGGGTGGTCATGGCACGGGCCTCATCGAGCACGGCCTCGGCGACGCTCGCCGACGGGGGCTTCGACACGAGCACGATCACCTTCGTGTCCGGGTCCTTCTCGAGCGACCGCAAGCCGTGCAGCATCGAGATGCCGCCGATGGCGTCGCTCAGGTCGTGGCCTCCGGTGCCGAGGGCCTGCGACACGCCGGCGCCGAGGTTGTGGATGCGAGCGGTGACCTCCTGCATGCCGGTTCCCGACGCGCCCACCACACCGATCGAGCCGCGGCGCACCACGTTGGCAAAGCCGAGGGGCAGGCCGTTCACGATCGCGGTTCCGCAGTCGGGCCCCATCACCATGAGGCCCTTGGCGTCGGCCAGCTGCTTGATGGCCAGCTCCTGGGCCACCGGCACGTTGTCGCTGAAGACCATCACGCTCATGCCGAGGTTCAGCGCCTTGGTCGCCTCGGCGGCGGCGTAGGCACCCGGCACCGACACGAGCGCGAAGTTGAGGCCCGGGTCTCTGACGGCGGCCATCTGGACGCTGGTGAGCGGCTGCTCGGCGACGGCGCCCTCGGCAGCCGGCTTCTCGGCCAGCAGCTCGTCGGCCAGCGCCAGCGCGGCCTCGCACGCCTCCTGGGAGCCGGCGACGGCCACCACGAGGTCGGACGGCTTGGTGGCCCCCAGCCCATCGCCGAGGCCGGCCTCGAGGAGGTTCTCGAGGTTCGTGGGCGTGGCCATCGCCACCGACGCGTTCTCGAGACCGTCGACGGCGAGCAGCTTCGAGGAGATGGCCATCAGGGCCACGGAGTCCTTGTAGAGGTTGGGGACGATCCGGTGCTGCACGGTCATGCGACGTCTCCGAGTTCGGTCGGGAGGTGGGTGAGCGCCGCCACCACGCCGGCGAGGGCGTCGGCCCCCGACGTGGCCCCGGTGGCGAGCAGGCGCTCGAGCTGTCCGTCGGACGGCTCGCCGCCGGCGGCCAGCGCGTCGACGACAGCGGTGAGGTGCTCGGTGAACGCACCCCGCAGGGCGAGGCGCACGTAGTGGGCGCTGATCGGTGTGGTCCGGTCGAGCAGTGGCGGCAGGGCGCGTTGCAGCCGGGCGAGGACGGGTGCCGCGCACTCGGGCGGGGTGGCCCGGTGGAGCACGGCGAGCATCCCCACCAGCGCGTCGTCGCCGGCCGGCGTGAGGCCGGGGCCCCGCCCGACCAGGTCTCGCAGCGGCGCTCCCGAGAGCACGGCGCGCGCGTGCGCCAGGAGGTCGGGCCGGCAGCCGGCGGTCATCGTCGCCGAGGGGCTCGGCGCGCAAGTCGGTGGCACCGGCGCACCCGGTCGCCACGCCGGCGTGTGCCGCAGGTCGACCACGAGGCCGCCGAGGCGCAGGTGGCCGACACGCCCTGCGGCCCGGTCGCCGGGCCGGCAAGGCCAGCCGCCGAGCCTGCCGACGTCGATCTGGACCGAGGTCGGTGTGGTGCCGTGCCCGACGTCGTGGACGACGAGGAGGTCGCCGCCCGTCGGGGTCAGGTAGACGGCCCGGTCGAACACGGCGAGCACCGTGCCGGCCCAGCCGTCGGCGAGCGTCATCGGCCCGAGCCGGGCCGCGACGACGGCGTCCATCAGCCCAGGGCGGCGATGAAGCGCTCGGAGTCAGAGACCCAGCCGACGATGGCGCCTTGCGCTTTGATCATGTCGATGGCGCCGCGCTTGAACTCCGGGAAGTAGGAGTCGGTGCAGTCCTCGAGCACGAGGCACTCGAAGCCGCGGTCGTTGGCCTCGCGCATCGAGGTCTGGACGCAGACCTCGGTGGTGACGCCCGTGAACACGAGCGACCGGATGCCGCTCTCGCGCAGGATCAGCTCGAGGTCGGTGGCGTAGAACGCACCCTTGCCCGGCTTGTCGATGATCGGCTCGCCGTCGATCGGGTAGAGCTCGGGGATGATGTCGTGGCCCTCCTCGCCCCGCACGAGGATGCGCCCCATCGGGCCCTCGGTGCCGATGAAGGTCTGGCCGCCGCGGGTGAGCTTGGCCGGCGGGCAGTCGGTGAGGTCGGTCCGGTGACCCTCACGGGTGTGGACGACCTTCAGCCCCACCTGTCGCGCCTTCTCGAGCACCCGCTTGGTCGGCTCGATCGAGCTGCGCACGAGCGACACGTCGTTGCCCAGCAGCTCGCCGAAGCCCTTGGGCTCGACGAAGTCCCGCTGGAAGTCGACGAGGACGAGCGCCGTGCGATCTGGGTCGAACGTGAAGTCGAACGGCTCGGCGGCAACGGTCTGCGTGGGCATGGAACCTCCGTAGGGCAATGTCCGCCCAGCCAACACCCGGTTCTTGAACGACTCAGGACGACAGCACCAACACGAGGTGGCTGCAGGCTGTCGAACGGGTGAATTCAGCGGCTCACCTGCCGGGCCAGCCGCAGCGGCTGGGGACCGACCAGGGCGCGTGGCCCGTGCGACGGGCGCTATCCGGCGAGGCGGAGCACCACCTGCCACGCCTCGTCGGGTACCGGCATGACGCTGAGGCGGTTGCCCTTGCGCACGAGGGCGAAGTCGCCGAGGTCGGTCGCGTGGGCCTTCAGCTCCTCGAGGCTCACCGGACGCTTCAGCTTCTTGACGAACCGGAGGTCGACGAGCGACCAGCGGGGGTCGGCCGGGTCCGACGTCGGGTCGAAGTACTTGCTCGACGGGTCGAACTGCGTGGGGTCGGGGCGGGCCGTGCCCGCCACCTTGGCCAGGCCGACCACGGCCGGCACCGCGCAGTTCGAGTGGTAGACGAGCACCTCGTCGCCCTTGGCCATCGCCCGCAGGTAGTTGCGGGCCTGGAAGTTGCGCACCCCGTCCCAGGGCTCCACCTTGCAGGCCTCGAGGTCGTCGATGGAGAAGGTGTCGGGTTCGCTCTTCACGAGCCAGCGGGCCATACCTCTATTCCAGCGCGTCGCGTCGCCCGCCGCCGCTGCGGTCCGAGGCGCGTGCCGAACCGTGCCCCGCCGGCTCCGCGATCCGCCGCCAGCGGTACGCGATCTGGTCCTCAGGCCAGCGCGACGGTCGCCGTGCCCTCCAGCGCGAACGTGGCGATGCACTCGACGTCGGTGTAGTCGAAGCCGCCCGCGGCACCGACGAAGGTGTAGCGGGTGACGTTGGTGCCGGTGATGGTGGTGCCGACGAACGTCATGGTCTCGGTCATCTGCTGGGTCACCTGGAGTCCCGGCACCGGCTCGGTGACGCGAGGCTCGAACACCAGCACCACGTCGACCCCCGTGGCGTTGTCGGCCGTGGCGACCTGCCCCAGCCGATTCGTCATGGTCCAGACGTCGCCCGTGCGGTTGAGCGTGAACGGGAAGGTCCCCTGCGTCGGGATGCCCCGCTGCGCGAAGTCCGGGCAGTTGGCCCCGGCGATCCCGACCAACGTGGCCGACTTGGTGGCGCTCGCGTCGATCGGTGCGGGAGCGGTCGTCAGCGCTGCCGTCGTCGGCGGTTCGGTGGGCGGGGGCGTCGACGGCGCCGCAGTGGGTGGCGGTTCGGTGGGTGGCGGTTCGGTGGGGTCGGGTAATGGCGCCGGCGTCGCAGCTGGCGCCGTCACCGGCACGTCGGTCGCCTCGCCGCCGTCGCCTCCCGCCGTCACCGCCACGACGGCGGCCACGGCCACGAGCAGGACGGCGGGCACGGCGAGCCACCACCACCGACGGCTGTCACGCCGGTCGGGCAGCGGCACGAGCGTGACGCCCGCGCCCTTGGGCGCCGGGCGCGCGGTGAGCGTCGTCGTCATGCCGGGCTCCCGTCGTAGGCGCGCTCGGGTGCGCGCAGGTCGGCCCGGGGGCCGAGCTCGTCGAACAGGCCGCCAGCGGCCGCCTGGGCGTAGGAGCCGAGGCGGCGATGGCGGCTCGGGGCGGCCAGCGCAGCGCCGAGCGCAGCGTCGAGGGCCCCGGCAGCCAAAGAGGTGACGAAGCCGCCGAGGTCGGCCCGGGGGACCGCGAGGTGCAGCGTGCGAGCGCCGGTCACGGCGTAGACGGTGAAGTCCCATGTCGCCACCTCGGCGGTCACCGTGAAGGCCGGCCGCTCGATGGTGGCCACCACCGAGCCGAGTGGCGACGGCGCCGGCGCCTGGCCGGTGGGCGACGGGCGACGGGCCTGGGGTCGTTGCCCGGGCAGAGCGAGCCGACCTTCCACCAGGTCGTCGGCCGCGGCCAGGTCGCCGTCGCCCGCCAGCCCATCGGCGACCAGCTGCTGGCGGGCGCAGGCCCAGGCGGTGCGCAGCAGCTCGCCCGCCGGTCGGCGGCGCCAGCGCCCTACCGCCACCGGGGCGTCGCGCCCGAGCGCGTACAGGTCGACCCCGTAGGCGGTCCGGTCGAGGTACCAGCCGAAGCGGGCCCGCGCCCCCTCCACTCGGGGCCGCGTCCGCGGCGGCAGCACGTCCACCGGCGCACGACCCGCGGCCACGTCGGCGCAGCGGAGCGCTGCGCCGGCCGCCATCGCCGTCGTCGCCGCCAGCGAGGGTCCGGCTGCGAAGCCCAGGCCGAGCTCGACGCGCCGGTGGCGGGGGCGCACGAGCAACCCGAGCGACTCGGGTCCCTCGCCGAGCAGCATCAGCGCAGGGGCGAAGCGCCGCGCCAGCAGACCGCAGACCTCCAGCGTGAGCCCGTCGGGCACCTCCACCGAGAGGTGGGTCGACACGCCGTACACGTGCACGTCGGCCAGCCGCTCGAGCTGACCGGTGAGGTGGTCGGCCCAGGCCAGCACCTCGGCCGTGAACCCGGGCTGCAGGCTCACGGGCGGCGTCGCCACCTCGGCCTCTGCGCCGTCGCAGGTGAGCACCGAGCCGTCGGCGAGGCGGTGGGCGAACGGGTCGCCGGGATCGAGGCGGCGGCCGGGCACGTCGACGCCCGTGAGCACGTCGCGGGCATCGACGATCTCGCCGCCCCGCCGCACGACGAACTCGTGCTCCAGGCCGAGGATGGTCACGACGGCACGATCTTGTCGTCGCCGCCCATGTACTCGTGCACCGACGGCGGGGCCTCGGGCACGGTGAGGTCGGGCGGGGAGAGCTGCACCGGGCCCTCCTCTGCGGCGCGTGCCGCGTCGTCGATCAGGGTGTCGAGCGCGTCCGACAGCTCGGCGTGCTCGGCCACCACCTCGTCGGCCGACAGCACCGGCCGGTCGAGGTCAGGGTCGCGTGCGGTGCCGACGCCCGGGCGGGGCGCAGCGGTGGTGCTGCCGGGGGCGCGGGGCTCCGGCACCGCGGCGGGGTCGTCGATGGGATGCACCAGCTCCACCTCCTCGGACGGCTTCGGGAGGTCGGGCGCCCTCACCTCGTCGTTCGGGTCGAGGGTGCCGGCCGGGTCGATCGGGTCCCCGAAGCCGCTCTCCGGGACGGTCGACCACTGGTGCGCTCCAGTGCCGTCGCGATGGAGCACGGTGTCGTCCCAGCGCTCCACGCTTGCGGTGTGCTCGCCGTCCGGCGCGTAGCGGCGCTCGTAGGACGACCCGTCGGGATCGGTGACCTCGACGGTCGTGCTGCCGTCGGCGGCGCGGCGCACCGTCGTGGTCGAGCCGTCGGGAGCGGTGCGCACCGTGCGGCCCGAGCCGTCCGGGTAGCTGTGGGTCTGCTCGACCAGCGCTCCCGAGGCATCGTGTACCTCGGTGCGGGTCCGCCCGTCGTCCATCGCCTCGGTGCGGGTGACGGTGCCGTCGGGGTTCGTCGTCTCCTGCCACCTCGTGCCGTCGAGCAGCGTCCCGGAGCGCACCTGCGCCGGCGCGGCGTCGGCGACCTTGCTCGGTCCGCCGCCGGTGCGGCCTTGCGGACCGGGGTCGCCGTGCACCCCGGTGGGGCCGCCGGGGACGTCCCACCCCGGGGGTGGCTTCCACTGCTGCTGTTCGGCGGCGACTGCGTTCCCGACCTCTGCCATGGCGTGCCTCCTCGTGGGTGCTCGCAACAGGTTCGGCCGAGCGCGTGAGCGGTTCGTGAGCGAGCCGGCTCACGAACGGCTCACGCCGCGGGCACAGGGTCGCGCTCGTCCGACGACACCCGTCCGACCGACCAGGAGGATCCCCATGCGCGCCCACACCATCCGCATCGTCTCGGGAGCCGCCGGCGCCGTGCTGGCCGTGGCGGCGCTGGCCGCGCCGGCCGCCGCCGCCGACACGAGCTTCGCCGTCACCACCGTGCTCCGCCAGGCCAACGCCGGCACGTGCCCTCCCGAGGTGCTGGGCCAGTTCCGCGTCGGGCAGTCAGCCTCGGACACGGGACGGCTGTCCGTCGACGGAGCGACGGCCACCCAGACCACGTCGAGCGGACTGGTGCTCACCGGGCCGGTCTCCGGGTCGGAGGTGTCGGTGTCGCTCACCCGCCAGCTCGACGGTGGTGCGCTCGGGCAGATCACCGAGCAGCGCGAGACGACCGTGACGGTCAGCGGCACCAGCGCCACCGGCTCGTCGACCCTCACCCTGACGCTGGCCGACGGTCGCACGTGCAGCTTCGTGTACGACACGTCCGCGACCCTCGGCACCGCGCTGCTCGCACCGGCTGCCACACCGTCGACCACGGTCGCGGTGACCCCGGTCGACGAGGAGCTGGCCGCCACCGGGACGGCGGTACCCGCGCTGCTCGTGACGGCCGGGGTCGCAGGGCTGTTGGGTGGCGTCGCCCTCTGGCTCGCTCGCCGTCCCGCTCCTCGATGACGGCGGTCACCGAGCCCACCCCCCTGCCTCGTTCGCTCGACGGGTTGGATCGACTGCTCGGGGCCGATCCACCCGAGCGCGATCCAGGCCTGCTCGCCTGCTTCGAACCACGGTTCCCAGATCCGCCGCCAGCAAACGCGCAGCTGGTGCGGGCGCTGCGCCTGCGCGCCGACGACCGGCAGCGGGAGTGGCTCGGCCCCGTCGGCGCCGAGCTGCGCCGGCTCGATGCGCTCGGGGTGCTGTGGCTCGACAGCGTCACCGGCGTCGTCCGCGACCGCATCACGGGGATGGCGCTCGACCGGGCCCGGTTCGTGCTCGTCGTCAACCGCCGGTGAGGATCCGGCGCTCCAGCATCGCGGTCTCGTCGTCGGGCGACACGCCGAGCTCGCCGAGCGCAGTGAAGCACCGGTCGAGCGCTCGCCGGGCCGCGGCCCGGTCGCCCCGGGCCAGGTGGGCGGCCATGGCGAGGCGGTGAGCCGGCTCGTACCACGGCTCGGCCTCGATCGCCCGCGTCGCGATGGCGAGTGCTCGGTCGGCGTCCCCCTTGGCGACCAGCAGCTCGCCGGCCCGTACGGCGGCGGCCAGGAACCGGGCCCGCAATCGGTCGCGCTCCGGGGCGGCCCAGTCGTCGTAGACGTCGGCGAGGTAGTCGCCACCCCACAGCTGCAGGGCAGCCTCGAGCTCGCCGAGCGCGTGCGAGGGCACGCCGGCCGCCTCGGCCGCTCCAGCGCGCTCGATCGCCCCGTCGAGCTCCCACGCGTCCACGGTGAGCGCGTCACGCCGCAGCAGCAGCACGTTCCCCACGGTCTGCACCACGTAGGGGGGGCTGCCGGTCGGTCTCCCGGGCTCGAGCACCCGGTGGAGGTAGCCGAGGGTGACCCGCAGGTTGCCCGCCGCCGCGTCAGCGTCGAGCCCGGGCCACAGCGCAGCAGCCACCTGCTCGCGCGTGGCGCGTCCTCGCGCCACGAGGTACTGCAGCAGCGAGCGAACTCGCTCCCGGCGCCAGTCGGCATCGGTCACCACCGCGCCGCCTCGCTCGAGGACCGCGGGACCGAGGACGCGCAGGCGAAGCGGTGCCGCCGGCGGCCGGGGGAGCTCGCGCATCAGGCGCTTGGCTCCCTCGGCGACCGCGGGCCGGTCGGAGGCGGCAGCCTGGGCGAGAGCATCGCGGGCCGCGTCCGGGGCCAGCTCGACGAGCGCCGCGGCGAGCGGCATGTCGTTCGTGGTGGCGGCCAGCTCGACGGCGAGCCTGATGCCCAGCGATCCGACCACACGTCCGGGGGTGGCGGCCACGGGGCCGGAGGCCCGCCCCGCCCGCGCCGCCACGAGGTGGCGGGCAACGGCGAGGGCCTCGGCCTGGTCGGGACCGTGGGGGAGGGCGTCGATCTCGTCGCGGCGGTCGGGCAGCAGCACGTACACCAGGCCGAGCAGGGCGCGGACCGCCTCCAGCACCTCGGCGTCGATCGGGCGGCCGGCCAGCACAGCCTCCAGATGGGCCGCCGCCCGGGCCTCCTGGCCCTCGCACAGCTGCAGGATCGTCTCGGTCTGGGCGAGGTAGAACGCGGGCCGGGCTCCCTCCACCGAGCCGACAGCCGCGCGCGCCACGGCCAGCGCGCGCCGGGCCTCGGCCGGCTCCCCGAACAGGGCGTAGCCCCCGGCGGTCGTGACGCCCACCAGGAACCGGTCACGCTCGCTGCGCTCGGCGCCGAGGTCCACCTGGCGCAGCAACGTGAGCGCGCCGGCGGCGTCACCAGCGTGCATCCGGGCGTGCAGGCGCTCCATGCGCGCCGCTTGGAACACGAAGCCCTGCACGGCCCGGTCGGCCAGCGGCACCGCCTCACGAGACCGGCCCAGGTTGATGAGGGCCCGTGCTTCGAGCCAGTCGGCGGCCGAGGCGAAGTCGCGATCGAGCCCCGAGCGGTCGATGCGCTGGACGACCCCGAGCATCCGGTCGTAGTCGTGGGTGATCTGCATGAGCATGGCCGAACCGATCTCGGAGAGCTCTCGGGCGCCTCGCACACCGAGGGCAGCCAGCTCGTGGGTGCGGGCGAGAAGGCCGGCAGCCGCGAGCGGGTCGCCCTCCCACCATGCGATGTGGGCCAGCTGGGTGAGCGCGGCCCACTCGGCGTCGAGACGCCCGGCGTCGCGGGCCACAGCCATCGCCTCGCGCATCGCGTCCTTGGCGCTCTCGCCCGAGACCTGGTGGAGCCGCGCGACCGTGGCCCTGAGCAAGATGCCCTCGGCCTCGTGCCGGCGGGCCGGTGCCAGCGACGCTTCCCACGACGACAGCAGGTCGGCCCGGGCCACGAAGTGCACGAGCGAGCAGCCCTCTGCGATCGCGTCGCGCAGCACGAGCCAGTCGGCGTCGTCGTCGGCAGGGAGCAGCAGCGCTCCGGCACGGTGCACCTCCCGCCGCCTCACGAGTGCTGCGGCGGCCCGTCGGCGCAGGTCACGCGTCTCGCTGGCCCGTCCCGCGGTCAGGATCGGCTCCCACAGCGCGTGGGGCTGGGCTATCGGCCCGGAGCGAGCGACCAAGGGCACCCCGGCCAGCAGCGTGTCGAGGTCGACCGCCGTGCCGAGGATCGTGCCGACGAGCTCGGCGTCGCCCTCGACGACCATCGTGAGCACGGTCAGCGCGTCGCGCGCCAGTGGCGACAGCCGGGCCACGACTTCGTCCCAGACGTAGCGGTGCCCGATGCCGGCCGCGCCGCTCGTGGCCAGCGCGGCCATCGCCGCCCACCCGCCGGTGTCGACGAGCTGGCTCCCGTCCATGCCGTGGAGCGAGGCGAGGGCATCCAGCTCCACCGCGTCGAAGAGCAGATCGGGCCCGCTGATGTGCGTGATGGCGCCGTGACTGGCCAGGCGGGCGGTCGGTACCGGCGGGTCGGTCCGCCCTGCCAGGACCAGGTGGCCGTTGGCCGGCAGCTCCTCGAGCAGCTCGGCCAGCAGCGCGGCGCCCGACGACCCCGGGGTCACGTGGTGCACGTCGTCGAGCACCAGGGCGACCGGGCGGGGTGCGCTCGCCCAGACTGCCTCCGCGAGACGGGACGCCGCCGGTGGCGCGGCCGGGTCGGTGCCGAGGCCGAGGGCACCGGCGAGCCCGGCGGCAAGGGCGGCGGCCGACTCGTCCGCCGGCTCGCACGACAGCCAGACGTCGACGCCACGCGGGGCCAACGCGTTCTCGTAGACCGCCTGGGCCAGCAGCGTCGTCTTGCCGTACCCGACCGGTGCCGTGACCGTGACGAGCCGGCGCTCGAACCGGGCGTTGAGGCGCTGCACGAGTCGCGGCCGCACCAGCACCCGCGCCCCGATCTCGGGTGGCGCTCGCCGGAACGCCCGCATCGACGAAGCGTAGGTCGGGACCGGCCAGTGCCGCGGCCGCTACGGCGTGCGGCAGTCGGTGCAGCGGACGTCGACGACGTCGTCGCCGTCGACCAGGCCCTGCACCCACTCGACCAGCCTCACGCCGGCGACCTCCTCGGTGAAGAAGCCGGGCTGCGAGAAGACCGTGTGGGCGTCCCCGGGAGCCAGGTAGCCCGTCACCGGGACGCTCTCCGCCTCGATCATCTCCTCGTTCTGGTCGATGAGGGCGACGAGGTTGTCGGCCGAGATGCCCGCCAGCGCCGAGAACTGGGCCTGCACGATGTCGAACGCGTAGTCGTGGCGGGCCATCGTGATGTCGGGGTCGTGGGTGCCGGCCTGGACGAACAGGCCCGGGATGCTCCACCGCTCGACGGTCATGCCCTCGTTCTGGGGCCAGTCGGGGACGGCGTTCATCGTGCCCCACAGCCCGCCGATGGCGGCGTTGAGCGGCCCCAGCTCGGGGTAGGCACCCGAGCTGTCGGCGATGGCGGTGATGTCGGCGTCGGGCAGCTCGTCACCGGTGAGGCCGGCGAACAGTGGCGTGGGCACGCCTCCGGCGCTCTCGCCGGTCACCACCACCTGCTCGGCCGACGGGAAGCGAGCCACCAGCTCGTCCCGCGCGGCGAGGCCGTTCACGTAGCCGCGGTGCTGGATGACGAGGCCGTCGCCGTAGTCGTGCTCGCCGTTGCCCATGTGCACGTCACCCGTGCAGTAGGGCACGTAGACCACCGACCAACCGAGGAACGGGTTGGCCTCGTTGCCCTGGTCGAAGATGCCCTCGCCGAGGGTGTTGGGGTCGTCGCCGTCGGCGCGCACCTTGTAGGTGCCGCCCTGGAAGGCGCAGGTCTCCTTGGAGAAGCAGGCGCCGCCACCCTGGAAGTAGAAGAGCACCTTGGCCGGGTCGGCCTCCTTCACCCAGAAGGAGAACTCGCTCCCGTCGGCGCACTGGCAGTCGCCCCCGGGCACGACCTCCTCGAAGCGGGCGTCGAGGGGTGCCGCCGTGGTGGGCGTCGCAGTGGTCGGGGCCGCCGTGGTGGGGGCGGCCGTGATGGGTGCGGCGGTGGTCGGCGTGACCGTCGTCGGCGCGGCCGTCGTGGCGGCGCCGGAGCTGGCGTCGCTGTCGTCGCTGCAGGCGGCGGCCAGGGCCACCACGGCGACGAGGGCGACCAGGCGGATCGGGAGCGAGCGCATCGGCGCAGACCGTATCGCCCGGACCGTGCACCTTCCCGGGCGGCACCCGCCGCCTCCGGTGCGCGCTTGGTCGACCGGTAGCGTCCGCGGGGTGGACCTCATGCCTGCGGGGCAGAAGGCGTTCACGCAGCTGCACGTGCTGGTGTTCCGTGGCACGAGAGGTCTCATCGGCGGGCGGATGTTCTTGGTCGAGAACGTCCTGCTCACCACCACGGGCCGCAAGAGCGGCAAGCAGCGCGTCACGCCCCTCACCGCCACGCTCGACGGCGACCGCGTCGTGCTCGTCGCGTCGAACGGGGGGGCGCCCAAGCACCCCGACTGGTACCTGAACCTGCAGGCCGACCCGCACGTGACCGTCCAGCGGGGTGGTTCGGCCCTCGCGATGCTGGCCCGCACCGCGTCGGCGGAGGAGCGGGCCGAGCTGTGGCCCCGCGTCGTGGCCACCTTCAAGGGCTACGACGGCTACCAGAAGCGCACCGAGCGCGAGATCCCTCTCGTGATCTGCGAGCCCGCCTGACCCAGGCGCCTCACCGTGGTGCCCGCTGGGCGTGGTGCTCACGTCGCCCCACAGTGAGCGCCGCTCGGACTCACTGTGGCGTGAGGTGATCGCTCTGCTCACCTCGTTCCACAGTGAGCGGGCGGGACGGACGGTGGTGCCCGGTGGGCGTGGTGCTCACCGGCTGCCACGGTGGTGGGCCTGGCCGGCGCGGGGGTCAGCCCGACGAGGGGCGGTCGCGGGGTTGGCGCAGGGGCGCGCCCGTGCTCCACAGGGTGCCGGCCCGGTAGCGCGCGGCAGGCTTGCCGCCCTCCCGGCCGGGTGTCGAGCGCTCGCCGGTGGGGGTCAGCCAACCGGGCTCGCTCGTGAGCTTGCGGTGGAAGTTGGCCGGGTCGTAGCTCGTCTCCCACAGGCTCTCGAACACGCCCCGCAGCTCGGTGAGCGTGAACGTGGGGCCGACGAACGCCGTCGCCAGGCTGGTCGTCTCCAGGTCACGGCGGGCCCGCTCGACGGCGTCACGCAGGATGCGCTCGTGGTCGAAGGCCAGCTCGACGTGGCCGTCGAGCACCTCGGCGACCGGCCACACCTTGGCCGCGCCGGCGTCGGTGCCGGCTTGCAGGGCCCCGATGTCGCGCAGCACGGCCAGGTAGGCCACCGTCACCACGTTGGTGCGGGGATCGCGGCCGGGGTCACCGTAGGCGCCGAGCTGGCGCAGGTAGGCGGTGGCGTCGACGCCGGTCTCCTCCTGCAGCTCGCGCCCGGCCGCGTCGTCGAGGGTCTCGTCGGGCCGCTTGAACCCGCCCGGCAGCGCCCATCGCCCGGCGTAAGGGTCGGCCAACCGTTGCACCAGGAGCACGTGGAGGCGGTCGTCGACGATCGTGAGGATCACCACATCGACCGTGACGGCGAACGACGGGTACTGGCCGGCGTCGTAGCCCTGCGGCGCGACGTGCCCTCGCGGGGGGGAAGGTCGCTTGGCCACGAGGACGACCGTACCAAGTTCTTGTGTGAATGAGAAGAACCTGTGTTATAGTCCTCCTGACAATCATTCGATCCGGCGAGAAGTTTCGGTGGGAGGCGGTCCCGATGGGGGAGAGCGTGTGGAGCGAGATGGACCGGGCCCTCGGTCCGGTGGCGATGCTGAGCCTGCAGCGGCGGGGCCTGCTGCCGCAGCCGGGGCAGGGGGTGGCGGCGCTGCCCGACCGGGCGGTGATGGCCGACCGGGTGGCGGGCGCCCTCGTGGGTGTGGCCGTCGGCAACGCGCTCGGGCGGATGGCGGAGCGCCACCGGCGGTCGTCGGGTGAGGTGGGATACCTGCCGGCGGAGGCGCTCGCCCGCCTCGCTCTGGCGGGGCGCAACGGCCGGGTGCGGGCCGAGGCCCAAGAGCTGGTCCTGGCCACCGAGGCCCTGCTCGACGGCGGTCTGCGGGCGCCTGCTCTCCTGAGCGATCGCCTGGTGGCCACGGTGGCCCAGCTGCGTTCCCCCGGCCGGGCCGTGGTCGAGGCCATGCGGCGGCGCCTCGCCGGCGCCCCCTGGTTCGAAGCGGCTGTCGACTCGTACGGCAACGGCGCCGTCGTGCGGGCGGTGGCGGCCGGGCTCGTGGTGGCCGACGACCCGGTGCGGCGCCCGGTCGTCGCCGGGCTCGACGCCGTCGTGACCCATGCCCACCCCGCCGCGGTGGCTGCCTCGGCGGTGGTGGCCGACGTCGTCGCCGCGCTGGTCACCCGCCCGGGCGATGCGCTGCCGCCCTGGCCCACGTCGCCGGACGCGCTGGTCGGCGCCGCGCTGGCCGACGCCGGGCGGTTCCATGGTCGGCCGGTGCGCCAGGGGCTCGACCGCCTCGGTTTCGGCCCCGAGGCACCGAGCACGGTGGCGGTGGCGCTCACCTGCCTCTGGTCGACGCCCGACCCGGTGCAGGCCCTCGCGCTGGCCGCCTCGGTGCCCGGCGACGCCGACACCATTGCCGCCCTCACCGGGGCGCTCGTCGGTGCGGCGTGGGGGCTGTCGCGCCTGCCGTTGCACTGGACGAGCGGCGTCGAGCTGGGTGCCCCGCTGCGGGCGCTGGCGGCCCGGGTGGTCGGCCGGCTGGTGCCGGTGGCGAGCACGGCGCACCTGTGGTTCCTGCTCGACCGGTCTGGCTCGATGGACGCCATCGCAGGTGCGGTCGTGGAGGGGTTCGACGGGTTCTTCGCCGAGCAGGCGACCGTCGGTGGTGACGCCGTGGCCACCGTCGTGCAGTTCGACAGCGAGGACCCGCACGAGGTGCTGCTCGACGGTGTGCCGGTCCCCCAGGTGCCGCGCCTTCAGGGCTACCGGCCCCGCGGTGGCACCCCGCTCTACGACGCGCTGTCGGACCTGCTCGACCGGGCCGAGGCAGCCGCCGGCGACGGGGCCGACCAGCTCGTCGTCGTTCTCACCGACGGGCTCGAGAACGCCAGCCACCGGGCCACGCGTGACGACGTGTTCGGCCGGGTCCGGGGGCTGCAGGAGCGGGGGTGGACCTTTGTGTTCCTCGGTGCCAACCAGGACAGCTACGCCGAGGGCGGCCATCTCGGCATGGCGGCCGGCAACACGTCGAACTACTGGGCCGACGACGCCGGCGTCGACCGCGCCTGGCGCGGCATGAGCCGGGCCACCCGGGAGTGGCGGGCCAAGGACCGCGCCGCCCGCCACCGGGATCGCGACGAGTTCTGGGGCGGCGTGAAGGAAGCCGAGCAGCGGTGACCCCCGGTCGGCCGGGCACCCCGGAAACTCCCGCGCGCCCCTTGCGCATGATGTCGCTGTGACCACCAAGGAGGTGCACATCAACGAGCTCTACCCGGCGGGAACCGCCGGAGGGAGGGCCCGGGGGCGGACCCGGGCCCTCCACCTCATCGACGTCGACAACCTGCTCGGCGACCCGGGCACGGCCGACGTCCACCACATCCGCACCACCTTTCACGCCTACCGCCGCCTCGCCGGCTACGTCCCCGGCGACCACGTGGCCCTGGCGTGCGCGCCGGTCCCACGTCACGCGTTCGCCGTGAGAGTCGCCTGGCCCGGTGTCTCGGTCCACTGGCGGGGCGGGGCCGACGGTGCCGACCTGGCGCTGCTCGACGTGGCGGCCTGGGCCGCCGGGGTCGACGGCTTCCGACGAGCCGTCGTCGGTTCCGGCGACCGCATCTTCCTCGACGCGCTGGAGCGGCTCGAGACGGCCGGCATCGCCGTGGAGGTGGTGTCCCGCCGACGCTCGCTCGCCACCGCCCTGCGGGTGCGGGCCCGCTCGGTGCGCTACCTGCCCGACCTCACCATGGGGGTGGCGGCGTGAGCGTGCAGCTGCATCGTGCCCTCGGGGCGGTCGTCGGCTCCGCGGTCGGTGATGCCCTGGGGGCCCCGTTCGAGTTCGGCCCGCCCGGCGAGTACTCGGCCCGCTTCCCGGCGCCGGTGCTCGGCGGCACCGGCGAGATGGCCGGTGGTGGCGGGTTCGGCTGGTCGCCGGGCGAGTTCACCGACGACACCCAGATGGCCCTGGTCCAGGCCGAGTCGCTGCTCGCCCGCGATGGGCTCGACGGTGCCGACCTGTTCGCCCGCTTCCGAGCGTGGGCGGCCGACGCATCCGACGTCGGCAACCAGACCCGGGCCGCGCTCTCGAGCGGACTGCCCTGGCCCGAGGCGGCCGAGGCCTACTTCGCCGCCCACCCGAACGGCTCGGCCGGCAACGGCGGGGTCATGCGGGCCACCCCCTCGGCAGTGTTCGCAGCAGAGGGCGACCTCGCCGAGTCGATGGAGCTCGGCCGGCGCCTGGCTGCGGTCACCCACGGCGACCCTGCCGCGCAGTGGGGGGCGGCGCTGCTCCACGGGCTGGTGCACGTCGCGCTTCGAGGCGACGATCCGTTCTCCATGTTGGCGTCGCTGCTCGAGCGGTTGCCGGCCGGCCAGGAGCGGTTCGTCGCCATGCTCGACCACGGGTGGTCGCCGTCGCTCGGCGGTCCGGGCAACGGCTCGGTGTGGACGTGCCTGGCCCAGGCGGTGTGGGCCGTGCGCACCACCGACTCGTTCGCCGACGCCGTCGTCGCCGCCATCGACCTCGGCGGCGACACCGACACGGTCGCGGCCGTGGCCGGTGGCCTCGCCGGTGCGGTCTATGGCATCCAGGCCATCCCGTCGCGCTGGACCACCTACCTGAACGGCACGGTCCGCCAGCTCGACGGGTCAGTGCGCGCATATGGCAACGCCGACCTGCAGGAGTTGACCCGCCGCCTCCTCGGCCACCCGCCACTGCACGACACGCCGTTCGACCCGCCGCGCGGCCCGGCCCCGGTCGACGAGCGCCTGTGGGCGGCCGACCTGTCGCAGGCCGCCACCGTCCCGACCGACTGGGCGGTGGTGTCGCTGTGCCGCACCTACGGCTTGTTCGCCGGGCACCCGCGGCGCCGGGAGGTGTTCGCCATCGACCACGAGGGCGCCAACCCCGGCCTCCACCACGTGCTCGACGACGTGGTCGCCACCATCGACGCCTTCCTGGCCGAGGGTGGCGACGTGGTGGTCCACTGCCACGGTGGCCGCAGCCGCACCGGCCTCGCCCTGCGGGCCTGGCTCATGCACTGCTATGGCTGGGACGAGCCCACGGCCACCGCCGAGGCCCTGCGGCGCTGGCCCCACCTCGTCACCTGGACCGACGACTTCACCCGAGCACTGCGCACGTGGCGGCCCTGACCGGTGCCGGCCACGGTCAGCCCGAAGCTTCCATGTTCTTCTCCACCACGGCCATCGTGGCGAGCAGCTCGGCCGTGGGGCTGAACTCCACCACCTCGGTGCCGGCGTAGAGCACGGGCGTGTGACCGGGTGCCACGTAGTAGGCGTCGCCCGCCTCGAACGTCTCCTCGCCGGCGGCGGTTCGGAACGTCACCTTGCCGGCGAGGACGTAGCCCCAGTGCGGGGCCTGGCACCGCTCGTCGGGAAGGCCGGCGAAGAACGGCGCGAGGTCGGCGTCGGCCGTGTACGACTCGAAGGCGATGGTGTAGCCGCCTTCCACGTGCTCCATGTGTCCCTCGTAGCCCTCCACGATCACCGATTGTGACGCGCTCGACTTCGATGCCTTCGGCACGGTCCCCTCCTCCTGCCGCCCCCCAGGTACGGCTTGTGCGATCGTGAAGGTGCGGGTTGCCGGCGGTCAAGCGAAGCGTGAACCACGATCCGACGGTCGGTCATCGGGACCGTTCGCATGAACAGGAGGAGCGACACATGGGCGACCAGTACGACGTGGTGCGGCGGGCGTTCGACCTCGCCGTGGACGGCCACGGCGACCAGATCCGCAAGGGCTCGGGCACGCCCTACCTCGCCCACCTGCTGTCGGTGGCGGCGCTCGTGTGGGAGCACGGCGGGAGCAACGAGCAGGCCGCCGCCGCCTTGCTCCACGACTACGTCGAAGACCAGGGCGGCACCGCCGCGCTGGCCGAGCTCGAGTCGGTGTTCGCCGACGCGCCGCTCGTGGTGGAGATCGTGCGGGGCTGCTCCGACGCCGTCCCCGGCCCCGACGGCGTGAAGCCGCCGTGGGCCGAGCGCAAGGTGGCCTACCTGGCCTCGCTGCCGCACAAGGCGGCGCACGTGCTGCTCGTCAGCGCGGCCGACAAGCTGCACAACGCCCGGGCGATCGTGGCCGACTACCGCCTGTACCGAGAAGAGGTGTGGGCCCGCTTCAACCAGGGTCGAGCCCACCAGCTCTGGTACTACGACCGGCTGGCCGTGGTGCTCGGCGCCGCGCTGCCCGGACCCCTCACCGACGAGCTGACCCGGGTGGTCGCCGAGCTGCACGGCCTGGTCCGGGCCGAGATCCCGGGCGTCGACGACGAGGTCGCCGAGGTGGCCGCGGCGCTCGCCTGATCGACAAGGGCGCCGTCACGGCCGCTCGATGAGGTGGTGCTGGAGCAGGGCGCGGACCACCGGCGTGGTCACCCACTCGGGGAGCGGGCGGTTGCGGTCGCCGACCACCTGGCGCAGCCGCCGGGTGGCGGGGTCGATCTCGACGCAGCCGACCAAGCGGTGGGCGTGCTCGATGCCGACGAGCCACGACCGGCCGGCCCGGGCCGCGTCGGTGTAGTCGGCCAGGCAGTTGTGGAGGAGCTGCCCCCACGACGTGAGGTCGTCGGGCCGGCGAGGCAGGCGCAGGCGCAGGTCGCCCACCACGAGCCCGTCGAGGCCATCGAGCGCGGCCGGCCTGGGCAGCGTGGCCACCTGGTGGCCCTGCGGGGCGCGCAACGGCGTGACCGGCACCGGCACCTCCTCGGGGGTGGCCGGCGCCACGAGGGCCTGGACGGCGGCCAGCCGCGACGGGCGGGTGGCGTCGAGGTGGTGGCGCAGCCCGGCCAGCCGACCGAAGGTGGGGAACAGCTGCCAGGGCGTGGTGGCCAGGGCCTCGGCCACGATCGTGCCGGCCCGTGCCGCCCCGAGGTGGACGGCGGTGCGGCGGGCCGCCGCCAGCTCGTCGACGGTCGGGAACCCTGCCGGTGCCACGTACGGCCCCTCGATGCGCACGAGCCGGGCCAGGCGGTCGGCGTCGAGGAGGCCGTCGAGCGCGAGGGCGGTCGCCACCGGGAACAGGTCGAGGGTGGCCCAGGGCTCGGCGATGCGCCCGAGGCGGTGGGCCAGCGCCCGCACGAGCTCGCGGCTCGACGACCGGAACGCCCCGCGCACGCCCTCGACCAGCGACGGCGCCCGCAGCAGCCCCACCGCCCAGCGGGGCACCTCCCGCAGCGGCACCATGCCGGTGGCATAGGCGGCCGCGAGGAGGGGATGGGTGACCACGCCGGCAGCGGCCACGAGGTCGGCGCCGGGCGGTCGACCGGCTCGGGTCAGCAAACCGGCGGCGACGTCGGCAGCCCAGCGGTTGGGGTCGGCATCGGCGCCTCGGGCGGCGTCGCGCACGTGGTGGTCGACGGCGCCGGGCTGGATCGACACGTCGACTCCCGACCGACCGATCGGCAGCTCGAGGCGCAGCCGCCCGTCGTCGGGCACTGCCCGCACGAGCGCCCGGCCACCGGCCATCGCCACGTCGTCCACCCACACCAGCCCCGAGGTCCGCACCGCCACCCTGTCATGCGAACACGCGTACCCTGTGGATCGCAACCGGGCGCAACCTGTGGACAGCGGCGACCAAGGTCCCGGGTGCCGGCGCGGCCGGGCTGGTTCACTGGGATGCCGTGGAGCCCGGGTCGCGCCGGCCGCGGATCGCCGTCGTCGGCGGTGGCATCGCCGGGCTCGTGGCCGCCCGCCGTGCGCGAGCGCACGGCGCCGACGTGGTGGTCCTCGAGGCGTCCGAGCGCCTGGGCGGCCAGATCCGCACCATCACCTTCGAGGGCCTCGCGGTCGACGTCGGGGCCGAGGCGCTGCACAGCGCGGCGCCGGCCGCGCTGGCGCTCGTCGACGAGCTCGGTCTCACCGACCGCCTCGTGGCCGCCCGCGCCGGCCCCGCCCACCTCTGGTTCGACCGCGGCCTGAAGCCGCTCCCGGCCGGGGTCGGGCCGGCCGGGCCGACCCGTCTCGGGCCGGTGCTGCGGGCCCGGGTCCTGTCGCCGTGGGGCATCGCACGGGCCGGTCTCGAGCCGGCCGTCGCCCGGCCGCTGCCCTCCGACGACACCAGCGTGGGCGCCTTCGTGGCCCGCCACTTCGGCCGGGAGGTGGTGGCCCGCCTCGTCGACCCGCTGCTCGGCTCCCTGCACGCCGGCGACGTCGACCGCCTCAGCCTCCGGGCCGCCACGCCGCAGCTCGCGGCGCTGGCCGGCCGGCACCGCTCGCTCCTGCTGGCCCACCGGGCCCGCACGGCCGGCGGGGGCGGCCCCGGGTTCGTGTCGTTCGCCGGTGGCCTGGTCGTGCTCGTCGACGCGGTCGCCGAAGGCCTCGACGTGCGCCTCACGAGCCCTGTGCTGTCGATCGAGCCCGCCGCGGCGGGCTACCGGGTCCACACCGACACCGACGAGCTGCGCGTCGACGCCGTGGTGCTGGCGCTGCCGGCCCACGCCGCCGCCCGTTGCCTGCGGGCGCTGGCCCCCGCCGCCGCCGACGGGCTCACCCACCTGCGGTCGGCCACGGTCGCCACGGTGGTCGCGTCCTACCCCAGGGAGGCGGCCGCCCGGGCGCTGCGGGGCAACGGCCTGCTGGTGCCGTCGCAGCGGGGCACCCTGCTCAAGGCGGCCACCTTCTTGTCGGCGAAGTGGGACCACCTCGACGCCGGCGACCGCTTCCTCGTGCGCCTGTCGGCCGGCCGGGCCGGCTCGTCGGCCGTCGACGACCGCACCGACGAGGAGCTGGTGGCCGGGCTGCACGCCGACCTCGTTGCCGCCACCGGCCTGGCCGCCGAGCCGCTCGACGCGTTCGTGACCCGGTGGCCCCGCTCGATCGCCCAGCTCGAGGTGGGCCACCTCGATCGGCTGGCCGCCATCCGTGCCGCGCTGGCGGAGGGCGTCGTGCTGGCCGGCGCCCCCTACGAAGGAATCGGTATCGCCTCGTGCGTCACCTCGGCCCAGCGGGCCGCGGAGCGTGTCGCGCCGGCCACGCAAGGAGCCCCGACATGAGCCACGCCGTGCGCACGCTGCACACCGACGTCACGCTGCGGCCGTTCCTCGTGATCTGGGAGGTCACCCGGGCCTGCCAGCTGGCGTGCCGCCACTGCCGGGCCGACGCCCAGCACCACCGCAACCCGGGCGAGCTGACGACCGAGCAGGGCAAGGCCCTCCTCGACGACCTCGCCTCCTACGGCCCGCCCCACCCGATGGTGGTGCTCACGGGCGGCGACCCGTTCGAGCGGCCCGACCTCGCCGAGCTCGTCGCCTACGGGAGCGCGGCCGGGCTCCACATGAGCCTGTCGCCCTCCGTCACCCCTCGCCTCACCCTCGACGCGCTGGTCGCGCTGCGGGCGGCCGGCGCGCACGCGGTGTCGCTCTCGCTCGACGGGGCCGCCGCCGCCGTCCACGACGCCATCCGCGGCATCCCCGGCGTGTTCGACGCCACCCTGGCGGCGGCCCGCTCGGTGCGGTCGGCCGGCCTGCGGCTCCAGGTGAACACCACCGTCACCCGGGCCACCGTGCTCGACCTGCCGGGCGTGCTGGCCCGGGTCGTCGACCTCGACGTGGCCCTGTGGAGCGTGTTCTTCCTCGTCCCCACCGGGCGGGGCGGCGCCCTTCAGCCGCTCGGGGCCGACGAGGTGGAAGAAGTGCTCCACTGGCTGCACGACGTGAGCGACCTCGTGGCGGTGAAGACCACCGAGGCGCCCCACTTCCGCCGGGTGGCCTTGCAGCGCGCCGAGCTCCATGACGCGGCGCCCACGGTCGGGCCGCTGCGGGCCGAGCTGCTCCGCCGGACCGTCGAGCTCTTGGGTGACCGGCCGCCACGCTCGCACCGGCCACGGCCACCCCTGGCCGTGAACGCCGGGAGCGGATTCGCCTTCGTCGACCACCTGGGCCAGGTGTACCCGAGTGGCTTCCTCCCGCTGGTGGCCGGCACGGTGCACGCGCAGCCGTTCTCCACGATCTACCGCGACTCACCCCTCCTGCAGGCCCTGCGCGATCGCGACCGGTTGGGCGGCCGCTGTGGCCGGTGCGAGTTCCGTTGGGTGTGCGGCGGGTCGCGCTCACACGCCTACGCCGTCACCGGCGACCCGCTGGCCGCCGACCCCACCTGCGCGTACGCACCGGCCTGAGCGTGCACGGTCTCGTCGACGACGGCGCGCACTGTGGTGCCCGATGAGCGTGGTGCTCACCACGTGCCACACCGAGAACTCACCTGTGGGGGCGTGGTGCGTGGTGAGCGCGCGGCTCACACGGCACCACGGTGGGATCGTCAGCGCTCGGCGTCGTGCCAGGTGTGCAGTCGCCGCACGATGGCCATGAGGGTGCCGTCGTCGGCCGCCGCCAGGAGGGCGCCCTCGTTGAAGCGGTCGGCCCGCCGGACGGCGAGGAAGAGCCGCAGCGCCTCGGCCACCGGCGCCTCGTCGAGCCCCTCGCCACGGGGGTAGCGCTGGAGCCCGCCCCACGCCGACCAGTCGAAGGGCGCGCTGGCCTCGAGCCCGTACACCGCGACGGTGAGACGATCGACACCCGGGCCGTACTCGACGTAGGGCATCGACATCGTCTCCACCTCCCGACCGTCCACCGGCACCGTGCGGCGGTCGCCGCCCGCCCAGCGGCCGTGCTCACCTTCGGCCTCCAAGGCGGCGGCCGCCTCCCACAGGGCGGCCCAGCGCTCCTCGGGCTGGGCCCGCAGGATCGCCTCCACCTCGGCGTCGCTCAGTCCGTTCACGAGAACAGCAGCTCCACCATCGGCGCGTCGGCCACGAGGGCGTCGACCTGCTCCTGGCTCCGGTACCACACCGCCGTGGCGTGCTCGAGCACGGCCCGCCGTGTCGGTTCGTCGGTCACCTCCACCGCCTGCGCCGCCAGGTCGGCCGTCACCGACTCCTTCAGGTGCAGCGTCATCCGGGGGTCGGCTCGCAGGTTGGCCAGCCAGTCCCGCGGCCCGGTGGTGCCGGTGATGAACCACCGCCCGTCCACGTGCAGCATCCAGATCTCGATGCGCCGTGGCAACCCGGTGCGCCGGCCGGTGGTGGTGATGTCGACCGTCAGGTCCTCCTCGAGGGCCCGTCGCACGGCGTCGTCCATCCAGCGACCGTACGCGCTCAAGCGGCGCGCCCATGCCCTCCAGCGTGCGCCCTGCGTCGTCTGGCACCGGCTCAGCCGGGTGGGGTAGACGTTGCGGCGCGCCGGGGGGCGCAGGAGGGGGAGCCATGACGCAGACCGAGGCACTCAAGGCGCCGGCGAAGGTCGGAACGGAGCACTTCGACGTGCTCATCGTGGGGGCCGGCATCTCCGGCGTGGGCGGCGCCTACCACCTCTCCACACAGTGCCCCGACAAGTCGTTCGTGGTGCTCGAGTCGTACGAGAGCTTCGGCGGCACCTGGTACATGCACAAGTACCCCGGCATCCGCTCCGACAGCGACCTCTACACCTTCGGCTACCGCTTCAAGCCGTGGACGGGCGCGCCCATCGCGAACGCCGAGGAGATCCTCAGGTACATGGGCGAGGTCATCGAGGAGAACCACCTCGATGAGCACATCCGCTACTCGCACCGGATCACGAAGGCCACGTGGTCGAGCGACGACAACCGCTGGACGATCGAGGGCCACCGCACCGACACGAACCAGCCCGTGCGGTTCACGTGCGGCTTCCTGTGGATGTGCCAGGGCTACTACCGCCACTCGGAGGGCTACACGCCGCAGTGGCCCGGGATGGACCAGTACGAGGGGCGCATCGTGCACCCCCAGACGTGGCCCGACGACCTCGACTACACGGGCAAGCGGGTGCTCGTGATCGGCTCGGGCGCCACCACGGCCACCATCGTGCCGGCCATGGCGAACGACTGCGAGCACATCACGGTGCTGCAGCGCTCGCCCACCTACTTCTGGCCGGCCCGCAACGTGAACGAGCTGGCCGACCAGCTGCGCGAGCTCGAGATCGACGAGGCGTGGATCCACGAGATCACCCGCCGCAAGATCCTCCACGACCAGCACCTCGTCACCCAGCTGTGCGTCGACGAGCCGGAGTTCGCCAAGGCGGCGCTCATCGAGGCCATCAAGCCGTACCTGCCCGAGGGCTACGACGTGGAGACCCACTTCACGCCCCGCTACCGCCCGTGGCAGCAGCGGGTCGCCTTCGTGCCCGACGGTGACCTGTTCCAGGGGATCGCCGCCGGCAAGGCGTCGATGGTCACCGACGAGATCGAGACGTTCACGCCGACGGGCGTGCGCACCAAGGGCGGCCAGGAGATCGACGCCGACATCGTCATCACGGCCACCGGCTTCAACCTCTGCATCCTCGGCGACATCGAGTACACGATCGACGGCCAGCCGCTCGTGCTGTCCGACACCGTCACCTACCGCGGGATGATGTTCACCGGGGTGCCGAACCTCGTGTGGGTGTTCGGCTACTTCCGGGCCAGCTGGACGCTGCGAGCCGACCTCATCGGCGACTTCGTGTGCCGTCTCCTGCAGCACATGGACGAGCACGGGTGGCACAAGGTGGTGCCCCAGCTGCGGCCCGAGGACGCCGACATGCCGATCCTCCCCTGGATCGACCCGGAGAACTTCAACCCCGGCTACCTGATGCGCAGCATGCACCTGCTGCCCAAGCGCGGCCCCAAACCCGAGTGGCAGCACACGCAGGACTACTGGGCCGAAAAGGACGTCTTCCCGGCCATCGATCTCGACGACTGCCTCGTCTACGAGTAGCCCCCCGCCCCTCACTTCTGTCGAACTGTTCGACAGAATGGGCGGGTGGTCACAGGTTTCGAGGCGATGCGGGGCTGGACGAGGAGGCACTGGGTCACGGCGGCGGTGGGTGCCGTCGGCACCGCGCTGGTGATCGGGCTGCCGACGGACGTGATCCCGAACCCGGTGTTCGGGCGGCCGGTGCCGGTCACGTGGTGGTCGTACCCGGTGCTGGCCGTCACCGCGGTGCTGGCCGGGCTCCTGCTGGCCACCTACGTCCGCACACCCACCCCGGCGGCGCCGGCGGGCGAGCTGGTGCTGGAGGACGATCGCAACACCCGCCTCGGCAGCGTCGGCGGGCTGCTCTCGTTCTTCGCCGTCGGCTGCCCCGTGTGCAACAAGCTCGTGGTGGTGGCCCTCGGCACCGTCGGCGCCCGCACTTGGTTCGAGCCCGTGCAGCCGTACCTCGCGGTGATCTCGGCGGTGCTGCTGGCCGTCGCCTTGCGGGCCCGCCTGCGCTCGGCCGCCGCCTGCCCGGTGCCGGCGCGCCGGCCCGACGAGCTCGAGCACTCCGCCTGACCGCCGGGTTCGGCGGCGCCCGGCGTCGTCACTAGGGTCCGCGCCATGCCTGCTGAGACGCGATCGCTCGCCGGAACCGTCGTCGCCATCACCGGGGCCAGTGCCGGCATCGGCACCGCCTGTGCCCGCCTGCTCGTGGAGGAAGGCGCCCGCGTCGCCCTCGGGGCGCGGCGGGTGGGCCGCCTCGAGGAGCTGGTGGCCGAGCTCGGCGACGACAACGCCCTCGCCGTGCCCATGGACGTGCGCTCGGCCGACGACAACCGCCGCTTCGTCGCCGACACCGTGGAGAAGTGGGGCCGCCTCGACACGATGGTGGCCAACGCCGGCATCGGTCTCTACGGCTCCATCGTCGACTACCCCGACGACCAGGTCGACGAGATGATGACCACCAACTTCGCCGGCACCGTGTGGTCGGTGCGGGCCGCCGTGCCGGCGCTGCGGGCGGCCGGCGGTGGCGACATCGTGATCGTGTCGTCGGTGGCCGGCCTGCGGGGCGGGGGCGACGAGGCCGTCTACGCCGGCACGAAGTTCGCCCAGGTGGGCCTGGCCGGCGCGCTCGACCGCGAGCTGCGGGTGGAGGGCATCCGCGTGACGGCCATCTGCCCGGCCGGCGTGCACACCGAGTTTGCGATGGGCACCGGCCGGACCGACGACATGCCCGTGCTGGCCGACTTCCTGCGGGCCGAGGACGTGGCCTACGCCGTGGTGGCCACGCTGCGCCAGCCCCGCCGGGTGCGCACCACGCTGTGGTCGCTGTGGTCGATGGGCCAGCAGAGCTGACGCCGGCTCAGCTCGGCCGGCGGGCCCGCACCAGCACGTCGATGGCGTCGACGGTGCCGGCGTCGGTCGCCACCGGGCGACGCACCCGCTCGGCCCGCTCCACCACCAAGCCGTCGAGGTGGACCATCACCTCGTCGGGCCCGTAGAGCACCGCCGGGTCCCGCGGCCCGCCGACGCCGTCGGTGAGGTTCGTGCTGTCGTGGCCGACCACGAGCAGCGTGCCGCCGGGGGCGATGCCGCCCACGGCGTGGCGCACGGCGGCAGCGAAGGCATCGGCGCGAAGGTGCAGGTACAGCATCACCACCAGGTCGAACGCTCCGGCCTGCGGCTCGAAGGTGGTGACGTCGGCCACCACCCACTCGCACGTGACCCCCTTGGCGGCGGCGAGGCGGCGGGCCTTGTCGAGGCCGACGGCCGAGAAGTCGACGCCGGTCACCCGCCAGCCGAGCGAGGCCAGCCAGACGGCGTTGCGGCCCTCTCCGCACGCAAGGTCGAGGGCGCGCCCGGACGCCAGCCCGGCCACCTGCTCCACGAGGAACCGGTTGGGCTCGGCCGTCCACACCAGATCGGTGCCGGCGTAGCGCTGATCCCACATCGTGGCGTCCACGGCGCCCATCTTGCCCGGCGCCGGTGGCGGGAATGGCACCCCGGCCGAGCCGGTTGGCCCCGGTGACCATCACCCCCTGGAGGTCTCCCCGATGGCTCGCTACGTCACCAAGGTCCGCTCACCGCGCCCCGCCGAGGAGGTGTTCGCCTACCTCGCCGACCTCCGCGGCTTCGCCGAGTGGGACCCGGGGGTGCGCCGCGTCGTGCAGGTGGAAGGCGACGGCGCCGGGCCGGGTGCGGTGTTCGACGTGACGGTGGCCGGCGTCGGTCGTGACCTCACGCTGCGCTACCGGACGGTGTTGTTCAACGCGCCCACGGAGCTGCTGGTGCTGGCCGAGAGCACCCTGTTCACCTCCGAGGACCGCATCAGCGTGGAGCCGGCCGACGGCGGGTCCGTCGTCACCTACGACGCCGACCTGCGCCTCAACGGCGTGCTGCGCCTCGGCGACCTCGGTCTGAAGCTGGTGTTCGGCCGCATCGGCGACCGGGCGGCGGCCGGGCTGCGCCGGGCCCTCGACGGGGTGGCGGTGTGATCAGCGTCGCCGACGTGGTCGACGCCGCCATCGAGGTGCCGGTGGTCCCGAGCTTCACCCGGGTCGGCTTCGACGTGCGGTCGCGGCTCGACCACTGGACCCCGCTCGACCGCTACGACCTCACCGGCCGGGTGGTGCTCGTCACCGGCGCCACGTCGGGGCTGGGGCTGGCCGCCTCCGAGACCCTCGCCCGCCTCGGCGCCACGCTCGTGCTGGTCGGGCGCAACGCCGACAAGACCGAGCGGGTACGAGCCTCGCTGGCCGAGTGCACGGGCAACGAGCACCTCCACGCGGTGGTGGCCGACCTCGGCGACCTCGACGCCGTCCGGTCGGCGGCCGCCACCGTGACGGCCGAGCACGACCGCCTCGACGTGCTCGTCCACAACGCCGGCGCGCTCACGGCGCAGCGCACCACGGCCCCCGACGGCACCGAGGCGACGGTGGCCAGCCAGGTGCTCGGGCCGTTCCTCCTCACCGGCCTCCTGCTCGACCGCCTCCGGTCGTCAGCACCGGCCCGGGTGCTCACGATGTCGTCGGGCGGCATGTACGCCGCCAACCTCACCGCTGACGCACTCGAGATGGGCGACGACTACCGCGGGGCCGAGCAGTACGCCCGGGCCAAGCGGGCCCAGGTGACGCTCACCGAGCTGTGGGCCGAGCGGCTGGCCGGCTCCGGGGTGGTGTTCCACAGCGTCCATCCCGGCTGGGCCGACACCCCTGGCGTGGCCGAGTCGCTGCCCCGGTTCCGCCGTGTCCTCGGGCCCCTGCTGCGCACGCCGGCCCAGGGGGCCGACACCCTCGTGTGGCTGGCCGCCGACGACGCCGTCCCGCTCACCACCAACGGCCGCTTCTGGCTCGACCGCCGGCCCCGCTCGATCCACCGGCTGCCGACGACCCGTCACAGCGACACGCCCGAGCGTCGGGCCCAGCTGTGGGCCTGGTGCGTCGATCGCACGGGGCTCGACCCCCTCGCAGCCTGACGCCCAACGGCGCGGACGGGGCCTCCGGCGCGGCGGATGTGACCTTTGCGGGCTTCCGCCGGGCGGGCGGGCCGCCGTACCGTGGCAGCCGTGCGCAGCCCCCGCGACTTCTTCAGGCCGCTCGCCGTCGGTGCCCCCGCCCCCGTGCGGGAGGTGCCGTTCCGCCCGAGCCGGATGATCCACTTCTTCCCGCCGTCGAACCCCAAGATGGTGGCCAAGCTCCCGCAGATCGTGCCGACGGTCGACGTGCTGCTCGGCAACCTCGAAGACGGCGTCCCCGCCGCCGACAAGGAGGCGGCCCGGGCCGGCCTCGTGGAGGTCGGCCACACCGTCGACATGGGCGACACCCAGCTGTGGACCCGCGTCAACAGCCTCGACTCGCCCTGGTGCCTCGACGACCTCACCACCCTCGTCGGCGAGATCGGCGACAAGCTCGACGTGGTGATGATCCCCAAGGTGGAGGGCCCGGAGGACATCCACTACGTCGACCGGCTCCTCGCCCAGCTCGAGGCCAAGGCCGGGCTCACGAAGCCGCTGCTCGTCCACGCCATCCTCGAGACCGCCCGCGGCGTGGCCAACGTCGAGGAGATCTGCCTGGCGTCGCCCCGCATGCAGGGGCTGTCGCTCGGGCCGGCCGACCTGGCCGCCAACCGCCGCATGAAGACCACCCGCGTGGGCGGCGGCCACCCCGACTACGTGGTGCGCCAGGACCCGTCGAACGACGACCCCGACGCGCCCCGCGCCGTCTACCAGCAAGACCTGTGGCACTACACGCTGGCCCGCATGGTCGACGCCTGCGGCACCGCCGGGATCCTCCCGTACTACGGGCCCTTCGGCGACATCGCCGACACCGTCGCCTGCGAGGACCAGTTCCGCAACGCCTACCTGCTCGGCTGCGTCGGCGCCTGGAGCCTGCACCCGGTCCAGATCGACATCGCCCGGCGCGTGTTCTCGCCCCGGCCGGCCGACGTGGCCCACGCCCAGCGCGTGATCGACGCCATGGGCGACGGCACGGGGGCGATCATGCTCGACGGCAAGATGGAAGACGATGCCTCGGTGAAGCAGTGCCGGGTGGTCGTGGAGCTGGCCCGCCAGCTGGCCGCCCGCGACCCCGAGCTGGCCGCCGCCTACGGCTTCTGAGAGGAGACCTCATGAGCGACGCCCTTCGCCCCCGCCGGTCGGTGCTCTACATGCCGGCCGCCAACGAGCGGGCCCTCGAGAAGGCCAAGACCATCCCGGCCGACGCTCTCATCTTCGACCTCGAGGACGCCGTCGCCCCCGACGCCAAGGACGCCGCCCGGGCCAACGCCTGCGCGGCGGCCGGCTCGGGCGAGTACGGCCGGCGTGAGGTGACCATCCGCTGCAACGGTCTCGACACGCCGTGGGGCGCCGCCGACCTGGCCGCCGCCGCCACCTCGGGGGCCGCGGCCGTCGTGATCCCGAAGGTGTCGTCGGTCGCGCAGCTCGACGAGGTGTCGGGCGCGCTCGACGCTGCCGGTGCTCCGGTCGCCCTCGCGATCTGGGCCATGGTCGAGACGCCGACGGCCATCCTCGACGTGCGGGCCATCGCCGCCCACCCGCGGGTGGCGGTGCTCGTGATGGGCACCAACGACCTGGCCAAGGAGCTGCGGGCGGCCCAGGTGCCGGGCCGCGCCCCGCTCGTGCCCCACCTGGCCGCCGCGCTGCTGGCCGCCCGCGAGGCCAGCAAGGTGATCCTCGACGGCGTGTTCAACGACGTGAAGGACCTCGACGCCTTCCGGGCCGAGTGCGAGCAGGGCGCCCAGATGGGCTTCGACGGCAAGACGCTCATCCACCCCGGCCAGGTCGAGCCGTGCAACGAGGTGTGGGCGCCGACGGCCGACGAGGTCGACTACGCCCGCAAGGTGATCGCCGCGTTCGACGAGGCGGTGGCCGACGGCCGCGGGGTGGTCACCGTCGACGGCCGCATGATCGAGAACCTCCACGTGGCCAACGCCCAGCGAACGCTGGCCGTGGCGGCCGCCATCGCCGAGCTGGGCTAGGCCTCGAAGTCGAAGCCGTCGCCGAACTCGTCGAGGGGCGGGGGCGTGCGGTCAGCCGGCGACGGCCCGGATGATGGCGCCGTGCATGCCGTCGACGATGTCGTAGGTGAGCGTGATCTCGACGTCGGTGAACCCGGCCGACGCCAGGCCGTTGCGGTACTCGCCGATCGACAGGGCACCGCCGATGCAGCCTTCGACGGAGCCGAGCGCGGCTCGGTCGGCCGGGCTGAGGTGGTCGTCGGCCACCACGTCGCTGATCCCGATCCGCCCGCCCGGGCGCAGCACCCGGTGCATGTCGGCGAACACGGCGGCCTTGTCGCCCGAGAGGTTGATGACGCAGTTGGAGATGACCACGTCGACCGAGTGGTCGGGGAGGGGGATGTCTTCGATGTGGCCGAGGAGGAACTCGACGTTGGTGGCGCCGGCTTCGGCGGCGTTGCGGCGGGCCAGCTCGAGCATCTCCGGCGTCATGTCGAGCCCGTAGGCCTTGCCGGTGGGCCCCACCCGCTTGGCGCTCAGCAGCACGTCGATGCCGCCCCCAGAGCCGAGGTCGAGCACCACGTCGCCCTCCCGCAGCTCGGCCACCGCCGTGGGGTTGCCGCAGCCGAGGCTGGCCCGCCGGGCGCCGTCGGGCACCTCGTCGGTGTCGGCGTAGTGGACGTCGCCGAAGGCCTCGCCACCGCAGCACGACGCACCGGACGACGCGGCCTGGGCGGCGGCTGCGTAGAAGTCCTTGACCTTCTCACGGACGAAGCTCACGGGCTCGGCCATCGGCGGTACCTCCCAGTAGATTGATGACTGTCGATGAACAAAGTATAGATAGACATCGATAGATGTCAACCGGCGAGGGACGGTGGGAGATGGCAGCGAAGCGCAAGGCGGCGTCGGTGGCGGAGGTGTGCTGCGCACCGGTGCGCAGCAGCCGGTTCGACGACGACGACGCGGTCGAGCTGGCGCGGTCGTTCGCCGCCCTGGCCGACCCGGTGCGCCTGCGCGTGTTCAGCCTGATCGCCTCGGAGCAGGCGGGGGAGGTGTGCGCGTGCGACCTCGTGGAGCCGGTCGGTCGCTCGCAGCCCACCGTGAGCCACCATTTGAAGGTGCTGCGCGAGGCCGGTCTGGTCGCCAGCGAGAAGCGGGGCACGTGGGTGTGGTACCGGGCCGTGCCCGAGCGCCTCGACCAGCTGCGGGCCGCCCTCGCCTGAGCCCCTCTCGGGATCAGGCGCGGACCAGCGTGACCTCGTCGTAGCGGCGGCCGAGGATGGCGTCCGCGTCACCTCCGAGCCAGTCGAGGCAGGCGGTGTAGAGGGTCCGGGGGTCGACCTCGGGCCGCACGTCGCCGTCGAGGAGGTGCCCGAGGTCGGCCGGGCCGTGCACACCACCCACCACGCTCGGGCCGAGCAGGAACGACAGTCCGGCCGCGCCGTGGTCGGTGCCACCGCTGCCGTTCTCGGCCACCCGCCGGCCGAACTCGCTCGTGGTGGCCACGAGCACCCGGTCGGCCCGTCCACCGGCCCCGACGGCATCGAGGAAGCCGGCCAGACCGGCGGCCAGGTCGGCCAGGAGGTCGTCGTGCACTGCGGCCTCGTTGGCATGGGTGTCGAAGCCGCCGGCCGACACCACCACCACCCGAGTGCCGAGGTCGGCGTTGACGAGCTCGGCAGCCAGCGAGAGGCCCTCGGTGAGGGTGGCCCGGCCCTCGCGGGCGGTGTCGACCTGCTCGTCGCCGTCGGCCAGGTCGGCCAGGTCGTCGACGGCCTCCACCGCGATGGCCAGCGACGCCTGGGCCCTGGCGACCAGCGGGTCGCTCGACGGCGGCGAGGCCAGTGCGGCGATCAGCCGGGGGTCGAGGCTCCGGGGGAAGCGGAACCCGCTCGGGCTCGCCACCACGGTCGGCACCCGGCGGCTCCCGACGAGCAAGGGTGCCCCGCTGCCGAACGCGGTGGCACCGAGGGTCGGGAGGTCGGCGGGCAGGCCGTCGAGCCAGCGGCCGAGCCAGCCGGCCGGGTTGGCCAGGTCGTCGGCCCGCCACCAGCGGTCCATGCTCACGAAGTGCGAGCGGTTCGGGTCGGCGAAGCCGATGGCCGGCAAGGCCGCCACCCACCCGGACTCCCACCAGGTCGCCAGCGGCGCCAGCGCGGGGTGCAGCGCATAGCCCGGCCGGCCGCCGAGCATCACGAGATCGGCCTCCGGCACGGCCAACCGCGGGCGGGCGTCGCGGTAGCGGCCGTCGAGGGGCACGAGGGTGTTGAGCCCGTCGTTGCCGCCGTTGAGCTGGACGACCACGAGCACGCGCTCGTCGGTGACGTCGGGCGTCGTGACGGCGGCGACGGTGGTCGACGGCCGGGTGGTGGGGACGGTGGCCGGTCGGGGAGCCCCGACGCTGATGCCCGGGTCGTCGGGCCGGCAGGCGGCCAGGCCACCGACGGCCAGGCCGGCCGACAGGGTGAGGAAGCGGCGGCGGGACAGGTGCACGGCGGGCTCCTCAGGCGATCACGAGCTCGGGGCTGAGCAGGGCGAGGGCGATGCGCTGGCGGCCGTCGCCGGCCGACCGCAGCGTGGTGGCGGTGGCGGCGCCGAAGCCGTTCACGCCGAGCAGCGCCGCGAGGGCGTCGAGGTCGGCCGCGTCGGCGGCGGCCCGCAGCGGCCCGGCCGGGGTGGCGGCGGCGACGGCGGCGGCCAGCCGGGTGCGGGCCACCACGGTGCCGGCCGCGAACCACGCCGGACCGCCGGGCCAGCCGGCCACGTTGGGCGGGAACATCGGCAGGTGGCCGGCGTCGCGCAGGGCCAGGAGGCGCAGCCGGCTGTCGATCCGAGCGCCGGTGACCCGCTGGGCCATCACGAGCCAGGGTAGCGGACCGAGCACCACCGGCGTGCTCGCCCCGGCCAGGCCGGCCTCGAGGGTGGCCCGCACCAAGGCGTCCACCCGCAGCCCGCTGGCGACGAAGGTGCGGGCCAGGCCGTCGACGACCTCGTCGTCGACGGTGCCGAGCAGCTCGCGGGCGAACCGTGCCGCCACGAACCGGGGGAGTGCGGGGTGCTGGGCCACGGCGGCGATCACCCCGTCGACGTCGCGGACCCCGCCGACCCTGAGGTAGCGCTGCGGCGTCGCGTCGTGGCGGCGAGGCACGAACCGGACGTCACCGACGCGGGGCCGCACCACCCAGCCGGTGAGGGCTCGGGCGCCGGCCTGCACGTCGGCCTCGGTGAAGGCGCCGACGCCGAGGGCGAACAGCTCGAGCAGCTCGCGGCTGTAGTTCTCGTTGGGTGAGGCCCCGGTCGACTGCGTGCCGTCGAGGTACACCAGCATCGCGCCGTCGGTCGTGACCGCCCGGAGCAGGTCGGGGTAGGGGCCGCGGCCGAGCCGCTCGAGCAGGCGCACGTGGTCGACCATCAGGCGGGGCGAGCGCACCTTGTCCATGGCGCTGACCAGCCAGCCGTGCCAGACGAAGGTGAGCCGGTCGTGCAGGGGGCGGGTGGTCGTGACGAGGCGCTCCACCCACGCGTCGAGCACGTAGCCGCGCGCCTCTCGCGACGCCTGCGGGTCGCGCGGCACTCGGGCGTCGTCCCACGGGTCGGGCGGCGCCGGGATGCCGGTGGCGCCGGGGTCGAGCAGGCGGTCGAGCTCGGCGGCCGCCCCGCGGGCCGCGGCGGCGTCGAGCTCGGCGGCCGGTAGCCCGAACCCGGCGCGGCGGTGCAGCCAGGCGACAGCAGTGCGAGCGTCCATGCCGGCGATCGTGGCCGACGGATGTGAGGGATCCGTGAGGGCGCGACGGGCGGTCAGCGACGAGACCGCGCCGGGCGCCCGAGCACGGCCTGCGCCGACGAGAGCGACTGCACCAGCCGGCCGAGACGGACCAGCTCGGCCGGCACCGCGTCGCCCTGGGCCCGGCTGGCGGCGGCCGCCTTGCGGATCGTCGAGATCGAGATGCGGGCGCGGCGCTCGTCGGCCAGCCACGACTTGAGGTCCCGACGGTCTCCGGCCGCCTGCGCCGCCCGCCACGCCGACACCAGCGGCGCCCACCCGGTGGCGCCCGGGACGAGCGCGCCGGCCGGGAGGAAGCAGATCACGTCGGGCTCGCGCATGCCGAACACGTCGATGCGGGCCAGCTGGTGCTGCTCCACCGCTCGGCTCCCGAGGTCGAGCAGCCACCTGGCCTCCCCGCCGTCGAGGTCGCGGAGCTGGCGCAGCGCAGCCAGCGCCTCCTTCGTGCGGCCCCGCTGGCCGAGCGCCATCGCCTTGCGCCACACCGGCGCGATGGCCTCGTCGGCGAGGTTGTCGAGCACGAGCACGATCGGCGCATCGCTGTAGTCGAACAGCAAGGACGCCTCGAGCAGTGTGGTGGCCTGCTTGGCCCCCCGGAGCTTGAGGACGTGGGCCCGGGCCGCCGCCAGCTCGGCGGCGATGGTGTGGTCGAGGACGATGGCGTCGTGCTCGCCCTCCACCACCACGAACACCCGCGTCAGCTGGAACAGGTCGGGTCCGGTCAGCCCGAGGTCGGCCAGCTCGGGTTCGAGGGCCACGCGGCGCTGCGCGTCGAGGTCGCGCACGCGTGTGCGACCGCTGTCGCTGCGGAAGACCCGCACGACGGCGGTGTCGGGCTGACCGAGGAAGGCGGGGGAGTGGGTGGCCACCACGATCGTCGCGCCGGGACGGGCGCCGAGCGCGGCCAGCCCCTCGGCGACCCGCAGCTCGGCCCGCCGGTGCAGGCCGGCCTCCGGCTCGTCGGCGGCCAGCACGATCGGGCTGCCGGGTGCGTGGCGGCGCAGCGCGAACTCGATGGCCGCCTCGGCCCACCGTCGCTGGGCCGTGGACAGCTCCTGCAGGTCCACCCACGTCCCCGACAGGTCGTGGGCCACCCACGACGGCAGCTCGCCCCGCACCCAGCCGTCGGGGTGACGCCAGTCGAAGCGGAGCTCGAGCGGGTCGGCGAACAGCAGGCCCAGCGTCTGGTTCGCCTCCCGGCTCAGGTCGGCGGCCCGGGCGGCGACGCCGGCGTCGAGGTCGACGTCGCTGCCGATGCTCGACATCACGAGGGGTCGGCCGGGGCTGGCGTCGAGCAGGAGCCGGCGGGTGCGGTCGTCGAGATCGCCGGACTCGCCGCCGACCACCACCGCCGGCCGCTCCCGTACGGTGCCGGCGGAGAGCAGCGCCCAGCTGAGCCAGTGGGGGCGTTGCACGAGCTCGTCGTTCGACGCGCCGGCGGCTTGGCGGTGGACGGCGAAGACCTCCTGCAGCACGGCGGCGAAGGCCACCGGGAACCCGGTGCCGGCAGCCAGGACACGCTCGGCCGACACCTCGTCGTCCGACTCGGCCACGAGGCGCTCGACGGCCTCCTGCTCCGTGCAGGCGGCGTCGACCGCGCTCCCGGGCGCCCGCTCGCCCGCCACGAACACGGTCCACGCAGGGTGACCGGGCGCGCCGGTCGGTCGCAGGAGGAACCGCCCGCCCGCCGTGATCTCGGCGAGCAGGTGGCCCCACTGGTCGGGGTCCTCGCCGCTGCGCTCGAGGGTGGTGGTGAGCAGGTCGGCCACCAGCTGGCGCACCGTCGTCCCGGGTGGTGCCCCTGTGCCTTGGCCGGGGATCTCCTCCAGACCGGTGCGCAGGCGCAGCACCTCGGTGGCCAGCGCGCCTGCGAGTGCGTCGATGAAGGGGTGGTCACCGATGCCGCCGGTGACGCGCACGTGCAGCGCGGCCGTGCCGCGTCCGCCCTCGCCGCGCAGCGCCGCCGTGATCGAGCGCAGCAGCCGGGTCTTGCCGGCGCCGTTGAGCCCGTAGAGCGCGGTGGCGCCGGGTTCGAGCCGGAGGTAGATGCGCCCGAGCGGAGGTGGTCCTGCCACCGTCAGCCCCACGAGCTCGAACCCCGCGCCGCCCAGTGCCATGGTCCACAGGTTCGCGCGGCGCGGCCCTCGGGGCCATCGACGCGCCGACCCCACCGTGCCCGGTGGCGACCTGGGACACCCGCCCCGCTCTGGGTGCTCTCGGACCGGACATGATGCGGGCTCGACCATTCCGCCCACCGGCGCCGACGGCGCGCCGGTCCGGGTCCGACCGCTGCCGTCGGGGAGACGCTCGTGCGACGTGTGCTGTCTTGGGTGCTGCTCGTCGCCGGCGCGGTGCTGTTGCTGGCGGCCGTGCCGGCCGGCTACCTGAACCGCACGGTGCTCGACGCCCCGACGTTCGCCGAGCGCGTCGACGACCTGCGCCGGCGCGACGACGTGGCCCGGGTGCTCGGCGACGAGGTGGCCCGCCAGCTGATCGCCGCCAACCCCGACGAGCTCAACGGTCTGAGTGCATCATGATGCAGTGATGTAGCCTACCCGCCGTGCGAACCACCATCGACCTGCCTCCCGACGTGCACGAGGCGGCACGGGCGCTGGCCCACGAGCGTCACCAGAGCCTGAGTGCGACGGTCGTCGAGCTGCTCCGCCGCGCCCTCGGCGACGAAGGGCGCATCGAGGTGACCACCGACGAGCACACCGGGCTGCCGGTGGTGCGCGTCGGGCGCATCGTCACGAGTGCCGACGTTCGGGCGGTCGACGACGAGTGACCCACCTGCTCGACGGCAACGTCTTGGTGGCGATCGCAGTGGCCGACCACGTGCACCACGCCCCGGTGAGCGGCTGGTACGCGTCGAGCGGCGGCCCCATCGCCACCTGCCCGATCACCGAGGGCACGCTCGTGCGCTTCCTCCTGCGCGCCGGGTTCGACGCGCCGAGCGCGCTCGGTGTGCTGCGGGCGATCACGGTCGTCGAGCGCCATCGCTTCTGGCCCGACGACGTCGCGCTGGCGTCGGTGTCGATGCGTGGCGTGATCGGCCATCGCCAGGTGACCGATGCCTACCTCGCCGGGCTGGCCCGTCGACACGGCGGGAGGGTGCTCACGCTCGATCGCGGCTTCGCGGCGCTCCACGGCGACGTCGTCGACCTGCTGGCCTGACACGCACGCGGCGGGGCGGGCGCGGCTCGACGCGCCCGCTCGTGGCGCGGGATCGCTACCCGGCGGTGGCGGGTGGCAGCTTCACGATCTCGTCGCCTTGGTGGATGGTGCCGGGCACCACGACCTTGGCGCAGATGCCGCGGAGGCGGTGCTCGCGGCCGAGCCGGCCGTTCACCCAGCGGTGGGCCGCGAGGCCGAAGCGGCGGGTGAACTTGGCGCACCCCGTGTGCGGCTTGGCCGTCACCTCGATCACCGCGGTGCCGATCTGCAGGCGTGTGCCGGCGGGCAGGTTCGCGGGTGACAGGTCGAGGTCGACGAAGAGCTGGTCGCCGGCCAGCGGCACCCGCTCGTCGTCGCCGGCGACGAGGCGAGCGCAGCGGACGTTCATGATGTTGAGCTGGGCATCGGGCTCGGCCGAGCCGTCGGCCGTGGTGCGGCTGCCGCGCGTGCGCCAGGTGTCGCCGACCAACCCCTCCGTCAGGTCGAGCTCGCCGGTGGCCAGGACCTCGCGGTCGTCGACGGCCGGCCGCCGGACGATCAGCTCGAGCCGCCCGTGGTCGGCCGGTGACCGCCGCACCTCGGCGAGCCACGCCTCGTCGTCGGGCGTGGGGTGCGTGTCGGCACCGGCCGTCCAGTAGCTCGCCATCAGCTCGGTGCTCCACGCCGGCTGCAGCACGTCACCCCGGGGCCCGAACTCGGCGAAGTAGGGCTTGATGTCGAGCACCGGCGTGCCGTCGATGGCGTCGAGGCCGCGCACCTCCACGATCCCGCCCGGCCGCACCGCCATCAGCTCACAGACCGTGGTGCCGATGCGGTTCGGGCGGTCCTTGGCCCGCTGGGCGAGGATGCCGACCCTCGGCCACGCCGGGTTGCCGCGTGGGTGACGGTCGTTGCGGGCGACCTCGTCGGGCTCGACGCGGTCGAACACGAACACCACCTCGACGTGGGAGAACGAGCGCAGGCCGGCGGTGGCGTCCGGGCCGAGCACGGTGAGGTCGAGCTCGATGCGGCTGTCGACGCGGTCCCAGTCGTCGTCCACGGCATCGGTGCGGGCGTTGCGCACCACGCCGATCGGGGTCATCTCGATCACCACGGAGTCATTGTGGCCCGGGCTGCGACCCTCGCTGCTGTCCAAAGGGTGCCGTTGCCACCGCCACGCTTGCTAGAGGAGCGACTCCACATCCGTTTGTGCGAAGTCGTTCCCCGTGAAGAGCAGGGGCACACCGTCGAGGCGAGCGAGCGCGTAGGCGAAGCAGTCGCCGAAGTTGAGTGCCGCCGTATGGCGTCCCTTGCCGAACCGCCGCCATGCGGCCACGGCGGCGGCGGCGTGCGCCACGTCGACGGCGACGACGTCGTCGATCGTCGCCTCCACCAAGAGCTGGAGGTCTCGCGCCGCGTCGGGACCCTGTCGTGCCTCCACGACGATCTGCGCCTCCACCCACGAGACCGCGGAGAGGCGGGCTGCGGCGCTCTGCAGGGCCTCGAGGATGCGCTCCGCACCCTCCTCGCCCAAGACCACTGCCACGAGCGCCGAGGTGTCGACGGCGATCACGCCGGGAGCCCGTGCTCGTCGAAGCCGAGGATCTCTCCCTCGGGCCGCGTGTCGAGCATCCGCCGGGCGCGGCCCCGGGCGATGATCGATGCGAGATCAGGGTCGGCAGCAACGCGGCGTCGCCGGCGAAGCGTGGCGAGCTGCGCCTCGATGGCCTCACGCACCGCAGTGGTGAGCGGCAGACCGGTCAGCTCGGCCAGCTCACGCGCCAGGCGGTCCGTCTCCTCGTCCTTGATGTTCAACGCCATGCAGCCAGACTAACGTCTTGACTTCTTCCTAGAGTTCTTCCCAGCACGCTCGACGTCGCTTCGTTGGAGCCCGGGGCCGCCTGTGGTCGCTCGCCCGGCCCGACGGGCGTCACACCCTCTGCGTAGGGTGACGGTGACCATCCAGAGTGGCCCGAGGGACCTGGCCCTACGACGGCCCGGCAACCAGCCCGACAGGGCAGTGGTGCCAACGCCAGGTGCGATGGAGGAGCCCATGTCCGAGCTCGAGATCTGCACCACCTGCTTCGACCTGCGTGGCCCGTTTCGTGGGTGGGTGAACCCGTGCGACTGCGACCTCGCCGTCCTGCGCGCCCGCGGCGAGCGCCATCCGAGGTTCGGCGACCTCGTCATCTCCGCCCAGCTGTGCCAGTGCTGCACCCTCGAGGTGCTCGCCTCCGGCTCGAGGTTCTCGCCGTGGTTCTGCGACGACTGCCGGCCCCGGATCGTCGAACGCAACCGGGCCGTCGGGATCTGCGTCGTGCCGATCGGGAGGCACTCGATCATGAACGGCGTCGCCCTGAGCGGCACCGATGCGGGCGACGCTGACCAGGTGACGGCGTTCGTGGCTCGGTTGGGCTCGATCTTCGAGCGGATGAAGCAGCTCGATGTGTGGGCTCGCCAGCGGACGGGTCGCCATCTCGAGGCGCTCGGACTGCTCGGTCCGGCGGCGGTGAGCGTCGCGACCTACTTCGACGTCGCGCGGTCGCGCGGGCTCGGCAAGGACGCCGCCGTCGACGACCTGTGGCAGGCCTTCGTCTGATCGTCACCAACGGCGTCGACGGCTCCGCGAGCGTCGTCGTGCCTCCATGCTGCCTCCCGCCGTCGCGTCACCTCGACCTTCCGGCGGTCCCGCCCGCCATCGAGAACTCTCGAACACCTGTTCGCTAGGATGGTGAGCGTGGACGTGGAGGTGCTCGATCACGCAGCGGTGCGCTCGCTCGAGGCGCGGCTGGCCGAGGTGGCCGGACAGCTCAACGCCGCCCACGGCCGCCTGGTCGAGCTCGTGGGCGAGGCCCTCGACGGCGGGCTGTGGTCGCAAGCCGGCATCGCCTCGCCCGAGCAGTGGCTGGCGTGGCAGAGCGGCCTGTCACCTGCTCGGGACCACCAGATCGTGCTCCTCGCCCGCCGCCGCGCCGAGCTGCCCGCCACCACGGCCGCGCTCGTCGAGGGCTCGCTCGCGGTCGACCAGGCGACCGTGGTCGCACAGCGGGCGCCGGCCTGGGCCGACTCCGAGGCGTGCCAGCTGGCCCGGTTCGCGACCGTCGCCCAGGCCCGCCGCGTCCTCAACGCCTACGTGTTCGAGCCGCCGGCACCGGTCACCGCGGCGCCCCCGGCGCCGGCCGACCCGTCGCCGGTCGACCAGTGCCGGTTCCACGCCGACGAGGCCGGCCGGTTCCACCTCCACGCCGAGGGCGACGTCGACGGGGGCTCGGTGGTCGAGGCGGCGCTGACCGAGGCCCACGACGCCCTCACCCGTCAGGGCCACCGAGACGTCTCGTGGTGGGACGCACTGGTCGAGGTGGCCGAGCGCTCGCTGAGTGCCGCCACCCCCCGCTCCCGGCTCGACCGGTTCCGCTCCTACCTCCACCTCGAGGCCGATGCGAGCGACCCCGCCGGCTTGCGGGCCCGCTTCGCCGGCGGCGCGCCACTCCCAGTCGGGGTGCGACGCCTTCTGGGCTGCGACAGCGTGGTGCGGCCGGTGTGGTGGGAGCAGGGCGTCCCCGTCAAGCTCGGTCGCGCCCAGCGCACGGTGCCCGCCCACGTGCGCCGCCTCGTGCTCCACCGTGACCACCACGCCTGCCGGGTCCCCGGCTGCGACGCCACCCGGTGGCTCGACGTGCACCACATCGTCCACTGGGAAGACGGCGGCACCACCGACACCGACAACCTGGTCACCGTCTGCCGTGCGCACCACCGGGCCCACCACCGGGGCACGCTCGCCATTTCGGGCAACGCCGATGGGCCCGACGGCATCACCGTCTCGACTGCCCACGGGTTGCTCCGTGCCGGCGGACGCCCGCAGCCACCGTCGTCACCGCCGCCGGTACCCGCAGCGGCCTACGAGCATCCCCCGGGCGAACGGCTCCAGCTCTGGGCGATCCACTTCAACCGCCCGCCCCCCTGACCGCAGGCGAGGTCGCGCTCGAGCTCACGCGGCCGCCGAGCGCTCAGGCATCCGCCGGGCAGCAGATCTCGAGCTCCATGCCGTCGGGATCGCGGAAGAACAGCGACCACTCGTTTCCGAGGCGCTGCACCTCCCCGACCTCTTGCGCGCCGGCTCGGGCCAACCGGTCGACCATCGCCTCGAGCTCGGCCTTCGAACCCACGGCGAAGGCGAAGTGGTCGATCGCCCCTCGCGCGCCCTGGCGGCGCCGGTCGCCGATGATCTCCTCCGCCGGGACCTCGAAGATGTTGAGGGCCGCGCCGCCGCCCACGTCGACGATCTTCATCCACGGGTGGTCCTCGGTCCGGGGTAGCTCGAAGGTCACCACCGCGCCGAAGGCCTCCTCGTAGAAGCCGACGGTTCGGTGCATGTCGGTGGTGAGGGTGGCCACATGGTTGAAGCCGGTCGTCAGCGGCATGGCGTGTGCTCCTTCCGGTGGGTCGCTCTGGTGGTGTGTGGCGCTCACGCGTCGAGCAGCACGCCGGGGTTCAGCAGGCCCTGGGGGTCGACCGCCCGCTTGGCGGCCGCGAAGGCCGCGGCGAACAGGTCCGGGCGCTGGCGGTCGTACTGGGGCCGGTGCATGCGGCCGACGGCGTGGTGATGCGTGATCGTGCCCCCTGCGGCGAGGACCGCCTCGGAGGCGGCGTGCTTGATCTCGCGCCACTGCTCGATCTCGCTCCCCTGCCGGCCGGCGCCGACGAAGGTGTAGTAGGGCGCGGGGCCGTCGACGTAGACATGGGTGAAGCGGCACGACAGCGTGCCGCCGCCGCACACCTCGTCGAGCGCCTGCGCCACTCGCTCGCGCACGACGGCGTCGAACTCCGGCCAGCGCTCCCAGGTGATGGCGCTCTCGAACGTGTCGGCCACGAGCCCGAGCGCCACGGGGGTGTTCAGGTCGACACCGACGAAGGCGTCGCGCCAGGCGCCCACCGCGCCACCACGACCGGTCGGCTCCGCCGCCCCGTCGCTCACCTTCACCGCAGCGTCGTCGACGAGGCCCCCGTGGCCGCGGGCAATGTCCACTGCGGCGCGGATCAGCTCGCCCTGGGGCAGCTCGGCCGACTCGAAGCCCACGATGAGCAGGCTCTGGGTGCCGTCGAGGCCGGCGTCGGAGGCGGCCTGGCCAGGGTCGAGGATGCGGAGGTTCGCCGGCCACGTCTTGGTCTGCACGATCGCCCGCACGGCCTCGCAGCCGGCCTCCCACGACGGGAACGTGATGCCCGCCGTGGCGCGGAAGGTGGGCCGGCGCTGCACCCGCATCCACGCCTCGGTGATGACGCCGAGGGTGCCCTCGCTGCCGATCACGAGGCGGTCGGGGCTGGGGCCGGCGCCGCTGCCGGGGAGCCGGCGTGACTCCCACCACCCTGCGGGCGTGAGCATCCGCGTCGACTCGACGAAGTCGTCGATGTGGGTGTGGTTCGTGGCGTAGTGGCCGCCCGAGCGGGTCGCGATCCAGCCCCCGAGGGTGCTCCACTGGAATGACTGCGGGAAGTGGCGCAGCGTGAGCCGGTGCGGCTTCAGCTCGGCCTCGATCGCGGGGCCCAGCGCGCCGGCCTGGATGCGGGCCGCCCGGCTCACGTGGTCGATCTCGAGCACCTGGTCGAGACGGCGCAGGTCGATGGAGACGGCAGGACGGTCGTCCGGGACGTTCACTCCCTCGACGACCGACGAGCCCCCGCCGTACGGGACCATCACGATCCCGGTGTCGTGGCACCAGTCCATCACCGCCGCGAGCTCGGCCTCGGTCGACGGGAACGCCACCACATCGGGCGGACGGTCGAAGCGCCGGTTGAAGGCCAGGTGCCGGTCGGGGAACGCCTGACCGTAGGTGTGCTCGGCCCGGTCCCAGGTCTCGGTGGAACAGCAGGAGGCCAGAGCGGCCGGCGGGTGGAGCCGCGGCGCCGGCAGCTCGATCTCGTCGATCGTCGGACAGGGCCGGGCGGTGATCTCGCGGCCGCTGCGTTCCGAGAGGTAGGCGGCCAGCCGTTGGCGGGCCTCGAGCGACGGCTCGTCGGCCGCCAGCCCCCACCCCCAGAAGCTGCGGCGTCCGGTCGGGTTGCCCATGGTCCCCCTCTGTGACGGCCCCCGGGCGGCCGGCGCACGCCGACCGTACCTCCCTGGTCGGGCGGCGGGCCGCAGCACCGTCAACAGGCTCGCCGTACGGTGGTGGTGGTGAGCGGCGCCAGCACAGCAGACCACCCGGACGAGCTCGACCTCCTCATCGACCTCCACGCGGACACCCCCCGGCAGGGGCCCGGGAGCGACGAGACCACGCGGCGCGCCATCGACCTGTCGGGCCTGCGAGACGTCCACAACCTGCGGGTCGCCGACGTCGGCTGCGGCACGGGCGCGTCGACCCTCGTCCTGGCTCGCGAGCTCGACGCCCACATCGTCGCCGTCGACGTCGTCGGCTCGTTCCTCGAGCGCCTGGACCAGGCCGCCGCCCGCCACGGGCTGAGCCATCGCATCACCACCCAGGCCACGTCGATGGACATGCTCGCCTTCGACGACGCGTCCCTCGACGCGATCTGGTCGGAAGGGGCGATCTACAACATCGGCTTCGAGCACGGCATCGCCACCTGGCGACGCTTCCTGCGGCCGGGCGGCGTCCTGGCCGTCTCCGAGCTCACCTGGTTCACGCACCACCGGCCCGCCGAGCTGACGGAGCACTGGACGGCCGAGTACCCCGGCGTCGCCACTGCGTCAGCCAAGGTGGCCGCACTCGAGCAGCACGGCTACACACCGATCGGCTACTTCCCGCTCCCCGAGCACTGCTGGCTCGACAGCTACTACCGCCCCCTCCGGGAGCGCTTCGCCGCCTTCCTCACTCGTCACGACCACTCGGGCGCGGCCCGCCGCGTCGTGGAGGCCGAGCAGCGGGAGATCGAGCTCTACGAGCGCTTCTCCGCCTTCTTCGGCTACGGGTTCTACGTCGCACGACGAACCGCCGACTGACGGCCCGGGCGGGCTACGGGGTGTAGCCCCGGGCAGGTGTCACCGAAGAAGCCGCCGCGCGCGTCGCCCACAGCCGCTACCTCCTGCGCCGACTCACCCCGCCGTGGTGGTCGCGGATCCAACCGCGTGATGACGCACGACACAGCGGGGGTCTCAGGCCTGCTCGGTACCCTTGACGTCCAGTCCGACGAAAGAGCCCGTGACCGTGAACGTGAGCGTGTGATCGTGAGCCAGACAGTAGGGCTGGGGCCTGTCACCGAAGGGATTCGTTCTCGGGCTCCGTTCGGGCCGATCGAGCATCTCCGACACGACGACTTGGTCGCCGCGCAGGCGGAGACGCTCGCCAGCCCGAGGCGGCGCTACTCGGTCGCGGCGAGGAGTCTGTTCCGCATCATGGACGTCCTGTACGGGCGTGACCGTTCACTCGAGAAGTTCCGAGTGCTCGAACTCGTTGCGCGTGTGCCGTATCAGGCTTGGGAGAACGTGGCGTATGTAGCCGTGACTCACACGGCCAGCCAACCGGGTTTCGCCCGGCAGGTGTTCGACCGGGTGCGCACCGCCCGATGGGAACAGGACAACGAGCAGTGGCACCTGCTCATCATGGAAGAGCTCACGGCGGGCGAGCGGCGCGGTGTGGTGCGCAGCCGTGTGCTGCCGCAGGTTCTCGCCTTCGGCTACTACCAGTTGTCGTGGCTTCTGTACGTGGTGCGCCCCAAGTGGAGCTACCGGCTGAACGCCGACTTCGAGGACCATGCCGAGCACGAGTACGCACTGCTCGTGCGCGAACATCCCGAGTGGGAGGCAGTGCGCTACACCGGCGAGTTCACTGACGACTTCGGCGCCTACGACAGCCTGGCCGACCTGATCCGCCAGATCAGCTACGACGAGTGCCTCCACAAGATCGAGAGCGAAAAGAGCATGCTCACGGCGCGTTTCGGCTGATTCGTGGCCGAGATGCTGCCTCGGGTCGTTGCTTCGACGTGCCGCTCGAGCCCCACGAGTGCCTGACCAGGTAGCGATGGGCTAGGAGGCCCGCTCCCGTCGGCCAGCAAGGCCTCGGGTCACGACCAGTCGGCCAACGAGTGACGCCACCGGAACGCCACCGCTGCGTCGAGCGTGGCCGGGATGCCGGTCAGGACGCTGGGATACCTGGGCTCGAGCCCGAGCTCCTCCCATAGGCGGGTGCCGGTCACCGGCAGGGTCGAGGTTCCAGCCGCGTACGGTGTCGACGCTCACGAGGGTCGGGCCTATCCGGCTGAGCACTGCGCCGCCCACGGCGGCGGCCGCAGTCGCCAGCGAGGTCGGGACGCGTAGGACGCGGACGCGGGGCGCGTACGAGGTGAGGACGTCGAAGAACTCGTTCCAGGTCACGTTCCGCTGGTCAGCGACCGGGGCTGTGCCCGTCCAGCGCGGTCGCGCTGCGGCCACGAGCACCGCCGCGGCGTCGTCGCCCGGTCGCGCCCGTCACAAGGATCTCCACGACCTCAGCGTGGCACGGGTTCCGGCCGAGCGGGCACTCGACCGGGGATGCGTGGACGAGTCCCGAGTCGAGCGATGGTCATCGGGTCGGGCCCGAACGGGCTGACGGGTCGCGAGTCCGTCACCCGTCCTCCGCTCCAGTGTGATGTCGCGAGACAGAGACACCGGAGACGGTCCGAACCGGGGACCGTTGGGAAGTCTGCGTAACCGGCTGGCCTGAGGTGTGCCTGCCAACTGCGGAACCCGGGTGAACTCACACTTGAGCACCGCCTGAAAGCGCTGTTCCACCACGCCCAACTCCACGAGCATGGACGGCCTCCTCCGGATCTGCGGACGCGAACGACCACAGCGAAGAAGGTCGCAACAACCCACTGGTGGACCATCGAGCGTCAGGCACCTACCGGGGCCAGTGTCGCCCAAGTACCGGGGCCGCGTCCCGAAAGTGTCACCCACCTACCGGGGCCACGGTGTCCATCATGAACCGGGTCCGCACACGTGGAGTAGGGCGATTGTGGGCTGCGAGGGGTGCCGAACGGTGATCGGGAGAGCTCGTCGTCGCCCGCCATCTTCCCTGATGAGACATCATTTCCGCTCCGTGCCCTCGGCAGGATTCGAACCTGCGCACACGGCTCCGGAGGCCGTTGCTCTATCCCCTGAGCTACGAGGGCGGGGCCTGGACCGCGCCAGGGCTGGGGAGCCTACCGGAGCCGCCTGGGGGCTCCAGTCGACCGTCGTAGCGTGGTGCCGATGGCCGACCTGCCGCAGTACTACGCCGTGAACGACCGGCCGGTCGTGATCGTCGAGACCCCCGACGGCGGCGCCGACCTGCTGGCCATCGACATGCGCACGGGCGAGCTGGTGCCGGCCCGGGAGTACTGGGAGTACCTCACACCGGGATCGGGCAAGGACGTCGACGTGCTCACGCCCCTGCAGTGGCACGCCCGCGTGGTGGCCATCTGGGCCCAGCTCGCCGAGCACTGACCGTTGCGTCTCGCCGCTCGCCGCCGCCTACGGTCGCGGCCAGCACACGGGACAGGAGCGGGAGATGGGCGACAAGCACCACCACACGGTCGACGTCGAGGCGGTCGTCGACCTCGCCGACATCATCGACGCGCTGCAGGACCTCTCGGCCGACGAGCTGATCAGCCGCGGCTTGAGCGTGCAGGACACGTGGGACGAGGTCGACGACCCCGTGCTCATCGGTGCCAACGGCCTGCCGGTGGAGACGTGGCGCGAGGGCTACCCCTACGACCAGCGCCTGTCCCGCCACGAGTACGAGATCAGCAAGCGCTTGTTGCAGATCGAGCTGCTCAAGGCCCAGAACTGGATCAAGGAGTCGGGCCACAAGCTCGTCATCGTGTTCGAGGGCCGTGACGCCGCCGGCAAGGGCGGCACCATCAAGCGCTTCATGGAGCACCTCAACCCTCGCGGCGCGTCGGTGGTGGCGCTCACGGCGCCCACCGAGAGGGAGCGGGGCCAGTGGTACTTCCAGCGCTACGTCCAGCACCTGCCCACCAAGGGCGAGATCGTGCTGTTCGACCGGTCCTGGTACAACCGGGCCGTCGTCGAGCGGGTGATGGGGTTCTGCACCGACGAGGAGTACGACGAGTTCATGCGGGAGGTCCCCGAGTTCGAGGGGATGCTCGTGCGCTCGGGGACGATCCTGGTGAAGATGTGGTTCTCGGTGTCGAGGCGCGAGCAGATCGCCCGCTTCACGATCCGACGCATCGACCCGGTGCGCCAGTGGAAGCTGAGCCCCACCGACCTCGCGTCGCTCGACCTTTGGGACGACTACTCCGACGCCAAGGAGCAGATGTTCCTGCGCACCCACACCGACCTGGCGCCGTGGACGGTGGTGCGCAGCAACGACAAGAAGCGCGGTCGCCTGGAGGCGATGCGGTTCGTGCTCGACCTGCTCGACTACCCGGAGAAGGACGAGACGGTGGTGGGCCGGCCCGACCCGATGATCGTCGGCCCGCCGTCAGTGGTGAGCCGGGAGGTCGGCGAGGTGGCGCTGTCGTAGCGGCGGCACAGTTCATCGAGCCGTCACACGGACGGCATCGCCCGGGCGGCAGGCCCTGCGTACGGTGCCACCCGTGGCTGATCTCCTGGCACTGACCTCGTCGTTGCCCGTGCTCGACGTCGATGTCGGCGACCCCGTGGTACGTGAGGGCGAGCGCACCGGGGCGGTGTTCGTGCTCGAGCGAGGGCTGCTCCACGTGACACGCGGCGGTGTCGCCATCGCCGAGATCTCGGCGCCCGGCGCGCTCGTCGGCGAGATCGCGGTGCTCGTCGGCGGCGACCACTCGGCGACGGTGACGGCGGCGGTGCCGTCGCGGCTGCGGGTGGCCGCCGACGGTGCCGGCTTCCTGCGCTCGTCGCCCGACGTCACCCTGCACGTCGCCACGGAGGTGGCCCAGCGGCTGCAGCTGCTGATCGCCTACCTGGCCGACCTGCAGCGCCAGTACGCCGGCGCGCCGGGGCTGGCGATGGTGCACGACGTGCTGGCCAAGCTGACCGACCGCAAGGGCGCCGCCTTCGAGGCGGGTTCCGACCGCGAGCCGGACCCGCTCTACTGATGCGGCTGCTGCTCGTCTCCGACCTCCACTACACGCTGCCCCAGCTCGACTGGGTGGTGGGGCAGGCGGAGGGTTTCGACCTCGTGGTGCTGGCCGGCGACCACCTCGACATCGCGTCGACGGTGCCGCTCGACGCCCAGACGGTGGTGATCCTTCGGTACCTCGAGCTGATGGCGGAGCGGACGGCGGTGGTGGCCAGCTCCGGGAACCACGACCTGACCGAGCGCGACGGGCACGGCGAGAAGGCGGCGCCGTGGCTGGCCGCCGCACGGTCGGTCGGGGTCGCCGTCGACGGCGACTCGGTGGAGGTGGGCGGCGCGCTGGTGACCGTCTGCCCGTGGTGGGACGGCCCGGTGCAGCGGGAGGCCCTCGAGGGCCAGCTCGCCCGCGACGACGAGCGCGGCGGGCGACCGTGGGTGTGGGTGTACCACTGGCCGCCGTCCGAGTCGCCCACCACCTGGACGGGACGGCGGTTCTACGGCGACGCCGACCTGCGGGACTGGATCGACGCCTACCGGCCCGACGTGGTGCTGGCCGGCCACGTGCACGAGCCGCCGTTCAAGCCAGAGGGCTCGTGGGCCGACCGCATCGGCGACACGTGGGTGTTCAACGCCGGCCGCCAGATCGGCGGGGTGCCGGCCCACGTGGTGGTCGACCTCACGGAGGGCACGGCGGTGTGGTGGTCGCTCCTTGGCGACGAGCAGCTGTCGCTGGCCGACGCCGCGTTCACCCGCACCGTGTTCGACTGACGCCCGCCCACCCGTAGGCGTACCTTTGGCCGCCGTGTTGCCGATCCCCCGAGCGCTCCTGCCCGACACCGCTGCCGTCGACGGCGACGGGCGGCTGTCGATCGGCGGGTGCGACCTCCTCGACCTCGCGGCCGACCACGGCACGCCGTTGTTCGTCTACGACGAGGCCCACCTGCGGGCCCGGTGCCGGGAGGCCGTGGAGGCGTTCGGCGACGGCAACGTGGTCTACGCCACCAAGGCGTTCCTGTGCACGGCGATGGCCCGCCTCGCCCACGAGGAGGGCCTGCTGCTCGACGTGGCCACCGGCGGCGAGCTCCACGTGGCGCTCGCTGCGGGGGTGCCGGCCGACCGCCTCGTGCTGCACGGCAACAACAAGAGCCTCGACGAGCTGCGCATGGCGCTCACCGTGGGCGTGCGCCACGTGGTGGTCGACTCCTTCGACGAGCTCGACCGCCTCGACGCCCTGCACGCCGAGGGCCTCCCCGTGCCCCGGGTGCAGCTACGCCTCACGCCAGGCGTGCACGCCCACACCCACGAGTACGTGTCGACGGGGCAGGACGACTCGAAGTTCGGCTTCACCGTCTCCAACGGCACCGCCGATGCCGCCGTGCGCCGGGCCCTGGCCAGCCCGAGCGTCGACGTGGTCGGCCTCCACTGCCACATCGGCTCGAACGTGTTCGTGGCCGAGAGCTTCGCCCGGGCGGCCGGGGTGATGGCGGGCATCTCGGCCCGCTACGGCCTGCCCGAGCTCACCCTCGGCGGCGGCCTCGGCGTGGGGTACACGACGGGGGAGGAGGCGGCCACCATCGCCCAGTGGGGGAAGGTGGTGCTGGGCGCGGCGGCCGAGCACGGCATCGAGGCCCGTGTGCTGGTGGAGCCCGGGCGGGCGATCGTGGCGGCGGCCGCCGTCACGCTCTACACGGTCGGCACGGTCAAGGAGATCGAGGGCATCCGCACGTACGTGGCCGTCGACGGCGGCATGAGCGACAACCCGCGGCCGGTGCTCTACGGCAGCGGCTACGAGACGTTCCTGCCCCGGGCTGTCACCGCCGAGCGGCCCCGGCGGGTCCGGGTGGTCGGCAAGCACTGCGAGAGCGGCGACGTGCTGGTGCACGAGGCGTTCGTGCCCGACGACCTCCGGGTGGGCGACGTGCTCGCCACCCCCGTCACCGGGGCCTACGGGCACTCGATGGGCAGCAACTACAACAAGGTGCCCCGCCCGCCGGTGGTGTTCGTGCGCGACGGCCAAGCCCGCGTCGTGGTGCGGCGCGAGACGTACGACGACCTCGTGCGCCTCGACGTCGGCTGACGACTGCGCGGGTCGTCAGGGGAGGCGCCAGGCGGGGTCGTGCTGCTCGCCGCCCAGCGCCAGGTCGGCCACCAGCGCTCCGATGGCCGGCACGAACTTGAAGCCGTGGCCGCTGCATGGTGACGCCACCACGAGGGGCCCGCGGCGGTCGAGCACGAAGTGCTCGTCGGGCGTCGAGGTGTAGAGGCAGGTGAGCACCGACACCGGGTCGGGATCGAGGCCGGGCAGCCAGGCCGCCACGTAGCGCTGCAGGCGGGCCACCCGAGACGGCTCGGGATCGAACGACCGGGTGTCGGGGTCGACCCGCTGGCCGGTGCCGTGCTCGCCCACCTTCACGCCCTCGCCCGGCGTGAGCAGGCCGTAGCCGCCGAAGCCGAGCGGGGTCTCGCCGGAGCCTTCGTCGACCACGTGGTGGATGAAGCTCGGCCACTCGTCGACCGCGACGGTGGGGCGGAAGTGGGCCGGCTGCTCCATCGTGATCTCGAGCGGTGGGAGCGTGATCTGCCCGCCCACGAGCTTGTCGACCCAGGGCCCCGCCGCCACCACCACCCGGTCGCACGTCCAGGCGCCGGCCGGCGTGTGAACCGTGGCGCCGTCGTCGTGGAGCTCGATGCGCTCGGCCGGCGTCTCGTAGCGCACCTCGGCCCCGTGGGCGGCGGCCGCCTGGGCGAGCGCGGCCACGGCGGCGTCGGCGTAGCAGCGGCCACCGTCGGGGCTGAACACGACGGCATCGCCGAAGCGCATGCCGGGCCAGCGCTCGTGGGCCGCCTGGGGCGACAGGCGCTCGGCGGCCCAGCCGGCGTCGCGCAGGTTGCCCTCGATCTCGTCGACGGCCGACGTGAATCCGTGGTCGAGCTGGCCGGTCTGGTCGAGCAAGCGGGCGCCGGTCTCGTCTTCCAGCTGTCGCCACAAGGGGATGGCCGCACTGGCGAGATCCGTGTAGCGGCGGTCGCGGTAGGCCACCCGGAAGATGCGGGTGGCGCCGTGCGAGCTGCCCCGCACGTGGCCGGCCTCGAACCGCTCCAGCAGCACTACCGAGCGCCCCCGGGCCGCCAGCTGCCAGGCCGCTGCCGCCCCGGCGCCCCCGGCGCCCACCACCACCACGTCGACCCGTTCCACGAGCCCGGCAGCGTAGGCGGGGGAGCCCGATCGGAAAGGCCTCGGGCGACCGGGGCCCGATCCGCGAGCATGGGGGGGCCATGGCCGACCCGATCTCCGTCCTCGCTGCACGGCTGCAGGCCGCGTTCGACACCCTCGAGCCCGGGGCCGACCCCGTGGTGCGCCCGAGCGACCGGGCCGACTTCCAGGCCAACGGCGCCCTGCCGCTGGCCAAGCGGCTCGGCCGCAACCCCCGCGAGGTGGCGGCCGACGTGGTGGCGCGCGCCGACCTGGCCGGCGTCGCCGACGTCGAGGTCGCCGGGCCGGGCTTCGTCAACCTGACGCTGCGTCCCGAGCTGATCGCCGCCCTCCTGGCCGCCCAGGCCGCCGACGAGCGCCTCGGCGTCGCGCCGGCCGCCACACCCGAGGTGGTGGTGGTCGACTACTCGGCGCCCAACGTGGCCAAGGAGATGCACGTCGGCCACCTGCGCACCACGATCATCGGCGACGCGCTGTGTCGCCTCCTCGGCTTCCTCGGCCACGACGTCCGGCGGGAGAACCACATCGGCGACTGGGGCACGCCGTTCGGCATGCTCATCGAGCACCTGCTCGACCTCGGCGAGGACGAGGCGGCCCACGAGCTGAGCGTCGGCGACCTCGACACCTTCTACCGCCAGGCCCGCGTGAAGTTCGAGGCCGACGTCGAGTTCCGCGACCGGAGCCGCACCCGGGTGGTGCTGCTGCAGGGTGGCGACCCGGAGACGCTGCGCCTGTGGCGGCTGCTCGTCGACCACAGCACCGTCTACTTCGCCACCGTCTACGAGCGGCTCGGCGTGCTGCTCACGCCCGACGACATCGTGGGCGAGAGCTTCTACAACCCGATCCTCCCGCAGGTGGTGGCCGACCTCGAGGCGGCCGGACTCGTGGAGGTGAGCGACGGCGCCACGTGCGTGTTCCCGCCGGGCTTCACGAACCGTGAGGGCGAGCCCCTGCCGCTGATCGTCGAGAAGGGCGGCGGGGGCTTCAACTACGCCACGTTCGACCTCGCCTGCGTGCGCGACCGGGTCGACCGGGTCGGTGCCACCCTCCTGCTCTACGTCGTCGGCGCGCCCCAGGCCCTCCACTTCGAGATGGTGTGGAAGGTGTGTGAGATGGCCGGCTGGCTGCGGCCGCCGGCCCGAGCCGTGCACGTGGCCTTCGGCAGCATGCTCGGCGCCGACCGCAAGATGTTCAAGACCCGCTCGGGCGACACCGTGAAGCTCGTCGACCTGCTCGACGAGGCCGTCGAGCGGGCGGCCGCCGCCGTGGCCGAGAAGAACCCCGACCTGGCCGACGACGAGCGGGCCGCCGTGGCCCGGGCCGTGGGCATCGGCGCCGTGAAGTACGCCGACCTCTCCACCGACCGTGTCCGCGACTACGTCTTCGACTGGGACCGGATGCTGGCCTTCGAGGGCAACACGGCGCCCTACCTGCAGTACGCCCACGCCCGCATCCGCAGCATCCTGCGGCGGGGCGAGGTCGACGAGGTGGCGCTGGCCGGCGTGGCACCGTCGATCGGCGAGCCAGCCGAGCGAGCGCTGGCCCTCGTTCTGCTCGGCTTCGACGCCGCCGTGCAGGAGACCACCGAGCGCTACGCCCCCCACCGCCTGTGCACCTACCTGTTCGACGTGGCCAGCGCGTTCACCACGTTCTACGAGGCGTGCCCCGTGCTGCGGGCCGACGAGCCGGTCCGCTCCGGCCGCCTGGCCCTGAGCCTGCTCACCGCTCGGGTGATCGAGCAGGGTCTCGCCCTCCTCGGCATCGAGGCCCCCGCCCGCATGTGACTGCCCAGCACAGGTTCGGGCCAACCTGTGTCGGCGGGTGGCGGAAGTGAGCCGATGCGACACGAGTTGGTTGGGACGCGTGTCGGGGCCGGCGGGATGGGAGCGGTGGCGCGGGCGGGGCTACGGTCCCGCCATGGCCACCCTGGTGCACGACCTCGACCTCCCCAAGGTGGAGGTCGTCGACATCGACCCCGACCGGCGCAACGCAGTGATCGCAGAGGCTCGCCACCAGAACTGGATCGCCCGCAACGACATCGGGTTCTCGATCCTCGCCTACGACGACTGCGTCGCCATGCTGCGCGACCGGCGCTGGCACTCGGCCGCGGCGAGGGTCGCGGAGCTCGGGGGCGTCACCGACGAGAAGTTCCTGGCCCGCCGGCGGCCGTCGATCCTGTCGTCGGAAGGCGAGGTGCACGCCCGCCTGCGGCGGGTGGTGGCGGGCGCGTTCACGCCCAAGGCAGCCGACCGCTTCCGGCCCTACATGCGCGAGGTGATCACGCGCCTGGTCGACCCGGTGGTGCCCACGGGGCGGGTGGAGCTGTGCGAGGACGTGTGCGAGCCCTACCCGATCCCGATCATCTGCCGCCTGCTCGGCGCGCCCGAGGAGGACTGGAAGCTGTTCAGCCGGTGGGCCACCGACCTGCTGCGCATCTTCAACTTCAACTTCGCCGAGGACCTGCCGCTGATCATGGCGGCCCAGGACGAGATGGGTGCGTACGTGGCCGAGCTGATCGCCCGGCGCCGTGACACCCCGGCCGACGACCTGCTCACCGATCTCATCGCCGCGCACGACCAGGGCGACCGCCTCGACGACGAGGAGCTCGTGAGCATGGCCACCGCGGTGCTGGTGGGCGGCACCGACACGACCCGCAACCAGCTGGCCTGCAGCGTGGCGCTGTTCACCAAGCACCCCGACCAGTGGGCGCTCCTGGCCGAGCGGCCCGAGCTGGCGCCGCGAGCGGTGGAGGAGACCATGCGGCTCATGGGCGCCGTGCGGGGCACCGCCCGCTTCGCCAGCGAAGACATCGAGTACCGCGGCATCGTGTTCCCGAAGGACACCTTCATCTCGCCGAGCTTCGTGAGCGCCAACACCGACGAGTCGGTGTTCGACCGCCCCGAGGAGTTCGACATCACCCGCGACGAGGCCAAGCCCCACCTCACGTTCGGCAGCGGCATCCACCACTGCCTCGGCGCCTGGCTGGCCCGGGCCGAGCTGCAGGAGGCCTTGCCCCTGCTGGCCCAGCGCATGCCCGACCTCGAGATCGACGGCGCCATCGAGTGGAAGCCGTTCACCACCGGCATCTGGGGCCCGGCCCGCCTACCGCTGCGCTTCACCCCGACCGCCTGACCGACCCGGGCCGCCCCGGCGACGGGGCGATACCCTCGCCACCTCGTGAGCGACAACGTGGTGCGAGTGGGCGTCCTCGGGTGCGGCAACGTCGGTGCCGCGCTGGTGGGGTTGGTGGCCGAGCAGGCCGGCGCCGTCGAGGCCCGCACCGGCCTGCGGCTGCAGGTCACCCGGGTGGCGGTGCGCAACCTCAGCCGCGAGCGTGACGTCGAGGTCGCCGAGGCCCTCCTCACCCGTGACGCCGACGCCGTGGTGGGCGATCCCGACGTCGACGTGGTGGTGGAGGTGATCGGGGGCATCGAGCCGGCCCGCCAGCTCATCCTCGCCGCGCTGGCCAACGGCAAGCCGGTGGTGACGGCCAACAAGGAGCTGCTGGCCAACGTGGGCGCCGAGCTCTTCGCGGCGGCCGACGCCGCCCGCCGTGACCTGTTGTTCGAAGCGGCCGTGGCCGGCGGCATCCCGCTCATCCGGGCGCTGCGCGAGAGCCTTCGGGGGGAACCGATCGAGCGCGTGCTCGGCATCGTGAACGGCACCACCAACTACATCCTCACGAAGATGACCGAGGAGGGCGCCGACTACGGCGACGCCCTCGCCGAGGCCCAGCGGCTCGGCTTCGCGGAGCGTGACCCCACCGCCGACGTGGAGGGCTTCGACGCCGGTGCCAAGGCGGCCATCATCGCCAGCATCGCCTTCGGCGCTCGCGTCGTGGCCGGCGACGTGTACCACGAGGGCATCAGCCGGGTCACCGCCGGCGACATCGCGGTGGCCCGCCGCCTGGGCTACGTCGTGAAGCTCCTCGCCATCTGCGAGCGCTCCGGCGACGAGGTGGCGGTGCGGGTCCACCCGGCGATGGTCCCCCAGGCCCACCCGCTCGCCAGCGTTGGTGGCAGCTACAACGCCGTGTTCGTCGAGGGTGGCGCCGTGGGCTCGCTCATGTTCTACGGGCGGGGTGCCGGCGGGCGCCCCACGGCTAGCGCCGTGTTCGGCGACCTGATCGACGCCGCCGTCAACCTGCGCAACGGCACCCATGCCAGCGTCGGCACGTTCGCCAAGGCCCTCATCCGCCCGATCGACGACACCACCGCCGAGTACTACCTGCCGCTCGAGGTGGTCGACCGGGCCGGGGTCCTCCACGCCGTCACCGGCGTGTTCGCCGAGCACGGCGTGAGCATCCGCGCCGCGGAGCAGGAGGGCATCGGCGACGACGCCCGGCTGGTCTTCATCACCCACGAGGCCCGCGAGGCCGACGTCCAGAGCACGCTGCGCGACCTGCGCGACCTCGACGTCGTCAAGAAGGTGGGCGGGCTGCTGCGAGTGATCGCCGGCTGATGCGCTACGTCTCCACCCGTGGCCGGGCCCCCGAGCTCGCCTTCGACGACGTGCTCCTGGCCGGCCTGGCCGACGACGGCGGGCTGTACGTCCCCGAGTCGTGGCCCCGACTGCCGGTGCTACCTCACGGCCTGCCCTATGCCGAGGCGGCCGTGTGGGTGATGGCACCGTTCGTCGGCGACGCGGTGGCGCCCGAGGTGCTGGCTCGCCTGAGCCACGACGCCTACGCCACGTTCCGCCACCCGGCGGTGTGCCCGCTCGTGCAGATCGGCGACGACGACTGGGTGCTCGAGCTGTTCCACGGGCCGACGCTGGCGTTCAAGGACGTGGCGCTGCAGCTCGTGGGCCGCCTGTTCGACCACGTGCTGGGCGAGCGCGGCGAGCGCGTGACGATCGTCGGCGCCACGAGCGGTGACACCGGCAGTGCCGCCATCGACGGCGTGAAGGGCTGCGACAACGTCGACATCGTGATCCTCTACCCGGCCGGTCGCGTGAGCGAGGTGCAGCGCCGCCAGATGACCACGGTCGATGCGCCCAACGTGCACACGGTCGCGGTGGAGGGCACCTTCGACGACTGCCAGGACCTGGTGAAGGCCATGTTCGGCGACGTGGCGTTCCGGGAGCGGCTGCACCTGTCGGCCGTCAACTCGATCAACTGGGCCCGCGTGATGGCCCAGATCGTGTACTACGTGACGGCCGCTCTCAGCCTCGGCGGCGGCCCCGGGCGGCGTCCCGTGTCGTTCACGGTGCCCACCGGCAACTTCGGCAACGTGTTCGCCGGCTGGGTGGCCCACCAGATGGGCCTCCCGTTGCGCCAGCTCGTGATCGGTTCCAACCGCAACGACATCCTCACCCGGTTCCTGCACAGCGGGCTGATGGCGACCACCACGGTGGTGCCCACACTCAGCCCGAGCATGGACATCCAGGTGTCGTCGAACTTCGAGCGCCTGCTCTTCGAGCTCAACCACCGCGACGGGGGCATGACCGCCGAGCAGCTGCAGCGCTTCCGGGCCACCGGCTCGCTCACCGTGGAGCCCGACCAGTTCGACCGGCTCACCGGGCTGTTCAGCGGGGCCAAGGTCGACGACGAGGCGACCCTCGAGGTGATCGCGACGGTGTGGCGGACCACCGGGATGCTGCTCGACCCGCACACGGCCGTGGCGGTGGGCGCCGGCCGCCTGTGCCGCATCGACCCCGCCGTCCCCATGGTGAGCCTGGCCACCGCGCACCCGGCCAAGTTCCCCGACGCCGTCGAGAAGGCCACCGGCGTGCGCCCGCCACTGCCGGCCCACCTGGCCGACCTGTTCGATCGGCCCGAGCGCACGAGCGCGCTCCCGAACGACCTGGCCGCCGTGGAGGCGTTCGTGGAGGGCGTGGCCCGCCGCTGACCCCGGGGCGGCCGATGATGTTGCCGCCCGGGCCGACGGTGGGTAAGGTGCGGTCGTCCGGATCTCTCCGGGCGCAGCCCGCACCTGTGCTTGGTGCAGCTGCCTGCCCCCACTGGCGTCGGGGAAGCGCTTCTCGCATCTGCTGGGAGCACACCGCCGGTGGCCGGGTCCGCACCTACGAATCCCCCCTCACCCCACCGAAGGAAGGTGGCCATGAGCGAGACCGAAGCGCTCGAACGCTCGGTGCTCGAGAACAAGGACCGCGAGCAGCTGCTGACGATTGCGTCCGCGCTCGGCGTGAAGCCGGGTTCGCGGGCCAAGAAGGCCGACATCATCGCCAAGATCCTCGAGACGACCGGCGCGACGCCGGCACCCGAGGCCGCACCGGCGCCCAACGGCAAGGGCAACGGCCGCCGCGCCGGCACCGCCCTCGCCGAAGCGCCGGACGCCGACGCCACGGCCGCCGCGCCGGCCGAGGCGCCCGCCGCCGAGCCCGTCGTGGCGCCTCCGGGCGACGCGTCGGCTGACGCGCCTGCCGACGTCACTCCCGTCGAGGAGCCACCGGCGGAGTGGGAGCTCGCGTTCGCCGGCGAGGAGGAGGCCGAGACCGACACGGTCGAGGCGCCTCGTCAGGGCGGAGGCGGCGCCCCCCGCCACGACAACGACCACGACGGCGAGGGCCGCTCCGGTCGCCGTCGCCGTCGCCGCAACCGCAACCGGGGCGACGGCCCGCAGGGCGCCGACCGAGACCAGCTCGAGCGGCGTGACCAGCGACCCGCCCCGGCGCAGCCGGCGGGGGCCGACGACGCCGGCTCGATGGAGCCCGTCGCGGTGGCCGGCTACCTCGATCTGCGTGACGAGGGCTACGGCTTCCTGCGCGTCCACGGCTACCTGCCGAGCCGCGACGACGTGTACGTGAGCGTGAAGCAGAGCCGTCAGTACGGGCTGCGCAAGGGCGACCACATCACGGGTCTGTCCCGCCCGGCCGGCCGCAACGAGAAGAACCCGGCCCTGCTGCGGGTCGACACCGTGAACGGCGGCGACCCCGAGAAGGCCCGGCTGCGGCCGAAGTTCGAGGACCTCACCCCGCTGTTCCCCGACGAGAAGCTGCGCCTCGAGGGCGGCGACCCGCTCAACATGACGGCGCGCATCGTCGACCTGATCTCCCCTATCGGCAAGGGCCAGCGCGGCCTCATCGTGTCGCCACCCAAGGCCGGCAAGACCACGATCATGAAGACCATCGCCACGTCGATCGAGCGCAACAACCCCGAGGTGAAGCTCATGGTGCTGCTCATCGACGAGCGGCCCGAAGAGGTCACCGACATGCGCCGCACGGTGCAGGGCGAGGTCATCGCCAGCACCTTCGACCGCCCGAGCGACGAGCACACCCACCTCGCCGAGCTGGCCATCGAGCGCGCCAAGCGCATGGTCGAGAGCGGCCAGGACGTCGTGGTGATCCTCGACGGCATCACCCGCCTCAGCCGGGCCTACAACCTCGCTGCCCCCGCCACCGGCCGCATCATGTCGGGCGGTATCGACGCCGGCGCCCTGTACCCGCCGAAGAAGTTCTTCGGCGCGGCCCGCAACATCGAAGAGGGCGGCAGCCTCACGATCCTCGCCACGGCGCTGGTGGAGACCAACAGCCGCATGGACGACGCGATCTTCGAGGAGTTCAAGGGCACCGGCAACATGGAGCTGCGCCTCGATCGCAAGCTGGCCGAGCGCCGCATCTTCCCGGCCATCGACGTCGATGCGTCGAGCACCCGCCACGAGGAGCTCCTGTTCGACCGCAAGCAGCTCCAGATGGTGTGGAAGCTGCGCCGCGTGCTGTCGGGCCTGGCCGCCGAGGGCAGCGCCGCTCCCGGCCTCGAGCTGCTGATCGACCGGCTGAAGACCTTCCGCACCAACGACGAGTTCCTGGCCGAGATCGCCAAGCAGCCGTCGATGTGACCCGGGGCGCCGGTGCGCCGGCGTCGCCTCCCCCGGTACACTCTCTCGTCCCCTCGGGGCACCCGTTCCTCGCGAGACCGGAGCAACGCCAATGCAGACCGACATCCACCCGAAGTACGGCACCACCCGTGTGGTCTGCTCGTGCGGCAACACCTTCGAGACCCGCTCGACGGCCGGCAACGAGATCCACGTGGAGCTCTGCAACGAGTGCCACCCGTTCTTCACCGGCAAGCAGAAGCTGGTCGACACGGGCGGGCGCGTCGAGCGCTTCCAGCGCCGCTACGGCGAGCGCAAGTCCACCAAGAAGTGACCGACCCGGCGCGCCGGAGCGCGCTGCTCGGGGTCAAGCTGGGAGCCCTCGTCCGAGACCACCTCGGCGAGGGCTCTTCGCATCCCGGGGTGTTCGCCGGTGGCGCCGCGCTGGTGCGTGACGGCGAGGCCTGGGTGCTGGCCGACGAGCAGCCCGCCCGGGCGCTCGGGCCGGCCCTCGCCTGGGCCCGCCAACAGGGGGCGAGTGCGCTGCACCTCCTGGCCGAGGAGGCCGCCGGCACGCTGGCCCGCCGGGCCGCCGCCTTCGACCACCCGGTGGAGGTGCTGCAGGTGGACGGCCGGGTGCTGCGGCCGGCCGAGCCCACCCCACTTCCGGCACCGGCCGCCGTCGACCCGGCGTTCGTGGCGCTGGTGGAGCTCATCGTGGAGGGCGGCGCCCAGCCGGTCGTCGAGCACGGCGTCGTGGCCGGCGAGGTGCGAGGCCTCGAGGTGTGCCGGGTGGTGCGTGACGCCCACCTCGGCGTGGTCCGCCTCGAGGTCGGCGTCGGGGCGGCCGACCGCGAAGCCTTCCAGCTCCTGCACGGCGACGTGCCCCCGGTCGAGGCCCTGCGCGCCATCGTCGCTCGGGTCGACGCCGTTCGCCGCCCGGGCGCCGAGCCGCACCCGCTCAACCGCCTGGGTGCCGAACGGCTCCTGCGCTGGCGGCTGGAGCAGGAGCCCTCCCTCGTCGGAGCGGCCGAGCTGCACCCGGCCCAGCCACCGTTGCCGCGGTCGAACCTGAGCGACGCCGTGCCGTGCGTCGCCGAGGGGGCCGACCCCGACGGCGGCGCAGTGCTCGTGGTGTGCAGCGTCGGCATCGACCTCGACCTCGTGCCATATGCCGCCGACGCCCGCCTGCGGGCACCTGCCGGCGCCCGGCTCGTGCTGGCCGTCCCCGAGCGCGACCGGCACCCAGTGACGCTGGCGCTGGCGGCGATGCTGCGGACGCCCGCCGACGTGGTGGGCGTCGCCGGCTGAGCCGGCCGGTCAGACGATCTGCTTCTTCTCGACGTACTGGAGGAAGAACCAGCCGGGCAGGGTGGGGAGCCAGAACGTCATGAAGCGGAACAGCAGCACGATGGCGGCGGCGTCGGCGTTGTCGATGCCGGCCGACAGCAGCACGGCGGTGAGGGCGGCCTCGATGCCGCCGACCCCGCCGGGCGTCGGCACGGCCGAGCCGATGGTGTTGGCGACCATGTAGATGGCGCCGGCCTGCGCGAACGGCATGTCGACGCCGAACGCCCGGATGGAGAGGTAGAACGCAACGATCGTGGCCAGCTTGCCGATGGCGGCACCGCCGAGGAGCTGGGCGCTCTTCACCGGGTCTCGCGCCAGGGCCTTCAGCTCGTGCCATGCCTTGCCGGCGGCGGTGCGGACCTTGGGCATCACCACCCGCTTGCCCCAGCTGCTCAGCACCAGGAAGCCGATCGCGGCCGCCACCGCCACGAGGATGAACAGGACCGTGCTCGTGTCGGGCAGTGAGATCTCGCTGAAGGCGTCGGTGGTGCCGCCCCACACGAAGAAGACCACGATGAACACGCCCTGCACCACACCGCTGGCCGCCGAGGTGAGGCCGACCGACGCCGCCGCCACCGTGAGGTCGGCGCCGTTCACCTGGAGGTAGCGGGCCCGCAGCGCCATGCCTCCGGCATTGGCCGGCGTGAACCGGTTGAGGAACGACTGGGCGAACATGATCGCCGTGGTGCGCAGGAAGGGGAGGTCGATGGTGATGGCCCCCATGAGGCTCAGCGCGCCGCTGAAGTAGGGGACCATCGCCATCACCAAGATCGGGAGGAGGTAGCTCGTGTCGGCCGACGACAGCGAGTCCCAGATGTCGGACCAGTTCGAGACGATCGACAGCAGGTAGAAGACCAGCACCAGCGAGCCGAGCAGCGTGACGGCGCCCTTCAGCGTGATGCGGTGGACCGGCGTGAGCGTGACCTTCTCGATGCCGGCCGCCTCGGCCGCCGCGTTTCGTACCTCGTCGAGGAGGCCCTTGCGCTTCCTCATGGCGGCGCGGGTGCTCGACCGCAGCACCGCGGCCTGCAGCAGGGGCACGGCTCGGGCCAGCTGCTCGCCGGGGAGGCCGCGGGTGGCGGCGGCGACCGCTCGTTGCGGACCCACCCGCAGCGCGGTCTCGGCCAGCAGCTCGGCCACGTCGGCGCCGAGGAGCAGGTCGCTCGCCGCCAGGTCGCCGCGTCGGAAGTCGACCAGCGTGGTGCGGCCGTCGCGCACGAGCACGTTGTCGGCCACCAGCGCCCGGTGCGCGATACGCCGACCCTGGAGCAGGGCGACCGTGCCCCACAGGTCGTCGAGGAGCCCGTCGGTCCAGGCCTCGTCGGGGAGGGAGGCGAGGGCCACGCCGTCACTCCAGGAGGTGGCCAGCACCGCGACCTCGTCGTCGGTGCGCCCGACGGCGAGGGGCGTGGGAGCCCCGGCACCGGCTCCGGCCGCCACGGCCAGCACCAGCGCCTCGTGCTGCACCACGCGCTCGGGCGAGACCATCGGGCGGTCGTCGCCGAGGCCCTTCACCCGCAGCGCCCGCGTGGCTCGCAGGAGCAGATCGGTGTCGCGCTCGTCACGACCGATCACCTTCACGAAGGCGTGACCGGCCGGGCCCTCGCCCCGGAACGTGGGTGTCCCACGGCCCTCGTCGACGAGGGCCAGCCCGTGCATCTCGAGGCCAGCGCCGGCCAGGGCGTCCTTGACGGTGACGAGGTCGACGCGCCGCGGAGGTGCCCCGAAGATCACGAGCACGGCCGACCCGGCGGCGGCACCGATCGCAATGAGCAGCGGCACGTGCAGCGGGACGACGGTGGCGGTGAGCACGCGCACGGCCACGACCGCCAGCACGAACAGCCACAGGGCGCGCCGCCACCGGCGCCGTACCCACGGCGTGGCGGCAACGAGGGCGCCGACGGCGGCAGCCAGGTAGGCGGCCGAGGGGAACCGGACGCCGACGAACCACTCGTCGAGGCGGTCGTCGGACAGCACGTCGGTCGGGGCGGCCTCGTCGACGACGGCGGTGATCAGCGCCATGACGAGCCCGGAGAACACGGTGGCGAGCGCGACGACGCCCAGCAGGTCGAGGCGCTTGCGGACCGCCAGCGCGACGACCACGACGACCGGCACGACCAGCGCCATGACCTGCACGAGCCCCACGAGCGCGCCGGCCAGCCCCGAGGGGACGTTCGCCGCCAGGGCGACGAGGTCTTCCGACACGTCGCGCAGCTCGTCGCCGGCCAGCCACTCGACGCCGACGAGGGCGGCACCGATGGCCAGTGCGAACACGAGGCGAGCGACGTCGGCGGGGTGGCGCCTCCATCGCTCTCGGGTGCGCGTCGGGGCGGTCACGGACGGCGACGGTAGGCGTTGGGCAAGAGCCCGGCGAGCATCGCCTCAGGGGAGGAGGAGGCGGCTGATGCGCCGGCCGGCGATGCGAAGGCCGACGACGCCCATCGCCAGAGCTCGGTGTCGAGGTTGTCCTGCTGGGGCACCACGCCCAGGCGGGCCCGGATCTGGGGGCCATGGGTGGCCGGGTCGAGGCCGAGCACGCGCAGGTGCCCCTCGCTGGCGGGCGACACGCACCCGATCATCCCCATGGTCGACGACTTGCCGGCGCCGTTGGGGCCGAGGAAGCCGAAGGCCTCGCCGCGGTGCACCGTGACGTCGATGCCGGCGACGGCGGTGAAGGCGTCGAAGCGCTTCACCAGGCCGGCGGCCTCCACGAGCGGGTCTGGCGTCTGCACGGGCGCCGAACCTGTCGAGGGGGTGCGTCGGGCTCCGCCGGGTTCCCGACGCGCCACCGCCCGGGCGCGAGGCCCGGGCGGTGGGAGGTGAGAGGGGTGTTGCGGGTCAGCCCGGGCGGACCTTGCCGATGATCCGGGTCGAGACGTTCACCGTGCCGGTGTCGTTGCCGAGGACGGCCTTCGCCGGCTCGAGGAACGTGACGGTCGCGGTGGCCGAGATGGTCTTGCCGTCGGTGGTGGCGGTGACCGCGCTCAGGGTGCCGATCGGCAGGCGCTGGGAGCGCCCGGCGTTGACCTTCACCTGGGCGGTGAGGGTGGCGCCCTCGACCATGAGGTTCCTGACGGTCACCTTGGTGGCGCCGTTGGTGATCTCGAGGCCGCCGACGTGGGCCAGGGTGACGGAGCCGACGGTCACGTTGCCGCCGCTGTCACGGGTCCCGGTGACCTTGCCCCACGTGATCGGGAACTGGATGCTCGACCCCGAGGCCGACGCAGGGCGGCGGACGTTGACGGTGCCGGGGACGGTGGCCTTCAGGGTGAGGGTGGTGGTGCCGCGACTGACCTTGGCGACGACGTTGCCGCTCGTGGTCGACGCGGCCGGCTTGCCCTTGCCGCTGTTGCCGGGATGGGCAGCCGCCACGCCGGCCCCGGCCAGCAGCGACGCCGACACGGTGAGTGCCGTGACGGTGAGGATGCGACGGAACATTCGGTGCCTCCTGTGATGGACGAGCCCGCGAGCCGGCATCGTACGACCGGTTCCGGCGACGGGGAGATCGCCCGAACGGGGGAGGCCGTTACGGACGGCGGTCGACCGTGGTCGGGCGGAACCTCTCTTTTCCGGATTCTGACTCTCGAAGTGGTCGCTGGAGCAGCCACTTTGAGAGTCAGAACTCGGTCCGTAGCCTGGCGAGGTGATCGAGCGGTTGGCCGGGCTGGAGGAGGAGTTCCGCCTGGTCGAGGCGCGCTTGGGCGACCCCGACGTGCTGGGCGACCAGCAGCGCCTGCGGGCCGAGAGCCGCCGCTACAAGGAGCTCACGCCGATCGTCGAGGCGTACCGGGCCTACCGGGCCTGCCTCGACGACCTGGCGGCGGCCAAGGAGCTGTTCGCCGAGACGACCGGCGACGACCGGGAGGCCATGCGAGCCGAGGTGAGCCAGGCCGAGGCCGACGCGGCGCGGCTCGAAGCCGAGCTGAAGCTGCTGCTGCTCCCGCGTGACCCCAACGACGGCAAGAACGTGATCGTCGAGATCCGCGGGGCCGAGGGCGGCGAGGAGGCCAACCTGTTCGCCCGCGACCTGTTCCAGATGTACGAGGCGTGGGCGCTGCGGCGGGGCTGGAAGCTCGAGGTGCTGTCGGCCGACGTGTCTGACCTGGGCGGCTACAACCAGGTCACGTTCGAGGTGGCCGGCGACGACGCCTGGGGCCGCCTCAAGTTCGAGGGCGGCCCGCACCGGGTCCAGCGGGTGCCGGTCACCGAGAGCCAGGGGCGCATCCACACCAGCTCGGCCACCGTGACGGTGCTCCCCGAGGCGGAGGAGGTCGACGTGCAGATCGACCCCAACGACCTGGTGGTCGACGTCTACCGCTCCTCCGGCGCCGGTGGCCAGCACGTGAACACGACCGACTCGGCCGTGCGGATCACCCACAAGCCGAGCGGGATCGTGGTGGCGATGCAGGACGAGCGCTCCCAGCTGCAGAACCGCGCCCGGGCCATGACCGTGCTGCGCAGCCGGCTCCTGCAGGCCGAGCAGGAGCGACTGGCGGCCGAGCGGTCGGCCACGGTCCGGGCCCAGGTCGGCGGTGGTGGGCGCAGCGAGAAGGTCCGCACCTACAACTTCAAGGAGAACCGGCTGAGCGACCACCGCATCGGCCTGACGCTCTACAAGCTCGACCACGTGCTGGCGGGCGACCTCGACGAGGTGGTCGATGCGCTCATCGCCGACGAGCGGGCCCGCCAGCTGGTCGGCGAGGGCTGAGCGGTGGGAGGCGACGGCACGGTCAGCTGGCGGGCGCTGCACGCCGAGACCACCGGGCGCCTGCGCGGCGGCCTCGGACTGGCCGACGGTGCGGCCCGCGCCGAGGCGCGGTGGCTGTGCGAGTCGGCCTCGGGTATCGACCACGACGACTGGGCCGGTTCGAGTGACGAGCTCGCCACCGAGCGGGCGGTCGCCCGCCTCGATGCCATGGTGGCCCGGCGGCTCGGGGGCGAGCCGCTCGCCTACGTCCTCGGCTCGTGGGCCTTTCGCACCCTCGACCTGCTCGTCGACCGGCGCGTGTTGATCCCCCGGCCCGAGACCGAGGTGGTCGTCGAGCACGCGCTGGCCCTCGTGCGGGCGATGGCCGCCGACCACGTGCTGGTGGTGGCCGACCTCGGGACGGGGTCGGGGGCCATCGCCTGCTCGCTGGCCGCCGAGCTGGCGCTCGGCTCGGCCGCGGTGTGGGCCACCGACGTGTCGGCCGACGCCCTCGAGGTGACGCGCGCGAACCTGGCCGGCACCGGCCGCGCCGCTGCGCACGTGCGCCTGGCCGAGGGGTCGTGGTTCGCCGCGCTGCCGGCCGAGCTCGAGGGGCGACTCGACCTCGTGGTCTCGAACCCGCCCTACGTCGCGATCGGTGACGACCTCGACGATGCGGTGGCTCGATGGGAGCCGGTGGGAGCGCTGTTCGCCGGCGCCGACGGCCTCGACGCGGTGCGGGTGCTCGTGACCGGCGCCGCCCGCTGGCTGCGGCCGGGTGGCTGGCTGGTGGTGGAGATCGGTGCCGCGCAGGGGACCGCCGCCCGGGCGCTGGCCGGGCAGTCCGGCCTGGCCGAGGTGGCGGTACACCCGGACCTGGCCGGGCGCGACCGCGTGCTGGTGGCCCGTCGCCCCTCCTGACGGGACCGAGGTCCCAGGCATCAGGTCCGGCCATGTCCGGTGACGGTCAGCGCGGATCCGCCGGCTCTCGCGCCGGGGCGGGCCCGTCAGGCCAGGTGCCGCTGGAGGAAGTGGAGCTGCAGGCGCAGGAGGTTCTCGGTCACCTGCTCCTGGGGTGCCATGTGGGTGACGCCCGACAGCGGCAACACCTCGTGGGGGCGGCCGGCCACCAGGAGCGCCGACGACAGGCGCACCGTGTGGGCGACCACCACGTTGTCGTCAGCCAACCCGTGGACGAGCATCAGCGGCCGCTCGAGGCGGGCGGCGTCGGCCAGCAGCGACGACCGGTCGTAGGCGGCGGCACTCGTGGCCGGGTCCCCGAGGTAACGCTCGGTGTAGTGGGTGTCGTACAGCCGCCACTCGGTGACGGGCGCCCCGGCCACGGCGGCGTGCACCACGTCGGGCCGCCGCAGCACCGCGAGCGCGGCGAGGTAGCCGCCGAAGCTCCAGCCGCGGATGGCGACCCGGCCGAGGTCGAGGAACGGCACCTGCTCCGCGAGCGCGAGGAGGCCGTCGACCTGATCGTCGAGCGCCGGTGAGGCGAGGTCGAGGTGGACGGACCGCTCCCATGCGCTGCCCCGCCCCGGCGTGCCGCGGCCGTCGATGACGACCACGGCGAAGCCCTGGTCGGCGAACCACTGGCTGGTGAGGAACTGGGCCCGGGCCTGCTGCACCCGCTGGGCGTGGGGACCGCCGTAGGGGTCGAGCAGCACCGGCAGCGGCGTGGTCCCGTCGTGGCCGGCCGGGACCAGCACGGCGGCCCGCAGGTGCCGCTCGCCCACCACGTGGAGGCTCGGGCGGGGGTCGAGCAGCGGTGCCTCGGCGTGGCTCGTGACGACATGGTCGCCCACGCGGGTGACGGTGCCGTCGTGGCGCAGCGACGCCGAGCGGACGACGACGGTGGCACCACCGGCCGAGGCGCCGTGCACGCCCGGCTCGGCCGTGAGCGCCACGAGGCCGTCTGCGCTCCAGCGGTGGACGTGGAGCACCGTGGGGTCGTCGAGGGGGTTCGCCTGGACGAGCACGTGGTCGTCGCCGACGTGCGCGACCGCTCGCACCTGCAGCTCGGGTGGCGTCACCGGGGAGCCGTCGATGCACAGGCGGCGGGCCCCGCCGCGGTCGGCGCACGTGACGAGGCGGCCGTCGGCCAGCCGGGCCGGGACCCCGGGCACCAGCTCGACCCAGGTGTCGTCGGTGTCCTCCCACCGGGTGGTGGTCGCGCCGGTGAGCGGGTCGGCGACCAGCACCGCGACGCGGCGCTGGTCGCGCGACTGGACCGCCACGAGGAGGCCGTGGGCGTCCCAGACGACGCCCGTCAGGTAGGGGAGCGCCGCCCGGTCCCAGCCCACCTCGACGCGCTCGCCGTCGAGCCCGACGACGTGGAGGGTGACGTCGGCGTTGGCGGTGCCGGCCGCCGGGTAGCGCTGGAGGGTGGGTTCGGCGGCGGGGTTCCCGGGGTCGGCGATCCACCAGCGGCCCACCGGGCCGACGTCGACGCGGGCGACGGCGAGCCGCTCGCCGTCGGGCGCCCACCAGAAGCCTCGGGCCCGGTCCATCTCCTCGGCGGCCACGAACTCGGCCGAGCCCCACGAGACGTCGGCGTCGTCGTCGGCGCACAGCAACCCCTCGGCGCCGCTGATCTCGGCCAGCCGCAGCGTGCGGCCCGACACGTAGGCGACGCGACGCCCCGCCGGGTCGGGGCGGGGGTCGAACACGGGTCCGGCGACGTCGAGCGATCGGACGTCACCGTGCACGAGGTCGGCCACGAACAACGCCCCGCCGAGGGCGAAGGCGGCCAGCGTCACCTGGTCGTCGCAGGCGTAGGTGACGACGCCACCGGCCTGCTCTCGCGCCCGCTCGCGCCGCGCCCGTTCCTCGGGCGGCAGGCCCTCGTCGCCAGCACCTCCGAGCAGGAGGGGGTCGGCGACGAGGCGCTCGGCGCCCGTCGCGACGTCGAGCACCCACAGGCAGGTGACCGGGTCGCTGCCGCTGCGGCTGCGCAGGAACACCACACGGCCGCCGTCGGGCGACACGGCCGGCGTACGGGGTTCGCCGAGGGTGAAGCGCCGCGTGCGGGCGAACTGCCGGGGGAACGTGTCCGGTCGTGGGAGCCTGTCGTCAGCCATCGCCGCCGCAGGCTACGGACCGTGGAGGCTGCCGTCGTCGGTGAGCGTGACGGTTCGGCCGACCCACTCGCCCTGGCACATCGCCGCGGCCAGCCCGGCGTCGTGCGACGTGCCCCAGGCCCGCCGGCCGTCGGCGAGGAGGCAGGCGGCCAGCGCGGTCTCGGGCACGCCGTCGCGCGAGTGCATCACCGTGTACGCCTCCACAGTGGCGGGGCCGGCGGCCTCGGCCGGCGGCGCCATCGAGCGGCGAGGGAGGGCGTCGATGTCGTCCTGGGGCGACGCCACCCGAAAGCCGGCCGGTGGCGGCGTGGTGCCGTAGACCCCGAAGGAGTGCTTGGTGACGTAGCCGCCGTTGGCCCACACGAGCCCGTGCTCGCCCGGCCGGTCGCGCAGGTCGGTGGCGACGGTGGCGATGGCGTGCATCACGTAGTTGTTCCAGGGTCCACCGGCGAACGACAGGCCGCCGGTGCGGGTGAGCTGGCCGTCGAGGGACAGGCCGAGCGACGCCGCGCCGAGCTGCACCGCCGACGGGAAGCACGAGTAGAGGTCGACGACCGACACGTCGTCGACGCCGATCCCGGCCAGCTCGAGCGCGCTGCGGCCGCCAGCGGCGATGGCCGGCGTCTCGTCGAACCGCCAGCGCTGCGACACGTAGTAGTGCTCGTGGCAGTCGGTCCCGCTGTGCGGGAACACCCAGCGGTCGGCGGGGACGCCCAGCGAGCGGGCCTTGTCGACCGAGCAGAGCACCAGCGCAGCCGACTGGTCGACGTCGTTGTTCGAGTTCATGTACTTCGGGTAGGGGAATCCGATCATGCGGTTGTCGGGGCCGGGGGTGCGGATCTCCTCGGCCGACATCGCCCGCTGCACCCAGGCGTACGGGTTGGCGCTCGCCACCGCCGAGAACCGGGCCCACAGCTCGCTGATGCGGACCTGGTGCTCCTCCACCGTCTCGCCGGCCGCGGCCCGCAGCGCCGTCTCGAACATCGGGTAGAGCTGCACCGGCATCACGAGGCCGCGGGCCTGCTCGTCGCCGCTGCTCATCGGCTCCTCCTTGCCGATGGTGAGCGAGGGCGCCACGTCGTCGGGCACGTGACCCCAGTCGACGTCGTTGCCGCTGCGGCGGGCCCGCATGCGGGTGCGCCAGCACTCGGCCCCGGTGAGGATGGCGAGGTCGAGCTCGCCCCGCTGGATCTCGGCGGCCGTCAGATTCACGAGCATCTGGGGCGTGTTGCCCCCAGGCGTCGTGTAGACAGTCTGGCGGGGTGACTGCCCGAGGGCGTCGGCCACGAAGCGGGCCGGGTCGCGGTAGCGCCAGCTGAGCAGCTGCACCACACGGATCGAATCGGCCACCGGCACACCGACCAGGCCGGCGTCGGCGGCGGCGGCCTCGATGGCCTCCACCATGAGGGCCACGGGGGGGCGGGCCTCCTCGGCCGAGGCGGCGCGCTGCACCGCCTGCCCGACACCGATGAGGACCGGGGTACGAGGGTCGATCGTCACGACCGGCGAGGCTACGAGGCCGAAGCTTGCACACTCCAAGCAGGCTCAGGCGCGGTCGCGCACCTCCCGACCCCGACCGGGGTGCCACGACGCGATCACGAGGCGGTCGCCGTCGGGATGGATGGTCGTGAGCACCACCTCGGTGAGCCGGACGCGGAACGCGTGCAGCTCGCCGGGAGGTGGCGCCTGCTCGAGGTCGCCGAGGTAGGCGGCCAGCTCGGCCGGGTCGGTCAGCTCCACCGCCACGCCGCTGAGCTTGGCGTCGCCGCCGTCCATGCTCCCGTCGCCGGGGTTGGCGTGCAGCGCCAGGCGGCCGTCGCGCCGCAGGTCGAGCGCCTTGCGCGACCCACCCATGCAGCCGAGGTACAGCTCGCTGTCGACCAGCTGCACCTCGGTGCCGCTCACCCGCGGCGACCCGTCGGCCCGCAGCGTGGCCAGCACGTGGTGCTTGGCCGCCCGCAGCCGGGCCTCCACTGCGGCGGCCAGCTCGGGCGCCTCGGCCGCCATCTCCCCCCACGCTCGCCCCTCCACCGGCCCTCCCACTCCCGACACAAGTCCTCCCCATCTTGTGTCACGGCCACGCCGGAGTGAGCAAGCAGCACACAGGTTCGTGGGGACGTGCGTGGGACGGGGCCCGTGGCCCGGCTGGGGCGAGGATGCGCCACTACGCTCGACCCGATGCCCCGCCTCGCCATCGGCGCCGACCACGCCGGCTTCCCGCTCAAGCAGCACCTGGTGCCGCTCCTGGAGGCCTGGGGCCACACCGTCACCGACCTCGGCACCGACAGCGAGGAGCCGGTCGACTACCCGGCGTTCTGCTCGGCGGTGGGCCGGGCCGTGCGCGACGGGCAGGCCGACCTCGGCATCGTGCTCGGCGGCAGCGGGCAGGGCGAGCAGTTGGCCGCCAACAAGGTGCGCGGCGTGCGGGCCGCCCTGTGCAACTGCCTCTACACCGCCCGCTACGCCCGGCTCCACAACGACGCCAACGTGCTGAGCGTGGGAGCCCGCGTGGTGGGGCTGGGGCTGGCCGAGGAGATCGTGCGCACGTTCCTGACGACCGAGTTCGAGGGGGGCCGCCATGCCCGGCGGGTCGCCCAGCTCGCCGCTCTCGAGGAGGAGTTCTGATGCCCTGGCCGATCGACGACCACGACGAGACGTTCGCCATCATCGACCAGGAGGTCGAGCGTCAGAACACCACCCTGCAGCTCATCGCCAGCGAGAACTTCACCTCGCCGTCGGTGCTGCGGGCCCTCGGCTCACCCCTCACCAACAAGTACAGCGAGGGCTACCCGGGCAAGCGCTACTACGGCGGCAACCAGTACATCGACGTCGTCGAGGACCTCGCCCGCGAGCGGGTGAAGGCGCTGTTCGGCGCCGAGCACGCCAACGTGCAGCCCCACTCGGGGGCCGACGCCAACATGGCCGTCTACCTCGCGCTGCTGCAGCCGGGCGACACGGTGATGGGCCTGTCGCTCGACCACGGCGGCCACCTCACGCACGGCTCGCCGGTGAACGCCAGCGGCCGCCTGTTCCACTTCGTCAGCTACAAGGTGACGCCGGGCGACGAGCGCATCGACATGGACCAGGTGCGCGACCTCGCGCTCGAGCACCGGCCCCGCATGATCGTCGCCGGCGCCACCGCCTACGCGCGCCGCATCGACCCCGAGCCGTTCCGGGCCATCGCCGACGAGGTGGGCGCCTACTTCATGTTCGACGCCGCCCACATCGCTGGCCTCATCGCCGGCGGCGCCCACCCGAGCCCGGTGCCGTTCGCCGACGTGGTCACCTTCACCACCCACAAGACGCTGCGGGGCCCGCGTGGCGGCTGCATCCTCGCCAAGGCCGAGCACGCGCAAGCCGTCGACAAGGCGGTGTTCCCGGGCCTGCAGGGCGGGCCGATGGAGCACGCCATCGCCGCCAAGGCGGTGGCGTTCAAGGAGGCGCAGCACCCGTCGTTTCGCGAGTACGCGCACCAGGTGGTGCGCAACGCGGCTGCGCTGGCCGGAGCCATGGCCGCCGAGGGGTTCCGCCTCGTGAGCGGCGGCACCGACAACCACCTGCTCCTCGTCGACCTGCGCTCGTTCGACGCCGAGCTCACCGGCAAGGTGGCCCAGGACGTGCTCGACCGGGCCGGCATCACGCTCAACAAGAACACCGTGCCCGACGACCCCCGCAGCCCGTTCGTCACGAGCGGCGTGCGCATCGGGACGCCGGCCACCACCACCCAGGGGATGACCGAGCCGGAGATGGCGCGCATCGCCGAGCTCATCGCCCGCGCGCTGCGGGGCCGCGACGACGCCGCGGAGGTGGCGGCCGTGCGCGACGACGTCGCTGCGCTCTGCTCGAAGTTCACCCCCTACCCGGGCTGAGGCCGTGCCCGACTTCGCGGGCTACGCCATCGTCGGGGGTGTCGCCCTCTTCGTGACGCTCCTGCTCACGCCGCTCGTGGCGTGGATGGCTCGCCGGGTCGGTTGGGTGGTGGTGCCCGACGAGCGACGCGTGCACGAGCGGGTCACGCCCGACGTCGGCGGCATCGCCATGTACATCGGGTTCCTGGCTGCCATGGCGGCGGCCTGGCAGATGGACCGCTTCACCCCGCTGTTCGAGAACAACTCCGAGCCGCTCGGTGTGGTGGTGGGGGCCACGGTGATCTTCGCCGTGGGCCTGGCCGACGACGTGCGGGACTGGTCGGCCCCCGCCAAGGTGACCGGGATCGTGCTGGCCGGCACGATCCTCGCCGTCGCCGGCGTGACGATGTTCTACTTCCGCATCCCGTTCCTCGACGTGGTGGCCATCGGCAGCGACATCGCCGCGCTCGTGACGGTGCTGTGGGTGCTCGGCATGACCAACGCCGTGAACCTCATCGACGGCCTCGACGGCCTGGCGGCGGGCATCGTGGCCATCGCCGCCGGCGCCTTCTTCCTCTACGCCCAGCGCCTCGACAAGCTCGGCCTGCTCGCCGAGCCGAACATCGGGCCGCTCGTGGCCATCATCGTGCTCGGCATCTGCCTCGGGTTCCTGCCCCACAACTTCAACCCGGCCCGCATCTTCATGGGTGACGGTGGCGCGCTCCTGCTCGGGCTCCTCATGGCGGTGAGCACGATCGTGGTGGGCGGCCGGGCCGACCCCAACCAGGAGTTCAGCGGCCAGACCTACTTCTTCTTCGCCCCGCTGTTCATCCCGCTGTTCATCCTCGGTGTGCCCATCCTCGACACGCTGTTCGCCATCGTGCGCCGGGCCACCCGCCGCCGGGGCCTCGCCACCGCCGACAAGGACCACCTCCACCACCGGCTCATGCGCCTCGGGCACGGCCAGCGCCGCAGCGTGGTGATCCTGTGGCTGTGGACGGCGCTGCTGTCGGGCTTCGTGCTGTACCCCGCCTACAACGACGGCGAGGGCGACGCCATCGTGCCGCTCGGCATCGCCGCCCTCGGGCTCGCCCTCTACACCGTGCTGCACCCCAGCGTGCGCCGCGCCCGCGACGACGCCGAATAGGCCGTCCGCTTGGGGAGTACCGTCCGGCCATGGGGATGCTGGTGGTCGAGCGGGTGGCTGCGCTCCACAACGTCGACCTGTTCGCCGGCACGCCGGGCGCAGTGCTCGTGGCCGTGGCGGCCACCGCCGACGAGGTGGAGGTGGCCGACGGCGTCACGTTCATCGAGCAGGGCGCAGTGGAGGACTGCCTGTACGCCCTCGTCGACGGGAAGGTGCGGGTGCACCGCGGTGGTCAGACGCTCGTCGAGCTCGGTCCTGGCAGCACGGTCGGTGAGCTGGCGGTGCTGGTGCCCGAGCCACGGGCCGCGTCGGTGACCGCGGTGGGACCAGTGCGGCTGCTGCGGGTCCGCAAGCCGGTGCTCGACGAGCTGCTGGCCGATCGGCCCGAGCTGTCGGCGGGGGTGATCGCCGGGCTCGTCGCTCGGCTGCGGGCCAGCGCCGCGCACGCCGACGAGGCCCTCGGGTGAGCGCCCCGGAGGTCCGCCGCAGGGTCGGCCTCCTCACCGGTCAGGCCCTGGCCTTCGGGGTGGCCGAAGCGTTCCTCGTGATCGCCGCCAACGCAGTGTTCCTCGACGAGTTCGGGTCCGAGTGGCTGCCCGTCACGTACCTCGGGATCGCGGTGGTGGGCGTGCTCGGGTCGACCGTCGTGGCCACGGCCGTCCGCTCACGGCCGCTCGCCCACGTGGCGACGGTCGTGCTCGGCGCCGTCGGCGCGCTGTTCCTGGCGTCGTGGGTGGTGCTGGCGACGGCCGGCAGCTCATGGGTGTCGTGGCCGCTGCTGGTGCTGTTCCCGATCCTGTTGCAGCTCGGCTTCGTGTTCATCGGCGGCCAGGCCGGCCGCTTGCTCGACGTGCGCCAGATCAAGGAGCTGTTCCCCCGGATCGTGTCGGGCTTCGCCGTCGGGTTCTTCGCCGGCGGCCTGCTCGCCATCCCGCTGATCCCGCTCCTCGGTGGCACCGAGCACCTCCTCGTCGGCGCCGCCATCGCCCAGGCCACCTTCCTCGGGCTCGTCGTCGTCGCCGGACGGCGCTACCGGGCGCTCCTCACGGCGCCCGAGGCCCCGGCCGGGCCGGCCACCGCCCGTGCGCCCCTGCGGCGCCTGCTCGCGGCTCCGTTCGTGCTCCTCGTGTTCGGCTACCAAGTGCTGTCGGCGATCGGCAGCTACATCGTCGACTTCCTGCTCTTCGACCGCGCCGCGGCCCGCTACCCCGACGTCGACGATCTCGGCAGCTTCCTCGCGCTCTACACCGCCGCGCTCAACCTGACGAACATCCTGTTCCTCGCCCTGCTGGCCGGTGCGCTGCTGAAGCGGTTCGGGCTGCGCTTCGGTCTGGCGGCCAACCCGGCGGTGGTGCTCGCCGCCCTCGTGGCGACCGCGGTGTCGGCGGCCGTCGGCGGCACGGCGTCGCTCGCCCTGTTCGTGTTCGCCGCCGTGGCCCGCATCGCCGACATCACCTTCACCGACGGCACCACCCGCACGTCGATCAACGCGGCCTACCAGGTGCTGCCCGTGGAGCAGCGACTCGCCGTCCAGGCCGGCGTGGAGGGCATCGGCGTGCCGATGGCCATCGGCTTCACCGGGATCCTCCTGCTCGCCATCGACGCCCTCGACCTGTCGATCACGGCCGTCATCGTTGCCGGCGTGGGCGTGTCGGTGCTGTGGACCGTCGTGGCGCTGCGGGTCTATTCGGGGTATCGCACCGGCCTGGCCGACAGCGTGCGCCGGCGCGAGCTCGGTGAGGTCGAGGGTCTGCTGTCGGCGCCCGAGGAGGCCGCTGCGATCCAGGCGCTGCTCCACAGCACCGACGGGCGTGAGGTGCAGCTCGGCCTCGACCTGCTGCGCGGCGAGCTGTCGCCGGCCGTCGCCACCGAGCTGGGTGCGCTGGCCCGTTCGTCCGACCTCGCCGTGCGCACGGCCGCCCTCGGCGCGCTCGAGCCGTCGTCACCCGGCGCGGCCGCCGTGCTCACGCTGCAAGTGGCCCGTCTGGCGGCGTCGCCCGCCGCCGCCGATCGGCGGCTGGCCGCGCAGCGGGCCGGTGTCGCCGACCGGGCCGTGGTGGCTCGCCTGCTCGACGATCCCGACCCCGACGTGCGGCGGGCCGCGCTCGACGCGGTGACGGTGGCCGACGCCGGCCAGCTCCCGGTCGTGCTGGCGGCGGCCGGCGACCCGGCCACCGCGGCGGCCGCCCAGCGAGCGCTGGCCCGCCTCGGCGAGGAGATCCTCCCGACCGTCTCGGCCGCCGTCGACGCCGAGCCCTCGTCGGTGCGCACCCGGCGCCTCGTGCGGGCCTGCCGCGGCCTGCCCCGCCCGGCGGCCGTCGCCGCCCTCGGCCCCCACGTCCGCCACGCCGACCGGGAGCTGGCCGGGGTGGTCCGGCTGGCGCTGGCCGACAGCGGGCCCGCCGCCGCCGGGCTCTCGGCAGCCCTCGACGGGGCCGTGCGCGACGAGGCCGCACTGGCTCGGGCCGCGCTCGGTGCGGCCATCGCCGTGGACGACCCGCTCGTGCGCCGCGCCCTGTCGGACGAGTGCGCCCTCGCCCGGGACCGCGCGCTGGCTGCGCTGGCGGTGCGCTACGACGCCGACGCCGTCGGGCGGGCGGTGCTCCTGCTCCGAGGCGACGACCGTGCTCGCCACGCGCTCGCGGTGGAGACCGTGGAGACGATGGTGGGCCGGACCACGGCCGCGCTCGTGCTGCCCCTCATGGACCCCGGGCTCGACGACGGCGAGCGGCTGGCCCGGCTCGAGCACGCCCTCGGGTCCGAGCCGGTGCCGGCGCAGGGGTGGCTGGGCGACCTGGCTCTCGACCCGACCGGCCGCTGGCGCTCGTCCTGGCTGCGGGCCTGTGCCCTGCATGCCGCCTCGCTCACCGCCGACCCGGCCGTCGAGCGCTACGCCGCCGCCGGCCGGGCCGACCCCGACGCCGTGGTCCGTGAGGTGGCTGCGGCCGTGCTCGGCGGGCGACCAGCGGGCTAGGTTGCACGGAACTTGCCGCGGCCAGGGACCGCTCAATAGATTGTGCCCGGCTTCACAAGCGCGGCCCTGCAGCGTCGTCGATCCGACCGAAAGGCAACCTTGAACTTCCTGCCCCGACTCAAGCCTGCGCCCGGCACGGAGCGCATCGGCGACGGCGCGCAGGCGGGCATCGAGGTGGTCGGCACGATCGTTGTGGCCTTCCTCGTCGGGTGGGGCCTCGACTCGTGGCTCGGCACCACACCGCTGTTCATGGCCGGCCTCACGGTCCTCGCGGCAGTGGCCAAGGGCATCGTGCTGATGGCGACGTACTCGCAGCGCATGCAGGTGCTCGAGGCCGACCGCCGCACCACCGTCGCCCGCACCGACGGATCCGAGGCGGCCGAGGCGTGAGCACACCCGCCATGGTGGGCCCGGTCGCCGGGCCGGCGCCCGAGCGCCAGATCGCCCGCGACATGGCTCGTCGCTCGCTGTGGCTGGTGCCTGCGCTGCTGCTGGCGTGCGGTGCCATCTGGGGCCTGCCGGGTGCCGCCGGCAGCGCCTACGGCCTGGTCATCGTGGTCGTGAACTTCCTGCTGTCGGCCGCCCTCATCACCACCACGGCCCGCATCTCGCTCGGGCTGATGATGGGAGCGGTCCTCTTCGGCTACCTCATCCGCCTCGGCCTCATCTTCCTGGCCGTGCTGCTGGTGATCGACGCCACCTGGCTGAACCTCACCGCGCTGGGGCTCACCATCATCGTCACCCACCTCGGGCTCCTGTTCTGGGAGCTCCGGTACGTTTCCGCCTCGCTCGCGTTCCCGGGCCTCAAGCCCTCGAACCAAGGACGGTCATGAGCACGGTTCTCGCCCTCGACTTTCCGGAGATCTCCGAGATCCTCGTCTGGAAGGACATCTTCCCCGGGTTCAACAAGATCGCCGTCATCACGATCCTCGCCGTGCTGCTCACGCTGCTGGTCTTCTTCCTGGCCACGCGCAAGGACCCGATGGCGGCACCCAAGGGTGTGCGCAACCTCGCCGAGGTGTCGGTCGACTTCATCGACGACGGCATCGTGATGCAGACGATGGGCCGTGACGGCCTCGGCTGGACGCCGTTCCTGCTCACGCTGTTCTTCTTCATCTTCCTCACGAACATCACCGGCATCATCCCGACGTTCCAGATGCCGGCCACCGCCCGCATGGCCGAGCCGCTCGTGCTGGCGCTGCTCGTGTGGGTCACGTTCATCGTGGTGGGCATCAAGCACCAGGGTCCGATCGGATACTTCAAGAGCAGCCTGTTCCCGCCCGGTGTGCCCAAGGCCCTCTACATCCTCGTCACGCCGATCGAGCTGATCTCGACGTTCCTGGTGCGGCCCTTCTCGCTCGCCGTCCGTCTCTTCGCCAACATGCTCGCCGGCCACATCCTGCTCGTGACGTTCGCCATCCTCACCCACGAGCTGGCCGTGAAGAGCGACGTGCTGCTCCTCAAGCCGGTCGCCCTCCTGCCCTTCATCATGCTCGTGTTCCTCACGGGCTTCGAGGTGCTGGTGGCCTTCCTGCAGGCCTACATCTTCACGATCCTGGCGGCCGTGTACATCGGCGGTGCCGCCCACCCGGAGCACTGAGCCACCCGGCTCCGGATCCCTCTCCACACCCGAGCACAGGAGACACCAACCCCAATGGAAGCGATTGCGATCCTCGCCCAGGAGGCCGTGAGCGCGGCTGACCAGAAGAACATCTCGGCTGCCGCCTCCGCCGGCTTCGCCTATGGCCTCGCCGCCATCGGCCCGGGCATCGGCATCGGCTACCTCGTCGGCAAGTCCGTCGAGGCCATGGCCCGCCAGCCCGAGGCGGCCGGCATGGTGCGCACCACCATGTTCCTCGGCATCGCCTTCACCGAGGCCCTGGCCCTCATCGGCTTCGTGGTCTTCATCCTCCTCAAGTTCGCCTGATCCGTACCCGCTGACGAACCCGACGAAAGGGAGCTGACGTGCTCGTCGTCGTCACCCAAGGGGGTGTCGCCCACCAGGTCCGTGTGTCGCGGGCCGAGGAAGGCGAAGAGCCGGAACCGACGCTGATCTCTGCGGAGGTCACGGAGGAGGAGAAGGAAGCACCGAACCCGATCCTGCCCACCGGGCAGGAGCTGGCGTACGCGGTCGTCGGGTTCGCATTGCTGTTCTTCGCCATGCGCTACTGGCTGTTCCCCAAGCTCCGGCGAGGCATGGACGCGCGCGACGCGCACATCCGTGCCGGCCATGAGGACGCCGAGGCGCTGCGCAGCGCCGTGGCGGCCGAGGCGGCGGCCTACGAGGCCGGCATCGCCGAGGCTCGCGCCGAGGCGGCCAAAGTGCTCGATGCGGCCCGCGCCGAGGTCGACGCCGACCGCCAGCGCAAGGTGGCCGCCGTCAACGCCCGTATCGCCGAGGCCAAGGCAGCGGCGACGCAGGCCGACGACGCCGCCAAGGCCGGGGTGATGGGCCAGGTCGAAGACGCCGTCGCCGACGTCGCGTCCACCATGGCCAGCCGCGTGCTCGGTCGCCCGATCGACGCCGGCAGCGTACGGGGCGTCGTCAGCGAGGTCGTGAACGCGGGGGTGGCCCGATGAGCGTGCTCGCACGGGTGAGCCTGTTCCTCGCCGAGGAGGGCGAGGAGACCTACGAGTCGCACCACTGGTGGCTGCCCGAGACCAAGGAGATCATCTGGGGCGGTCTCGCGTTCTTGATCATCGCCTGGGCGCTGTGGAAGTTCGCCGGCCCGCCGATCCGCAAGGCGATGGCGGCTCGCACCGAGCGGATCCAGAAGCAGCTCGACGACTCGGCCAAGGCCAAGGCCGATGCCGAGGCCGAGGTCGCTCGCGTGAAGGCCAGCCTGCGCGACCTGTCGGCCGACAAGGCGAAGATCCTCGACGACGCCCGCGCTACGGCGGAGCGGATGCGGGTGGAGGGGTTCGCCCGCAACGACGCCGAGGTGGTGGAGCTCGAGACCCGGTCCGCCGCCGACATCGAGGCCGCCCGTGGCCGCGTGCAGAGCGAGGTGTCGGGCCAGGTGGCCACGCTGTCGGCCGACGCGGCCGAGCGCATCGTGCGCCAGCAGCTCGACGACCAGCTCCTGCGCGAACTGGTCGAGCAGTACATCGCCAACGTCGGCGCCGCCGGCGGGAACGGGGGCCGGTCATGACCGACCGCATCGATGCCTACGCCGGCGCGCTGTTCGAGGTGGCCCGGGCCGAGGGCAACCTCGACGAGGTCGAAGACGAGCTGTTCCGCTTCGCCCGCAGCCTCGAGGGCAGCGACGCCCTGCGCAACGCCCTCACCGACGAGATGGTGCCGGCAGCCAAGCGCCAGGCCATCGTCGAAGACCTGCTGGGCGGTAAGGCCAGCCCCACCACCGCGCAGCTCGTGAGCTTCGTCGTCGGCTCGGGCCGCGGTCGTGACCTCCCCGCCATCATCGCCAAGCTCGTCGAGCGGGCCGCCGCCCAGAAGCAGCGAGCCGTGGCCGAGGTCCGCTCGGCCATCCCCCTCGACGACGACCAGAAGCACCGCCTCGCCGCCGCCCTCGCCAACGCCACCGGCAGGCAGGTGGAGGTGAAGGTGGTCGTCGATCCGTCCGTGCTCGGTGGCATCGTCGCCACCGTCGGCGACACCGTGATCGACGGCAGCGTGCGCACCCGTCTCGACCAGCTGAAGTCCCTCCTCTAGGACGCCCAGGAGAACCGCCCCCATGGCAGAGCTCACCATCTCCACCGCCGACATCACGACGACCCTGAAGCGCCACCTCGAGGGCTTCGAGCCGTCGCTCGAGGCCAAGACGGTCGGGCGCGTCAGCGAGGTCGGCGACGGCATCGCCCGCGTGGCCGGCCTGCCCGGCTGCGCCGTCAACGAGCTGCTCGAGTTCGAAGACGGCAGCGTCGGCCTCGCCCTCAACCTCGACGAGGAGTCCATCGGCGCCGTCGTGCTCGGCGAGTCGCACGGCATCGAGGAGGGCCAGACCGTCAAGGCGACCGGGCGCATCCTGTCGGTGCCGGTGGGCGACGCGCTGCTCGGGCGCGTCGTCGACGCCCTCGGTAACCCGGTCGACGGCAAGGGCCCGATCGTGGGCGGCATCGACCGCCGCATGGAGATCCAGGCCCCCGGCATCATCGGTCGCAAGCCGGTGCACGAGCCGCTCCAGACCGGCATCAAGGCCATCGACGCCATGACCCCGATCGGGCGGGGCCAGCGGGAGCTCATCATCGGCGACCGCAAGACCGGCAAGACCACGGTGGCGATCGACACCATCCTCAACCAGAAGGGCCTGGGGGTGAAGTGCATCTACGTCGCCATCGGGCTCAAGGGCTCGACGGTGGCCCAGACGGTGGAGACGCTGCGCCAGCGCGGCGCCCTGGAGTACACGGTCGTGGTGGTGGCGCCGGCCTCCGACCCGGCGCCGTTCAAGTACCTCGCCCCCTACGCCGGCTGCGCCATGGGCCAGCACTGGATGGAGACCGGCGAGCACGCCCTCGTCGTGTACGACGATCTGTCGAAGCAGGCCGAGGCCTACCGCCAGCTCTCGCTGCTGCTGCGCCGCCCACCGGGCCGTGAGGCCTACCCGGGCGACGTCTTCTACCTCCACAGCCGTCTGCTCGAGCGGGCCGCCAAGCTGTCAGACGAGAACGGCGCCGGCTCGCTCACGGCCCTGCCGATCATCGAGACCAAGGCCGGCGACGTGTCGGCCTACATCCCCACGAACGTGATCTCGATCACCGACGGCCAGGTGTACCTGCAAGACGACCTGTTCAAGTCGGGTGTGCGGCCGGCGGTCGATGTGGGCATCTCGGTGTCACGCGTCGGCGGCGCCGCCCAGATCAAGGCCATGAAGGCGGTGTCGGGCACCCTCAAGCTCGACCTGGCCCAGTTCCGCGAGCTCGAGGCGTTCGCCACGTTCGGCTCCGAGCTCGACGCCGTGTCGAAGGCACAGCTCGAGCGGGGCTACCGCCTGGTGGAGCTGCTCAAGCAGCCGCTCAACAGCCCGATGCCGGTGGAGGAGCAGGTGGTGTCGATCTTCGCCGGCACCAATGGCTACCTCGACGACCTCCCGGCCCCCGACGTGCGGGCGTTCGAGGAGACCCTCCTCGAGGCCTTCCGCAGCCGCTACCGCGACATGCTCGACCACATCCGCACCGAGAAGACCCTGCCCGAGGGCCTCGGCGAAGCGGTGGCCGACGTGAAGGCCGGGTTCGTCGCCCACACTGCGGCGGCCCGCCACGCCGACCCGACCAAGACCGACGCCGCGCCTCCTGGTGAGGCGACGTCCGCCAAGACCCTCGCCACGGAGTAAGGAGTCCGCTTCATGGCCGGTGGCCAGGAACGCATCCTCAGACGGCGCATCAAGAGCGTCCAGGCGACGAAGAAGATCACGCGTGCCATGGAGCTCATCGCGGCGTCGCGCATCGCCAAGGCCCAGCAGCGGGTGGCCGCCGCCGTGCCCTACAGCGAGCAGATCACCGAGGTGGTGAAGGACCTGGCCGCGGCCGGCGGCGAGGCCACCAGCCCGCTGCTGCAGCCGCGCGAGCAGCGCCGCCGGGCGTGCACCGTGGTGATCGTGGCCGACCGTGGCCTGTGCGGTGCCTACAACGCCAACGTGATCCGGGCCGCCGAGGGCGAGGTGAAGGTCGACGCCCTCCAGGGGGTCGGCTACTCGCTCGTGCTCGTGGGTCGCAAGGCCGAGAGCTACTTCCGCTTCCGCGGCTACGACATCGACGCCACGTTCGGCGGCTTCACCGACAACCCGACCTACGACAACGCCAAGGAGATCGGCCAGAAGGTGGTCGAGATGTTCTTGTCCGGCGAGGTCGACGAGGTGCGCCTGCTGTACACCCGCTTCGTGTCGGCCGGGTTCCAGGAGGTCGTGCTGCGCCCGCTCGTGCCACTCGAGCGCCAGATCCTCGTGGGCGGCGACGGCCGGCCGGTCAGCGACCTGCACGGCACCACGCCGGCGGGCTACGAGTACGAGCCCGACCCCACCACCATCCTCGACACCCTCGTGCCGCGCTACGTGGAAGCCCGTGTGTGGGCCGCCCTCCTCAACGCCGCCGCCTCCGAGCACGCCGCTCGCCAGCGGGCCATGAAGAGCGCCACCGACAACGCCGAGGAGCTCATCAAGAACCTCACCCGCGTGATGAACCGGGCCCGCCAGGACGCCATCACCACCGAGATCATGGAGATCGTCGGCGGCGCCGAGGCGCTGGCCGGCGGCGCCGACACGCTCGCCACCCCGATGTACCAGGAACTGCTCGAAGCCCAGGGAGCCCTCTCATGACCATGACCGAGCCCACCCTCAAGGACGGGCGCGTCGTCGCCATCGCCGGCCCGGTGGTCGACGTGGAGTTCCCGCCCGACTCGCTGCCCGAGATCAACACTGCGGTCGAGATGACGATCGAGGTCGACGGCCAGCCGGTGGCCGTGCTGGCCGAGGTGGCCCAGCAGCTCGGCCGTAGCCGGGTCCGGGCGGTGTGCCTGAAGCCCACCGACGGCCTGCGCCGCGGCACGCCCGTGCGCAACACCGGGCACGGGATCAGCGTGCCGGTGGGCGACAAGGTGCTCGGCCACGTGTGGAACGTGTGGGGCCAGCCCCTCGACGCCGACGCCGCCGAGTTCGGCGACATCGAGCGCTGGGAGATCCACCGCCCCGCCCCCGACTTCGACCAGCTCGAGCCGCAGGCCCGCATGTTCGAGACGGGCATCAAGGTGATCGACCTCCTCACGCCCTACCTGGCCGGCGGCAAGATCGGTCTGTTCGGCGGGGCCGGGGTGGGCAAGACCGTGCTCATCACCGAGATGATCCGCCGCGTGGCCCAGCAGCACGGCGGCGTGTCGGTGTTCGCCGGCGTCGGCGAGCGCACCCGTGAGGGCACCGACCTCCGGCTCGAGATGATGGAGTCGGGCGTGTTCGAAAAGGCCGCCCTGGTGTTCGGCCAGATGGACGAGCCGCCGGGCGTGCGCCTGCGGGTCGCCCTGTCGGCGCTCACGATGGCCGAGTACTTCCGCGACGTGCAGGGCCAGGACGTGCTGCTGTTCGTCGACAACATCTTCCGGTTCGTGCAGGCCGGCTCCGAGGTGTCCACGCTGCTCGGCCGCATGCCCTCGGCCGTGGGCTACCAGCCCACCCTGGCCGACGAGATGGGCCAGCTGCAGGAGCGCATCACCTCCACCCGCGGCCGCTCGATCACGTCGCTGCAGGCGGTGTACGTGCCGGCCGACGACTACACCGACCCGGCGCCGTTCACCACCTTCACCCACCTCGACGCCACCACCGAGCTGTCGCGCCAGATCGCCGCCCTCGGCATCTACCCCGCCGTCGACCCGCTGGCGTCCACGTCCACGCTGCTGCGCCCCGAGGTGGTGGGCGACCGCCACTACGCGGTGGCCCGGCGCGTGCAGGAGGTGCTGCAGCGCTACAAGGAGCTGCAGGACATCATCGCCATCCTCGGCCTCGACGAGCTCTCCGAGGAGGACCGTCTCACCGTCAACCGGGCCCGCAAGGTGCAGCGGTTCCTGTCGCAGCCGTTCTTCGTGGCCGAGGTGTTCACCGGCCTCAAGGGCGAGTACGTGCCCGTGTCGGAGACGGTCGAGAGCTTCGAGTCGCTCGTCGACGGCGAGCTCGACGAGATCCCCGAGCAGGCGTTCCTCAACGTCGGCGGCGTGGAGCAGGTGCTCGCCAAGGCCAAGCAGCTCCAGCAGCAGGCGGGCTGACCATGGCCGAGGCCTCGATCATGCGCGTCGAGGTGGTCTCACCCGAGCGAGTGCTCTTCTCGGGTGAGGCGACCATGATCGTCACCCGCACGCTGGGCGGCGGCGACATCGCCTTCCTCCCCGGCCATGCCCCGTTCCTCGGCGCGCTCACCGAGTGCCACACGCGGGTGCACCTGTCCGACGGGCGCATCCAGGACATCGCCGTGCACGGCGGCTTCGTCGAGGTCAGCCACGACACGGTGAGCCTGCTCACCGACATGGCCGAGCTCGGCGAGCAGATCGACGTCGACCGCGCCCGGCGGGCCAAGGAGGAGGCCGAGGAGCGGCTCCGCCACGAGCACGACGCGGAGGTGGAGGGCTCCCTGCGGCGCGCCCACGCCCGACTGCTCGCCTCCGGAGGCGTGAACACCGCCCACTGACGCCTTTCTCGAACTGTTCGAAGAAGGTGGCACTGGAGTGTCACTTCTCTCGAACTGTTCGGGTCTGGGGCGGTCAGGTGAGGGTGTAGTCCTGCGGGTCGGGGGAGCGGGTGAGCTCCCAGTACTCGAGCACGCTGAAGGGCCAGTTCTGGGCGGTGCGGCCGGTGGCGTTCTTGTACCACGAGCTCACCGTGGAGTACCCCCAGGTGCGCAGCCGGTTGGCGGCGTCGATGCGCTCGTTGTAGGCGTCGTGCACGTCGGGCTTCACGTCGAGAGCGGCCTTGCCCTCGGCGAGCAGCAGCCGCAGGCACTCCACCACGTAGTGCACCTCGCACTCCGAGTAGTAGATGATCGAGCCGTTCACCACGATGTTCGTGTTGGGGCCGTAGAGCACGAAGAAGTTGGGGAAGTGCGGCACCGTGATGCCGAGGTAGGCCCGAGCGTCGCCGTGCCACTGGTCGTGGAGGTCCACGCCGTCGCGGCCCACCACCTGCATCGGCACGAGGAAGTCGCAGGCCTGGAAGCCGGTGCCGAGCACCAGCACGTCGGCCCCGTGGAGCACACCGTCGGCCGTGCGGACGCCGTTGGGCTCGACGGCGTCGATCGCCTCGGTGACGAGGTGCACGTGGGGCTGGCGCAGCGCCATCACGAAGGCGCCGTCGTCGACCACGAACCGCTTGGCGAACGGCGGGTAGTCGGGGAGGAGCTTGCGCTGGAGGTCGGGGTCGCCGTCGGTGAGGAGCTGCAGCCACATCTCGAGCAGCGCGCGGATCTCGGCGTTGGCGGCCGACACGGCGTGCTCGGTGGGTGGGTAGTCGGGGTCGACGGCGGCGTAGGGCTGCATGCGCTCGGCCCCCCGCCAGAACAGCCACGTGCGGTACCAGTGGGCGTAGAACGGCACGTGGGCGAACAGCCAGTTGAGCCCGGGCGCCACCTCCTGGTGGTACATCGGCGCCGGCAGCATCCACGGCGGCGTGCGCATGAAGACGGTGAGCTCGGCGACCTCGGGAGCGATGGCCGGGATCACCTGGCAGGCGCTGGCGCCGGTGCCGATGACGGCCACCTTCTTGCCCTGCAGGTCGACCGAGTGGTCCCAGCGGGCGGTGTGGAACGCCGGGCCGGCGAACGTGTCGAGCCCGGCGATGGCCGGCACCAGCGGCCGGTTCAGCTGGCCGACGGCCGAGATGACGGCGTGGGCCCGCACCTGTCGCGGCCCGCCCGGCCCGTCGACGCTGACGCACCAGGTGCCGGTGCCCTCGTCCCACACCACCGACTGCACCTCGGTCTTCAGCTCGATGCGGTCGAGGAGGCCGAAGCGCTCGGCGCAGTCGCGGAAGTACTCGGCCAGCACCTCGCGGGGGCTGAAGTAGCGGGGCCAGTCGTGGCGCTGCGCGAACGAGTAGGAGTACATGTGGTTCTGGATGTCGACCCGGCAGCCCGGGTACGAGTTCTCGAGCCACGTGCCGCCGACGTCGTCGTTCTTCTCGAACACCACGAAGTCGACGCCGGCCTGGTCGAGCCGGTGGGCGGCCGCGATGCCCGACATGCCGGCGCCGATGATCGCCACCGTGAACGGGCGGTCGGGCGCGACGTCGTCCTTGTGCCAGTGCGGGGCCCGCAGCTCGTCGCCCTCGAGGGCCAGCTCCTCGGTGAGGAGCGGCACGTAGCGCTCGTCGACCTGCGTGCCGGCCAGGAAGCCGAGGATGGTCCTCAGCTGCTCGTCGCTAGGTCGGGGGGCGACGCCGCCCTGCTCGTCGCGGAAGCGCCGCAGCCCCTCCCGGCACACCTCTCGGGCCAGCGCGATCTGGTCGAGGGAGTAGCCGGCCTGCGGCTCGCCCATCGCTATCGGGTTGGGGCGCAGCTCGGGGCGCAGCACGCCGAGGTCGCCGGTCAGGTGGGCGACGGTGGCCACCAGCGCCAGCAGCTCGGCGTCGGCCAGCGCGGCGTCGAGGGCGGCGTCGTCAGGCGGGAGCATCTCCACCGTGGGATTCGTCATGGCGCGCATCATGGCCCGCGCAGCGGGCGCGATTCGAAACCGTCGCATGACCGCTGCCCAGCCCGACGGGTCTACTGTCCGCGCCATGGCTGCTGTCGACACCCTCCGCGAGGCCCTCACCGCACTCCACTCCGGCGACGAGGTCACGCTCGCACCGCTCCTGGACGACGCCGTGCTCGTCCAGACCCCCGACGACACCTTCCACGGGAAGGCCGCCGTCGTGGCCGCCTTCCAGCACCAGGAGCTCCGCTTCGCCGACGTGGCCGTGGCCGTGAAGGCCGCCGACGACGTGGGCGTGCGGGCCTGGGTCGAGTACACCGTCACCGGCACCCACGTCGGCGACGTCGAGGTGGAGGGCCGCACGCTCCCGGCCAGCGGCAAGACCGTCACCTTGGCCGCAGCCGCCGTGGCCGACGTGGTCGAGGGCCGCGTCGTCAGCCTGCGCATCTACTACGACGGGCTCGACCTGCTCGACGGTCTGGGCCTCCTGCCGGGCGCCGCGGCGTGAGCCGCTACCCGTTCCGCTCGGCCCTCGTCACCGGTGCGTCGAGCGGTATCGGTGAGGTCATGGTCCGCCTGCTGGCCGCCGACGGCGTCAGCACCGTGGTGGTGGCCCGCCGGGCCGACCGCCTCGCGGCGCTGGCCGCCGAGCTGCCCGGCGTCGAGGTGCTGGCCGCCGACCTCGCCACCGACCACGGCCTCGGGGTGGTGGCCGAGCGCCTCCGGGCCGGGTCGGTCGACCTCCTCGTGAACAACGCCGGCTTCGGCGCGTCGGGCACGGTGGCCTCGATCGAGCCCGAGCGGCTCACCGGCGAGATCCTCGTGAACGTGCTGGCGCTCACTGCGCTCACGAGGGCGGCGCTCGACCCGATGCTGGCGGCCGGGCGGGGCTGGATCCTCAACGTGTCGTCGGTGGCCTCGTTCCAGCCCGCTCCCAACCTGGCGGTCTACGCGGCGACCAAGGCCTACGTCACCAGCTTCACCGAGAGCCTCCACGAGGAGCTGCGAGGCACCGGCGTGCGGGCCACCGCGCTGTGCCCCGGGCTCACCCGCACCGAGTTCCAGAGCGTGAGCAACACCGAGGGCTATGCCGACCGCTACCCGGGCTTCGCGTGGACGTCGGCCGAGGAGGTGGCGGCGGCCGGGCTGGCCGGCGTGGCCAAGGGCGACGTGATCACCGTGCCGGGCGTGCTCTACAAGGCGCTGGCCGGCCTGTCGGGCGTGACCCCTCGCTGGGCGGCCCGGCGGGTGGCCGGGGCCGTCACCTCGTTTCCTCGCTGACGGGGTCACCGCCCCGGGCGCCCGCAGCCCTGGCGTGCCGGCCCGATGAGCAGGGGGCTCTCGGGGTTGGCGTCACGCTCGCCGCCGTGCCCTTGGCCGCGGCGTGCGGCTGGCCGGGGGCCGCGTCGGGGCCGTCTCCACCGCTCGCACCAGCCGGCAGGCGGCCGCCCGGGGCGCTGCGGTGGCGGTGGTGGCCGACGCCACGTCGGTCACGGCCAGCGAGGCGGCGGCCCGGTCGCTCGGCCTGGTGACGACGGCGTGAATGCCTCCGGTGTGCGTCACCGGTCGGCCGGTGTCAGCGGCGACGAAGGAGCGCGGCGACGATGAGCCCGACGGCCGACAGGGTGGCGGCCGGCGTGGGCTCGGTCGGCGGCCGGTCGATCACCGGCGCCGGCTCCTCGGCCTCGACCCGCCGGAAGCGGACGTCGTTCAGCTCGCCGCCCGTGAGGATGATCCGGGCGACGGTGTAGAGGAACGTGAGGAACAGGATGAGGCCGCCGAGGGCCCCGTAGATGGGGTTGGTGTCGAGGAGGCCGACGCGCAGCAGCGCCACGGCGCCGAAGGCGGTGAGGCCCACGCCAGCGGTGGCCGCGGCCGCGCCGGGCAGGCACTCGCGCAACGACCGGTCGATGCCCGGGCCCACCTTCAGCAGCACGGTGAGCCACGCCAGCAGCAGCATCGTGAACACCGGTGCCCGCACGACGCCCCACACCTCGACGAGCCACGCCTCGCCGTCGCCGAGGCCGAACAGCGGCCCGAGCGCCATCTGGGCGACGATCACCGTGAGCAGCACGATGGTGCCGGCGCCGAGGGCCAGCCCGACGGCCCGGCCTCGCAGGCCGAAGCGGCGTTCGGGGCAGCCGTGGACCACCGCGAGGGTGCGGCTCAGGCTGGCGAATCCCTTCGACATGCTCCACAGGGCCACGACCAACCCGATCACCGCCAGGCCCTCGCGCGGGTTCGTGATGATGTCCTCGACGGTCTCGCGCACGCTGCGCAACTTGCCCGCGGCCAGCACCTCGTCGAGGCGATCGAGGATCTCCTGGCGCAGCTCGTCGGCCCGCTCCTCCCCGATGACCCGCTCCATGGCGCCGATGAGCGACACCAGCGCCACGAGCGTCGGCAGGAGGCTGAGGAACGTCCAGAAGGCCAGCCCGGCCGCGACGTCGGGGAGGCCGTCAGCCTTGCTGCGCCGGCTGACCTCCTTGGCCACGTCGACGATGCCGCGCCACCTTCGGCGCCCCTGGTCCCCCATGCCGGTCCGTCGCGCTCAGCGATAGTCGACGGCGGCGAAGCCCTGGAGCTTGTCGAGCCGGTGGCGGGCGTCGATGAGGCGCACCGTGCCCGACAGCGACCGCATGACGAGCGACTGCGTCTCGGCCGTGCTGGCGTGGAAGCGCACACCCCGCAGGAGCTCGCCGTCGGTGACCCCGGTGGCGGCGAAGAAGCAGTTGTCGCCGGCGCACAGGTCGTCGGTGGTGAGCACCTGGTCGAGGTCGTACCCCGCCTTGATGGCGGCCAGCCGCTCGTCCTCGTTGCGGGGCCACAGCCGTCCCTGGATGGCGCCGCCCATGCACTTGAGGGCGGCCGCCGAGATGACCCCCTCCGGCGTGCCGCCGACCCCGAAGAGCACGTCGATGCCCGCATCGGGCCATGCGGTGGCCAGCGCGCCGAACACGTCGCCGTCGGACAGGAGCCGCACCCGGGCCCCGGCCTGGCGCACCTCGCCGATGAGGTCGCGGTGGCGGTCACGGTCGAGGATGGCCACCGTGAGGTCACGGACATGCTCGCCCTTGGCCTTGGCGACGGCGTGCAGGTTCTCGGTGGGGGACACCGTGAGGTCGATCACGTCGCGGGCGTCAGGGCCGACGGCGATCTTCTCCATGTAGACGCAGGGACCGGGGTTGTACATCGTGCCCCGCTCGCTCACGGCGATCACCGACAGCGCGTTGCCGCGGCCCAGCGCAGTGAGGGTGGTGCCGTCGATCGGGTCGACGGCGATGTCGCAGGCCGGTGGTGTGCCGTCACCGATGCGCTCGCCGTTGTAGAGCATGGGTGCTTCGTCCTTCTCGCCCTCGCCGATCACGACGAGGCCGTCCATCGGCACGCTCTGCAGCACGAGGCGCATCGCCTCGACGGCGGCATGGTCGGCACCGTTCTTGTCGCCGCGGCCCATCCAGCGGCTGGCGGCGAGGGCGGCCGACTCGGTCACGCGGACGAGCTCGAGGGCAAGGTTCCGGTCGGGGCGCTGGCGCTCGGTCATGGACCGCACCGTACCCCTCGTGAACAGCACGGATCCCCGGGACGAAGTCCCGGGGATCCGTGCCAATGCGCTCTTGGTGTCGTGGCGCTTCGTGGCGCGGCGGTCATCGTCGCCGTCGGTGCCGCTTGACCTCACGCCGCAGGTGGGTCTGCTGCGCGAGGCGCAGGAGCTCGGCCCGGCGATCGGCGGCGAGCTGGCTGGCGGTGGCGGGATGCTGGTACACGGCGTCCTCCTCGTGGATTGGTGGGGATCGCCACCATGGCCGAGATCCGGCGCCGGTTCCATCGAATTGCGCCGTCGACGGAGCCGAGGCCCGATGGCCTACGGTGGTCGCCCATGTCGAACGTCCTGGCCTGTCCTGCGTGTGGCACCGAGTACGAGTCGTGGAGCGTGAAGTGCCTCAACTGCGGTGTGGCGCTGGTGGGCATGGGCGAGGACGTCAACCCGCTCGACCTGCCCGAGTCCCAGCAGGTGGTCTACGAGCTCGGTGCGTGGCCGCTCGACCTGCAGACGGAGGCAGCGGCCGCCATGGCCGAGTCGGGCATCACCCACGCCTGGGAGGGCACCGACCTGTTCGTGCACCTCGACGACGAAGACGCCGTCGACGAGATCATGGACCGCATCGAAGCCGCAGCCGGCATGGTGACGCCGGGCAGCGAGGGCGACGAGGAGCCCGACGACGACGAGGACGACGAGGACGCCCTCGCCTACACCCTCGACGAGTGGCGGCCCGACGAGCGGGCGACGCTCACGGCGATGCTGGCCGAGCGCAGCATCGACCACCACTGGGAAGACGACGTCACGCTGGTGGTGCGGGCGGACGACGAGGAGGCGGTGGAGCAGGTGCTCGACCTCGTCGAGTTCCCCGACGCCCTCCCCGTCGACGTCGTGCTACCGCCGGAAGGCGCCGGCGACGCCGACCCCGAGGTGCTGAGCAACCTCTTCCTCGCCGCCGACCGGCTCAAGGGCGACCCGCTCGATGCCGACGGCCTGTCCGACCTCATGGCCGCCGTCGAGGTGGCCGACCCCACCGTGCCGCCCTACGGCTTCGACCGGCGGCTGTGGGCCACCATCGTCGAGGAGGCCGAGAGCCTGGCCGACCTCGTGGCCGACGAGGTTGACCACGGCGACGAGGTGCAAGCCAAGGCGGCCGATCTCCGCGCGCTCCTGCGCCCCTACGTCTGACCGCTCCGCCTGCACCGCCCGGCCCGGCCGCTCGTAGGCTCGGTTCGTGCTGTTGGCCGAGCTCGAGGTGTGGCACTCACGCCCCTATGCGCCCACGCGGCGCGTCGCGCTCGGCCACCTCGCGCTCCCGGTCGACCCGTTGCCGGGCTTCGGCGGGATCCTGCTCGCTGGTGTGGTGGCCCGGCACCTCGAGGGCGTCGACCCCGACCTCGTGCCCGACCTGCACCGGCTGGTGAGCCAGGTGTCGAGAGGTGAGCGCATCGTGCAGCCCCGGTTGCGCAACCGCTACCAGGTCGACCGCATCGGACTGGCCCGCAGCCGCCACCGCCTCGTCGGGGTGGGCGAGGAGATCGTGTTCGACCACGAGTCGAGCGGGTCGGCGTTGCAGCAGGTGCTCGGCGCGGTGTACGCCACCGAGCGCCTGGCCACCGGGCCCCGCCACGCGGTCGCCAACGTGCTGCACAAGGCCATGCGCTGGAACGGATCGCTCGGCCCGTCGTTCATCGCCTTCCTCACCGGGGCGTCGGCCACGACGGCGTCGTACCTCGCGATGGCCGACCCGGTGGCGTGGGCCCTCGACGTGCTCGGGTTCGAGCCGGGCACCACCCGGCCACCCAAGAAGGACGTGATGGCCCGCTTCCGGTCGCGCCTGCGCGAGGTCCACCCCGACCACGGCGGCGAGGTGGCCGAGGCGAGCAGGCACATCCACGAGCTGGGTGAGGCCCGCCGCATCCTGCTCGGCGCCTGATGCGCCCGGCCGCCCTGCTGCTGGCGCCCGGCGCCGGGAGCGACCGAGACCACCCGTCGCTGCGGGCCGTCGAGGTGTCGCTGCCCCGCTGGCGGGTGGCCCGCATGGACTTCCCCTACCGCGCGGCCGGCCGGAAGGCGCCCGACCGCCAGCCGGTCCTCGTGCAGGCCGTGCGCGACGAGGCGGCCGCACTGGTGGCGGCGGCCCGCGTCCGACCGGACCGCCTCGTGCTCGGGGGGCGCTCGATGGGCGGTCGCATGTGCTCCTACGCCGTGGCCGAGGGCCTGCCGGCGGCCGCGCTCGTCCTGATCTCGTATCCCCTTCACCCACCGGGCCGGCCCGAGCGGCTGCGCGTCGACCACTTCCCGTCGCTCGGCGTCCCGTGCCTGTTCGTCTCGGGGACCAAGGATGCCTTCGGCTCGCCCGACGAGCTCGAGCACCACACGGGGGCCATCGCGGGTCCGGTCACGCACGTCTGGCTCGAGGGCAAGGGACACGACCTGAAGGGCGCCGACGACCGCGTCGCCGCCAGCGTCGCCGCCTGGCTCACCGCCCTCTGACCCGACCCGCGTCCGCTCGCACCCAGGTCGGCGCCAACCCGTGTCGCAGCCGCTCACTTCGGGCCGTCGTGGACACAGGTCGGCGCGAACCTGTGTTGGACAGGCCGACGGCGGGTCAGACGCGGTCTTCGGGGTTGAGGTCCTCGAGCTCCCTGTGGGCGGTCTCGGGGTACGACACGAGGACGAGGACGGCCACGGCCAGCGGGCCGAGGGCCATCAACGCCATCACCGGGCCGTACGACGCGCCCTGGGCGACGAGCCAGCCGACGAGCAGCAGGCCGAGCGACGAGCCGACGAGCGACAGCGCGGAGATGAGGCCACCGGCCCGGCCGCGGTGGCCGGTGGGGAACAGCTCGGCGCCGTAGACGCCGAGGGCCGGCACGGCGGCGCCGCCGACGATGGCACCGGTGGTCGACGCCAGCCACATCGGGAAGCCGCCGACCCAGAACTGCACGACCGTGGCGACGGCTCCGCCGGTGAGGGCGACGGCGCCGATGATGCGCCGACCGTGCACGTCGGCGAGGTGGCCGCCGACCACGATGCCGACGCCGCCGGGGGTGTTGGTGGCCAGCACGAACGCCGACACCTGGGCGGCCGAGTAGTTCCGGACGTCCTTCAGGTAGCGGTTCTGGAAGAAGCTGGCCGGGGCGACGAGCAGGTTGGCCAGGAAGCCGGACGCGGCCAGCAGCAGGAAGCGCCGGCGGGGGAAGCTGGGAGCGACGGCGTGGGGCAGCTCGAAGCGGCGGCTCTCGGGCAGGCGGCGGTGGAGGTCGACGGCCACCACGAGGAACACGAGCGGGACCAGGTAGACGAGCCGCCAACCCTGCTCGCCGAGGTCGGCGAGCGGCAGCGACAGCACGCACAGCCCGGCGCCGAGGCCGGTGGCCAGCGCCAGCACGGAGATGGCGTAGGCCCGCGACCCCTTGGGCATCTCCTCGGCGGCCACGATCCCGACGACGAGCCCGAGGGTGATGGCCACCGGCCGGCCGAGGGCTTGGGTGAGGGTGAGCACGGCGAACGACGGGGCCAGGGCGCCGAGGGCCGACAGCAGCGGGGCGGCGAAGGCGGCCAGCACGAGCATGGCCCGCCGCCCGCGGCGGTCGGCCAGGAACGTCAGCACGAGCGAGAGCACGATGCCGGCCCGCACGATGGTGCCGGCGACGCCTTGGGCGCCCTCGCCCACGCCGAACTCGTCGGCGGCGAACGCCACCGTCTGGGTGAACAAGGTGTTGCAGAAGCCGACGCACAGCGACACGGCGGCCAGCAGTCCCATCACGAGGGCGGCCCGGGCGTCGAGCACGTCGGGCGGCGCCCACCACGGCTGGCGGCGGTGGACGGGCGGCGGCTGCGCGAGGGTCCGGCGCACGAGCGGCGCGAACAGCCACGCGAACCAGGGCAGCGCGTGGCGGTAGCGCACCTCCTGCTCGACCCGGCCGTCGCGGACGTGCACGACGCGCTCGTAGGCGTGGAACGGGCCCTCGACGAGGCCGAAGGAGCCGTTGCCGGTCGGCTCCTCGCGCACCAGCGAGGTGCGGGCCACGAGTAGGCGCTCGGCGGCCGGGTCGGTCAGCGACAGGCTTGACCGGACCGTTGGCACCAGGCGGACGATACTGACCACATGGCTCGCATCGCCGTGCGCTCCGGCCGCCCGCTGAGGGGCTCGCTCCGGGTGAGCGGCGCCAAGAACGCCGTGCTGAAGCTCATGGCTGCCAGCCTCCTGTCGGAGGGCGTGCACGAGATCGCCAACGTCCCGCGCATCGTCGACGTCGGCATCATGAGCGAGCTCCTCGAGGCCATGGGCCTGCGCACGGAGCGGCCCGACGACGAGCCCGACGTGCTGCGCATCGAGCGCCCGTCGGAGGTGCGGCCCGAGGCGCCGTACGAGCTCGTCGAGCGCATCCGGGCCTCGATCGTGGTGCTCGGCCCGCTCCTGGCGACCTGTGGCCGGGCCCGCGTGTCGATGCCGGGTGGTGACGACTTCGGTGCCCGGCCCATCGACATGCACCTGAAGGGCCTCGAGGCCCTCGGGGCGAGCTTCGAGCTGCGCCACGGGTACCTCGAGGCCACCAGCGACGGGCTGCGGGGTGCCGACATCGCGCTCGAGTTCCCGAGCGTCGGAGCCACGGAGAACATCGTGATGGCGGCCGTGCTGGCCAAGGGCACCACCACCCTCGAGAACGCCGCCCGGGAGCCGGAGATCGCCGACCTCTGCGCCTACCTGGAGGCGATGGGCGCCCGCATCGACGGCATCGGCACGTCGACGCTCGCCATCCACGGCGTCACCCGGGCCGACCTGCGCCCGGTCGACCACCGGGTGATCCCCGACCGCATCGAGGCGGCGACCTACCTCGCGGCGGTGTCGCTGGCCGGAGGTGAGCTCACCCTCGTCGACGCCCGCGCCGGCCACATGACGATGCTCCTGCGCAAGCTGGGCGAGATGGGCGTCACGGTCACCGACACCGCCGACGGCCTGTGGGTGAGGGCTCCCGAGCGGCTGCGCTCGGTCGACGTGCAGACGCTGCCGTACCCCGGTGTGGCGACCGACTACAAGCCCCTGCTCACCGCCATGCTGGCGGTGGCCGACGGGGTCGGCATCGTCACCGAGAACCTGTTCGCCGGCCGCTTCCGCTACGTGGAGGAGCTGGTGCGCATGGGGGCCGACATCCGCACCGACGCCCACCACGCCGTGGTGCGCGGCGTGGCCCGCCTGTCGGGAGCGCCCGTGCGGGCCCACGACATCCGAGCCGGCGCCGCCGTGCTGGTGGCCGGGCTGGCCGCCGAGGGCGAGACGATCGTGGCCGACGTGCACCACCTCGACCGGGGTTACGACGACATCGTCGGCAAGCTCCGCTCGGTGGGCGCCGACCTCGAACGACTCGACTAACGAGGCGGCCCGTCGGTGGCCGCCTCCCGCTGGCGGTCGGCCAGGGCCCGGTCGGCCCGCCGCTTGGCCAGGGCGAGCAGCCCGACGATCACGACGGCCGGCACGGCGACGAGCAGAATCTCGTCCCACCCGCCCTGGTGCGCCAGCACGACGGTCACGCCACGTCGAGCACCACGATCACGTCGTGGTCGGCGTTGTGGATCGTGACGTCGAACGCGCCGGGCTGGTCGGCGGTGAACTCGAAGACCGCCTCCACGCCGGCGGGGACCTCCTGGGTGAGGTCGAAGCCGTGCACGTGGTACTCCTGGGACTGCGCGTCGTCGTAGAGGCGCAGGCTCACGTCGGCGCCGAGTTGCACCGGCTCGACGCGGCCGCCGAGGGTGACCGCGTCGTCGACCCCGAGCGACACCGTGATCTCCACGAAGTTGTCGTCCGTGGGGACATCGACCGACGTAGCCGGTGCCGTGGTGGGCGCGGCCGTGGTGGGAGCGGCGGTGGTGGGCGCCGCCGTGGTGGCGGCGGCCGAGGTGTCGGCCGTCGACTCCGACGCGGGCGCGGCGGTGGACGGGGCCGCCGTGGTGCTGGCCTCCATGGTGGTGGCGGGCGCATCGGCGGCCTCGTCGTCACCGCCGCAGCCGGCCGCCACGATGGCGACCGCCACGGGAATCGCCAGGGCGAGGCGCAGTGTTCGCATACGTGGTCACGCTACCGACCCACCTGCCACACTGGCAGGCGCCCCTTCACCCTTCGAGGCAGCAACCGTGCGCACCCAAGTCGAGGAGACCATCGAGGCGATCCGGCCGGCCCTGCAGGCCGACGGCGGCGACATCGTGCTGCGCGACGTCGACGAGTCGACCGGCGTCGTGACGGTCACGCTCGTGGGTGCATGCGGCACCTGCCCCGCCTCGACGGCCACGTTGAAGGCGGGCATCGAGCGCATCATGCGCGACCGGGTCGACGGTGTCACCGAAGTGGTCGCGGTCTAGCAGTGGCCCGCCCGCAGCGCGACCCCGCGCAGCTGCTCGACTCGGCCCGCCACGGCGACCGTTCGGCGCTCGCCCGCCTGCTCTCGCTCATCGAGCGGGGCGGCGACGGCGCGCGTGACGTCGGTCGCCTGGCCTACCCGCTCGGCGGACGGGCCTACACCGTCGGTCTCACGGGCGCCCCCGGGGCCGGGAAGTCGACGCTCACGTCGGCGCTCATCGGCCACCTGCGCAGCCTCGACGACCTGGTGGCCGTGCTGGCCATCGACCCGTCGTCGCCGTTCACCGGCGGGGCCATCCTGGGCGACCGCGTCCGCATGCAAGACCACGCCACCGACGCCGGGGTCTTCATCCGCTCGATGGCGACCCGCGGCCACCTCGGCGGGCTGGCCCTCGCGGCACCCGAGGCGATCCGCCTCCTCGACGCCGTCGGCAAGCCGTGGGTGCTCGTCGAGACGGTCGGCGTCGGTCAGGTGGAGGTCGAGATCGCCGGCAAGGCCGACACGACGGTGGTGGTCGTGAACCCCGGCTGGGGCGACAGCGTGCAGGCCAACAAAGCCGGCCTCATGGAGATCGCCGACGTGTTCGTGATCAACAAGGCCGACCGCAAGGGCGTGGAGGAGACCCGGCGCGACCTCGAGCTCATGCTCGACCTGTCGGAGCTGGGGGAGTGGCGGCCGCCGATCGTGGCGACGGTGGCCTCCACCGGCGAGGGGGTGGCCGCCCTGTGGGACGCCGTGCTGACCCACCGCGAGCATGCGGCCTCGAGCGGTCTGCTCGAGCGCCGACGCGGTCAGCGCATGCGCGAGGAGCTGCGCGACATCGTGATGCGCCGCCTCGACGCCAGGGCCCGCGAGCTGTGCACCGGTGACCGCTGGGAGCAGCTCACCGTCGACGTGCTCGAGCGCCGGATCGACCCGTGGGGTGCCGCCGACGAGATGCTCGAGGGCGTCGGCGCGTAGGGCTCAGGTCTCGATCGGCAAGCCGGCGGCGGCCCAGGCCTGGATGCCGTCGGCCAGCTCGGTGATGTCGGTGAAGCCGAGCTCGGCCATGAGCGCCGTGGCGGCTGCGCTGCGGTTGCCCGAGCGGCAGTAGACGGCGTAGGCGCCGTCGCGGGGGAGCGCCGAGATGGCCTCTTCGAAGCCCGGGGCCTGGATGTCGATGAGCTGAGCGCCGGCGAGGTGACCGGCGGCAAACTCCTCGGGGGTGCGCACGTCGATGACCGTCACGCCCGGTTCGGCGGCGGCGGCCTGGAACTCGGTCGGCCCGACGAGGGCGACGGATGAGGCGGTCTCGGCGGCGGCTGGTGACGATGCGCCGTCGCCACCGCCGCAGGCGGCGAGGGTGAGGGAGGCAGCGAGGACGGCGGGGGCGAGCAGTCGGAGTCGCATACCCCGCAGGGTACTGCCTGCCGAGGGGGGGCGGGCGCGCGGTACGGTCCGGGCCATGGCACTGGTCGAGCTCGACACCCGCGCAGACGGCGTCGCCGTGGTCACGCTGAACCACCCGAAGGTCAACGCCATCAACGGCGCGCTCACGGCCGAGCTGCACGAGGTGGTGCGGGGGCTGGCCGCCGACCTCCCCGGTGCCGTGGTGGTCACCGGCAGCGAGCGGTTCTTCGCCGCCGGGGCCGACATCAGTGAGTTCGGCGGGCCCGAGGAGGCCCGGGTGATCACGCAGCGGCTGCACGCCTGCTTCGACGACCTCGCCGCGCTGCCCCGCCTCGTGGTGGCCGTCGTGAGCGGCTACGCCCTCGGCGGGGGCTGCGAGCTGGCCCTCGCCTGCGACTACCGCGTCGCCACTGCGTCGGCCGTGTTCGGCCAGCCCGAGATCCTGCTCGGCATCATCCCCGGCGCCGGAGGCACGCAGCGCTTGGCCCGGGCGGTCGGGGCGAGCAGGGCCAAGGAGCTGTGCCTCAGCGGCCGCCAGGTGAACGCCGACGAGGCGCTGCGGATCGGCCTGGCCGATCGCGTGGAGCCTGACCACGCCTCGGCCATGGCGGCGGCGCTCGAGCTCGGTGCCGCGCTGGCCACCGGGGCCACGGTGGCCCAGCGCCTGGCCAAGCGGGCCGTCGACGACGGCCTGTCGGGTTCGCTGGCCGACGGCCTGCGCCTCGAGCAGGACCTGTTCGTGGAGGTGTTCGCCAGTGACGACGCCCGCATCGGCGTGCGCAGCTTCCTCGAGCACGGCCCGGGGAAGGCCCAGTTCACCGGGACGTGACGGTCAGACCGTGGCCCAGGCCACCTTCCCGAGCTCCATCGGGCTGGCCAGGTCGGGGTGGCTCGGCACCACCCGCACGGTGAACCCGTACTGGCCGGCCTTGTCGAGCGGGAACACGCCCTCGTAGCGGGCCAGGCGGTGCTCGTCGGTGCCGGCGAACGACAGGGTCACCACCTCGGCGCCCACCAGCTCGTCGGCCGCGCCGACGGGGCCGTGGAGGAGCTGGACGTCGACGTCGTCGGGTGCCAGCGACCCGAGCCGAACGGCGGCTGACACCCGCTGGCGCCCACCCAGCTCGCCGACGCCGGCGTCGCTCGTGACGGCGGCCACGGCGACGCCCGACCAGGCGGCGGTGACGCGCGCCTTCCACGCCGCCAGCTCCTGGGCACCACCGGAGGCAGCCCGCTCGGCCGCTGTGGCGGCTGGCTCGTAGAGCTGCTTGGTGTAGTCACGCACCATGCGGCCGGCGTTCACCTTCGGCCCGAGCGACGCCAGGTTGTGCTTCACCCGCGCCACCCAGCGGCGAGGCACCGGCCCCTCGGAGCGCACGTAGTACGTCGGCACGATCTGGTGCTCGAGCAGGTCGAACAGGCTGTTGGCCTCGATCTCGTCGCGGTGCGCCACGTCGGCCGAGTCCTCGGCCGACGAGATGGCCCAGCCGTTGGTGCCGTCGAACCACTCGTCCCACCAGCCGTCGAGGATCGAGCAGTTGAGCCCGCCGTTGAGGGCCGCCTTCATCCCGCTGGTGCCGCAGGCCTCCATGGGTCGGCGAGGCGTGTTCAGCCAGACGTCGCACCCGTGGTAGAGGGCACGGGCGACGGCCATGTCGTAGTCGTCGATGAACACGAACCGGTGGCGCAGGTGCATCTGGGAGGCGAATCGCTGCACCTCCTGGATGAGCGCCTTGCCCTTGTCGTCGGCTGGGTGGGCCTTGCCGGCGAACACGAACTGGACGGGTCGGTCCGGCGCGAGGAGCAGGGCCTCGAGCCGCTCCGGCTGGCTCAGCAGCAGGTTGGCCCGCTTGTAGGTGGCGAAGCGGCGGGCGAAGCCGACCGTGAGCACCTTGGGGTCGAGCACCTGGTCGCACCAGGCCGTGTCGCTCACGCTCAGACCCTGCGCGATCTTGGCGGCGCGAAGGCGGTCGCGCACGAAGCCGACGAGGCGCTCACGGCCTTGCTCCTTGGCCCGCCACAGCTCGTCGTCACGGATGTCGGCCGCGCGCGCCCAGTCGCTGTCGCTGGCCACCGGCCACTCGGGCAGCACGTACTTCGACAGCACGGCGTCGATCTCGGGCGACACCCACGTCTGGGCGTGCACGCCGTTGGTGATGCTGGTGATCGGCACCTCGTCGACGGGCACGTCGGGCCACAGGCCGGCGAACATCTCGCGGCTCACGGCGCCGTGCAGCCTGGCGACCGCGTTCGAGCGGGCGGCCAGACGCAGGCCCATGACGGCCATGTTGAACTTGCCGTCCGGCTCGTCGTCACGCTGGCCGACGGCGAAGAACACCTCGAAGGGGATGCCGGTCTCCTCCACCTTCACCCGGAAGTACCGCTCCATGAGGTCGCGGGGGAAGCGGTCGATGCCGGCCGGCACCGGCGTGTGGGTGGTGAAGATGCTCCCGGCCCGCACCGCCTCGAGCGCGCTGCGGAAGTCCATCCCGCCGGCCACCAGCTCACGCGTGCGCTCGAGGCCGAGGAAGCCGGCGTGCCCCTCGTTCGTGTGGAACACCTGGGCGTCGATGCCGAGGGCCCGCAGCGCCCGCACACCGCCCACCCCGAGCACGATCTCCTGTCGCAGCCGGTGCTCGATGTCGCCGCCGTAGAGGCGGTCGGTCACCTGGCGCAGGTGGGGCGGGTTGTCGTCGATGTCGGTGTCGAGCAGGTACAGCGGCGTGCGGCCCACGTCGGCCCGCCACACCTGCACCCAGCACGGCTCGCCGGCCAGCAGGACGCTCACCTTCACCCCGTCGCAGCGCGTGAGCGCCATGCCGTGGGGGTCGAGGTCGGGGAACCGCTCCTGCTGCCATCCGTCGAGGTTGAGCGACTGGCGGAAGTAGCCGTGGTGGTACATGAGGCCGATGCCCACCAGCGGCACGCCCATGTCGGATGCCGCCTTCAGATGGTCGCCGGCGAGGATGCCGAGGCCGCCGGAGTACTGGGGGACCGCTTCGCTGATGCCGAACTCGGGCGAGAAGTAGGCGACGAGGCGCAGCGGGCTGGTGGCGGCCCGGCCCTGGAACCAGCGGGGCTGCGACAGGTAGCGGTCGAGGTCGGCCTCGGTCTCGGCCAGGTAGCGCAGGAAGGCGCCGTCGGCGGCCAGCGCCTCGAGCCGCTCACGCGGCACGAGGCCGAGGAGCCGCATCGGGTCGTGCTGGACCGTCTCCCACAGGTCGGGCTCGACCCAGCGGAACAGGTCGCGCGTCGCCTCGTCCCACGACCACCGCAGGTTCATCGCCAGCTTCTGCAGCGGGGCGAGGGTGGGCGGCAGGACGGGGCGGACGCTGAAGCTGCGCAGGGCCTTCATCGGGTACACCTCGGGGGGTCGGGGTCGGGGTGGTCAGGAGCAGGCCAGCACCTTGTCGTAGACGGGCAGGGTGGCGGCGGCGACGGCGTCCCAGCTGTAGACCGTGCGGGCCAGGCGGTCGCCCTCGGCCTGGCACCGCTCGGCCAGACCGGGCTCGGTGCACATGCGCTCGATGGCGTGGGCCAGCGCGCCGGCGTCGCCAGGCGGGTAGAGCAGGCCGGCCTCGCCGCCCTCGAGCACCTCGGTGAGCCCACCAGTGCTGGCCGCCACGAGCGGGGCGCGGGCGGCCAGCGCCTCGAGCGCCACGATGCCGAAGGGCTCGTAGAGGCTCGGGATCACGGCGCAGCTGGCCGTGTGGAGCAGGTGGCGCAGGTCGGCGTCGGGCAGGAACCCGGCGAAGTGGACGATGTCGCTCACGTTCATGCGAGCGGCCTGGTGCTGAAGCTCGCCCAGGTGACCGCCCCGCCCGGCGACGACGGCGTGGATGCCGGGTACCCGGTGGCGCAGGAAGGCCATCGCCTCGATGACCGTCTGGAAGCCCTTTTCGTGCTGGACCCGCCCCCACGACACGACCAGCGGGCCGCGCTCGCCGCGCACGACACCCGGCGGCGGGGCGAAGGTGTCGGCGTCGACGCCGTTGGGGACCATGTCGACCTTCTCGGCCGGGAGGTCGAAGGCCTGCATCACCTGGTCGACCATGTAGTCGCTGCACGCGATCACGCGGTCGCTCTGGTAGCCGAGCCACCACTCGATGGCGTGGATCACGCTCGGCTGGCCGGGGGGCAGGTCACCCCGGTTGCGCCCCTTCTCGGTGGCGTGAATGGTGGCCACGAGCGGCACGCCCAGCAGCTCGTGAAGGGTGTCGCCGCACCACGCCACGAGCCAGTCGTGGGCGTGGACCAAGTCGGGCTTCCAGCCGTCGAGGTGGGCGGCCAGCTGCACGAGGTGGTGGTTGGCGCTGGCCATGCGCGTGGTGAACCACTCGTCGGGGATCCACGGCAGGTCGGCATGGGCCCGCAGCACCCGAACGCCGTCGACTTCGTAGTCGTCGGGCACGTCGGGGTGGTGCAGCGTGAGCACGACCACCTCGTGGCCCTGGCGGGCCAGCGCGCGGCTCAGGCCGTCGACGTGGGTGGCCAGCCCGCCGATCACGAGCGGCGGGAACTCCCAGCACGCCATGAGGATGCGCATGGGCGACCACGGTAGCCAGGGGTCACGGGGCCGCGGAACGGCCTCCGGCCCTGGATGGCGCGACCTGGGGCAGGAGTACGGTGACGGCCGTGGCACACCCCTGGATCGGCGACATCGACCTGTTCCTGTTCGGCGAGGGCACGCACCGGCGGCTGTGGGAGGTGCTCGGCGCCCACGTGCGCACCGTCGGCGGCGTCGGCGGCGTCACGTTCGCCGTGTGGGCGCCCAACGCCCGGGCCGTGCGGGTGGTGGGCGACTGGAACCAGTGGGACGGCCGGGTCGACCCACTGGCGCCGGTGGGCGTGTCGGGCATCTGGGCGGGCTTCGTGCCCGGCATCGGCGCTGGCGAGCGCTACAAGCTCGAAGTGGAGGGGGCCGACGGCCGGCTCATGCTGCGGGCCGACCCGATGGCCCGAGCGGCCGAGCACCCGCCGGCCAACGCCAGCATCGTCACCGACACCGACTACACGTGGGCCGACGACGAGTGGATGGAGGCCCGGGCGGCCCAAGACGTCGTGAAGCGGCCGATGCGGATCTTCGAGGTCCACCTCGGGTCGTGGCGCCCCGGCCTCGGCTACCGCGAGGTGGCCCACCAGCTGGCCGACTACGTCGACGACCTCGGCTTCACCCACGTCGAGCTGCTCCCGGTGGCCGAGCACCCGTTCACCGGCAGCTGGGGCTACCAGGTGACCGGCTACTACGCGCCCACCGCCCGCTACGGCTCACCCGACGACTTCCGCTACTTCGTCGACCACCTCCACCAGCGCGGCATCGGCGTCATCCTCGACTGGGTGCCGGCCCACTTCCCGAAAGACGACTGGGCGCTGGCCCGCTTCGACGGCACGGCGCTCTACGAGCACGCCGACCCCCGCCAGGGCGAGCACCCCGACTGGGGGACGCTCGTGTTCAACTACGGCCGCACCGAGGTGAAGAACTTCCTCGTGGCCAACGCCCGCTACTGGATCGAGGAGTTCCACATCGACGGGCTGCGCGTCGACGCCGTCGCCTCGATGCTCTACCTCGACTACTCGCGCGAGCCGGGCCAGTGGGTGCCCAACGAGTTCGGCGGCCGCGAGAACATCGCCGCCATCGAGTTCCTGAAGCAGATGAACACCATCGTGTTCGCCGAGCACCCCGGCGTGATGACCATCGCCGAGGAGAGCACGTCGTGGCCGATGGTCTCGCGCCCCGTCGACCACGGCGGCCTCGGCTTCAGCCACAAGTGGAACATGGGCTGGATGCACGACACCCTGGCCTACTTCCGCAACGACCCCGTGCACCGCAAGTACCACCACCGTGACCTCACGTTCGGCTTGCTCTACGCGTTCACGGAGAACTTCGTGCTGCCGCTGTCGCACGACGAGGTCGTCCACGGCAAGGGCTCGCTCCTCGACAAGATGCCGGGCGACGAGTGGCAGAAGTTCGCCAACCTCCGCTCGCTCTACGGCTGGATGTGGGCCTACCCGGGCGCCCAGCTGCTGTTCATGGGGGGCGAGCTGGCCCAGTGGGGCGAGTGGAACCTCGAGGCGGGTGTCGACTGGTGGGCGCTGGCCGGCGAGCGGCACCAGGGCGTCCAGGCGCTCGTGAAGGCGCTCAACCACACCACGCGCGAGTGGCGGGCGCTGTGGGAGCGCGACCACGACCCGGCCGGCTTCCGCTGGCTCGACGCCGACGACGCCCCCCACAGCATCTACGGCTTCCTGCGGTGGTCGGCCGACGGCCGCCAGGTGGTGGCGTGCGTCGCCAACCTCACGCCGGTGCCGCGCGAGGGCTACCGGCTCGGCCTGCCGTGGGCCGGGCAGTGGCACTGCCTGCTCGACACGAACGCCACGTTCTTCGGCGGCACCGGCCACGGCGGCACCTGGGCCACCGAGACCGACCCCATCCCGTGGCAGGGCCAGCCGGTGTCGGCGCTGGTCACCCTGCCGCCGCTGTCGGTGGTCTGGTTCGGGGCCAACGCGCCGTGAGCGGGCCTCCCCCCGGGGAGGCCGCAGGGCAGCGACGATCGGTGGTCACCGCGAGCGTGGCGCTGGCGCCGCTGGCGCGGCGGTGGGCGCGGCCGGTGCGGGTGGTGGCCGCGCAGCTCACGATCGACGAGACCACCGCGATGGCCCTCGCTGCCGGCCGCGCTGCTCAGCGCGCTGATCGTCGTGCAGACCTTCAGCGACGGCCGGTCGCTCGTGCTCGACGCCCGCGCCGTGGCGTCGGCGTGGCCGCCGTGCTGGCCTGGCGCAAGGCCGCGTTCTGGCTCGTGATCCTCGCTGCCGCGGCCACCACCGCTGCCGTGCGCGTTCTCGCGTAGGGGCTTCAGCCCTCGGTGGTGGCGAGGTCGCGGGTGCACGGGAAGCGCTGCTCGAGCTCCTGTTGCACTCGGGGGGCCAGGGTGAGGTCGATGCTGAACGACTCGAAGAACTCGTCGAACGTGCCGTACGACTCGAAGAAGGCTCGGCCCTCGCGACGCAAGGCGGCGGCGTCGATGCCGTAGCGCGCTGCTGCAGCCGGGAGGTCGTCGAACACCGCGCCCTCGGACGTGCCGTCCTGCATGCGCTGCAGCTCCGCGCGCAGGTCGGCGGCGAAGCGCAGCGTGGCGTCGGCCGGCGCGCCGACCCGGCCGAAGGCGGCGAGGGCCTGGCGGTTCCGGTCGTCCCACAGCACGAACGGGCTCACGAGCTCACGCGGTGCGCTGGCCGCGAGCGCCTCCAGCGTGTCGAGGAGCACGGGTGCCATCGCCACCTCGGCCACGCCGGCGCCGGCCGGGTCGTCGGTGCCGCCGAGGCTGATGACGAAGCTGGCCGGGAAGCTCAGCTCGAGGTTGGCGCAGAAGCGCTCGGGGTCGCCGCCGGTGAGGGCGGTGACGGTGACGCCGGGCTGGCTCGGGACGGTGACGGCGACGGTCCCCTCGAGGGGCAGCGGGAGCGTCGGCGACGGGGGGGCCGTGAGCGCCGGCGTGGTGGTGACGGCCACGGTGGTGATGGGCGATGCGGCGGCCGCCGGCGGCGGCGCGGGTTCGTCGTCGCTCGAGCAGGCACCGACGACGAGCAGCGCCGTCAGTGCTGCCAGTGCTCGCCGCGCCATGGGGCCATGCTGGCAGTCCCGGCCCGGTCGGGGCAGGACGCTCAGGCTGGTGCCGGCGCTCGCTCCACGAGGGCCTTGAGCGCCCGCAGGTTGCGCTTCCAGATCTGGCGCAGCACGAGGCGCCCACCCACGAGCTCACCCACGGGGCCACCCATCCACCACGGGAAGCGCAGGTCTTCCTCCCAGGCGAACAGCGTGCCCGAGCCGACGGCCCGCTCGATCGTGAAGCGGCCGGTGCCCGTGACGAGGCCGGTGTGGCGCACGCCCATGGTCCGGCCGGGGTCCCACTCGGTGATCTCCATGCGGTCGACGAGGCGCAGCGGGCCGACCTTGGTGTCGCACAGGAACTGCGTCCCGACACCGCGGGTCTGGTCGGTCTCGAAGCGGATCGCGACGGCGTCGGCCATCCAGTCGACGTGGCGTTCGACGGGCTCGACGACCCGCCACACATCGTCGGGGGAGGCGTCGATGACGGTGGAGACATAGATGCGGCTCACGAAGACCTGCAACCGCGCACCGTCGGCTCGCCTTCCCGGCAAACGAGTCGAGGTCAACCCGTGTCGCACCCGCTCACTCCCGGGCATGCCAGACACGAGTTGGGTAGGACGTGTGTGCGCGTCAGAGGCGGCCGGTGGCCTTGGCCCGGAGGTAGGTCTCGCACAGGAGCCGGGGGAGGTCGGCCGGCGGGGCGTCGACCACGGTGGCACCGACGGCCTCGAGGCGGGCGGCCGCCCGGCGTCGCTGCTCGATCCACTCCACGGCGGCGGCCCGCAGGTAGGGCCCGTCGGGGCCGTCGGCCGTCCCCTCGGCCATGGCCACGACGGCCGGGTCACGCACGCCGGCCACCACGACGAGGTGGTGGCGCAGCGCCACCGGGAGGGCGGGCAGCAGCCCTTCTTCGACGGCGGCCTCGGTGAGGTCGCTCACCACCACGAGCAGCGTGCGGCGCCGGAAGCGGGCGACGGTCTCGACGAGGGCGCCGCGGTAGTCGCTCTCGGCCAGCTCGGGCTCCACCTCGCACAGCACGTCGGTCACGACCGCGAGCTGCGACCGCCGGGCCGACGGGGCCAGCACCGAGCGCACCGCCCGGTCGAACACGACGAGGCCGACCCGGTCACCGAGACCGGTGGCCACCGTCGTGAGGGCCATCGTGGCGTCCATCCCGTGCTCCACCCGTGGGGCGCCGTCGACGGTGCCGGCCATGACGCGGCCGTTGTCGAGCAGCACGACCACCGTCTGGTTGCGCTCGGCGCGGTAGGCCCGCACCGTCGCTCGCCCGGTGCGGGCGGTGGCGGCCCAGTCGATGCGGCGGAACTCGTCGTCGGGCCCGTACTCGCGCAGGTGGTCGAACTCGGTGCCGCCGCCACGGCCGCGGGCGGTGCGCAGCCCGATCTCCTGCACGCGGGCCCTGGCGAGGGTGGTCTCGGCGTCGCTGCGGCTGCGGAAGACCGGCAGCACGCGCAGGTCGGTGCGTTCGGCTCGGGTCCACTGGCGCGCACCGAGGCCGAGCGGGCCGGTCACCCGCACCGTCATCGTGGCGGGCCGGAAGGCGCCCCGACGGCGTGGCGTCATCGTGGTGGTGGCGGTGGCGGTGGCGAAGGCCGGCACGGTGGCGGCGAAGCGCCTCGTGGCGGCGCCGAGCGACGGTGCCAGCGCGTCGGCCACGGCCACCCGGGCCGGTCGGGTGCCGTCGTTGCGGACCGTCCAGGTGAGCGCGGCGGTGGCGTGCAGCGTGACCGTGGGCGGGTGGGTCCGGGCGGCGGTGACCTGCCGGGGTCCGGGGGCGAGCGCGGCGTCGGTGGCCAGCAGCGCCAGGAGCGCCGCGGCCACCACGGCCACCGCCACCCAGCCGGGGGTGGCCACGACGAGCAGCAGCACGGCCGCGCCGGCAGCCACGAGGGCCAGGCGCGCGGTCGGCACTGGCAGCCGGGCGGCGGTGACGCCGGGGCCGGCGGTCGCCTGCGGGTCGGGGGTCATCGGGCGACCAGCGCGTCGAGGCGGGCCCGGACGGCGTCGACCCGGCGGGCGACGTCGTCGAGCGCGGCCTCGTCGGTGACGGGGAGGGTGAGCACGGCGCTGACCTCGCCGGGCGGCGTGCCGAGGCGCTCGGCAGCGGCGGCGTCGAGCTCGCCGAGCGCGGCGGTGGGCGCGACGGCCAGGGCGCGGCACAGCTCACGGTGCAGGTCGCCTTGTAGCGCCACGGCGGCGCGGCCAGGGCGGCGGGCCCGCCGCACGAGGTCGGCCCGGGCGACCACCAGCTCGTTGCCCGGCAGCGCCACCGGCAGCACCTCCTCGACCGGGTGGCCGAGGCGACGGCCGAGCGCCCACGCCAGCAGGACGAACGCCGCGCCGAGGAGGACGAGGGAGTGCCACACCCGCAGCGGTACGAGGTCGAGGAGGTCCTCGTCGCCCCCGCCGGCCAGCGTGCCCTCCAGCACGACGACCGATGCCGGGTCGCCGGCCAGCAGGTCGAGGGCGAGCGCGGCGTCGTCGGCTTCGGCCAGCAGCTCGTTCGTGAACGGGTCGGCCGAGCCCAGTGCGGTGACCGTGCCGGCCCCCTGGCGCTGCTCCACCACGAAGGCGTTGCGCTCGTCGCCGAAGCAGGCCGCCTCGTCCGGGCCGATCGGGAACCGCAGGCCCTGGCCGACGTCGATCGTGCGCAGACCGTCGAGCCCGTCGATCGTGCAGCGACCGCGGTCGAGCGTGCCGAACGCGTCGTCGGCCCCGCCGTCGAGGCCGGCGCCGCCGTGCAGGGCCGAGTCGGCGTCGGCCACCACCAGGCGGCCGCCCCGCTCCACCCAGGCCAGCAGCGCGTCGCGCTGGTCGGCGCGGAGCCGGTCGTCGAGCACCAGCACCCGACCCCGTCCCTCCGACGGCGGCGTCTGGCTGATCGTGACCCGCATGCCGTACTCCTCGAGCAGGAGGACGAGGGCCCGGGTGCCGTCGGCTTCGGTCGAGCGGGGGTCGTACGGGCGGCCGCTGCCGGTGGGGCGGGCCAGCACCAGCAGCGCCACGAGCAGCACGGCGAGGCCGCCCGCCAGCAGGAGGCCCCGTCTCATCGGTGGTCCTCGTCGGCCGCCGCGAGCACCTCGCGCTCGAGGGCGTCGAAGCGCTCGGCGTCGGTGGCGCCGGCCGGGTCGGTGCCGAACCACGTGCGCTCGAAGAGGTCGGCGGCGCCGTCGAACGGGGGGGCCGCCGGTGGTACCGACGCCGCGACGCCGGCCCGGGCCTCGCCCGGCGTCAGCGCGGTGTCGGGCCCGACCACGCCGCGGCGGCCGAGCTCGGCGACGAGCGCGCGGTAGCGACAGCGCAGGGCGTCGGCCCAGCGCCCGGCGGCGCCGGCCTCGGCGGCCGCCGCCCGCCAGTCGACGGCGCCGGCCGCGCCGACCGTCACTTCGACGACGGCGCTCGGACGGCTCGGGCGAGGCCGGCGCCGGCGCCACGCCCGAGCCAGCAGCCACACCACTGCGACGGCGACGGCGGCGAGGAGCAGCCAGCCGACCACGGTCGCGCCCCCGCCCCCGCCGCCGAACGAGGGGAGCAGGCCGTCGAGCCACTCGGCGAGCCGCTCGAGCAGGCGCTCGACCAGCGAGGGCTCGGGCGGCGCGAACTCCTCGCCGGCGAGGATGCGCTCGGCCGCCTCGCGTGCGGCGTCGGGGTCGACCGGCGGCGTCTCAGCCACGCTCGAGCTCGATCTGCAGGTCGATGCCTTCGGTGCGGACGCGGACGTCGAGGTAGGCGAACGCGGCTCCGCCCCCGACGAGGGGCACCACGACGAGGGTGGCGAGCAGCTCGGCCAGCGCGGTGAGGAGCCAGTCGACCCGTTCCAGCGCTGGCGCCAGGCCGGCCAGCAGTGGGAGGGCGGCGAAGGCCAGCACCACGACCGTGCTGACGAGCGCGGTGAGCGCCACGAAGCCGACGCACGGGAAGAAGCGGCGGTTGACGAGGCCGATCGAGCGCCGCAGCGCCCGCCAGGGTCCCGCGCCTTCGAGCGCGATCACCGGCGACACGAACAGCGTCCACGCCACCACGAGCGGGAACCCGATCACGAGGCAGCTGCCGAGCACGAGCGCGGTCTTGGCCATCGCCCAGGCCGCGACGGTGGTGGGGAGGCGGCGCAGGCCCCGGCCCAGCGCCTGGCCGGCCGTGAGCGGGCCGCCGAGCTCGTGGGCCGACACCACGTGGGCCAGCACGACGCCGGCGACGGCGATGGCGAGCGAGCGCAGCGCGCTCACCGTGAGCGCGGCCAGGAGCTGCCCGCCGTCGAGCGCCCCGGCCAGCTCGAGCCACTGTGCGCTGAGCCAGCCGAGGCCGAGGCCGGCCAGCCCGGCGTCGTCGAGCCCGGTGGCCCGCTCGAGCGCCACGGCCACCACCTGCACCGGCAGGACGATGGCCAGCACGGCGGGCAGCACCACGCCGGCCCGCCGGCGCACGAGGCGGGCGGCGGCGTCGAGCAGCTCGAGTGACGACCGCGGCCGGGGTAGCGCCGCCCGGGCGGCGGTGGCCGGTGTGACGACGGTGGCCGGGCGAGGACGGGCGGGCGCCACCCCGGTGTCGGGTGCCGCCCAGTCGCTCATCGCCGTCATCGTGGCAGGGTGGGCGGCCGTGGCGAGCACACCAGGACCGGCCGACTACGGCGACGCCATGGCCGACGTGTACGACGACTGGTACGCGTTCGCCGACACCGACGCCACGGTGACCCGCCTCGCCGGGTTGGCCGGCGGCGGCCCGGTGCTCGAGCTCGGCGTGGGCACCGGGCGCTTGGCCCTGCCGCTGGCCGCGCTCGGGCTCGAGGTGCACGGCCTCGACGGCTCGGCCCGCATGCTCGAGCGGCTGCGGGCCAAGCCGGGGAGCGAGCGCCTGCATCTCCACGAGGGCGACATGGCTGGACCGCTGCCGCTCGGACCGTTCCGCCTCGTGGTGGTCGCCGTCAACACGCTGTTCAACCTGCCGTCGGCGGCCGACCAGCAGCGGGCCTTCACCGCGGTGGCCGGGGTGCTGGCTCCCGGCGGCGTGTTCGTGGTGGAGGCGTTCGTGCCCGCCGACGGTGGACCGCGCTCGTCGGTGACCGTGCGCTCGGTGGGCCCCGACCACGTCGTGCTGTTCGCGTCGACGTCGGACCCGGTGGCCCAGACCGCCACCGGCCACTTCGTCGAGCTGCGTGACGGCGAGCCGGTGCGGCTGCGCCCGTCGTTCGTGCGCTACGCAGGCCCCGGCGAGCTCGACGCCATGGCGGCGGCCGCCGGCCTCGTGCTGGCCGAGCGCCATGCCGGCTGGTCGGGCCAGGCCTTCGACGCCGACAGCGCCGAGCACGTCAGCGTCTACCGGCGGCCCTGAGCGGCCGAGCCGGCGTCAGAGCTCGGTGGCGTCGCCCCGCTCGACGAGCTCGATCCAGCGTTGCCCCGGGGGGAGCTGCACGGCCTGGCCGGTGGGCGTCAGCAGCAGGTAGGGGTCGTCGGGCTGCGGGCGCACCCACGTGCCCTGCACGAGCTGGCCGCCGGCCAGCACCCAGGCGGCGCCGTCGCCGGTGGTGACCGCCTCGGGCGAGCGCGGGTCGGCCTCGCTCGTGCGGTAGCGGGTGGTGAGGACGAGCACGGCCGCTGCGGTGAGCGGCTCGCCGCTGTCGGCCACGTGGGCCGAGCCGTCCTGGCGGCGCACGTACTGCTCGCCGTCCCAGCGCCACTCGACGGTGGTGCCGGCCATCGTGAGCCGCACGCCGTCGGAGGCCCGACCCCGCACTGCGGTGCCGGGCTCGACCACCGGCGCCGGGATGCCGCGCCCGGCCGCCAGGATCGCCAGACCGTCGCCGTCGACGACGAAGTCGTGGGGCGAGCGGCGCCCGCTCACCCGGCGGTAGAGGCCGGGCTGCTCGTTGGCGCTGGCGTCGAGCATCTCGGCGTCGCGTAGGGCCCGCAGCACGCCCCGGTTGCCGCCCGAGAACGAGAACACCGGGTCGGACAGCATGCCGATCAGGTCGACGTCGGACGTGCGGGCCGAGCGCACCGGCCCGATCGTGGCCGGCACGTCGGAGTGGAACACGGCCAGGAACCGGGTGATCCCCTCGACGATCTCCTCGATCACCACGTCGGCGCGGTCGAGGCCGATCTGGGGCCGGGCCGCCGGATGGTTGTCGATCTTCACGGCGATCGCGCTGCGGTCGGGCACCGCGGCCACCGGCACGCCGGTGAGCGGCGCCTCTTCGCGCAGGGCCTCGGTGGTGGTGGTGGTGGGCGCCGCCGCGGTGGTGGGCGCGGCGGTGGTGGACACCGTGGTGGGTGGGGCGGTGGTGGTGGTCGGGGCCGCCGTGGTGGTGGTCGTCGCCGTGTCGTCACCGCCGCCACAGGCCGCGACCACGAGCCCTGCCGCCACGACCAGCGCGATCCGTCGCACATCCATGCCGCCACGGTACGGATCTCGCCGGTCGACGGCCGTGCATGCGCGTCGTCGGCGCCCGGGCTCGTGGGCGGGCGGCCGCCGGCGCGGTCGCGACGCGAGGGTGCGGCAGGATGCTCGGTGTGAGCAGCCCTCGTGATGCCGTCGTCGCCCTGCGGGCCGAGGTGGCCAAGGTCGTGGTGGGTCAAGACGGCGTGCTGTCGGGCATCGTGGCCGCCCTGCTGGTGCGGGGCCACGTGCTGCTCGAGGGCGTACCCGGTGTGGCCAAGACCCTGCTCGTCAAGACGGTGGCTGCCTCGCTCGACCTGCGCTACCGGCGGGTGCAGTTCACGCCCGACCTCATGCCGTCCGACGTACTCGGCCAGACGATCTTCGAGCAGCACAGCGGCTCGTTCCGCTTCCGCGAGGGCCCGGTCTTCACGAACCTGCTGCTGGCCGACGAGATCAACCGGACGCCGCCGAAGACGCAGGCTGCGCTGCTGGAGGCGATGGAGGAGCGCCAGGTGTCGGTCGACGGGCAGGCCCGGCCCCTGCCCGAGCCGTTCGTGGTGATCGCCACCCAGAACCCGATCGAGTACGAGGGCACCTACCCGCTCCCGGAGGCCCAGCTCGACCGGTTCCTGTTCAAGCTGCTGGTGCCCTACCCGTCGGCCGAGCAGGAGGTGGAGGTGCTGGCCCGCCACCACCGGGGCCTCGATCCCCACGACCTGGCGGTGGCCGGCGTCCATGCGGTCGCCTCGGCGGCCGACCTGGCGGCGGCCCGCGCCGAGGTGGCCGGCCTCACCGTGCAGCCACCGGTGCTCGACTACGTGGTGCGCCTCGCACGCGCCACCCGGGAGTCGCCGTCGCTCACGCTCGGCGTGTCGCCTCGGGGCGCCACCATGCTGCTGCACGCCTCGAAGGCCTGGGCCTGGATGTCGGGGCGGGCCTACGTGACACCCGACGACGTGAAGGCCATGGCCAAGCCGTGCTTCCGCCACCGGGTCGCAGTGCGGCCCGAGCTCGAGCTGGAGGGGACCACGGCCGACCGCGTGCTCGACGGCCTCCTGTCCGTGGTGCCCGTCCCGACGTGATCGCCGGTCAGCGGGCGGGTGCCCCCGAGAGGGTGAGGTGTACGTCAGCCGCGCCGAGGCGTCCCTCGTCGACCTCGCTGCGGCGACCGAGCACCACGACGTAGGTCCAGAAGGCGCCGAAGGCGGCGACGCCGATGCCGACCCGCAGCGGCGTCGACGCGATCCGCCCGGTGACGAAGCCCTCGATCAGGCCGGCCACGCCGAGGGCGAGCACGAGGCCGAGCACGACGGCGCCGCTGCGGCGGCCCTCGTCGGCCAGGGCGACCGAGCGCCTGCGGTCGCCCGGCACGAGCAGCGTCCAGCCCAGCCGCAGACCGGCGGCCCCCGCGACGACCACGCACGACAGCTCGAGGAGCCCGTGGGGGAGGATGAGCCCCCAGAACTTCGCCGGCTCGCCGATGGCGTGGAACATGCCCGCGACCGTTCCAACGAGCGCGCCGTTCTGGGCCAGGATCCACGCCGTCACGACGCAGCCCAGGATGCCGGCCGCGAACGCGAGGAACGCCACCCGCACGTTGTTCGTGTACACCTCGGTGGCGAACTGGGCCGCCGGCTCCGACGAGTAGTAGTCCTCGAAGTCGTCCTCCAGGTAGGCCTCGCGCACGGCCTCGGGCGCGGTGGCCCGGAAGGCGGCGTCGCTGTTGGCCACCCACACGCCGAGGGCCAGGGCCGGTCCGAACGTGAGCACGGCTGCCACCGCCACGAACCATCGCAGCCGCCAGACGGCGGCCGGGAACGTGCGGGCGAAGAAGGTGCCGAGGCTGCGCCAGCCCCGGCCGCGGCGGGCGTAGACGATCCCGTTGGCGGTGGCCACGAGCGACGTGAGGTGGCCGACGAGGGCGGGGTCGGGCAGGTACGTCCGCACGTACGACAGGTGGGCCGACACCCGCTGGTAGAGCGACACCAGCTCGTCGAGCTCGGACGCGTCGAGGCTCGCCACGCGTCGGCCCTTGGCGTTGAGCGCGCCGAGGCGGTCCCACGTGGCGCGGTGCTCGGCGACGTACCGGTCGATCTCCACCTCGCTCGTACCGTAGGGCACCGGCCGGCGGGTCGAGCCTCCGCGCCGCGTGGCGGGTCGACGGTGTCGCCGTCGGTACGGTGTTCTCGTGGCGCGGCCCGAGACACCGCTCGTCACCCCCGAGGCGGTGGTGCTCGAGCTCGAGACCGCCGGTGTGGCGTCGCGTCTGGTTGCGATCCTGCTCGACCTCCTGGTGGTGGCGGCCGGCATCTCGCTGGTGTCGTTCGTTCTCACTGCCGCCGTCGGCGTGCTCGGTGCCCCCGACTGGGTGGCCGTGGTGGCGCTGGTGCTCGTGGTGTTCGTGGGGCTCTTCGGCTACCCGTGCCTGTGCGAGTCGCTCACCCGGGGGCGCACGATCGGCAAGGCCGCCGTGGGCCTGAGGGTGGTGACGGTCGACGGTGCGCCCATCCGGTTCCGCCACGCCGCGCTGCGGGCGATCCTCGGCCTGGTCGACTTCTGGCTCCCGCCCGGGGGCGCCGTCGCCATCCTCACCGTGCTCGGCACCTTGCGAGACCAGCGCCTCGGCGACATCGTCGCCGGCACGGTGGTGCTCCAGGAGCGGCGGGCGGCGGCCGGGGCCGTCGGTGCCCTGTGGTTCACGGCGCCGCCCGCGCTCGAGGGGCTGGTGGCCTCGCTCGACACCGCCGCCCTGACGGCCGACGACGAGCGCCTGGCCCGCACGTTCCTGCTGCGCGCCCCGGCCATGGCCATCGCCAGCCGGGCCGCCATCGGCGCCCAGGTGCGGCGCCGGTTGGCGGCCCGGGTCGGCGTGCTGCCGCCGCCCGGGGTGCACGACGAGTGGTTCGTCACGTGCGTGGTCGTCGCGCAGCAGCGGCGCCGCCACGCCGAGGCCCAGCGGGCCGACACCGGTGTGTGGTGGCCCTGGGCCGACTGGCGACCGTCCCCCGTCCCGGCGCCCGCCCCCGTGCCGCCGCCCGCCGCCTTCGCCCCTCCCGGCTGACGTCCAGCCCGCAGTCGGCGGCGCCGTCGTAGCCTGGGCCGGTGATGTCGGGATACCTCGACCATGCGGCCACGACGCCGCTGCGGCCCGAAGCGCGGGCGGCCATGGAGCCGTTCCTCGGGGAGCGGTTCGGCAACCCGTCGGGGGCGCACGCGGTGGCGCGCGACGCGCGCGCCGGTGTGGAGGACGCCCGCGAGCAGGTGGCGGCCGTCCTCGGGTGCCGCCCGCACGAGGTGGTCTTCACGAGCGGCGGCACCGAGGCCGACAACCTCGCCATCCTCGGCGCGGTGCGCCGCCACGGGGGCGAGCCGGTCACGGTGGCCACCGAGCACCACGCCGTGCTCCACCCGGTGGAGCACCTCGGTGGCCGGGTGGTGGGCGTCGACGCCACCGGTCGGGTCGACCTCGACCAGCTGGCCGACGCCCTCGACGAGCGCACCCGCCTCGTGAGCGTGATGGCGGCGAACAACGAGGCCGGCACCGTGCACGACCTCGCTGCCGTCGCCGCCGTGGTGCGGGAGCGGGCGCCGCAGGCGTGGCTGCACACCGACGCCGTGCAGGGTGCCTGCTGGCTCGACCTGCGGGGCATCGACGTCGACCTCGTGAGCCTCTCGGCTCACAAGTTCGGCGGGCCCAAGGGCGTCGGCGTCCTCACGATCCGCGAGGGCATCACCCTCGAACCCCTCTGGTACGGCGGGGGGCAGGAGCGAGAGCGCCGCAGCGGCACCCACGCCGTCGCGTCGATCGCCGGGCTCGGCGCCGCGCTGGCGGCCGCCGCCGCCCAGCGCGACGCCACCAACGAGCGGGTGGCAGCGCTGCGTGACCGGCTGGTCGACGGGCTGCTGGCGATCGGCGGCGTGCACGAGACCGTGCCCCGCCCGCTCAAGGTGCCCGGCTCGGCCCACGTCTGCATCGAGGGCGTCGACAGCGAGAGCCTGCTGTTCCTGCTCGAGCGGGCCGGCGTCAGCGCCAGCGCGGCGTCGAGCTGCGCCAGCGGCGCGCTCGAGCCGAGCCACGTGCTGTCGGCCATGGGCGTGCCCAAGGAGTGGTCGGCCGGTGCCCTGCGCCTCAGCCTCGGCTGGTGCAGCACCGACGCCGACGTCGACCTCGCGCTCGACGTCGTCCCTCCCGCCGTCGCCCAGCTGCGCCGGTGATGACAGGTGCTGGGGCTGTCGGCGTGAGCACGGTGCTGGTGGCGATGAGCGGTGGCGTCGACTCGTCGGTGGCGGCCGCCCTCCTGCTGGAGGAGGGCCACGAGGTGGTCGGCGTCACCATGAAGCTGTGGGGCGGCGACAGCGACACGGGCTGCTGCAGCGTGAGCGACGTCGACGACGCCCGCCGCGTCGCCCACCAGCTCGGGATCTCCCACCACGTCTTCAACTTCACGGAGGGCTTCCAGCGCGAGGTGGTCGACCCCTACGTGCGGGCCCACGCCGAGGGCCGCACGCCCAACCCGTGCATCGAGTGCAACCGTCACCTCAAGTTCGACCGGCTGCTCGAGCGGGCGACCCGCCTCGGCATCGACCAGGTGGCCACCGGCCACCACGCCCGCGTGGTCGAGGGCCACGTGGCCCGCGGGGCCGACCGGGCCAAGGACCAGAGCTACGTGGTGCACATGCTGCGAGGCGACGCGCTGGCCCGGGTCCGGTTCCCGGTGGGCTCGATCACCAAGGACGAGGTGCGGGCCCACGCCGCCCGCCTCGGCCTGCGCACCGCCGGGAAGCCCGACAGCCAGGACGTGTGCTTCATCACCCGCTCGGGCCGGGCCACGTTCTTGTCCGAGCGCATCCCGCTGCACGAGGGCCGCGTCGTCGACGCCGGTGGGGTGGTTGTCGGTGCCGTCCCGGCGGTGGAGCTCGTCACCGTGGGCCAGCGCCGTGGCCTCGGCCTGCCGGGCGGCCACGCCCAGCACCACGCGGTGGCCGTCGACGTGCCCGGCCGCACCGTCACCGTCGGGCCGGTCGAAGCGCTGCTGCGGGAGTCGTTGCAGATCGAACGAGTGGTCTGGGCGGGGGAGCCGTTCGCCGGTGACGTGCTGGCGCAGTGCAGCGCCCACGGCGCCGTGCGCCGGGCGGCCGTCGAGCCGTCCGCCGACGGCGCCGTGCTGCGGTGGGCGACCCTCCAGCCGGCCGTCGCCCCCGGCCAGAGCGTCGTGCTCTACGACCTGGCTGACGAGCGCGTGCTGGCCGGCGGCCTCGCCACCTGAGGCGAGCACTCGATGGTCGCCGGCGCCAGGGCAGGCGCCGGGTCAGCGGGACGCTGCCTCACCCCGGGCCGCTGCCGTCGGGCACGCCCTCGGGCACGGCGCTCAGCAACCCCCGCAGATCCCTCGACGACACCCACCCGCTCCCGACACGATCGAGCCCGGCGAGACTTGTCGTGGTGGCGCTCGGGGTGAAGTGGGACTCCATCGTGGCGCGCGCCGCCACCTTGTACTGCCAGCGGTCGGCGCTGAGGATCGCGTCGGGGCTCACCGTCTCGGCGTCGTCGAGCGAGAGCCACGCGAAGACGTAGGCGTCTCGCCGGTAGCGGGGCTCGCCTCTGGCCCCGGTCCCGTCCCTGGCCACCGGGAACGTGGCGGCTGGGCCGAGCCCGTGCCTCACCGACAGCGCCCGACCGTCGCAGCGGAGGTCGGAGAACGACCAGGGGGTGGCCGCGGAGTCGAGTCCCAGTGCCCGGGCCACCAGGTACTCGACCCAGGCGTTGCGCAGCACCTCGTTCACGGTGAGATCGTCGGTGAGCTTCTTGGTGAACCCGTTCAGCAGGTCGTGTTCGCTCACCGCCACCCCCTCAACGCCCCGAGGCCGCAACGGTAGAGCACCGGACCGAGCGCTCGCGCCGACCGGTCCGTGCGCCGGGCACGGGGTGGTCGGTGGGTCGATCGGTGCCGCCGGGCGGGACGTGGGCCTACTTGGCGTGGCCGGGGGGTACCCAGCCGGCCTCCCTGCCGGGCGGGCCCGCGGCGTTGCCGTTGCCGGGGTCGATGCCGAGGCGTTTGGGGCCACCCGCCCACGGCGGGCGTCCCTGCTCGGGGCGGTAGCGCGTGCCGTTGATGGCGAAGACGGCGGCGTCGCCGTCGCCGTGACGATCGACGAGGAACGTCACCTCCTGACCGACGAGCCCGGCCAGCAGGGGCGCCCACTCGCCCTGCTCCCGGTACCAGCGGGGTCCGAGGCCGAGCTCGACACCGCCGACGGAGAGCCCGTTGCCCTGCCGCTCGACCGTCCCGCGCAGCTCGGTGAGCGTGGGAGCGTCGTCGTCCGGCGCAGCCGCCGCCTCCCGAGCCTCGTCGGCTTGTTCCTGGGCCTTCTCGGCGGCCTCGTCGGCTTGTTCCTGGGCCTTCTCGGCGGCCTCGTCGGCTTGTTCCTGGGCCTTCTCGGCGGCCTCGTCGGCTTGTTCCTGGGCCTTCTCGGCGGCCTCGTCGGCTTGTTCCTGGGCCTCCTCGTCGGCGGCGGCGACGGAGGTGGGGGCCGACGAGGGGCGGGCCGGTGTCGCCTGCACCACGGTGGGCCGGGCCGGTGCCGCCAGCACCAGGGTGCCGGCGCCGACGACGATCGCCACCGCTGCTGCCGTGATCATGCTCGCCGCTCGCCGCTTCACCATGACGGACCTCCTCGACGGCCTCATGGTCGCACGCCGCCCCGTCCGCCGTCACCCCCATCACGCTGGGCGAAGGCGGCCACGGCGCGGCCAGGGCGGCTGGGGGAGCACAGGAACGAGCCGACGTGCATGCCCTTGCCCTGGGGGTCGCGCACCGTCCCGGCCAGCACCACGGTGCCCGGCTCGACGAGGGCCACCTCCACGGCGTAGCCGAGCGCTCCACCGGTGAGGTCGAGGGCCTCGGTGCCGGCCGGCGCCAGCACCACGTGGCGCACCTGGCGGCGAGGGAACATGGCCGTGTCGGCCAGTACGAGCGGGTCGTGGAGCACGAGCCCGGTGGGGACCAGCACCAGCCAGCGGCGCGACAGCCGGTGGAGCCGGGGCGCCAGCAGCACGGCCAGGGCGACGCCGAGCGGGGCCAGGACGAGGCCGACCACCCAGGTGCCCACGGCGAGCAGGAGCACTCCGGCCGCGAGCGTCGCGGCCGTGATCGACCACGCGACCGGGAGCAGCACGAGCAGCGGCGCCGGTGGCTTGAGGGGGAAGCGGTGCTCGTCGCCGTAGGCCGACCCCTGCACGAAGGCCTCACCGACGTCGGCGGTGAACGCGGCCACGCAGGCCAGCACCGACACGGCGACGGCGGCGGTGGCCTCGAGGGCCGACGCCCCGGCGAACGACGCAGCCAGGCTCACGAGCGGCGCGGCCGGGGCCAGCACCCGCAGCGTGGTGAGCGACACCGTCGTGCGCACCAGCATGGCGACGAGGGCGACGAGCCAGCCGGCCCACAGCGCCGCCGCCGCCGTCACCTGCAGCGACCCGCTGGCGCCGTCGAGCGCGGCGGCCAGCGCTGGCCCGGCCGTGAGCGGCAGCGTCGCCCAGAGCGCGGCCGGGACCCACCACGGCAGCGCACGGCGGGGGAGGGGTTCGGTGCCGGCGGGCATCCCTCCAGGTTGTCGGGCGGGACCGGTCGAGGGCGAACGGGGTCCCCGAGGAAGATCACGTGTCGATGAACAGCGCCGGCCGGGTTTGGCAGCCGGCCGGGGGGTCGACCAACGTAGGCCCGGTCAGGGGGGGGTGAGATGCAGGTACGGCTTCCTTCGGGGGTGGCAACAGGTGTGGGCAGCCTGCCTCATCGCGACCCGTTGGCGGCCGCCCACTTCGCCCTCGCCCACTGGGAGCACCTGGCCCCGGCGCCGTCGCTCCCGCAGCGCTCGCCGCACGAGGGGATGCTGGCCCAGGTGCTGGTCGGCGTCAGGGGCGTGAGCGTCGCCGACGACGGCGCGCTGCTCGTCGACCCCCGCCGCCTCGACCCCATGGCCCAGATCCGGCCCGATCTCGACCATCCGGCCTTCACCTCCCTGCGCGTCTTCCTCGAGTGCGCCCGGGGTCGCACGGCGCCGGTGAAGTGGCAGCTCACCGGGCCGGTGACGCTCGGCCTGGCCCTCACGAACGCCGGCGTGCCCGCGTATCGGGCCTTCGACGTGGCCATCCGTGCCGTGCGCGTGCACCTGCGGGCGATCCACAAGGCCGTCGCCGAGGCGCTGCCTGCGTGCGAGCAGGTGGTCGTGCTCGACGAGCCGGGCATGGCCGCCGTGATGTGCCCGGGCTTCCCGGTCCCGCCCGATGCTGCCATCGACCTGGTGTCGGGTGCGCTCGCCGCCGTCGAGGCCACCGCGCTCGCCGGCGTGCACTGCTGCGGCGACGGCGACTGGGCCGCCATCCTCGCCACCGGTCCCGGGCTGCTGTCGGCGCCGGTCCGCGAGAGCCTCTTGCCCACGGCCGGGTACCTCGCCGACTTCCTCGACAAGGGCGGCTGGATCGCGTGGGGGGCCATCCCCACCGACGGCCCCGTCGGCACGTCGAGCGATCGCTACTGGCGCGACCTCGCCTCGTTGTGGTGCTCGCTCGTCGAGGCCGGGGTCGATGCCGTTCGGCTTCGCCGCCAAGCCGTGGTCACACCGGCGTGCGGTCTGGCGCTGCACGACGAGGACACGGCTGAACGGGTGGCCACGCTGCTCGACGAGGTGGCCGAGCGGGTGGCGAGCCAGGCCACCGCCACCCACCTCACCATCGGCGCCTGAGCACTGGGTGGCGGCGCGCACCCCCTGCGTATCGTCGGTGCCGTGCCTCTGCCTGCCGGCCCCTCGCCCGACGACCCCGTCGCCCGTGTCGACTGGCTGCGGGGGGAGATCCGCCACCACGACGAGCGCTACTACGGGCACGACGCGCCCGAGATCAGCGACGCCGACTACGACGCCCTCGTCCGTGAGCTGCGCGCCCTCGAGGAGGCCCACCCCGACCTCGTGACCCCCGACTCGCCCACGCAGCGCCCCGGTGGCGCGGTGGGAGAGGCGTTCGCTCCGGTCGAGCACCGGGTGCCGATGATGAGCCTCGACAACGCGTTCGGCGAGGACGAGCTGGTGGCGTGGGGCCAGCGGGTGGCCCGGGGGCTCGGCGGCGAGCGGGCCGAGTACGTGTGCGAGCTGAAGATCGACGGCCTGGCCATGAGCGTGCGCTACGAGGGCGGCCGGCTCGTGCAGGCGGCCACCCGGGGCGACGGGCGGGTGGGGGAGGACGTCACGGCCAACGTCCGCACCATCGCCGTGCTGCCCAAGGTGCTGGCCGGTGCGCCCGAGGTGCTCGAGGTGCGGGGCGAGGTGTACCTCCCGCTCGACGCGTTCCACGCCCTGCAGCAGGTCCAGCAGGAGGAGAACGAGCAGCTGGTGGCGGCGGGCAAGAAGCCCAAGCCGGTGCCGGTGAACCCGCGCAACGCGGGGGCCGGGTCGCTGCGCCAGAAGGACGCCACGGTCACGGCGGCCCGGGGGCTGGCCATCTGGTGCTACCAGCTCGGCGAGGTGGTGGGCGGGCCCGAGCTCACGAGCCACCACGACACGCTCGCCTTCCTGCGCTCGCTCGGCCTGCCGGTGAACCCCGAGATCCGGGTGGTCGGCTCGCTCGACGAGGTGTACGCCTACTGCCTGGGCTGGCAGGAGCGCCGCCACCGCCTGCCCTACGAGATCGACGGCGCGGTGGTGAAGGTCGACTCGCTGGCCCAGCGGGAGGTGCTGGGCGCCACGTCGAAGGCGCCGCGCTGGGCCATCGCCTACAAGTTCCCGCCCGAGGAGCGCACCACGCTGCTGCGCGACATCCAGGTGTCGATCGGGCGCACCGGCCGGGCCACGCCGTTCGCCGTGCTCGAGCCGGTCTTCGTCGGCGGCTCCACGGTGGGCATGGCCACGCTCCACAACGAAGACCAGGTGCGCCTGAAGGACGTGCGCCCGGGTGACACCGTGGTGGTGCGCAAAGCCGGCGACGTGATCCCCGAGGTGGTGGGGCCGGTGGTGTCGCTGCGGCCCGAGGGGAGCGAGCCGTGGGTGTTCCCCCGCACGTGCCCGTGCCCGCTCGAGTCCACCCTCGTGCGCCTCGAGGGCGAGGCCGACACCCGCTGCGTGGAGGCGGCCTGCCCCTACCAGCGCGATGCCCGCGTCGAGCACTTCGGCTCTCGTGGCGCCATGGACATCGAAGGTCTCGGCGAGCGCACCGTGCGCCTGCTCACCGAGGCCGAGCTCGTGGCCGACCCGGCCGACATCTACACGCTGCGGCCCGAGCAGCTGCTGGCCTTCGAGGGCTGGGGCGAGGTGAGCGTGGCCAACCTGCTGGCCGCCATCGAGGGCTCCAAGCAGCGGCCGCTGCCCAAGCTGCTGGTGGCCCTGGGCATCAAGCACCTCGGCCCGGCGGCGGCCGACGCGCTGGCCCGCACGTTCGGCAGCCTCGACGCCGTGATGGCGGCCGACGAGGTGACCCTGGCCGCCACCGAGGGGGTCGGCCCGGTGATCGCCCAGTCGATCACCGCGTGGTTCGCCGACGCCCGCAACCGCGACATGGTCGCCAAGCTGCGGGCCGCCGGTGTGGCCTTCGACCGGGTCGAGTCACGGGGGCTGGCGCCGGTGCTGGCCGGCAAGGCGGTGGTGGTCACCGGCACGCTCGAGGGGTTCAGTCGAGAGGAGGCCGAGGCCGCCATCAAGGACCGGGGTGGCAAGAGCCCGGGCAGCGTCAGCAAGAAGACCTTGGCCGTCGTCGTCGGCCGCGAGCCCGGGGCCAGCAAGGTCACCAAGGCCGAGGAGCTCGGCATCCCCGTGCTCGACGAGGCCGGCTTCCTCGCCCTCCTGGAAACCGGTGAGCTGCCGCCGAGCTGAGCAGTACGACAGAGGGATACAGTGCATCCCATGGAGCTCGACCAGGGATCGGTGCAGCGCTCGTTCCGCCTCTCGCGCGTCACCAGCGACCTGCTCGACGCGGCCGCCGCCCTGTCGCCCGAGTCGCGCAACGCACTGGCCGACCGGCTGCTGGGGGAGGCGCTGCGGACCGACCGCCATCCCCGGGTCCGGTTCCGGGCCGGTGCCGCTGGTCGCCGTGAGCCCTTCCTCGTGGGCACTCGGCTGGCGGTGCGCCAGGTGATCGCCACGCTGGCCGACCACGGCAACGATGTCGGCGCCACCGCTGAGTACTTCGCGGTCGGCCCCGACGTGGTTCGGGCGGCGGTGTCGTTCTACGCCGACTTCGCCGACGAGGTCGACGCCGATCGCCGGTGGGCGGCCCAGGTCGAGGCGTCCGAGCGGGCACGGTGGGAGCGCGAGCAGGCCGCGCTCGCGTGAGGCTGGCCCTCGACCACCACTACTCGCCGGTCATCGCCCAACAGCTTCGGGCCCGCGGCCACGACGTCGTCGCCGCCGTCGAGCTCGGTTGGCACACACTCGACGACGAGACGCTCCTGCGCTGTTGCCAGGACGACCGCCGTGCGCTCCTGACGAACAACGTCGCCGACTTCGCCGTGCTGGCCCGCAGCCGCAGCGAGGCGGGCCTCGACCACCACGGGCTGGTTTTCACGTCCGACTCGGCCTGGCCGAGGGCACGTTCGACCATCGGCCGGTTCGTGGAGGCGCTCGACCGGCTGCTCGCCGCTCATGCGGGCGACGACGCCTTCGTCGACCAAGTGCACTGGCTGTGAGCCGGCGGCGTCGCTCCCGGCAGCTGGTCAGCTGACGCGGAAGGTCCAGGTGAACTGGCGGGCGGCGTCGCGGCCCTCCGACTCCTTCCAGTACACGGCGGTGACCGTGTGGCGGTCGGGGGCGAAGGCCTCGATAGTGGCGCCCACCTTGGGGGTGAAGCTCACGGTGTTGAGTGCCGGGTCGAACACGGCATCGAACTGGGCGCCGCTCGACGCGCCACCGTCGGTGGCCACGAGGTCGAAGGTGGGGATCTCCTGGCCGTCGATCACGAGGATGCCGCGGTAGCCGCTGGCGAGGTCGACGCGCACCTCGCTCTGGCGCAGCACGATGTCGCCCGGCTTCGGGAACACGCCCTCGATGGCAGCGTCGGTGATCCTCACGGCCCGCTCACCGGTCTCGGCCGACAGCACGCCGTAGAGGATGAGTCCCAACGCCACGGCGAGCACGGCGCTGAGGATGAGTCGTTGCTTGTCGAGACGGCGGGCCATCGCCGAAAAGGATGCCGGAGGAAACGGCCATCGCGGACATCGGGGGTGCCACGATCGGCACTGGGCGCGGCAGTAGGTTCGACTCGATGTCGGCGTTCGGTGACGACCAGATCGGCCGCGTCCTGGGCGGCCGCTACCGCCTCGTCGCGCCCGTCGGCACCGGCGCTTCGGCCACGGTGTTCCTGGCCGAGGACGCGCAGCTGCGGCGCCGGGTGGCGGTGAAGCTGCTGCACCCCACGCTGGCCGCCGACGCGTCGTTCCTGAAGCGCTTCCGGGCCGAGGCCCAGGCGGCCGCCTCGCTCAGCCATCCCAACCTCGTGCAGGTCTACGACTGGGGAGAAGACTCCGGCGCGCCCTACCTGGTCACCGAGTACCTCGGCGGCGGGAGCCTGCGGGCCATGCTCGACCGGGGCCGCCAGCTGTCGCCGAGCCAGGCGCTCGTGGTGGGGCTCGAGGCGGCCCGCGGCCTCGACTACGCCCACCGGCGCGGCATGGTCCACCGCGACATCAAGCCGGCCAACCTGCTGTTCGGCGAGGACGGCCGGCTGCGCATCGCCGACTTCGGCCTGGCCCGCGCCGTGGCCGAGGCGGCCTGGACCGAGCCGTCGGGCGTGGTGCTCGGCACCGCCCGCTACGCGTCGCCGGAGCAGGCCCGCGGCCTCACCGTCGACGGCAAGACCGACGTCTACTCGCTCACGCTCACCCTCGTGGAGGCCACCACCGGCCAGGTGCCGTTCGCGGCCGACACCACGGTGGCCACCCTCATGAACCGGCTCGACAAGCTCATGCCGGTGTCGGCCGACCTGGGCGCGCTGGCGTCGGTGCTCGAGCGGGCCGGCCGCCCCGACCCGGCCGAGCGCTACGACGCCGGCGAGCTGGGCCGGGCGCTCGTGCAGACCGCCGAGCGCCTGCCGCGGCCCCAGCCGCTGCCGCTGGTGGCCACCATCCCCGGGCTGCGCCGTGACGACACGCTGGTGGCGGCGGCCGGCAGCGCCGGGCCACCCCCGGCCCCACCGTCGCCGGCCGAGCGGGAGGCCGCGGCGCCGGTCGCCCTCGTGGCCGCCCACGCGGTGGCACCCGACGCCCCGGCCCTTTTCGACGACGCGACGGCCGACCCCCTCGAGGCGGCCCGGGCGCTGCCCGGTGGCCCCGCGTACGCGCCGACGGCGGTGGTGGCGCCGCCAGAGCCGACCCGAGCCATGGCGCCCGCTCAACCCACCCGTGCCATGCCGTCGACCGCCGCCGCCCGCACGGCGCCGCCCCCCGCCGAGCCGCCCCGCCGGAAGGGCCGGCGCTGGTGGAAGGTGCTGGCCGTGCTCCTGCTGCTCGGCGGTCTCGCCGCCGGCGGATTCGCGGCCTGGTACTACGTGCAGGAGGCGGCCACCCCCAGCTACCCCGTACCCAACCTGGTGGGCCTCGAGGCCAGCCGGGCCGAGAACATCATCAGCCCCAACGGCTGGGAGATCGTGCGGGTGGAGGAGCGCAGCGACGAGGCCGAGGAGGGCCGCATCTTCCGCCAGGACCCCACCACCGGCGAGCTCGAGAAGGGCGAGACCTTCAGGATGTGGGTGTCGCTCGGCCCGACCCTGTCGCCGCTGCCCGACCTGGCCGGCAAGACGCGCGAGGAGGCGCAGGCTCTGCTCGACGAGCAGAAGCTCGTGATGAACGTGGCCGGCGAGCAGTTCGACGAGGTGGCCCCGGCCGGCACGGTGATCCTGTGGGGTGTCGGCGGCCAGGCCCTCCCGCCCGGCACGGAGGTGGTGAAGGGCACCACGGTCGATGTGATCCTGTCGGGCGGTCCCGCTCCCCGGCAGGTGCCCGACGTCGTGAACCAGCCCTTCGACGCGGCCAAGGCGACGCTGGAAGGCCTGCAGCTGGTGGTGGCCCGCGGCGACGACGTGTTCAGCGACTCGGTGGCGCCGGGCAACGTGGTGTCCACCTCGCCGGGCGCCGGGCAGTCGCTGCCGCGCGGCGAGACGGTCACGGTGGTCGTGTCGAAGGGCCCCGACGTGGTCACGGTCCCGGCCATCGGCGGCCTCACGCTGCCCGAGGCGGTGGCTGCGCTCCAGCAGAACGGGTTGGCTCCCGGCGAGGTGGCCGGGCCCGACGCCGGCAAGGTGGTGGCCTTCGCCCCCGGCGAGGGCAAGGTGGTTCGCCGTGGCACCACCGTGAACATCCTCCTCGGCTGATCGTCGGTTTCGGCCGCTCGAGCCGGCGCTTGTAGCGTGCCGCCGTTCACGAGCAGTCAGGGGAGGCGGCACACATGGGTGCACTCGACGGGAGGGTCGCCATCATCACGGGCGCCGGGCGGGGGATCGGGCGCGAGCACGCCCTGCTGTTCGCCAGCGAAGGCGCCAAGGTGGTCGTCAACGATCTCGGCGGCGAGGCCGACGGCACCGGTGGCGATGCCACCCCGGCCCAGCAGGTGGCGGCCGAGATCAAGGCCATGGGCGGCGAGGCCGTCGTGAACGGCGACAACGTCGCGTCGTGGGAAGGCGCCCAGCGTCTCGTGAACTCCGCCGTGGAGGCGTTCGGCGACCTCGACATCCTCGTGAACAACGCCGGCATCCTGCGCGACCGCGTGCTCGTGAACATGACGGAGGAGGAGTGGGACGCCGTCATCGCCGTGCACCTGAAGGGCCACTTCGCCCCCACCCGCTGGGCGGCCGCCTACTGGCGCGAGCAGCACAAGGCCGGCGTCGCCAAGCCGCGCAACATCGTCCATACGTCGTCGACGTCGGGTCTGTTCGCCAACCCGGGCCAGTCGAACTACGGCGCCGCCAAGACCGGCATCGCCACCTTCAGCCAGATCTGCGCCAAGGAGCTGGCCCGCTACGGCGTCATGTCGAACTGCATCGCGCCCGCCGCCCGCACCCGCCTCACCGAGGCCACGCCCGGCCTCGGCGACATCATCAAGGCCCCCGACGAGGCCGGCTCGTTCGACGTGTGGGACCCGGCCAACATCTCGCCGCTGGTGGCGTACCTGGCGTCGGCCGACTGCGCCTTCAACGGCGAGACCTTCTTCGTGCAGGGCGGCAAGGTGCAGCGGGTGCAGTCGTGGGCCTTCGCCGAGGCGGTGGAGCGCGACGACCGGTGGGCAGTGGCCGACCTGGCCGCCGCACTCCGCCCGCTCGGCGACAAGCTGAAGGGGTAGGCGGCGCTCGCCCGTTGACGGGGGGCGCCGGATCGGTCAAGGTAACGCTGTTACCCGAGTCGGAACATGGGGGTCCCGAACGTGTCGATCGTCGCCAACCGCTACCTCGCCGGCAACTTCGCGCCGGTGCGCGAGGAGCACACCGTCACCGACCTGCGCGTCACCGGCACCATCCCGGCGTCGCTCGACGGCCGTTACCTGCGCAACGGCCCCAACCCGCTGAGCGACCCGAACCCGGAGACCTACCACTGGTTCTCGGGCGACGGCATGGTGCACGGCATCCGCCTGCGTGACGGCAAGGCCGAGTGGTACCGCAACCGCTGGGTCCGCAACCAGGCCGTGGCCGAGGCGCTCGGCGAGACCTGGGCCGGTGGGCCCACCCACGGCGGCATGGACTTCGCCGCCAACACCAACGTGGTCGGCCATGCCGGTCGCACGTTCGCCATCGTGGAGGCCGGCAGCCGCCCCTACGAGCTGACCTACGAGCTCGACACCCTCGGCGTGTGCGACTTCGGCGGCACGCTGCCGGGCGGCTTCACCGCCCACCCGAAGCTCGACCCCGTCACCGGCGAGCTGTCGGGCATCGCCTACTACTGGGGCTGGGAGTACCTGCAGTACGTCGTGATCTCGCCCGAGGGCGTGGTGACCCGGACGGTGAACGTGCCGGTGCCCGACGCCCCGATGGTGCACGACTTCTCGCTCACCGAGCGCCACGCCGTGCTCTACGACCTGCCGGTCACGTTCAACCTCGAGATGGCGGCGGCCGGGCGCTTCCCCTACGCGTGGAACGACGAGCACCCGGCTCGCATCGGCGTGCTGCCCCGCGACGGCGAGGCCGGCGACGTGCGGTGGTTCGACGTGGCCCCCTGCTACGTGTACCACCCGATGAACAGCTACGACGACGGCGACCGCATCGTGCTCGACGTCGTGCGCCACCCCCGCATGTTCGACAAGGACCGCAGCGGCCCCAACGACGGCAAGCCCACGCTGTGGCGCTGGACCGTCGACCTGGCCGGCGGGTCGGTGCGCGAGCAGCAGCTCGACGACCGCCCGGTCGAGTTCCCCCGCGTCGACGAGCGCCTCGTGTCGCAGCGCCACCGCTACGGCTACAGCAGCTCGTTCGGCGACGACGTGATCGACGGGGCCGACTTCGCCGACGCCGGCCTGCTCAAGTACGACCTCGCCACCGGGGGCTCCACGTTCCACTCCTTCGGCAAGGGCAGCGGCGCCACCGAGGGCGTGTTCGTGCCCAGCGCCGAAGGAGCGGGCGAGGACGTCGGCTACGTGCTGGCGGTGGTGTACGTGCCCGAGACCGACACCAGCGACCTCGTCATCCTGTCGGCCCAGGACTTCGCCGGCGAGCCCGTGGCGCGGGTCCACCTGCCCTCGCGGGTGCCGTTCGGCTTCCACGGCAACTGGGTGCCGGGCTGACGCTCACGCGGCGGTGAGGGCGCTCAGCAGCGCCCAGGCGGCGTCGGTGGCGAGGAACCCGGCCCTGGCCGGCTGGCCGGTCACCGGCCGGCCCGGCCAGCCGTGGTCGCCGTCGCCGATCGTCACGAGCACGGTGTTGGCCTGGCAGCCGACGGCGGTGAGGAAGGCGACCTGCAGGCTGGGGTCGGTGCGCGTCGGCGGGTCGGCGGTGCAGCCGTTCAGCGGCCCGGCCACCGCGGCGAACCAGGCCTCCTGTGGGAGCAGCGGCCCCTCGCCGTCGTAGGGCGTGACCTCGTCGGCGCGGCCGGCCACCGCCAGCAGCGGCACGGGGCCGAGCCCGTCGGCGCCGCAGGGCCCGACCGTGTCGAAGCCGGCCGCCGCCGCCACCGCCGTCACGGCGGTGACCCGCCCGTTGAGGCGGGGGTCGCAGGCCGCCCGCACGGCCAAGGCGGCGCCGGCGTCGTGGCCGAGCAGCAGCACCCGCTCGGGGTCGCCGCAGCGGTTGGCCACCATGTCGTCGAGCACGGCGGCGAGGAAGGCGACGTCGTCGCCCTCGGCGGCCGAGCGGGCGCCGGCACCGGTGGCCCACGTGCGGCCCCGTGGGCGGGCCCGGCTGCCCTCGGGGTAGGCCACCACCGCCTCGCCGCGGCGGGCGAGGTCGGTGGCGCCCGACAGCAGCTCGATCTCCTCGGGCCCGCCGCCGTGGCCGTGGAGCACGAGCACCACCGGCCGGCGGGCCGGCACGTTGGCCGAGCGCACCAGCACCCGGCGCCCGGCGACCTCGACGGCCACCTCGGCGCCCGGGCACGACACCGGCGGCAACGTCGGGGGCAGCGTCGGCAGCACCACGGTGTCGACCGACGGCGGGGGCGGCACCGTGACCGGCTCGAACGTCGCCGGGTAGAGCTCCTGGGTGGGCCGGGGCCCGAGGTCGGCGGTGGGAGCCGGCCCGAGCGTGGCCGGACCGGTACCCGAGCCGCATGCCGCCACGAGGGCCAGGGCCGCAGCCGTGAGGGCGAGGCTCCGGCGCACACGGCGATGGTAGGGGCGCCAGGGCCGGCCGTCCCGAAGAGTGATGCTTGCAGGGCACAACCAGTTGGTAGCCTGGGTCCCATGAACGACGCCGGCCAGCCACCGAGGCGAGAGTCGCCCTGGTCGCCCCGGGAGGTCACCGACGCCGCCGTGGGGGTCGAGGAGCACAACGTCGCCACCTGGCCCTCGCTCTACCGCCTCCGCCAGCGCTTCTCCGAGCGCAGCCGGGTCAGCAACCGGTGGGCGGTGCTCACCGTCACGCTCGTCGGGCTGTTCACCGTGGGCGTCACCATCACGCTGCTGGCGGTGTCGCTGTCGGACATCGCCGAGGACTTCGGCACCAGCGTGAGCGTCGTCAACTGGACGATCACCGGTCCGATGCTGGCCTTCGGCATCGTCGGCCCGGCGGCCGGCAAGGCCGGTGACCTGTTCGGCCACAAGCGCCTGTTCCTCGTCGGGCTCGTCGGCGCCGGCGTGTTCGCGTTCCTCACCGCGCTGGCCTGGAACCCGGCGGCGCTCATCGTGTTCCGCACGCTGTCGGCCGGCTTCGGCTCGGCCACCGGCCCGGCGGCCATCGCCATCATCAACCGCATCTTCGAGCACGACGAGCGGGTGCGGGCGCTCGGGTGGTGGAGCTTCGTGGGAGCCGGCGCGCCGGTGATCGGTGTCGTCCTCGGCGGGCCGCTCGTCGAGGCGGTCGGTTGGCGGGCCATCTTCTTGGTGCAGGCGCCGCTGTGCGTGCTCGGCGCGCTGGTGGCCCTGGTGCTGCTGCCCGAGACCGAGCGCCAGGTCGGCGTCCGCTTCGACTGGCGGGGCGCGCTGCTGCTGGCGCTGGCCACCACGTCACTGCTGTTCGCCGTGAACCGCGGCCGGGCCTGGGGCTGGACGAGCCCACCGCTGCTGGCCCTCGTGGCGGTGGCCGGGCTGGCCCTGGCCGCCTTCGTGCGGGTCGAGCGCCGGGTCGACGAGCCGCTCCTGCCCCTGTCGTGGCTGCGGCGCCGCAACATCGTGGCGCCGATCGGTGCCCAGTCGCTGGCCAACTTCGCCTACATGGGTGGCTTCCTGCTGACGCCCGTGCTCTTGAAGGAGGGCCTCGGGTTCGCCACCGCCTACGTCGGCCTGCTCATCATCTCGCGGCCGCTGGCCTT